>Ga0247727_10018481_pt1 | contig 10948 bp, 10 predicted proteins | sample WisWelCaveWW1625_FD_202498 | JGI IMG/M metagenome (GOLD analysis project Ga0247727, IMG submission 202498) | Biofilm microbial communities from Wishing Well Cave, Virginia, United States - WW16-25 | ecosystem: Environmental > Aquatic > Deep subsurface > Groundwater > Cave microbial mat | place...
CTTGTAACCCTAGTTTATGACGAATCTTTTGGCTCTCTAAGCCGTAAGCAATGCCCCCAAAGGGTTTTAATACGCCGAACCCCGACTCGAATCCATAGCCCCCTTCGAGCCCTAAAAGCGTTCCGTCGATGCTGTTGGAACTGAAGACGGGCTGGATATCCGGTTGAGCCTGCACTCCACTCGCCAAAGAACTTTCCAAAAAGAAGACAACTAGAACCGCGATGAGACGTTTCATCCTCTCATTCCTCCTCAGCTTTTTCGTAAGATATTACTCCCAAAATGTCTGAAACTGACAACGAATTTTTCACGATTTTTAACAATACTGGGCGCGAAGTCACCCCCTGAGAGATTCTAACAATCTCATTTGCGCGGATACACATTCGAATTCCTTATTATCCCCACACTCTTAATAACTTTGAGTTGAGACATATTTGTCATACCAGCCCCAGAGCAAAGATGCAAGTCGCATCGCGTTCTTTCTTTGCAGAACTTCATTTCTTTAAAATAAAAAACAGTACGCTGTCTTGGAAATTTTTTATTGAGTAGAAATGACTAAGTATAATTACTTAGATTTTTCCTAAAAATCCATTGAGTGGCCGTGCGGCTTTTGAGCTGGCTTTGAATAATACAGCAACTCGTACTGTTTACACATTGAGCGGCCAACCGATTTTTGTTGGAAGCGCTCAGGCACTGAACACGAGCAATTTGGCCAACGGCGTCTATTTCTACATCGACACGGTGCAGACTCTCCACGGCGCACTCCAGAGCAAGATAACCAAGCTCGTCATTCGACATTAGCGTACGCCTAAAATTTTTTAAGCCAAAAATGAAAAGCCCTCGGCAGTGCCGGGGGCTTTTTGCTTGATAAGTAAATTCTCGTTCGTTAGGAAGTTTTCTGTATGTCTTCAGTGCGTTTGGGCCATTTCAGTGAGGCCAAGATCGAGAGTACGAGCACGCCGAGAATTGCCCCTAGAGAAACCAGCGTAGGTATATGAAAAATATCCACCAGAGCGAGCTTGCATCCCACAAAGACGAGAATAAAAGCCAGTCCATAATGCAAGTGATGAAATAATTTCATAAATCCGGCAAGGGCAAAGTAGAGCGAACGCAATCCCAAAATGGCAAAAACGTTGGATGTATAGACGATAAAAGGGTCTCGTGTGATGGCTAAGATTGCTGGAATCGAATCGACAGCAAAAATAATATCTGTGATCTCCACAAAGAGCAGCGCGATAAAGAGCGGCGTCGCGAAAAGCTGCCCGACTCGCTTTAGGAAGAAACGATCGCGTTCATAGTTTTCCGTAACCGGTATGAAACGCCGAAAGAGTTTTAGCAGCGGATTTTTTTCGGGCTCGATCTTTTTGTCTTTTTGCAAGGCCATCTTGATGCCGGTCAGAATCAAGAAAATGCCGAAGAGATAAATCATCCAATGAAATTTTTCGATCAGAGTGATGCCAGCGGCGATGAAGATGGATCGAAAGACGAGAGCGCCAATGATCCCCCAAAAGAGCACTTTATGTCGATAGGCAAGCGGGACATTGAAGTAAGTAAAAATGAGCAAGAAGACAAAGATGTTATCGATGCTCAGCGAATACTCAATCAGATACCCCGTGAAGAACTCGATGCTCGTCTGCGCTCCCTGAAAATAGAAGATGCCGATGCCGAAAGCTATTGCTAGCGAGATCCACACAATGCTCCAGCTAATGGCTTCTTTAAAAGACATTTCTTTAGACTGGCGATGAAAAACGCCCAAATCCAGAGCCAGCATAGCCAACACAAAGAGATTGAATAACCCCCAGAGCAGCACTTGATCGGAGAACATTTTTTCCTTCCTTTTGTTTTATCTGTCAAAAAGCGACAAAATAAAAACCTTCACTGATGAACTTTATTTCAGTTCACAGCGAAGGTCTCGCATTTCTCAGTTATTGGCGAACACCGGCTCTATCGAGCGCCTTGACGATGTTCGCGCCTACACTTGGAGTAGGTGCTACTCCCCTTCGGGCAGAACTATATCAGGAATTTTCTCCTCTCGCAAATATCGCGGCCTCGGAATTTATCTCTCGAATCAAGTATTGTCGCGAGTGCTTAGCAAAAGAAAACGAACTTGGCCGTGTCGGGCGGGGCCTGGCCCAAATAACAACACTTACAGCAAATACAAAATTTCTTTTTTTTGGCCGCTTTGCTAAGCGATTCTAGGGCAACGAGCCGATGATCTTTCGGTAATCTGCTTCGCTGAAAACCTTGAGGGTTTCAGTGTGAATCGCTCCCTTGGATGCCAGTGCTAGCGCTAACTTGGCGACCGTCTCATCGTTGGGGGCATCGGCGATAAGCACCATATCGTATTGGCCCATAGCCATATAAAACCCTTTGATCTCCGCACCCATCGACTTGTAAAGCTGTTTGGCGGCATCGAGTCGATTGGGGCTTTCCTTGACGTTTTCAATGCCCTTGTTGGTCCAGTTTAGAAGACTGATATAAGTAGGCATGAAACTCCTCCTTGATTGAAACATTATGCAGATGCGCCCCGCCCGAATTGCTTTAGTTTAACTTAGTAGACGAGCATAAACAAATGCCTCGACTGCCCCAAGTGAAAGTATTGGAAATCAGTCTCAAGTTTTTCGATTCTAATGCAACGTCACCAGCACATTAATCACCCCCGTGCCCTTCTCTAAAGACTGCATTGCCTTGCCCAAAACAGTCCCGATTTTCGGGTCGGTCGCTTTCATCGCGTAACCCAGTAGGCTGGAAGTCGTGAGCAAGTCTCCAGGCTTGATCACGCCGTTCTCGGCGCTGACTTTGACGGGTACGAGGCCAACCAACGCAACGGGCACAAGATTGTTCCCTGTCTGAGCTTTGTCTTCGGTCAATCCACGCGGGTCGCCGACGAAGGCAGGCTGGGTTGAATAGACCCCGGCGAGCGTCGTAGCATAAGGCTGAGATGATTTCATTAATTTCCCATCCGGGCCAATCACGAGCACATCACCCGGCTCGTAGTCTGACGCTTTTCCGACTACTGCAAGCATGTCGGCGTAATCTACTCCATTGCCGAAGAAAGAACCGTCTGCTCGGACATGGCCTGTCGCTCGCTCCACGCCAAAGCGCAGGTTAAAATTGTTGCCTTCGTCTACGCCTGTGAAGAGGTAAGAACCGCTCTTGCTTCTTCCATCGACTCCTGTACCAGATTCGCTGCTGCCCGTAACACCAACAGAAAGTTTGCTTTCGCCAATTACACCGGCACAAAAGGTGCAGGTTGCACGACCGATCACGGCGGAGCTATTTTGGCTTTCTCCTTCTACACCCGGGCCATTTTTGCCTGAACCAAACACACCAGCATCGCCACCCAACCCTGTGCCCTTGACACCAAAGGTATTACTACTAATACCTTCCACGCCTACACCGTTCAGGCTGTTTCCTAATACACCTTGAGTTTGACCAATGCCTTGTACGCCTGTGCCAGTGCTACTAAAGCCGGCGACTCCTGTCAGATTGCTTTCACCATAAACGCCAGTATTGCCCTCACTGTACCCGCGTATGGCAATCCCGCCTGCGACATTGATGCCCGCTACGCCAACTCCCGCAGGTGAAGAACTGATGCCCACTACACCAATGCTTGATTCTTTGGCGTCACCCGTACTCTCGCCTACGACACCGGGGCTATCTACACTGCGGCCGCGCACGCCAGGGCCCGCTTCATTGAAACCGAGGACACCTGCACCCGTTAGCGTCTTGCTAAAACCTGCGACGCCGACCCCGCGCGTGCTCACTTCGGCGTCGATGCCCCGCATGCCACTGATGCCTTTCACACCTGCGCCTTCTTTACTAAATCCTAATACTCCGGTGTTATTTTTGCTGATCCCTTCTACGCCGTAATTTTCAAAGCTCTGACCGACGACTCCTCTAAAATCATCGTCTTCGGCGTAGATCACGGCGTCGAGCAAGTCAATGGCCGGGCAGGGCAATCCTGAAGCCGTTCGGACGACTTGTAATCTTGCTCCAACACAATTGGGGTTAATCGTCCCGATTTGGAGCGCGCCAAAAGGAGTTAAACGCATCTGTTCGACGTTGTTGGTCCTAAAACTCAGCGCCGCATTCGTCGTAGTACCGAGAAATTGAGTGCTCGGATTCACTCCACTGTTGCCGGTGAGCGACCAGCCTGAAACACTTCCGCCGCCACTTCCCTCGTTGGCGAGCGCCACCCACTGCCCCGCATGAGCAAAGTAAGCTTTGCCCGTCGCGTGCACGTGCGCCAGCATTCCGTGATAAGTGGAGGCCGAGGGCAAATCATTCAGCGTTGGATAGTTAAAACTGATCTTGCTGGTTGGGCCGGTCACGTCGATGTTGCCCACCACGGTCAGTTTCTCGGTCGGATTATTTGTGCCAAGGCCGATCTTATCGCTAGGCTCCAGGAGCCGCACGACCGCCCCATCGTCTACCCAGCCGTTGGTCGCTCCGCTCCCTTCAGTTGAGAGCGCTATCCATTGCCCCGCATGAGCAAAGTAGGCTTTGCCCGTTGCATGCACGTGCGCCAGCATTCCGTGATAAGTCGAAGCCGAGGGCAAATCATTGAGTGTGGCATAATTAAAGCTGATCTTGCTGGCCGGGCCCGTCACGTCGATGTTGCCGGCGACGGTCAGTTTCTCGGTTGGGCTATTGGTGCCAATGCCGACTTTATCGGCGACGCTAGAGAGTCGCACGCTAAGTCCATCGTCTACCCAGCCGTTCGGTGAGCTGCCTCCGCTCCCGGTGCTGCCCCAAGCCGTACGGCACTCGCCCTCTGCAGCGAGGTTATCGGGGTTCTGCGCCGTCACGGGAGCAAAGCTAGCCCCTAAACAAAGTTCTTTCGCTCTCAGCTTTCCGTCGGCCTCAAGCTGAAGCAGCGTCTCAAAATTGGTCAGAGGCCCGCCAGTTTGTTGCGCGGGCTTTCGCTGGACGCGCAACGTATCGGATTTGTCCCCGCCCAGTCGTTGACGCCAGAGCGTTCCATTGGGCAATGGGAATTGTGCGGCGGACGGCTCTGTTCCCGAAAGCTCGCCGACGCTGGGCAAATCGAGCCTAAATGAAGAATCTGAGACGATGGCCAGTTTTCCCAGTTTTTTGTGCTCTTGCCCGTGGTGATCGCGAGCGATAATCGTGTAGAGATAAACCCCGTTTGCGACGATTCGGTTAGCTGAAGAAACCATCGGCCAGATTACGGTCTTATCTGTTTGCCATGTGCTCTGAAAGATTTTTTGGCCAACCAAATTCAAGATTTCCACGCGCACTGCTGTCACGTCCTCACCCTGTAAAGAGAAGCGGACACCCGCAGTTTGATTTTCAATCAACACTTGGAAAGATATCTTTTGGTCGGCAGCCAGCCCGGTCAAGACCGAGAACGACAACGCGATGATCCACAACCAACTTAGATACTTGGCTCTCATTTGGACTCCTCCTTGAGTAAATAATCGATTCGGACACCCCACTCACATTGCTCTAACGCAGCTTAGCTGATCAAGCGAACGGAAACAAATAACTCAGCTGCCCCAAGTGAAAGTATTGGAAATCAGGCTCAAGTTTTTCGATTCTATCGCAACGTCACCAGCACATTAATCACACCCGTGCCCTTTTCTAATGATTGCATTGCTTTGCCCAAAACAGTCCCGATTTTCGGGTCCGTTGCTTTCATCGCGTAGCCCAGTAGGCTAGAAGTGGTTAATAAATCTCCGGGCTTGATCGCGCCGTTTTCGGCGCTGACTTTCACGGGGACGAGTCCGACCAGCGCGACGGGAACTAAATTACTTTCTCTTTGCACTTTGTCTTCGTTCAGCCCGCGCGGGTCTCCAACGAAGGCAGGCTGGGTGGAATAGACTCCGGCGAGCTATGAAGGGAGTCTCTTATTGCGACAAGAGATGGGAAACAAGCCGGGCATCGCATTGCTATTAAATAACTTAGGCCAACTGGCCTGCCTCCAAAAAGACTACGCCAAAGCCCAGGCGCTCCATCGACAAAGCCTCAAATTATCTCAAGGAATAGGGAGTAAGCAGGGAATGCTCCAGGGCATCGAAGGATTAGCAAGAGTGGCTTCGGATCAAGCCAGATTTGAAAGAGCCGCGCAATTGTGGGGAGCGGCTGAGGCGTTGCGGGCTGTGATCGGCGCTGTTCGAGAAACAGCCGATATTCTAAAATATGAAAAAGCATGGCAGAAGCGCGAGTGAACCTAGGGATCGCAAAATTTGATGAGGCTTTGTCGCGTGGCCGCGCTATGAGCATCGAGGCTGCTCTTGCCTTTGCGATCGAACCAGAGCCGAGTCTTTCTGTCGATTGAGCTTAGGCGCGATCCAGCTGATTTTTCATTCGGACAAAGTGGGAGATTCTCACTGAGGGTTTTATTTGCGCTTTTGATATAATTTGACACGATGCCAGTCAATTTGGAATTGATCGAAAAAACACTCGATTCAGCGAAACTTCATCACGCTTATCTGATCATTGGGCATGAATCTGAAATTTTTGCCAAAGAGTTTGTCCAGTCCATCTTTTGTTCAGAGCGCTGCGGCGAGTGCGCGCACTGCTACAAGCTCGCCAAAGACGTGCATCCCGATCTGATCTGGGTGGCCAAATCGGGCAAGCGCATCAGCATTGACCAGATACGCCAGCTTCAACAGCAAGCGCTCTACGCGCCGACCGAAGCCGATCGCAAGGTTTATGTATTGGAGCAGATCGAAGATTTGAGCCTAGAAGCTGCCAATAGCCTTTTGAAAATTTTGGAGCAGCCCCCCCCATTTCTTGTCTTCATTCTGACAGCGCGCAGCGCCAACATCCTGCCCACGATTCTCTCGCGTTGCCAGATAATTCGTCTGCAAGCGAGTTCTTCAACGGACGTTGAGAACGAGATCAAAGCCCGAAATTTTTCAGGAGAAGCGCTCGATTATCTGATGAGCGTGACCAAGGGCTTGCCTCACTGGCTTGCCCCGGTCGTATTCGTAGAGAACTTCGATCCTATGGCTGAACGAGACAACGCACGCACTGAGATTCAAGCGATCGCCAATGAAATCAAACTCATTCAAGCTTTGGGCGAGGCAGAGAGTTTTATTGTCCAGCGCGAGATCGTCGTAGAAATATTAAAACGCTTGCCGACGTGGAATTTGGCCCAGATTCTGAAAATTGCCAAAGCGATGACCGAGCTGGAGACAGAACGCATCGAACGGTTCGTGCAAGAAGCAAGCTTCTGGTACCGCGACCTGCTCGCTGCGCGCGAAGACAGTCCTCTCTTCAATCGGGATTTTTCAGATTATTTTCAAACGCAAGCAAAAAAAGTATCGCAATTGACTCTCATTGAGGCTATTAAGATGCTGGAGACAATCCCCTGGTCACTTCAACGAAACGCGAACGTACAGTTATTGCTGGAGTCGCTTCTATTAAAACTAAAGAGTGTGGATTGAACAAATCAGGGCATTTTAAGTGACATGCTTATTTGATCCCCCTAAGCGAAATAAATACAACAGCGGGCATTCAGACCCAATTTAACGTTTTTTTAACAGATCACCCTCATACTGGAGTCAAGTAGAGAATCTGCATTCAAAGGAGGCTGTTATATGTTGTCCCTTCTCAAAAACTGTGCCGTCTTGGGGGTAATCGGAATGACCGCGTTATTATCGGGGTATGATAAAATGCCTGTGCTTGCTCAAAACAATACAATGGAATCAACTCGACTTCAGCGCCTAGAGACCGTCGCAGATATTTGGGGAAAGCTCTTCCTCTTTCATCCGAATGTTCTCGTTGCAGGCAACACAGATTGGAATAAAGTCTTATTGAGTGCTCTCCCGCAAATAGAAAAAGCCAACAATACGAACGAATTTGTCAACGCGCTCAACGAGTTTCTTCTAAAGCCTTTGAATGACTCTTCTCTTCTTGTGCAGCGCGCCGGAACGACTGCCTCGGGAACAACGAAGGGCGCTTTATCCAGTAAGAATCTGACCAACTCTGTCGGATATATCGATGCGACAGATCAGAAAATCTATACAGAATCCAATTTCTTGAATGAATTCAATAGCGCCCATAAGAATCTTGGAGAAATTGAAAATTTAATCGTAGACCTCCGTTGGAAGACGAGTGATATCCCCGCTACGGGCTTCGCTCAATTCTTTCGATTTTTCACTGACACGACTCTCGATGGCAGCACACGATTGACCCGCCTTCACGAAGGTTGGAGCGAGAAGAATGAACCCAACGTCTATCGTCAGCGCTGGAGGACCTTGAAAGACAAAGCAATTTTTCCTATCTCCCGCGTTGACGTTGAGTTACGTCGGCTCTACCCGTCTACCTCGTTTGATAGGCTCTCTGCCATCAAAGTGCCCACGATTTTCTTAGTCAATAATACGTCTTTCTTATTTGTTGCCGATGTCTTAAACGCGCTTCAAGCAAAACCGAGCATTGGTGTCCTATGGCAAAAATCGGGTACATTCTTGATGCCCAAGTCTGAAAGCGTGGCGTACCCTGACAATATTCAACTATATCTCAATACAAAGCTCTTGGTTGCCCCAAATAATGCTCTTGGCTTTCGCCCTGATCTCATAACAGATCAAGTTGTCAATGAAAACAGCATGGTCGATATGGCGAAACAAGCATTGGCCAACAAACCCAAAAATTCAGCTCGGTTTACACAACCGACCATGGTATTTCCTTCAGTCTCTTTAAGCTCTTCCAATTCGATAACACAGGAAGAGCGCCTCTTGGGGTTGTTCAAGATATGGTCGATTATGCGCTATTTCTTCCCGCACTTTGAGTACGCTGACATCGAATGGGGCTCGGTCTTAAGAGAATGGATACCCAAAGTAGAAAATGCGGCGAACATACGCGACTATTATATTGTCCTCCAACAATTGACAGCCAAATTGAATGACAGTCATATCTTTGTCAATCATCGTAGCCTGACGTCCGGGACGAGTACAATTCCGCTTCGCATGGAACGTATTGAGAACAAGGCCATTATTGCGGAGGTCAAGCCAAACACCCCAATGCCGTTTGAGCGGGGCGATGAAGTGCTGGCCATAGACGACATGCCCATCCAAGAATTCGAGGCCTATTGGAAATCGCGCATCTCGGCTTCTTCCGAGCGCGCTTTGTATCGAAATATCTATGATCGTTCGTTGTGGGGCATCAGTTCGACTTCAATAAAACTGACAGTGAAGAAGCGAAAAGATGGAAGCGTTCAAACCGGGTCGCTTATGCGCGATACCGAGCGCAGTAATTGGTTTACCTCCACTGATGCATCCCATTTCAAAACACTGGCGGGGAATTTGGGCTATATTAATCTTTTCACTCTTCCCGATCTTAACGAACTAGACAAAGCACTCACTGCACTTAAAGACACGGACGGCATCGTCTTCGATTTGAGAGGGTATCCAAAATTTTGGATTACACGCGATTTGATGGGGCGTCTTATTAAAGAATCAAGTAGGTCAACCATCTTTGATGTTCCAAATGTGCAGGGCCCCAATCTTTCTGAAAGACGATTTGAACGCGGTCAAAGCACAGTCCAGCCCTATTTAGCACTAAACTATCTTAAGCCGATTGTTGTGCTCATCAATCAGAATACACAGAGTATGCCCGAAGATTTTTGTATCTATTTGACGAACGCCAAACGAGCTACTTTCGTTGGGCTAGGCACGACAGGCACCAATGGGAATATCACCTTCATCTATTTGCCTGGCGGCGGAGCGATGACGTTTACGGGGATGCGCGTCTTGTTCGGGGATGGGTCGCGTTTCCAGAATATCGGCATCAAGCCCCATGTAGAAGTCAGTCCGACCATTCAGGGCATTGTGGAAGGAAGAGACGAGATTTTAGAGAAGGGCATCGAAACGCTCAAATCACTTATTAAGAAGTAAGCGCTATTTATAGAAATTAGAATTTATTTATGCGGGTTTATGTGCACCAGCCGGACTCCGTTGCGCTGTGCTTTTTTTTCTAGTTCGGCCACGTAGCGTTTTTCTAGCTCGGCATCGATCGTAATTTTTTCGGTGTCGTAGTCTTCTCGGAAGACTTTGCCCCAATGATGAATCTGTTCAATCAACCCGGCGCTGGCATAGGGGATTTCAACCGTCACGCGTTCGACGCGGTCTCCCAAGGCACGCGCGATCTCCCAGAGTAGCTCTTTCAGATTTCGCTCTTCGCGGGCTGAAATTTCTACAGTATGGCCAATCTCGTGGCGGGCTTGGCCTAAGCGCTGAAAATCTTCAACGCTCGAAATTTTGTCAATTTTGTTCAAGACATTCAGCATCGGCGGCCTGGGGTTGTCCTTAAAAATATCTTTCAAGACTTCGTTGATCGTGCGCCATTGGTCTAATAACCCGGCGCTCGAGACATCGAGTATATTCAAAATTAAATCGGCATCGCGAGCCGATTCAAGCGTGCTCTCAAAAGCGGGCACGAGCTGGTGTGGCAATTTTTTGATAAACCCAACAGTATCAGTGAAAACGACTTCGTGACCATCGGGCAATTGCGTCTTGCGCGTGAGCGTGTCGAGCGTCGCAAAGAGCTTGTCTTCAATAAATGTCTCAGTTCCCGTCAGTTTGTGCAAGAGCGTCGACTTGCCCGTATTGGTGTAGCCGATCAGAGCAATTTGCGCCGTATTTTGTTTTTCGCGTTGCTTGTTGCGAACCGATCGCTCTTGTTCGGCCTTCTTGAGTCTTTCTTTAATCGCATGGATGCGCTGACGAATCGCGTGGCGTTCTTGCGACATGCGCGTCTCGCCCGGTCCGCGCGTGCCGATGCCGGCGCCCGCTTGGCCGAGTTTTTCGGCCCAGCCACGAAGCCGGGGCAAGAGATACTCCAATTGCGCCAACTCGACTTGAAGCTTTGCTTCTTTGGATTTCGCCCGCAACGCAAAAATATCCATAATCAGTTGGGGCCGATCGATGATCTTTTTCTGAATCAGTTCTTCTAAATTGCGAGCCTGTGCGGGTGAGAGCGC
>Ga0247727_10018482_pt1 | contig 10948 bp, 10 predicted proteins | sample WisWelCaveWW1625_FD_202498 | JGI IMG/M metagenome (GOLD analysis project Ga0247727, IMG submission 202498) | Biofilm microbial communities from Wishing Well Cave, Virginia, United States - WW16-25 | ecosystem: Environmental > Aquatic > Deep subsurface > Groundwater > Cave microbial mat | place...
TATCCCTTTTCCACTCTCTCTACGTACTCACCCGTTTCGGTATTCACGCGAATCACATCTCCTTGATTTACAAAAAGCGGCACATTCACCATCGCGCCTCCTTCCACCATGACCGCCTTAGACCCCCCTTGCGCGGTATTTCCCCTTGTCGCCGGCGGGGCTTCGGTGACTACGAGATCCATTTTGATAGGCACAAGCACTTTGATTACTTTGTCGTTAAAGACCATCGTCGCCACCTTGGTATTTGGTTTTAAAAATGCGGCCGCCGTGCCAATCATTTCTTTTACAATTGAAAAGCGGTTCTTGGGGTTATTGGGTTCGGTAAACCAATATTCATCGCGGTGCGTGTAAATAAACATAGCATCTTTCCGCGACACTTCTGCTTCCTCAAAAGAATCGCTTGCCTGCCAGTTTCGGTCCAAAATTTTCCCCGTGATGAGATTCTTTATCTTCGTCTGCACCACGGCTTTCCGCTGTTGCATGCGCAAAAAATTGGACTCCACCACTTCGTAGGGGTCGCCGTCCAACACAAAGAGAACTCCTTTTTTTAATTCGGTATAGGCAAGCATGTCGTCCGAGGTATTGTAGCGGAAAAGAGAGGAATTTCAAGTCCTTAAACTGGTGTACCCGCGCGCGTGATATTCCCTATTTTGTGGCGTTGTAGATCGCTGAAACTTCCGCGGCGGTAAGGGCACGGTTATAGAGCTTCACTTCGTCGAGCGTGCCATTCAGATAACAATAGTTTCCGGTCCCTGCGCAAGTAGTGAAGTATACTCGTCCCAAATAAAAATTAAGGTCGTTGGTGGGTATGAGCGTCGCTGTCGTACTGAAAGTTCCGGAACCCTCGCGCACACCGTTTAGGTAAAACTTCCCAGTTGAAACACCTTCGTAAACCCCCACCAAGTGATACCATATGCCAACAGTTGGAGTTGTCGCTGATAGTTGTTGCCCCACACCATGAGTACCAAATGCAAACTTCGCTCCGCCGAAGTTTGCAACATTCAGTCCATACCCATTGAGTGCTCTCGTCCCACGATCAACAATGCCTTCGTTCAATGCACCGAATGAAGTGATTTTCACCCACGCTTCGATACTATAAGGCGGACCGCCGGTCGCAAGTGCGTCCATGGCAAGCAAGGGTGGCGCAATAGAAACATATTGTTGCGAGGCCGCACTGAATTGCAAACCGCCGCCAATCTTCCCTGCCACCCATAAAGGAGAATTATTTAAAGTTCCATTGTATCCATTTCCTGAAGAATCTGTCGCAACAGTTCCCGCAGTTTCGTCCAGTTTCCAATACCCGATAAGCCCGGATGCCTGTGTCGTCAAGTTAAGATTGGTGCCGACTTCCAAACGTGCAGGGTCCGTCCCGCTATCATTTAATGCTGATTGCTTCAAGTATTTTTGGGACTCCAAAAGCGCGGTCAATGCCCAACTGCCTCCTATATAACTATAATACGCACTCGCCACTGCGCTGTTTACGGGGTCGACGGGAAGCGCAGAAAAAGGGGGGTTAAAAGAGAGTCCGGTAAAATCAACGGGAACCCATCCGGTGCCATCTACCTTGCGTAAAAGTGAGGAAGCAGCGCATTGGTATTTCCATCCCGGAGGAGGCGCAGGGAGCGTGGGGTGGGCGGCAAGACATGTACTTGTGGTCTGGCTCGGATTTTGCCCCGCGAGTCCCGTAAGCGCGGGGTCGGGCAAAGAAATATAGATAACATTCGCGGCACCAAAATTTGCGTTGGGAAATTCAAACGTCACCAAATTAAGAGCACGATTCAAAGTATCAAGTTCGGCAAGGCGATTTGAATCTCTCGTTTGCTTCAAAAGTTCCGCGGGGTTCAAAGTGATCAAAACCACGACCGAAAGCACGGCAACGATCCCGATCACGACCAAGAGTTCGATGAGCGTAAAAGATGCCCGAGGGTTCTTGTGCTCCATGACACACTTATTATATCACGCGCAACGCAGAGTGGACGGTAGAAAAAAATCATCCCCGCTTAGCGGGGATGATTTTCGTTTTCATTAAAACCAATATAGCTACATACCTCCTTCTTCTCTGAGCATCGGGCGCCCGCCTTCGGGTTCATCGATCTTCACGCTCACGTTCGAGTTGTTGCGGCTTCCCACAATGCGAAGGAACGCGCGGATGGCACTCGCGGTCGCGCCACGCTTCCCGATCACCTGCCCCATGTCTTGAGGATTGACCTTTACATTCAAAAGCACGCCTCGATCGTCCACTTTCCGATCGACTTTCACGTCTTCCGGGTGGTCCACTAAAGCTTTAATAAGGTACTCTAGAAATTCCTGATCTTGAACTTGTGCCATTCGTTGCGGTAGATATGCGGTAGTTCAGTCCGACCTTTCGGTATTATAGAAAAAGCGTAGAGGAAAGTACGTTCGGCGTCAAACTATTTCGTGGCGTTGTATAATGCGCTGACTTCGAAAGGAGCGAGTGCTCGATTGTACACCCTCACTTCATCGATACCTCCCCCAACCGCGTACTTCATTGGAGTAGAGCATCCAGAAGCCACACACGTTTCAGCGATATTCAAGGGGAATGATGTTACGTCAGGAATGCGTGGATTTGCTGAAGTTGGAGTGATCGACACTTCAATACCATCGACGAAAATTTTCATAATTTGAGATACAACGTTGTTAAATCCCGCACCTTTTATATCGAATGTGATAACTATGTGACGCCATTGTCCAGGCGGAGTTATAGGAGATACGGTAGTAAGTCCATCGCTATACGCTGCTCCCCGGTGTTGTATGGTAAGTTTATCACTTCCATCCAAGAAAACTCCTATTCCGAAAATATCTCCGCGACTGAAAATGCCACGAAAGCTACTCCCTGACACTTTAAGCCAAAATGCGAGGGAATAACTTGCCATACGAAACCCTGGGCTTGCAACTTGTGGATGAGAAGATAGGCCACCTCCATGAATCGCAGAACCTGTTTTCCCCGCAGGCCACGATGGCGTAATGTTAATGTTTCCTAAAGTGAAATTACCCCCGCTTGCATCCGCAGCGGTACTGCCACTCCCTTCATTAAACCGCCAATATGCACTCAAGCCAGAGGCAGTCTTCCACAAAGAAAAATCGTTCCCCATTTCAAGGCGCGCATCATCTGTACCTGCATCGCCTACTGCGTTTGTCGAAAGATATTTCGTAGATTCAAGGAGACTGGTTAATACCCATTTGCCATTGGCACTTGCAACATATGTATAATATTTGCCACTCGCAATATCATTCGTGGGATCAACGGGAAGAGCCGAAAAAGGAGCTCCAGATGAGATTACGGTAAAATCGACAGGAATCCAACCAGTGCCATTTACTTTACGAAAAGAGGCGGGAGGAGAACAGTCATATTTCCAATCATTGGGAGTTGGCACATCCGGCAATTGGGGAAGTTGCGTACGAATGCCGGGACAATTATCCCGATGATTTATATCGCTTGATGCTGCGTCAGGAATCGATACATAAATGGTTCTTTCATCTCCAAAATATGGGGAGGGAATGTCGGCCGAAAGAATATTAAAAGTACTATTCAATGCACTAATCTCGCTCAAGCGATTCGAATCCCTTGCCTGCTTGAGGAGCTCGGCAGGATTTAGCGTAATCAACACCACCGTAGAAAGAACGGCGACAATTGCGATCACAATCAAGAGTTCGATGAGCGTGAAAGAACGCTTATCTTGAACACGCCGAAGGATGAACGTAAGGCTCGCTCGAGAATCCCGCGTTAGCATAATAGTATGATTATACCACACAAGTCCTCGCCTAGGCGAGGACTTGTGTGGATTAGCGTTACGAAGATGATATGGCTACTTCCGCAGGAACCGCTTCTTGTTTTACTTCTCCTTCCGGAGCTCCTTTTTTCTTTTTGTGCACGGCAATCTTTTTTCCTTCAATAACCCCTTCTCGTACGAAAAGATTGTGCATGGTGTCGCTCGGGCGCGCACCGACGCCAAGCCAATATCGCACGCGTTCGGCATTCACATGCGCTTTTTTTTCTTTGACGTTATAAGAGCCCAAATCCTCGACCGGAGGGCCGGCCATGTTGGAACGCCGTTCCACCACCACAATGCGGTAGCTCGGCTGGTGTTTTTTCCCTATGCGCTGCAGGCGAATAACTAACATACAGTTTAATGTGGGAATAGTATATCCGAAGAAAGGCGCGGGGTCAATCCTTACTGTGCGAGTTTCAAGGAAAGAATCTTCGACGTACCGTCTTCATTCATGGTCACGCCATAGAGCACATTAGCGGCTTCCATGGTCGCACGGTTGTGGGTCACGACGATAAACTGCGTTTTGTGCGAAAACTCCTTAAGCATATCAGCAAACCGGCGGGCATTCCGTTCGTCAAGTGCGGCGTCTATCTCGTCTAAAACAAGGAAAGGCGGGGGGCTTACTGATATCATCGCGAAAAGCGCGGCAATCCCCACCAAACTCCGTTCGCCTCCCGAAAGCATTTCAAGCGAATTAATCTTCTTGCGCGGAAGGCTCACCTGCACATGTATCCCCGATTCTTCTTCTTTCGGTTCATCAAGCGCACTTTCAAGCAATGGCGTGGAGACGGCATCTCCCTCCGCTTCGCGCGTTTTTTCTTTCTTGGAAGACCGTTCGAGCTTTAATGCTGCATGTCCCCCGCTAAACATCACGCGGAAAAAATTATTGAACTCGTCGTTGATCTTCCCAAGCGCAGTTTTGAATTCCGTTCCAATTTTGTCGCCTAGATCCGCAATGAGCTTCTTCAGGTCAGCCTTGGCTGTTTCGAGATCTTTTGATTCTCGTTCGAGGAATTCATACCGTTCTTGCGTTTCCTTTACTTCTTTAAGAAGAGTTTCATCTATTTCTCCCATACTTGCCAGATCGCCGCGGAACTTGAACATGTGCCGCTCCATTTCGGATAGTTCGCCCGGCGTAAGATTTTTTTCATGCACCACACTAAATTCTCCCACATGCCTCCCTGCCTGTTGCATCTGCTTTTTCAGATCTTCCATGCGAAGCGCGAGCCGTTCTTTGCGAAACAGGCGCTCTTGGTGCGCGTGCTCCCATTTTTCTATTTTGTCTTTCACGCGCTGTACCTCCTCCATGGCGGACTTGAACGTATGATAGAACGCCTCCTGATTCTTCTCGAGCGTCTTTTCACTCTCACGCAAACGCTCAAGCTCTTCTCCGATCTTTTCCGTGCGCGCAAGTATTTTTTTGAGCTCTCCGGTAGGCGCACCTCCCGCATCGCGCACGGCAGGCTTTGGTATATCGTCGAGGGTTTCATCTATTTCGCGGATAAGATCGGCGATCACTTCACGAAGTTCCATAAAATCTTCTTCTAAACTATTTTCAAGGCGCTCTTTGATGGAGTAAAGAAGCCCGTGCATTTTGTCTGCCGCGGGCGAAGGTGCTTTACTCACCTTACTGGACTCAAGCTGGGCTTCGAGGCGCCCAATATCTTTTTGGAGCGCATTCCGTTCTTCGAGCAGTTCGCCTAAAAACCCACGAATTTTTGTGAGTTCTTCGCGCTCTTTGGGCTGGGTTCCTTCTACGGCTTTCAAGCGCGATTCCGCCTGGGATTTTTCTTTTTTGAGCGCCACGATCTCGCCCGCGTGGGATTCTATTTCGTGGTCTATTGTTTTTTCTTCGGCGCCAAGCGTGTGAAGGTGATATCCAAAAAATTGCGCTTCGAACACGCGAAGTTCTTCCGCGATCGCCTCGCGCTTTTCCCAGCGGTTCGTCTGACGCTTTAAGGAGCGGAGATGGGGGAGGATCTCTTCAATCAAGGCGCGCACTTTTTCGAGATTGATGTCAGAATTCCTTAATCTCCGCTCCGCTTCGGCACGTTTCATTTGATATTCGCGGAGTCCGAGCATTTCTTCTATCATTTCCCGCCGTATGGCAGGGGTCGAAGAAATAAAAAGATCACTATTCCCCTGACTTACCACCACCAATCCCTTAGTGCCAAGTCGGGCGCGCGCAAAAAAATCGACAATGTCCTTGAGGCGCACTTCCGATTTATTCAAAAAATATTGATTCGTGCCGTCGCGATTCACTTGGCGCATCACCGACACTTCGCCAAATTCCACGGGAAAAAATTTTTCATGATTTTCAAAAAAAAGTCCCGCCTGCGCCTGCCCCATGCGCGGACGCTTTGCGGTACCGGCAAAAATAAGATCTTCCCCTTTCCCGCCGCGTAGATTTTTTGCTTCCCGTTCTCCTAAAAGCCAACGAATCGCATCTATCACGTTCGACTTTCCGGAACCATTCGGCCCCACGATAGCCGTGATGCCCGCCGGAAACTCCAAAACCGTTTTTTGTGCAAACGACTTAAATCCGTTCAATTCAAGACGGCGCAGAAGGTGTGCCATAGGTTATACTTTTCGTTTCCGTGCCGTAAGTTTCTTTAAGGCATGCTTTGCCGCATCTGCCTCCGCTTCTTGTTTTGAAGGGCCCTCGCCTTCGCCAAGTAACATATCTCCTGCGTAGACTCCTGAACGAAATTCTCTTTTATGCGCCGGCCCGCTTTCACCCAACACGCGATAGGAAGGCGTCACTTTTTCTTTTTCTTGTATCAGTTCCTGCAACTCGCTTTTCGGATCTCGGTAGCTTTTGGTTTTTAAAATTTCTGCGATATGGGGATCGATCACATGCATGCGCACAAATGTTTCGACAAACGCGAATCCTTGGTCAAGATAAAGCGCACCCACAAACGACTCAAATGCATTCGCAAGGATCACCTCGCGTGCGCGTCCCATATCCCTCATTTCACTCTTCGACATTCTAATCACACTTCCCAAGTTGATCGCTCCCGCCACGCGCGCAAGAATTTGGTAGTTCACAAGGGATGCCCTGAGCACCGTAAGCTCCCCTTCGGCTGCCCTGGGATACGTCTGATACAGGTATTCCGACACGGCAAGCTCCAAAACCGCATCCCCTAAATATTCTAATCGTTCGTTATGTGGATAAGGCCATTCGGGATGCTCATTCAAATACGAGCGATGCGTAAATGCCTCTTCGTAGAGCGCGCTTGATTTTGGACGCACCTTCAAGGTGTCGAGAAATGTTTCTTGTGGCATAGATTATTGCGCGGTTCCTGCGGGTCCGGCTTTTTCCATTTCGCGGAAAATGCCGCCCAGCACTCCGTTTACAAATTTACTACTATTCGGACCTCCATAATTTTTTGCGATCTCTACCGCCTCGTTGATGGCTACCTTCGGAGGCACTTCTTCGTGATCGGCGTAAAACAACTCATAAAGGCCGATTCGCAACGCATTTCTGTCTACAACCGCGATCTTTTCCAAGGGCCACTCCGGCGCGGCTTTTTTAATGATCGTATCGATCTCCGAAAGATGCTCCACAAGCCCCTTCATGATGCGCCAGGCAAATTGAGGTTCATCGATGTCCGGCGCGAATTCCTTTAGGTTCCGCTCAAGGATCTCCGTGAGGTCTTTTTTGTGTTCGCTAAAATCCCATTCATAAAGAGATTGGAGCACTACAGTTCTTACAAGGTGCCGGGTTGCCATTCTAAAGAGCTTGGAGGTGCTAGCTTTAAGCTTTTACGTGAAATTATGAAAGTTCCTATCTTTTTTCATTAGTTTTTCAAAGCTCACAGCTTAAAGCTAAAACCTACTTACTTCTTCCCGCATTGCGGGCATGTGCGATGCGCAAGTTTCGGTCCGCCACAATGCGCGCACACTTTAAGATTCTTTGGTTTCAACGCCAAATGAGACCGCCTCCGGCCGACCTTGCCTTTCGAATGATGTTTTACTGGTACACCTCCCATGTGCCAATGTTGTTAAAATTTATAAGCCCAATGCGTAGTAAATTTTACCACAACATTGAGCATCCCGAGTGTAATCGCGAGGGATTACCTTATATTAGGGGAGTTCTTGAGAAACGTCAACCGATGCACCTTGCTTGGCCCATGCTTTCGGAGCGCTTTTTGGTGCGCACGGGTGCCGTACCCTTTATGCACGTCAAATCCGTATTCTGGATAGCTGCGGGCGAGGCGCACCATATACCGATCGCGCAACACTTTCGCCACAATCGAGGCAAGCGCGATCGCAGGAATCCGCTCGTCGCCTTTTACGATAGTCCTGGCATGCGGATATTTGCCCCGTTTCCCGAGAAAAAGACCTCCATCCAAACGAACAACATGGTTAGTAGTAAGTAGAGAGTAGCGAGCCCGCCCGCCTGGACTTCGTCTACGCGAAGTCGGGCGGGTAGTAAGTCGCTGAAATGCACGTTCTGCCGCGAGATTTGCCGCTTTTGTAATATTGATACGATCTATGACACGAGGAGAAACCTGACGCACAGTATAAGGAATCTTCGCTTTTTTTATATATCGAAACCACGCTTCCCGCGCTTTTGGCGTAAGCTGTTTTGAATCCCTTATCCTTAATTCTCTATTCTCTATTCTTAATTCTTTTGGTAGCGTCACCGCCGCCACAAACACGGGCCCCGCGAGCGCCCCACGTCCCACCTCATCTATCCCTATGACGATACTATTTCTTTTCTGCAATGTGAGTAAAAAGCGAAGCGATCAGATCTTTTACGCCCACCTGTGCTTCTAGTTCGGTTTTACTCTCTACGAATCGCTTCCATGCGGCAAGCACTTCGACATTCTCGATCGCAAGCGCCGCATTTTCGAGTTTTACGCGATCGTCAAAACTCACCTCGCCGGACTTCAAGACTTTTTCCACAAAGAGTCTTCCAAACGCGAGTATTTTCTCGTTTGTCGTGTATGTTTTGAGTTCTGCATTCGTCCGCTGAAGTTCTTCTTGCGCGGCAGAATAGCGCACACCGAAAAAAACTGCGGCTCCTATCGAGATGAGCGCCATCGCCCCTAAAATGATCTTTGTGACTCGCATGGTTCTTATGATCTCTTTTTTCTGTCTCGATAGAAATTATATGTGAGGAAAAGCGCGAGGGCAATCAGGGTAATGGTACGTAAGTCGAGCGCCTTCCACCACCAATTGGTCGGCGTAAGCTCAATGTTCATATGCACTCCATCTCCTTCTTCGGCAGAAAAAGATTCTCCTTCGAATGGTAAATATCCAGATGTTTCTACTCGTAGGCGATAATCGCCTTCCGGCACAAGGAACGCATAGGTGCCCCGTACATCGGTGGTTTGCGGATTTTGCTGTTCATAATTTTTTGCAGGCCACGGCGCATATTGCTGTGTCTGCAGATCTTTTACGAGAAGCGTTATGCTGGCTTCGGGAATCCGTGCTTCTTTATCTCCTATTTTTTCGTATACATATCCTTCGGGATCGATCACCGTAACCAGACGTATCTCTTTGATACCCAACGAGGGATCCGCGTAATCAAGCACCGTGATCACTTCGTATTCTCCGTCTACCACGGGAATATCTACATCGGCGGCATAAATACCGTCCCCATCAGGATCAACATAATTAAACTCTACCAGTACAAATTCTTCGCTTGTTTCGACCGGAAGTTCTTGCCGCTCGGCAAGCGCGGGACGTGCGAGGAAAAGCGCTGCGGCAAGGGGGCGGGTCTGGTATTCAAGCGTCCCTTTCTGCGGCACTTTTCGTTTGAAAACTACATAACCCTTCACGCTCTTTGTTTTTCCGTCCGGTTTCACTATGAGTTTGAGGGATTCTCCCGCAAGCGTGTGGATTTTCTGCTGGGGCTTTCCTTTATCATTCACGAAAAGCTTGGTTTCCATATCAATGAGACCTTTTCCAGAACGCACAAATACGAATTCCGAAGGAAGTTTTTTCTTCACTTCCTTAGAGAATTGTGGCGTAGGGATACCCCGCGGAAGTGTGAGTCCCCCCGTCTTCGTGATGCCAGGGAGCGCAAGTTCTACCGAGCGGAGTTTTTTGAGGTCCGTGATCTTTCCGATACCAACGTCATTCAATGTTTTTTCAAATGAGGGGAATTTTTTGCGCAAGAGCACAATTTCCTTAGGGAGCGGCGCAAGAACAAATTTTTTAAGCGGCGTCGGATCCATAAGCATCCATGTTCCGCGGAATGGAAGTGGCGTTGCGAGTGCTACGGCTTCTTGCACAGGCGGCGCAGGGGGTTTTTGAGGTTTTGGTTTGGGACGCAGAAAATCGGGAATGATTGCATCGATAGTTTCACTCACACGATCGATCACGCTTGGTTTTTCTGATTCTAGAGATTCGGGGGGTGGGCTTGTGGGTGGAACGGTTGGCGGAGGCGCTCCCGGCGGAGGACCTCCATATGAAGCCGGCACTCCTACCGATCCACCTCCGGAACTCCCGCTCCCGCTCGAGCGCGAAGACGCCGGGCGCCAGTCGGTCGCAACATAATAACTCACCGTGGCGCAGGAACTCGTGTTCGAACAATTGAAAGAAATCCAACCAACATTTTCTCCCCATGTGTAGCCCGAAAAATTTCCGGAAGAATCGATCGTCACCCCTCCCGCCGAAGGATTGAACTGGATCCATCCCACATTCTCGCCCCACGCGTAGCCCGTAAGCGTGCCTTCGCTATTGTTCGAAATTTTATAATCCACGGTGGCACAGCTTGACGTATTGGAGCAATTCAAGGAAATCCATCCGATATTTTCACCCCACGCGTAGCCCGTAAGCGCGGAATCCGTCACATGCACATTGCCCGCAGTGGAACCAAAATCGATCCACCCCGCGTTTTCGCTCCATGCGTAGCGGTTCGTCGCATCGATCGTGCCGTCGGTTGTAGAAGCCAAAACGGGCGATAAAAAAACACCGAAGAATAACCATACCAAGAAAACAGCGAAGAATATTTTTTTATAAAGAAAATTCATGATGCCAATCAACGAATACAACGGACATTATTTGCGCCCGATGTTTTTGCAGTCGCGCCACTCGCACCCGAACTCAAACTGAGATTCACTGCGTTCGCCGTATTAAATCCCCGCGTAGTCGCCGTCCAATAGATACGATTCACGCCAGTTGCTTCAAGATTGCCGTAGCCA
>Ga0247727_10018483_pt1 | contig 10947 bp, 15 predicted proteins | sample WisWelCaveWW1625_FD_202498 | JGI IMG/M metagenome (GOLD analysis project Ga0247727, IMG submission 202498) | Biofilm microbial communities from Wishing Well Cave, Virginia, United States - WW16-25 | ecosystem: Environmental > Aquatic > Deep subsurface > Groundwater > Cave microbial mat | place...
TCCGCTGCCTCATCCATGAGGCCCACGAACTAGGCATCGCGCCGGAGTTCGAGCGGATGACCTGCCCAACAATTCCGGCGGCTGCCTAACAATGGGAGCCGGAGCGGGTATTCTTGGGCAAAGCCGGCGCGACCGAAATTGTTGACAGCATCATCGCAGACATGACGGGTCGTCGGGGTCTGCGACAAGCGTGGGACGAGATAGATAGCGAGTTACAAGACGAGATACGCGCGAAGTGGATTGCCCTCGCCAAATCCCGCCTGCCCGCGCCGGGGCCGACCTACGAGCAATGCGTCGAGGCGATCACGCAGCACGTAGACGAATGGGTAAACGAGATTAGGGCAGCGGCAATAGGTCGTGACTCGCTCGAAGCCCTGCGCGCCCTCGGCATCGTGCTGCCGCCGAAGCCCGGCACGGAGGAACCAAAGCAATGATGGATCGAATCTCAAGGTGGCTGGCCTATCACCTTCCCCGTCGCGTCGTCTATTGGGCTTCGATTCGTCTCATGGCACACGCAACGACCGACGAGTGGTCAGGTCAAGTCGCACCAGAGTTGTACGCCATGGACGCTCTCAAGCGGTGGGAGAATTCGAAGCCCGGCGGCGAGGAGGGCTGAGCGATGGCGCTGCGAAAGATCGAGCACGTTGCCAGCATCGAAGTGGACGGCAACCCGGACATGGCGCACCGCTCGTTGCCGACGAAAGACCTGCTCGCGCTTCTACGAGTCGCGAAGGCGACGTGCGCATTCGTCGATCAAGTCGGCGAGTTTGGCGCGGAGGTCAACGTGGACTTCAAGACGTTCGGCAAGCTCTGCGCGGCGCTCGCGCCGCTGCGGACGGCGGATAGGGGGAAGCGATGAGGGATGAAGAACTGCGACGGGAATTTAGCCCGATCCGTTTTCAAAACTCGCGTGCCAGGGCATCAACGTTACACACGCGTCGGCGTCGGCCGTGCTGACCAATCTGATGCGCTACTGAGTGCTTGGCGTGCTCGCGCCCGTCGGCTGCTCAATCGCCGGTACCGGCTGCACCCGCGCACCGACGCGACTCAGGTGCTTCGCATGCGGGGCACCACCGAGCCTGAGGTGCTCGGCGCGGGTGCGCTACCCGGTGACCGACAAGCTGCGACGTCGGCGCCGGCGGCTTTGCGAGACGTGCCTCGGTGAGTACAAGGGGGCGGCCTACCTAGAACGCCGGGAGCACTGGCGCGCGGGCTACCGGATCACGATGCGGGCGGCGCGCGAACTCGTCGAGACCCGCCAGCTGACGATGCACGCGTACGCGAGGGCACGGGCGTCCGGGGCGTAAAACGGCGCCGTTTCGGCCTGTTGTTTTTTCTTGACAAGCCTCGGCTGTTTAGGTAAGCTAGGTCCAACGGTGAGGGAACACCGGCAAACGGAGGATCGAGGAAATGGACGCAATCGAAAAGGTGAGACTGGCGAAGGGGTTGACGGAGCAGGCGCTTGGTGTGCTCGCTGACATGCCGAACCGTGGCTTCTGGCAGTATCTCGGCGCGCTCGCCATCACCCTCGGCGACCTGATAGAGGACGGCACGGAGCCGGAGCCGATGGTGGAAGCGTGGACGCTCGCGAGCGAGGCGTGGGGCTACAAGGGCGAAGCGGAACAACCGAGCCGCGAATGGTTCCGCGAGACGCTGGTGAAGATTCAGGACTTGCTCGCGACGGCCGAGCGGGCGATCGGGTAGGGGGATGCGATGAACGCAAGCGACGACTGGCTGCATCGCGGGGTGCGGATCCCTGGCGCGCTAACGTGTCGAAACATCACTGCGCGAACGCATCACTGTCGAGCGGTGGCGACTCACATGTTGATCAGCCCGGAGGGTTGGCACGCCAGCGGCGGGTGGTACTGCGAGAAGCACGGTAAGCGGCACGTGGACAGGCGGTCCAAACTGCTGCGCGGGTGGCGCCTTGAAGCCATTGCTTCCGACTTTAGTGACCATGCCCCGGCGCCATGGAGGGTCACGAAGCGCGGCGAGGTCAAAGGCACGTACGACATTTATGATAGTAGCAGCCCCGCGCCGAGGCACGTCTGCGTCGTAACCAGGGACGGGGACGCTGCACTAATAGCCCGTGCGCCTGATCTGCTTGCGGCGTTTTGCCACAAGTGCCGCGTGAACGACGAACTGCGCGAACTACTCGGCTTCGCGCTTCAGTGGTTGAGAGATCTGCGTGCCCTGAGCACGAAAGAAGCGGTGCGCGAAGCGTTGCCGGGCATGGGCGAGCGGCAGCTTGAACTTTTGCGTGCGCTTCAGGCTGAGCAGGGGACCGAGGCGACGCCGGAAGGATCGCACCTCGCCGACGACTTCGGCCTTAAGCTAGAGCGACTTACGTTCGCTGTTCAGGGGGAGATCGAGCGCGAGTTTATGGCGTACACGCTCGTCACGGACTTCGGCAGCGACCCGGCCGTCATGGACGTGCTCGGACTGAAGGCGGGACAGATTGAAGGGGTCCAGAATCCGGAAGGCGCGATTCTCGAGAGCCGCGACGTGGACGCCGTACGTAAGCTCGCCGAGTCGTTTCTTCGACAGCGTGGGCTGCCGCTGCCCGAGCGCGCGACGCAAAGGACCGAACGTGAAGCCATGGAGGGGAGCGCATGAAACAGGGGGTTTACAAATACACGTACCCGAGCGGGCTGCCTGGCGAGTGGCGGATCCGCCTCGCCCTACATAGCGACTTCCTGACGGTCGGCTTTCAGGGCGCCGACTTGGTCGTGTGGGCACTCGTCGAGCTCGACGAGCAGCGGGCGGAGGGGGTCGTGCTTGACGTTGCGTGGTCCGGCGAGCCGTTGCCGGAGGGGTGCCCCCCTCGCGATGGCAGCGACCACGTTGGCAGCGCAACCGACCGCACGGGCCTCGTGTGGCACGTGTTCCGTCGCCCCGTCGGGTGAACAGTACCCGCCCGCCTGATACCATTTTCCCTGCGCGGGGGCGGGGCGCGCGGGGGTGTCAGATGGCGACGAACTCGAAGCAAAAGCGCGGAGCGAAGCCGACGGGGGGCAAGCCGGCGAACGGTCGCCAAGTCCCCCCGGAGTCCGAGAAGGGATACGGCCCGGAGCCTTCGACGCTGGGCCAAGACCGGACGATGCGGAGTGGGACCCGAAGGCCTGGGGAGTACGGCCGGGGTTCCCGCGTGCCCGAGTCTACGCGCACCCGGTAAAGACGCGCGCTCGCGGCGTTGCCTACGGCTACTACAACGCCGTGCGGGCGACGACGGCCGCCGTTGAACATGACGAAGCGAGCGACGTCGCGCTGCACGTAGCGCCGGCCGCTCAGTACAAGCCCGATCCTGACCGATTGAACGTCCTGCTGACGATGCAGGAATCCCCGACTATGGCGGCCGACGACGTGGCGGCGTTCGCGCAGGGGCTCGATTGGATAGTCACGCCGTGCACGTTCTGCGCTGAGATCTACGAGCGCGCCGGCTGGCGTGGCCGCGTGACCATCGCGCCGCTTGCCGTCCGGCTCGGAATCTTCCGGCCGCCGGCTCATCGGGCCAAGTGGCCGCGGCTCCCGTTCCGGTGGTTCTGGGTCGGCAGTACGGACCCGAGGAAGGGGCAGGCGACGGCGTTGCTCGCGTGGCGGCGCTTCTTCGCCGGCCGCCCCGAGGCCGAACTCTATCTCAAGGCGACGGCGCCGGGCTCCGACGGGATTGAGCGCGGCGGCAACATCGTCATGGACTGGCGGAACCTCCCGACCGACGAGCTCGCGGCCCTCTACCGGGAGGCCGACGGCTTCGTGTTCGCGTCCGCGGGTGAGGGCTACGGCTTCCCGCTCGTCGAGGCGATGGCGTCGGGGCTTCCGGTCGTAGCGACGACGGCGACGGCGACGGGCGACTGGGTGACGCCAGCGACAGGACTGGCCATCCCTCACGTCTGGAAGCGGCTTGAGGTCTATAAGCGCCCGAGCCAGGACGAGGACGGGCGCTATCTCATGGCGATCCCGTCGGTGATGGGGACGGCCCGTGCGATGGCGCGCGTCATGGCCGACTACCCCTCGGCGCTCGAGAGGGCGCGGAGCGCTCATCGCATGGCCGGGGCTCGGGCGCGGCTCGACCACTACGCCGCCGGGTTACTCGAGGCGGTGACGGCGGTTCGGAGGAAGGGCGCAAGGCTGTGACAACTTGAGTGACACGACGGGCGACGACGGCGAGATCGTAACCAACCTGGACCTGGCGCACGGGGCGGCGGTCTACCGCGCGGCGCTCGACGAGGTGTTCCCGTCCATCGGGCCCGACCTCGTCCTCGACTTGGGCGCGAGCGATTGCACGTCCGCGCTCACGGTCGCGGCGTTCTGGTCGGGGGTACGCGTCGTGGCGTGGGAGTGCAACCCCGAGCGAGCGGTCCTCGGGGCGGCGAACATTCGAAGGGCGACGTCGCTCGGCGCCCGGGTCTTGCTCGTGCCGGCGGCGGCGACGAACTCGAGCGGCCTTGCGGTGTTCTACCCGGTGAACGAGAACGCGGAGGCCGGCAGCATGTTCAAGCCGTCGGGCGGGTACGACGCCGTCGAGAAGTACACGACGCCGGCGGTGCCGCTTTCCGTGTTCGGACTCCGGGTCCGCGACTGGGCTGAACGTGAGGGCGTGACGGCGATCGATGCCGCGTGGCTAGACCTACAGGGCGGCGAGCTCGCGGCGCTCACGGGCTTCGGCGAGGCGCTGCTTTCCACCGTGCAAGTCGTGCAGGCAGAGGTGTGCTATCGTGACATTTACGAGGGCTCGCCGCTTTGGCCGGACGTGCGCGAGTGGATGCGGGCCACGGGGTTCGCGCTCGTTGCGCGTAGCGAAATGCTCAGCGGTCACTGGGGCGACGCGCTCTGGTGCCGGCCCGTGATGTTGGAGGCGGTGCGGCGCGAGGTGGCGACGACGATGCAGGGATTGCCGGCGCGGCCATGAGCGTACGCTGGTGGTGGAGCGGAGGAGGAGGCGGTGGCGAAGGGCGCAGTCGTAGGGACGCAGCGGGCGGAGGCGGCGACCGGTAGCCACAAGGTCGCGACGTTCGACTACGACGCCGCGGGCACGCCGACGCTTCTTCAAGCGTTCGCTCAGAAGGCCATCCCGGGTGCGCTGGTCGTGCACGCCGTCGTAAGCGCGACGACTACAAGCGGCACGCTCTCGGCGGCCGACGACAAGATCATCTGGCGCCAGTTCACGAACAACGGGACAGACACCGTCTACGTGTGCGGGGACGGCGGCGCGGCGACCAACCAGAAGCAGCCGATCTATCCCGGCACCTACTACACTGACCCGTTCACGACCGGCGCGTGGACGGTGATAGCAGCGAGCGGAGCGCAAGACGTCCACGTCGCCACGGTAAAGGCAGTATGAGCCGCCGACCGGCTCTCGCCGCGGCCGCACTTGCGTGGGCCGTTGCGGCGACAGTGGTGGCGACGCTTCTCGTCGCACCGATCGTCGCTTTCGGGCAAGGCTCGGGCGGCGTGCCGCCAGCGACGACGGCTCGCAAGGGCGTCGTCGAACTTGCAACGGACGGAGAGAACGCGGCGAGCGTCGCCGTTCAAGGCAACGACGCGCGGATCAACGACCCCGAGGTGACGTGCCTCGCCGGGCTGACGTCGGCGAGCGACAAGCTGCCGTACTACACGGGCTCGGGAACGTGCGCGCTCGCGACGCTGACTTCGTTCGTACGCGGGCTGCTCGACGACACCGACGCGACGACGGCGCGCGCAACACTTGGGCTCATCATCGGGACTGACGTCCAAGCACAGGATACGGAGCTCGCGGCGCTCGCGGGCTTGACGAGCGCCGCGGACACGCTCGGGTACTTCACCGGGAGTGGCACGGCGGCGCTGACCGATCTCACGTCGGTCGCGCGCACGCTCATCAATCAGACGACTCAGGCGCTCATGCGCACGACGGGGCTCGGGCTAGGCTCCATTGCCACGCTGGCGGCGCCGGCGGGCGCGGTCGTAGGGACGACCGACACGCAGACTCTAACGAATAAGACCATCGACGGTGCCTCAAACGACATTCTGATCCGCACCCACGCGACGGATTGTACGGCCAACTCGGACGGGAAGGCGGGCGAACTGTGCGTGAACCTGGACGACGACCGCCTGTTCCGCTGCGAGCCGACGGCCGGCGACTGCTCGGGGGCGGAGTGGGTGTTCCTGGGCGGCGTGCAGATCAAGCTGGCCGGAGTCCTGCAAGGGACGGCGCACACGGTGGACTTGAGCACGCTGTTCACCTTCGACTGCACGACGACACCGGGCACGTGCGTGATGACACCGGCGACGACCTTCTACACGGAAGGCGACACCGTGGTGCCGACGAGCGCGAGCAATCTGCCGACGAGCGGAACCTGGACGATCGGGCAGGACCTTCTTCAGCTCTCGGGCGACGCCGACTCGGGGAGCGACCCGGTACGCAAGAGCCAACTCGACGCCAAGACGGTCGGACAATTCTGCATCGGTGTCGGCGACCCGGTGAACGGCGACGTGCGATTCGGCCCACGCTGGTGGACGGGCGATCCGATCCGAACGATCACGAACATTTCGTGCATTATCACGGAATCCGATGCCGGCTCGCCGACCGTCGCCGTAACGCTCGCGGAGTGTACCGAGGCCGGAGCGAGCTGCGGGACGAGCCGCGTGACCGAGGGGCTGACGTGCGACAACGACGGAGCGACCGACGACGGCTCGATAGGGAACGCGGCGATTGACAGTCTGGCCGTGATGAAGCTGACGATAGGGACGACCGGCACGAACGTGTCGAGTGTGACCGTATGCGCTCGGTACACCTACTAGCCGCCCTCGCGCTCGTCCTCGCCGCGACCGAAGTACGCGCGGCCTGGATCCTCGGCTACGGGGGCGAGGACCAGGGCGGCTACGCGATGGAGCAGAGCGATAACACGGCCGCCGGCCGTGACTGCACCATCGTGACGACGCCGACGATCACGGGGACCGGCGCTATCAGTTGCACGAACGACGTAGGCTCGACGGAGGTACAGGAGACGGACTCGTGGCTACCGTTTAACGAGACGGACGGAGACGGCGCGGCCGTGGACTACCCGGAGGCGGCTTGCTGCTTCGACTTCCGTACGACCGAGGGCTTTTGGGCGCGCGAGGCTATCGAGGTGGAGACGCCGACTCAGAGCGCGGCCGTAACGCGAGTACGCAGCCACGCGGGCTGGCTCCAGTTCACGACCAACTCGACGGCGAACAACCACACGGACGCCTGCGGCATCGCGAACGATACTTGGTTACGCGTTTGCTTCGAGGCCGACAATAACACGGGTACGGGCGACGACCATATCCGGGTCTGGTGCAACGAAGTACCCGACGCCTCGGCCGCGCTCGACGTAACGATGAGCGGCGGAGCGGCCGAGGACGCCGCGGGCCTCGACCTAAAGGCGACGCTGAACACGACGCAAGGGACGCACTACATCGAGGATCTGGTGTGCATCAGCGAGCTGGTTTCGACCGATTCGCTGCGGGCCGGGAAGCTCTACGCGGCCGAGGTCCGGTCGCTGATCCCCGACACGGCGAAGCTGACGCCGACCGACGGCATGGACGTTCAGGACGCGGCTAACGTCTGCGCCAACTGCGATACGGCCTCGGACGTGGCCCAGTGCGTGGGGAGCGATACGAGCGGGGACTGCGAGCGAATCGCCAACTGCCTCGGCGGCGGCGCGTCGGGCGCGTGCGGTGACGACCCGAGTGACTCGGGCGAGCACGCGATTCTCATGGGGACGGACGAGGACTACGTGCTTACCGGCTACCCGGCGGCGGACTCGGCGCTCTCGGCGCACGATATTTACGCCGTTGGAATTCGGTACCGGGCCTCGAATAACAATACGGCCGATAATACGTACCGGAAGGTTAGTACGGATTCGGGCTGCCATTCCAACTCGACCTGTACGCCGGTCGGTACGACGACGATGGTGCTCGACGCCGCGACCACCTATGAGACGGTAACGGCCTACCACGAGACGGACCCGGATAACGGCGGGTCGTGGACGAAGGCGAAGCTCGACGACCTCGCAGCCGGGATTCATAAGCACACGGGCGCGGGAAACCTGCGAATCGAGGCCCACGACGTGACGATCATTTCGTCTGACCCAGTGAGTTCGACCGGGAAGCGGGAATTTTTCGTGGACGTTTCGAGGCGAGCACCCGAGGGCGCATTGTGGCAGGCCATCGCGCGAGCGCCGGAGAGAGGCGCATGGTCCGTACTGTTCTAGCACGCGTGCTCGCGTTGCTGCTGGCGACGGCCGGAACAGCAGGGGCTGGCCCGTTCCCATTCACGGACGGGTTCGAGCATTGCACGATCCGCACGGCGAGCGACGAGGACAACCCGCTTTACGCCGGAAGTATATACTTGACGAAACCCCTTTCGTAAGGGATAATGTCCCCCATGGGACGGAAGGGCGAGAAAACCAAGGTCGCGACTGACAGGGACGAGATCATCGCGAGGATTCCGGCGGCCTGCTCCAACGAGGCGGCGGCCGTTAAATTCTTCGAGGACATGCGGTGGGGCGACACCCCGGCCTGCCCTCGCTGCGGAGACACGAACGTCTACACGATGAAGGACGCCGCGACCGGCAAGCGTCAGGCCGACCACCGCTGGCGCTGCCGGGGCTGCAAGCAACAGTTCACCGTTCGTATTGGCACCGTCCTCGAAGAGAGTCGCATTCCGCTCCGTCACTGGGCTTACGCGTTCTGGCGCGCTTCGACGTCGAAGAAGGGCGCCAGCGCCCTAGAGATCAAACGGCACACCGGCCTCGGCTACAAGTCGGCGCTGTTCCTCATGCACCGTATCCGCCTCGCCATGTCGTCGGAGCCGACGGGCGCACTCGGCGGAACGGTTGAAGTCGATGAGACCTACGTCGGGGGCAAGCCACGCTACCGCAGCGCGACGAACCCGCGCGGCCACACCCACAAGACGCCGGTGCTCGCTCTCGTCGAGCGTGGCGGCAACGTGCGTGCCCGCGTCGTAGCCGACGTGACGGTCGCCACCCTCAAGGCCGCTGTGCGCGAACACGTGAAGCCGTCGGCGCGCCTCATGACCGACGAGTACGTCGGCTACAAGGGTCTCGGTCGCGAGTTCGCTGGTGGCCACGAGACGGTGAAGCACTCGGCGCACGAGTACGCGCGCGGGGATGCGACCACCAACACGGTTGAGGGCTTCTTCTCTCTTCTTAAGCGGGGCGTCTACGGGACTTACCACAACGTCAGCAAGCGCCACCTTCACCGCTACGTGTCGGAGTTCGAGTTCCGGTACAACGGCCGGAAGCTCACCGATGGCGAGCGAACGCGGCTCGCTATCCGGGGCGCCGAGGGCAAAAGGATCATGTACCGGGACTCATCGCTTTAGGCGACGCCGCTGCTAAAATGCTCCAACGGAGCAGGGCGAAGCCAGTTGGCAAGAAAAAGAAGCACCGCCGGTAACTCCATCGAGCTAACCCTCGACGGTGAGGAGATCACGTCTACCCGCTTCCTGAAGGGCGTTACCGCTTTGTTCGATCTTGTGGGCGAGGTTACGGAATCGCGCTGCGGTACGCGGGCGGCTGCCGCGTGGATTGTATACGCGGACAAAGGGAGCCTTGTCCTTGGCGCGACGCCGAAGCCGCGCGACGCCGACATTGGCGCGCTCGTCTACGAAGTTCCCGCCCTCGTGATTGGCGGCCTTCTCGCGCTCAATTCGCAGCCGCACCGGCCAGCGCACTTCAGCGACGTCGCGCTACAGCGAGCCCGCGATCTCTCTTCCCTGCTCGCTCCGCAAGACGACAAGATAACGAAGGTCGAGCTTCGCGCGAATGGAACGACGGTCACGGTACAGCCGGACGTCGCGACGAATGTAACGAAGGTGCTCGGTCGCATAGCCTACGAGACCGGCTCCGTAGAGGGTGTCGTGCGGACGATCACCTCGACGAGTGGCCGGTACTTCGTCGTCTACGACCGGCTGAGCGGACACGGGGTCCGGTGCGAGTTCGACGACGACATGGAGAACGAAGTGATGGATGCGTTCGACAAGCGCGTCGTCGCGTCCGGGAAACTGAAGTACAAGGGCGGCGAACCGGTCGCGATAGAGCTTGAGTCCATACGGGTAGTCGGTGGGCGCACCCTTCCCACTGCGGCAGACGTTCGCGGCATTCTGAGTAGGTAGGTGCGCGACTCGCGCGAGCGATGCTACTGGGACTCCTGTGCTTTCCTCGGTTGGCTCAATGCCGAAGAGGACAAGCTGGACGAGTGCCAGCTTGTCCTCGATGCAGCGGAAGGCGGCGACGTTTTGATTGTCGCATCGACAATCACGCTCGCCGAAGTGGTACGTATCAAGAACCGGGCACGTCTCCGAAAGGCGGATGAAGATCGCATCCGCGAGTTCTTCGAGAACGAGTACATAGAGTTACGGGCGGTCGATCGTCGCGTCGCGGAGTACGCCCGGCAGCTAATGTGGGAGTTTCCCGCGTTGCGGCATAAGGACGCGATTCACGCAGCGACCGCGCAGTTAGGGGATGTTTCGGTGCTCCATACGTTTGACGACGATCTCCTAAAGCTCAGCGGCCATGTGGGCAACCCCCCGCTGACAATCGTGCGGCCGACTCTTTCGTCCGACCTCAAAGAGAAGTATTGTCCTTCCCAGGTAGGCCTCTTCGGTAAGACCGATGGCAACAGCGACGAAGAGTAAGCGGTCAGCATCGCAGCGCAAGCGCCCCGGTCCTGAGCCGGAGCGGCTGAGGATCGACATGGATTGGCGGGAAGCCGTCGCAGTCGCGCTGAAAAAGAAACCGGAAACTCTGCGCGCTACAAAGCGCCACAAGACATCAGCCCGACCAAAGTAGAGCCGTACTCGTGCCCGGTGACGAAGCGCCGAACACGCTCTACTACGGCGACAACCTCGACGTGCTGCGCCGGTATGTCGGCGACGAGTCCGTTGACCTCGTCTATCTAGACCCGCCCTTCAACTCGGCGCAG
>Ga0247727_10018484_pt1 | contig 10947 bp, 4 predicted proteins | sample WisWelCaveWW1625_FD_202498 | JGI IMG/M metagenome (GOLD analysis project Ga0247727, IMG submission 202498) | Biofilm microbial communities from Wishing Well Cave, Virginia, United States - WW16-25 | ecosystem: Environmental > Aquatic > Deep subsurface > Groundwater > Cave microbial mat | place...
GGCGCTGGCGTACCGGGACAGCGCCACCGGTGCCAGCGCGCTCATTGCCGAGGTCAAGGATTGCGTCGGGGAATTGCTCGCGCCGAACGTGGTGATGTTCAGGGATTGCTTTGACGACGCGGCGGCTGGGATAAGATTCTCCTACACAAAAGCCGGATTTGAACAGGATGTCGTGATCTATGAGAACCTTCCGGCGCCCGAGGCGTTTACGCTCTCATCCGCCACGACCCATTTGGAAATCTGGACCGAGTGTTTCAGCCCGCCTATCCCGAGGCGCGAAATCCTCACCGTGGCCGACGGCGACGTTGACGAGCGGATCGAATTCTCCGCCATGGCGTTCGCGCAAGGGACCGCCTACTTCTCCGACCCCGCGCAAACGAACCAAGCTTTCATTCCGGTCAAAAAGAGTTGGCAGGAGATTGAGGGCCGGACGTTCCTGGTCGAAAGCGTGCCATACTCGAAAGCGTTGCCGCTGCTGCGGAAACTCCAGGCCGCAACCCCGAATCCAGCGACGCCGCGGTTGGCGCGGAAACTCGTGAAGAATCGGCACGAATTGGTGGCGCAATTCAGGCGACCGACCACAAGTCCAACGCAACTGGCAGCGATCAAACCGGGCCGGGCCAGCCACCAGCCGGCGTTCGTGCTGGACTACACGACTCTCAACAGCAGCCAGAGCAATTACGTGTTCAAGGGGGACACGACCTATTACATCAGCGGAACGGTCACTCTGAGCGGAACCAACCTGATCGAGGGCGGTGCAGTTTTGAAATTCACAAACCACACGACGGCCAAGCTAAACGTCACGGGAACGCTGCTCTGCCAGACAGGGCCCTACAGACTTGCGGTGCTCACCGGGAAAGATGACAACAGCGTCGGGGACGTGATTGCCGGTTCGACTGGGACTCCCACAAACTACTACGGGTACGGAATGACCCTTTCAACGGACACCACACTCAAGTATCTGCGCCTGGCCCACACCAGGATGGCCGTCGAATTTAAAGGGACTCAGCTGGGCGTTCAAAACGTCCAGTTTGTCCGCTGCCAGCAGACGATTTATGCCCAGCGCATGTCTGGTGATATCACCGTCAAGGTGGATAACAGCCTTTTCGACACCTGCACGACCGTTTTTTCGGTGGATGACGACACCGTGTATTTCTGCGGGCGTCACCTCACCGTCAACAAATGCAACGAGTTTGGTTCCGACGGCAACAACACCGGCAGCTACGTCTCGTTGACCAACAGTCTGCTGGTTTCCATCACGAATATGGGAGCCATCAGTTACGGGACAAATTCCACGGTGATCCTGACCAACGACCCAGGTGTTTTTCAAACCGTGGGCGCGGGCGCACACTACCTCGCCGCCAACAGTCCCTATCGCAACGCGGGCACGCCGAACCTCAGCGCGGACTTGCTGTCGGAGTTGAGGCAGAAAACCACGTATCCGCCGATCCTTTATTGCAAAGTGTCCGTGAGTAATGATCTGGTGTTCTTCCCCCAAGCCCAACGCGACACGGACACGCCTGACCTTGGATTTCACGCTGAACCGCTCGATTACCTTTGCGGCGGGCTGTTCCTCACCAACGCCACCCTGACCGTCCAGCCGGGGACCGCCCTCGGTGTCTTTGGCACCAACGTGGGTTACGGCATCGGCATCGGCGGGAATGCGCGATTGGCCTGCGAGGGAAGCGCCACGGCGCTGAATCGGATTGTGGGCTACACAGCGGTCCAGGAACAGTCAGGCGGGCCGTGGGCGAAACCGTGGTACGGCGCGGTGGCGGACTCGGTGGTGGGCACGAGCCTGGGTGCAACGTGCCGGTTCACGGACTGGAGCATGCTGGCACAGGACGCCCCGTTCTTTTCGATCTACAATCTCGGGCCGGGCATACTCCAAGACTGCCAGTTTCACGGGGGCAAATTTGAGTCGTACCTCTGGTTCATCAACGCCACCAACTGCCTGTTCGAGCGGGTCAACGCGCTGTTGAGCGACGATTACGCTTCCGCTGCTATCTCGCCCTGGTTCAGGAATTGCCTGTTCTGGGGTGGCAGCCTGGACCTGGAGTTTTGGGCCGGGGGCACAGCGACGCTCCGGGACAATCTGTTTGACGGCGTGACCCTGGCGCAAGGCGGAAACATTGACCACGACTACAACGGGTACACTTCAGCCACAAACGCACTGACAGGTGGCTCGACCCACAACGTGACGAACTCGATCACGTATCAAGCCGGTTCGCTAGGCAATTATTACCAGCCGACCAACAGTGCGTTCATCAACAAGGGCAGCGTGACCGATGCCGCGCTGGTGGGTCTCTATCATTTCACAACGACCACCAACCAAGTGAAGGAGGCCAACACCACCAATGACATCGGTTTTCATTTTGTCGCGGTCACCAACGGTGTGCCGGTTGACACCGATCTGGATGGCGTGCCCGATTATTTCGAGGACGCAAACGGCAATGGCGCGGTCAACTCCGGAGAGACGCACTGGCAGAATGCGACGGACCTGGGTTTGAGGGTTCGCATCACCCGGCCAAAACCGAACTCCGTCCTCCCATAACCCTGCGCAACCAGACAAAGGAACGTTATGCGTCACGCTGCTCTCCGGATTTTCTCGAACGCGAAGTGGCTGCTCCTCGCCGTGCTGGTCTTGCTCTGGACGACACCTCGGATGCAGGCGCTTACCAACAACTGTTACTACGGCAGTTGTATTGACGACGAGGCCGACGACACGGAGGAGGAAGATGACGATTGCAATCCGCCCGCGTCCAACGACGGACCGGAAGGAGGCAAGTCTCCCTGCCCGCCGGAGGATTCGTCCGAGGCGGGGATGGCGGTCTGGCGCGTGTCGGAGCCCTACATCAACCTCTGGATTCACGACACGCCATTGCGGTACCGGCTTGCGAACGGCCGCTGGCTGCCGCTCCAGTTGAGTTACAAACAGCGGTCCGGAACCCGGGCCACCAACTACGCGGGTTTCGGCCCCAATTGGGAGTGCAACTGGATCGGCTTGCTCCGCAAGACCAACGGTTCAACGGTGATCCGCAACCTCAAGCCTGGCGGGGGCTCGCGGCTGATGCAGACCAACGGCACGTTGCTCTACAAGAACGCGAGCCGGGTTGCGAGTTGTGATGGACTGATCTGCACCGTTCTGGAGTATCCACACTTGAGGCGAGTTTACCACGATTTTGCGGTCAATGCGCCCGAAGACATCACCGTCACCAATCGCTTCCGGACTGGGAGCGCGGATCGCTACGGGCGCACGACGCAGTTCCATTGGACCAACTCGTTCGTGGACACCAACCTCTTCCAGCGGCTGACCAAGCTGACGGATCGCGATGGCCGCGCCTGTGTTGTGGCCTACTTGAATGCCTCCTTTCCAAGCTTGGTCACCTCGGTCACCGATCCTTATGGACGCAGCGCGTCCTTCACCTACAACGAAAAAGGCTGGCTGACGAACATCACCGACACGGCGGGGATGTCATCGTCGTTCAAATACGACCAATATGGCGTGATCACCAACCTGCACACGGACTACGGCGATACGGGTTTCCGGTATTTCGAGGAAACGAACAGTTCCGCGCCTCTCAATCGCGCAATTGAAATCACCGAGCCCACCGGCGACAAGCAGCTTTACACCTACCGCGATGATGGAGATCTGACCAACTCCTCCACGGGTGGCACTTTCGCCTGCGATGACGGAGCCACGGCCTACCGCAACAGCTACCACTGGGACCGCCGCCAGTATTCGTTGATCACGGCCATCGGCAAGACCAACTACCTCAACATGCCGGTGGAGGATTATTGGAAAGCCTCGCTCAAACACTGGCTGCGGCAGTCGGCGACCAATACGTTCCTCTCGGACACGCCGAGCGCGATGGCCGGCCCGGTGGTCAACTCCGGGGTGGACGACACTCGCGGCGCTCAGGTGTTTCTCCAATACCAAGGCCAGACCACCCCGGGCTATATCGGCACGCTGGAACGCATTACCAACATCGTCTGGAACGGCACGAGTTACTCCGCGGGGGTGAGCCCTGCCATCGAGATCGGGCGCAACAGTTGGGGCCGGCCCACCAGCATCACCAACCGCTACAACGGCGCGACCGCCGCCTATACCAACGCCTTCGACAACGATGGGCGCATCCTCAAGACTGTCACCGGGCCGCGTGGCGAGGCGGTGCGCGGCTACGGCTATCACGGCACCATCACCAGTCTGTTGACCTCGGTGACGAACGCCCTGGGCGAAGTCCTCCGCTACACCCACAACACCAACGGTATGAAGGTCACCGGCATCACGCATTTCGGCGGTCTGGTGACGACCAACTTGTATTACGATACCGGCGACGCGGAGGGTTTCCCGCGGATGAGCATCGAGACCGCCTTTCGCACCAACCAGTTCACCTACACCAACGGCAATCTCTGCATCCGCACCAATGAACTCGGGCTGGTCACCACCAATCTCTGGGACAATCTCAACCGCTTGATCTCCGTCCAGTTCCCGGACGGCACCTACACCTCGAACATCTGGGACAAGCTCGATCTGGCCAAGCAGCGGGACCGGATGGGGTTCTGGACCGGATACAAATACAACGCGGTGCGGCAACTGCTGGCCGTGACGAACGCCAATGGCGGCGTCACGACCTACGATTATTGCGGCTGTGGGTCGCCCAGCACGATCAGCCGGTGGGAGGGCAGCCGGTGGATCACCACGTTGTTCAACTATGACATCGCCGGGCGGTTGACCAACGTGATTCATCCCGACGGCTATGCGGTCAGTTACACCTACGACGCTCTGGAGCGGCTGTCGGCGGCGGCGGATAGCGGCGGGCATCAGGTGGAGTTTGGGTACAACGATTACCACCAGATCACGTCGGTGAAGGTGGGCGGCGGCGCGGGCCAGCGGACGTGGTTGTCGCGCGAGTTCGATGAATACGGGCGGCTGATCCGGAGCGTGGACCGCAACGGGGTGAACACAACCAACAATTACGATTTCCTGGACCGCATCGTGGCGCGCCGGCTGGTGGGCGCGGACGGCACGCTCTCGGGGTTGGAATCGTTCCAATACGACTCGCGCGGGTTGACGAATTACACCGATGCGCTGGCCAAGGTGACGTGGTTTGTACGGGATACACTGGGCCGGGTGCTGTATCAGACCAACGCGAATCAGGAAGTGCTCGGGTTCGGTTACAATGCGTCCGATCAGTTGACGGCGCTCACGGACGGCAAGCAGCAGACGACAAGCTGGAATTATGACGCCGAAGGACGGGCCACCAACAAGGTGGACGCCTTGAACGCGGAGATGCTCCGCTACCAGTACGATCCCGAGGGGCGGCTGACGAACCGCTGGCAGGCGGGCGGTATCAGCACGACGCTGCGTTACGATCCCGTGGGGAACCTGACGAACGTGGATTATCCCACAGCGGCGGACATTGTGTTGCGCTACGACGCGCTGAACCGGCTGACGAATCTGGTGGATGGGATCGGCTCGACGGCGTTCACGTGGACGGACGGGAATCAACTGGCGAGCGAGGATGGCCCGTGGGTGAGCGACACGGTGAGTTTCGGCTATGGGGCGCGGTTGCGCACGAGCCTGAGCGTGCAGCAGCCGAACGCCTCCGCGTGGGCGCAAAGCTACGCGTACGACCCGTACTGGCGGCTGACGAACGTGACCTCGCCGGCGGGGGTGTTTGGGACGCAATACAAGAGCGTGACGAACGGCGGCGTGGCGATGTTGCCAGACCTGGTGTTGCGGCTGGACCTGCCGGGGGGCTCGGCAATCACGAACACGCACGACGGTTTGGGCCGGCTGCTGGCGACGGTTTTGCAAAACTCTCAGCTCTCAACGCTCAACTCTCATCAGTATGCGTACAACTCCGGCCATCAGCGCACGAAGCAGACGTTGACCGCGGGCAACTATGTGGATTACAGCTATGACAACATCGGGCAGTTGAAGACGGCCAAGGGCAAGGAGGCGGGCGGCGCCACGCGCTGGCATGAGCAGTTCGGGTATGCGTATGACGCGGCGTGGAACTTGAATTACCGGACGAACAACGCGCTGGTCCAGGCGTTCGGTGTGGACACGCTGAACGAACTGGCCAGCGCGACACGGAGCGGCAACACGACGGTGGCGGGCACAACGACCAGCCCGGCCACGAACGTGACGGTCAACACTGTGAGTGCTCTGCTTTACGGCGACAGCACCTTTGCGCTGACGAACGTGAGCCTGACGAGCGGTGACAACTCGTTCACCGCCATCGCACAGGACAGCTACGGGCGGTCAGACACTAACACCGTCACCGCGTATTTGCCGGCGACGAACACGTTCTACTACGACGCGCGGGGCAACCTGACGAACGACGGCAAGCGGGTGTTTTTCTACGACGATGAGAATCAGTTGACGATGGTGACGGTGAGCAATGCGTGGTTGAGCCAGTTCAGTTACGACGGCTTCATGCGACGGCGAATTCGCAAGGAACACAAATGCACCGGCTCCGCGTGGTCGCTGACGAACGAAGTCCGCTACGTGTACGACGGGCGGCTTGTGGTGCAGGAGCGGGACGCGAACAATCTGGCGCTGGTCAGCTACACGCGCGGCAACGACCTGAGCGGCTCAATGCAGGAAGCGGGCGGCATTGGCGGCCTGCTTGCCAGAACTGATCACTCAACTCTCAACTCTCAACTCTCAACCAGCCCCCACGCCTACTACCACGCGGACGGGAACGGGAACGTCACGGCGCTGGTTGGGACGAACGGGGTGATGCTGGCCCGGTATCATTACGACCCTTATGGGACCACGCTCTCGGCGAGCGGGCCCTTGGCGGAGGCGAACCTGTATCGGTTCTCGTCGAAGGAGTGGCATCCGAACTCCGGTCTAATCTATTACCTGTACCGCTATTACGATCCCGTATTGCAGCGGTGGTTAAATCACGACCCGTTACAGGAAAAGGGCGGGCTAAACCTCTATGGATTTGTTAACAATGACTCCTTGAATAAGGCGGACACGGACGGTCAGTGGATATTTATCGCAGTAGCGATCTATTTTCTTTACGAGGCCATCGCGAACGCGCCAGGCCCAAACGACAAAGCATCTCCCCCGTACGCCGATAGCCCAAATCCCTTACAGCTTGGCATGTACTATGTTTGTCCACAGATGGCCGTGGCGGACGCAATTGATGCCGTAGGAGAGGCCCTGAGAGGCGATGAGGGAGCAGACACTTCAGAACCAACAATGGCTGGTACGTATGTCTCTCCACCGCGAGGTGAAATGCCCGGGTTTCCAGATCTGCAGAGAGCAAGACCGAAGACGCCAATTCCGGGTGGCGGTGGAAAACTCAGATCGCGATGGACTGACTCGAAAGGAAATATCTATGAATGGGATTATCAGGAAGGACATCTTGAAAAATACAATCCTAGAACCAAACACCTTGGGGCGTTTGACCCACAGACAGGGCGGCAAATTAAGCCTCCGAAATTAGGCCGAACATGCGTCAGGTGAGGATCATGAAATTGAAACTTCAACATTTCATCACAGTTTTCAGGACCCGCGACGAAGCGTTCATCGGGGAAGTTGATTTGACGGAGCGAGAATTCGAGAGGATCAGATCTCTTCTGGGCTGTGCAAAGGATGACCCGATGGTTTTTGCATACCCGATTCGAAAGCACGTCCTGCGACGGCTGCCATCGTCGGTGTCGAGTAAATTGCCCAACGGAAAGTTTGATTTTTTTTTGGATTGTGGTCGAAGCTGATGACAACCAGTCCAGCGACCAATGTGACAGTAAACAGCACCAGCGCGCTCCTCTATGGCGACAGCACATTTGCGCTGACGAACGTCAGCCTGACGAGCGGTGACAACACGTTCACCGCCATTGCGCAGGACAGCTATGGCCGGACGGACACGAACACGATTACGGCGTCTCTCCCAGCCACGAACACGTTCTACTACGACTCGCGGGGCAATCTGACGAACGACGGCAAGCGGGTGTTTGTGTACGATGATGAGAACCAGTTGACCAGCGTGCTGGTGAGCAACGCGTGGCTGAGCCAGTTCAGCTACGACGGCTTGCTGCGGCGGCGGGTGCGGAAGGAATACAGGTGGGCTGGCTCGGCTTGGTCGCTCACGAACGAGGTGCGCTACGTGTATGACGGGCGGCTGGTGGTGCAAGAACGGGATGCCAACAATCTGGCGCTGGTGAGCTACACCCGCGGGAACGACTTGAGTGGCACGATGCACGGAGCGGGTGGCATCGGCGGCCTGCTCGCCAGAACTGATCACTCAACTCTCAACTCTCAACTCTCAACCAGCCCCCACGCCTACTATCACGCGGATGGCAACGGCAACGTGACGGCGTTGCTGGGGACGAACGGGATCGTGGTGGCGCGGTACCATTACGACCCGTACGGGAACACGCTCGCCGCCGTTGGCCCGCTGGCCGAGGCGAATCTGTACCGGTTCTCCAGCAAGGAGTGGCATCCGAATTCTGGAACGATTTACTACCTCTATCGGTTTTACGACCCGAATCTGCAGCGGTGGCTAAATCACGACCCCGTCGGGGAATACGGTGGCTTGAACCTTTACGCTTACGTGAGCAACGATCCAGTGGACTTCATTGATGCGTTTGGGCTGAAATGGAAGGTATGCGTGCGCTCGAGTGATGGCCACTCGTGGATCTACGCAACGAATCTGGACACGGGAGAGGAGCACACGTACGGGCGCTGGCGCAGAGGTTTCGGGGGGAGAAAAGAGAGTGGCGTCGCTGTGGACACCGAGAAGGGCAAGAATAAATACAAGGACTACAGTGAACGCTGCATGGAAGTGGATGCGTTCACTCCGACAATCAACAAAGGGTTCGGGACAGAAAAGCCAGGCGAGAAGTGGAATCCTCCTTGGTCTGACTTGCACAACAACTGCGCCACGTATGCTTGTGACGAGTGGGCGCGTGTCAGCGGCGAGAACTTGTACCGAGGCCCGTTTGGGTTGTATGATCACCCCAGCAACGTGAGGAGTTCAATTGACCAATGGAATCAGTCCGGTGGAAACCCACATCGCCGACCGCCAGGCTGGAGGCGAGACTACCAATAGCCGTGCTGCGTAAAAACATCAAACTCTTCATCGTCCTTGTGGCAGGGATCATTGTCGCTGCAGCAGGTTTAATTTCTTTTTCAACATGGACGCGGCCTCAACCCGTGAGCCTCGGTGCGGCATCGCTAAAGGTCAGCGTTGTGACGCTTGATGGCGAGCGCTTCGTTGCCGTGACCGGACCGCCATTCAACGCGCTCGGAGCTCATCAATATCTGGCCTACAGTGTCGGCGACGACGAAGTTGAAATCGCTTTCTTCGTGACGCGAATCGCCTTTGCAAACAGGGGCGCGTTTCAAGCCGATTGGCCGCTGCTCATTCCTGAGAGCAAGTTCCTGAGTCAACGCGTTCGCCTCACATGCAAAAGCCGAAGTGGGGACGAACTCATCGCGACGATTTTGAAAACCGGCGACACGCTCGAAATCCAACGCGCCAACCCGTAACATCTGTCCTTGAAAAACGCTCAACTTTCCACGCTCAACTCGCATCAGTATGAGTACAACTCCGGCCATCAGCGGACGAAGCAGACGTTGACGGCGGGGAACTATGTGGATTACACGTATGACAACATCGGGCAGTTGAAGACGGCCAAGGGCAAGGAAGCAGGGGGCGCGACGCGCTGGCACGAGCAGTTCGGGTATGCGTATGACGCGGCGTGGAACTTGAATTACCGGACGAACAACGCACTGGTCCAGGCGCTTGCTGTGGACGCACTGAACGAGCTGTCCAGCGCGACGCGCAGCGGAAACACGACCGTGGCCGGGACGACCACAAGTCCAGCGACCAACGTGACCGTGAACAGCGTGAGCGCTTTGCTTTACAACGACAGCACGTTTGCCCTGACGAACGTCAGCCTGACGAGCGGTGACAACACGTTTACCGCCATCGCGCAGGACACCTATGGCCGGACGGACACGAATACGATCACGGCGTATCTGCCGGCGACCAATGCGTTCTATTACGATGCGCGGGGCAATCTGACCAACGACGGCAAGCGGGTGTTTTTCTACGACGATGAGAACCAGTTGACGACGGTGGTGGTGAGCAATGCGTGGTTGAGCCAGTTCAGCTACGACGGCTTGATGCGTCGGCGGGTGCGGAAGGAACATAAGTGGAGTGGTTCGGCGTGGACGCTGACGAATGAAGTGCGATACGTGTATGACGGGCGGCTGGTGGTGCAAGAGCGGGATGCGAACAACCTGGCGCTGGTGAGCTACACGCGTGGCAACGACCTGAGCGGCACCATGCAGCAAGCCGGCGGCATTGGCGGCCTGCTCGCACGGACTGACAACGGGCAACTGATCGCTGGGACTACGTCCGCCCACGCGTACTACCACGCTGACGGGAACGGCAACATCACCGCGTTGGTCGCCACAAACCAGTTGCCGGTGGCGCGATACGCTTACAACCCATACGGGAACTTGCTCGCAGCCAGCGGCCCGTTGGCGGAGGCAAACCTGTATCGGTTCAGCAGCAAGGAATGGCATCCGAATTCTGGGCTGGTTTATTATCTGTACCGCTATTACGACCCGAGTTTGCAGCGGTGGCCAAACCGCGATCTAATTGGGGAGTGGGGTGGGATCAACATTTACGCCTTCGTGATGAACAGACCGAGCAACTCGATCGATCCATTCGGGCTCGACAACACATTCGATCCATGCAGCGGGCAAAACGCTCCGCCAGCGCTAGTAATTTCCCAGAATGTAGGCGACCGCGAAAATCTCAAGGTCAGACCCAGCAATGATAATTCGGTTCTCCGCTGTTTTCGGTGGAGCCTCATAACTGGGGGAAGCGGAGCTTGCCGGCCACGAAGTAGAGCATGGTGATCAAGTACGTGGTCGAACGGTAGCCGCGCGCCTTGCGCTTGGTGGCGCTG
>Ga0247727_10018485_pt1 | contig 10947 bp, 7 predicted proteins | sample WisWelCaveWW1625_FD_202498 | JGI IMG/M metagenome (GOLD analysis project Ga0247727, IMG submission 202498) | Biofilm microbial communities from Wishing Well Cave, Virginia, United States - WW16-25 | ecosystem: Environmental > Aquatic > Deep subsurface > Groundwater > Cave microbial mat | place...
GGATCCCCCCGGGATAGTTCCATTTTTAGTTGATTTTTGTTTGGCGACATTCCGAGGTGTCGATCCGGTTTGAGTTATGCCGCTTCCGTTTCTGGTTTTGTGTAGTTCTCCAGAGCGACGAGGAGAACGTTCATGTGTTTACAGCCATTGATGGCGCGGAAGTTCTTCTCTCGGTCAAGAAGGCTTGCCGCTGTCCAGCGTTCGACCTTAGTTCCACCCTGCCAGTTCTTCACGTTGCGACTTCCATCTCTGACGCCGTTGTTTGCTGACTCAATGATATTCGTCGAGCGCAGTGAGCATCGAAGCTCCTGCGGGAGACCCAAGCGCTGGACGGTCAGCGTCTCATCTAAGCCCTCCAGGAGGCTCTTCGCTGCACTCGGATTGATCCTCTGGAGTTCATGTGCCAGCGAGAGGAGTTGCTTGCGAGCCTTTGCCTCATCGTTCTCGTTGTATGCTTGTGTCATTCGCCGACTCACCCAGGGACGTTCGCTCTTCGCGAGATGTTCCAGGACATTCCGTTTCTTGTGGACAGTGCACCGCTGGACGGGGGTCTTCTCACCCAGAACATCTGTGATGGCTCTCCGAAGAGCTTTCGCACCGTCAATGACCACCAACATCGGACGGTCTGTACGAAGACCTCGTTCGATTAACTCTTCTAGGAGTCCTTTGGCAACGGCCGTCGTCTCTGTGGCTCCCTGGCGAAGTCCCAGAATGTGTTTTTTCCCTTTGCTGTCAATGCCCAATGCAATCACGACCGCATGACCACCGACATCCACACCATCCAGCATCAACACAGCCAAGTCCAGTTCAGCAAGCGAGCGGGTGAAGAGTTCTTCCACCTTCTGAGCTGTTGCTTTGACCATACGGCGGCTGATCGTGCTGGCACTGATGCCGTGTGCCCGGACAAAGCCCTCAACGCCTTCGGCGAACCGTCGTGTGCTCACCCCACGGATCAGATCCCGGTACGCTCGCCTGACCAACTCACCCGTCTGCTGGAACAATCCGTACGTCCTCAGACGGTGAGTCTTCCGGCTTTCTTCACCAACGACTCGGGGAACTTGGCAACGGACCTTCGTCCCATCGATCACCACTGAACCAGGGTTATGACCCCAACGACTATACCGTCTCTGTGCCTGATGTCTTCCCTTGGGACCGGCTACACTCAGGATCTCGAACTCCATCACTGCCTGCATCACTTCTAGAGCCACTCCGTGCAGTTCTGCTCCCAGCTTACACTCCACTCCAGAAAGCATCTGGACAACGATGCCCTTCACCCGCTCCTCCAATGCTCCCAGAATCCGTCCATGATCCTTGAGAACATCCTCCCGATTGACTACCTTACTTCCAAACATGGCGATGCTCCTTTCTCCTTGGTGATTGACTTACCGGTCTTCACCTCAGAATAGGTATCGCCATGTCTTTTTTCAAGACCAAAATTCAACTAACTTTGAAACAATCCCCAACTTCGAGTTACGTTTGATCCATCACAATGATGGGTGGACAAAGTCAACTAAGTCGAAGCGACCATGGAAACTTGTCTATTTCGAATCCACTGTAACAAAGGGCGAAGCAATGATACGTGAAAGACAGATCAAGCGGATGAAAAGCCGGGCACACATCAAACGTCTCATTGGCCACGCAGGAGATCGTCCCGATCCCGGATCAAAGATATGATTATGTTATCGGGATCGGGAAGTCCCGTCCACCCCGCAACAATTGATGTCCCCGCCTGCCTGTAAGATTCGACTAAGGCGGGCGGGAATTGACAATTGTCAATCGAGAGAGCAGATTAGGTGCGGTGCAATTTGCTCAGATTGGTCCCGCCGTTCGGACGCTTGCCGCCAAGATCCTACACAACTCCGTGGATTCTGCTTTGACCTTGTTCAAAGAGTTACCCTCGACTATCTTCCGCCGGCTTAGAATATCGAGCCAGACTTCTGATTCATTTGATTCTCTAAGCGCTATCCCCAGTTTACGGACGAAATCTCTGGTTTTCTGCTCCTCGCGCCTGCGCTACGGCGATCAGACTGATCTCCATTCACCACTTCGTCGTCACATAAAACCTCCCGTCCAAACCCGCCCGCACCTTGATGTTTCCTTCCCATGGTGTTCCGTACGTGCGCTTGCTTACCTCGGTGTCGACAAACGATCTAACAGCCGTTGCTGCCTTGACAATGATTTTCTTGCTCCGATTTTTCCTGATGGAAGAGCTTAGCGAATTGATTACTACCTTCCGCGGATGGCCATAGGACCACGTGGTGAAATAGTTGTCTGTGTTTTTTCCGTAATTCCATGTGCCGCAAGAGATCACTGCCATCTCAGGACTCACCACCCGTAGCAGAGCGCTTGTTGTGCCGTTGCTCGAACCATGGTGGCCTACCTTGTACACGTCAGTGTCGAGCAATTCCAGGTGACCTGCATATTCGTTCAGCAGTGTTTCGATGGCTGGTTTCTCCAAGTCACCTGTGAACAAAAATGATGATTCTCCAAAGTCCACTCTGATGACAAGGCTATGGTTGTTCTTGTTATCGAAGTCGCTGGGCGACCATCCAACTTCGTCAGTCATCTGGCCTGAGAGGATTCTTATGTTCGGGTCACAGTTGGCACATGTAATCGGGTCAATGTCGGTGTCGGTGAGGCCGCTATGGTTGTCGCCAGTAAACACATCGGTATTCAGAATCGTCTTCAATTGTATTCCACGAGTTGCTGCCTCACCTCGTACCCACTTCGGATTTGCTGTTCCGATTCCTTCCAGCTGGCCGTTGTCGACGTATCGCTCGACTGTAAAGTTCTCGACAACCGTACGCAATGCCCGAGTGTGGTCGATGTGATTATGAGTAATGTAGACTACGTCAAGAGTCCTCTGCAGATCGGTTCGTCGTCTGAAGAAACGCTCCAAGTAGTTCGCGAGGCTATCTGTGTATGCGGCATCCTGGGACCCCGCATCGATCAGGATTGCACCGCATGGAAACTCCAGCAGTGTAGCATCTGCCTGTCCGACGTTGATGAAGTGGGCGTACATGTAGACCGATTGGGCAGCAAGAGGGGTGGAGGTGAAAAGGCCAAAGCAAATGACTGCTAGAAGAGAAGGGAGGGATGTTCTTGCGCACATGCGGTTCTACATTGTTGGCGCTTACGCCACCTACTATGAGATGGGGAAGTGGAGCAGCACTCGGCTTTAGGAGTGGACGTCGCTCCGATTACCCAAAATGTATATCAAAACCAGAAGAGAAGCAAAGGAAGGTGGTGGGTCAGTTTGAAATTTTTCTGTAACGGTCGACTCCGCTCGGTTCACAAGGTGACGCCACCTGGTTGAGGTTTTGCTTATGATCGAAGAACATGCTCATCATTCCGCTGTCTCCCTATCTTTCCATCATACAAAAGAATCCTGGTATTTCTCTTATCGCAGGATCGAGTCGATAACTCGGGACTTCGTCCACTCTCACCATCCTGAGCGGCTTCAAGATAATCTCATGAAGTCGATTACCCTGGAGATCCAAATTGAATTCACTTGTATGGAATCCTTCCTTGCTAATGATCGCGGTATACTGTCCAGCCACCAATGTATTCAGAAGAAATGTGCCGTCGTCTTTTGACACGGTTTGTAAAGAAACCGGCCCTCTTAACGCAAGCACTGCGTTTCGGACAGGCTCCCCGGTTGCACCATTGAGCAGTTTTCCTGAAAATGAGAGAGCGTCGATAGTAATCGCATGCTCAGTCTGATCCCATTCTCGGGCGTCGGTCTTAACCCATGTTCCGTTGACGAACGTCTGAATTTCTACAGCAAGAGAATATGTCCCCGGCTCAAGCATTCGTGGACTACGGCAGTGGAGATGTATGGCTCCTGAGCCTACAATGGTGCTCGCCTGCGATGTGGCTTCTGCATCGAATGGCTTCTTCTTGTCTCGATCAATAAGAATGTGCGAGCGAACGAGCTGGCTGTCCGGACATCCGTTTTGCACGGCAATTTCAATTCCGACCTCTCCTCCGGAGAGAAGTTTTTCCTCTTTCTTCAACAGAGTGCCGCTGGATATGCTGCGTAGTGCAAGACGTTTGCAGTGAGGCCTATCGGGTCGTAGAGTAATGGCGATCGATGTTCCACCGCGCACTGTTGCAGTCGCACTTGCCAAAAAGGTGCCTCCAGGAAATACTGAGGGGCGCTCATCATAGAGCTCAAGATTGTAACTTCCACTCTTAGCCGATATCCACTCGACTTGCCCAGTAATGTCTGCAGGCTCTTCGTCGAGATACTCATAGTGTGCGTCGTATCTGAAGACCCTCAAATTCCGGGAAGCCTGGCCCTGTCGATCGTGCGCTTCGACGTGCAGATCTCCTTTGTGAGGATCAACAGTGAACTCCAGTTGAAGGTAGGGGGGCCAATCGCTTTCCTTGCTGTGAAAGGTGAGAAGCTTATCGGCTTCGCCGTGGACGACCAATCCCCGATTCTCCTCAGTTCCTTTGAGCCATTTCTGTACGGTCGCGGTGACCGCAAAGACCTGATAGGAGCCGACCAGGTATCCTGCGTCTACTTGCTCGGAGCGTCTCTTTCCATTGTTTCGTTTCCACGGCAGTTGGCCATGGTTCAACCCCTTGATGACCGAAACTGTTGCCGCAGCAGGTGCGTCATGCATTATCAGGAAGAGTCTTGCGGAAACAAGCTGATCAGCATAAGGAACATACTCGTCCAGTTCGAAAAAAAGGCAGGAGAGATACTCAGAACTGTCAGAGGCCGTTCCTACAAGAAGTCTCCGGTTATCGCCAGCGTTCATGGCTCCGTTGGAAACAGAGCCGCTTTGCGCGCATTTCACAAATACGAAATGTTGCGCATGGAGCGACAGGGCTCCGGCGACAAGAAGAACGGAAAGAAGAGTGACGTTCCGATTCATAACGCCTCCATGCAATGTAGTTTGTTCATAGATTTGATTACGAGGTTTAGCCCGCGGTGATCCACGATGCCTCCCGTTTCATTTCTCCCCAATGTTCTTTTGATTTCCTGGCCCATCGGACAATCCCGATAAGCCTCCAGTAGGAATTCAGCTGTCGGTAACCCATGTTCTCGGCTATGGCTGCAAGAAAGAGAATTACCGTGTGCTTCGGCTTTGTATAAATGGGATATGCGAGTTCTTCCAGGAAGAGAGAGAGCATGGAGAGTAAGACTCCAAAGCCAATTGAGAGCAACAAGAATGCAAGAAGCCCTTTTACGGAAACCATGCCGAGAGCACAGAAGATGACGAAGAAGAAGTATCCGGACAACTCGACAAGCGGACTCAGCCACTCGAAGATCGCCATGAAGGGGAGTGCTGTCCAGCCAATGGGTCCTGCCTTCTTGCAAAATAGGAGATCCTTGTTCCATGCGATACATTCGGAGAGTCCACGTTGCCATCGAATCCGCTGCTTTCGAAGAACGTCAAGTCGTTCAGGTGCTTCGGTCCAACACATGGGATCGGGCACAAACGCGATGCGATATGGCTGATGTGTTTTGCGACAGTACCGGTGAAGCCGAATGACGAGCTCCATGTCTTCCCCCAGGGAGTCATTCCGATAACCTCCGGCTTCAACCACGGTTTCTCTGTGGAACAGTCCGAACCCTCCTGAAATAATCAGGAGGGAATTGAATGTTGACCAACCTACGCGTCCTGCCAGAAACGCTCTCAGGTATTCGTTGACCTGAAATAGGGCAAGGATGTTTTTAGGTAATCCGGACCTTACAATGAATCCGCCGCTGACCGTGCATCCATTGGAAATCCGGAGTGATCCACCGGCCGCGACCGTTGTGGGATCTTCGAGGAATGGCTGGACTGCGCGTCTCAAGCTGTCCCGGTGAAGGACAGAATCTGCGTCCATACAACAGAAAAGAGGGTGATAGGCACAATTTATCCCAGCGTTGATTGAATCCGCCTTGCTTCCTCCATTCTCCTTGTCAACAACCTTGAGCGCTGGATGTGTTGTCGAACGGTACACTGCCTTAATTGGCTTTGTCTTCAAAACCTTCGGGTACACCTCGGGGAAGGGAGTGAGGGAGAACTCTCGCTTCAAAACGTCCAACGTTCCATCTTTGGAACCGTCGTTGATGACGATGACCTCATACTCTCCGTAGTTAAGCTGAAGGAGCGAGTTCACCGACGTTGCAATCAATGCCTCCTCGTTATATGCAGGAACGAGAATGCTGATAGGCGGATCATAACCGTTGAACCGATGCGACAGCTCATCAAGCACACGCGTCGATTTATGGCGGACGATGGCCAGGAGCGATATGATACTCAGCGTGAGATAGCAGCCATTGAGGCAAATGAAATACAAGAGAATGCCCCACTCGAGTGTCAAGATCAGGTGAACGAGGCTCATGACAATCCATGCTCCGCTATCACGTGCTGGAGAACTTTCTTAGCTCTTCTCGGAGCGACGCTTCGTTGGATTCTCTTCAAGTAGGGCTTATCGACGAATGGCAAGGTTGTCAGCGCTTTTGCCGCTTCATACCGAACGTACCAGGCCTCATCGGAGAGAAGTCCGACCAGCCTTTTGACGTCTTGCTTGGACCCCATTCGGCCGAGGGCTGCCGCGACTTCCTTTCGCACATGCGACTCCGGGTGACGCACATGTGAGCGCACAAGGGAAAGATGCACCGGGTCCTGCATTACGCGAAGGCAAACGGAAAGCACGCCCGGGTCATTCGTCTGCTGCGCAAGCTGCCGAAGGACGGTGCTGGCATCGGCCTGATGGATGAACTCCACGTATGGGAGGAGTCGTCCTTTGATGGGATTGGGAGCATCCAGAATTGTTCTTACGAGAGGCTTCGAAATAGTATCAGCTCCAGCTTCCTGAAGGATTGTTGCAGTCTTTCGCGGCGGCCAATCATCCCGCGAGCTAATCTGGTCAAGAACAAGTGTGATTGCTGCTTCAGCATTGATCTGAACTAAGGCGCGGGCAGCGGCGACCGAAAGGGTTGTGTGACTAGAGACTACGAATGGGGTAAGCCTATCCCAAACATCACGATCTCGCATGTGACCAAGTGTCGAAATGGCTAGAAGTCTTTGGCTCAATCTGCCGTTCATGAGAAGTTGTCTGGCTGAATGATTGATACCAGAGTTGCGTGCCAATTCATTAAGTCTGTCGCGTGATTCCCCAATCAACGTTTCCTGGAAACGGTTCCAGAGAAACAAAACGGTGAGAATGTCGCGTCGCCGGATTTTCGGGACTTTCGGAACCGTGCCGCCAATGGCATCGACCATATGCTGCGACCAGATGGCATTTATTTGTTTCATCCGTCTGTCTCTGTAAATCGACCAGAGCCGATGAAGGAACAGAAAGACAAAAAGAAGAGCTATCAGGATGAGAAGCAGTACGCCTACGTGATACACGATATCCAGAACCAGTTCATGGTACATAGCGCAGTCCCAGCTGGACTCCGCGACTCGAATAGGAACTCCCCTGAACACGATAGTGCATATGGCTACTCAGTGCCACGTTCGCTGATAACCAGTGTCGCCAGGAGCCGTTGACTCCGTACACGTCTGATCTGACAACTCCGATTGCTCCACGATTTTCCAGCTCGCCTCCCACCGACAGTCCGATCGAAATGGAGTTCCTTTCATCGTAGTAATAGCCCATGGTGGCATGGTTCCCAACGGCAGTTCCAAGTTCTGGAACGATGGCTGCCGATATCCTGGATGCGACACGGAAGTTCTGCCAGTAATATTCGAATTCGAAGATACCCTGCGTAATTCCCGTTGTCATGTGTTGGGTCTGTCTCAATCCCAAATGTCCAACAATACCTCGTGCCAATTCAACTTGGGCTTGCCATTCAAACGACCAGATAGGAAGAACATTGTGCGAGGGGCTATAGCTCGCTTCTGAATATGCTGTCCAGGTCGGTCCGAGACCAAGGTAAGCGCCGACCATTACTTGCTGGTCCTTCAGTGAATGTCGATCGGTTTGCTGGAGAATTCCGGTCACGGCATCCTGGCGTGAAATTTTTTTGGTGACCTCGAGATAGGAGCTCCACCAATCGGCATAGCCGCGCGTCAAATGCTCGTATGATCCGCCGACTTCAAGCTCTAACGGCAGGGAGGTCTGAGGGGAGATGTCTCCTGACTGGAGTTCTTGCCCCACACCTCGTGAAACGATCAAGAGCGTCAAAGCCGGAATTATTGTCAGCAACCGTATCATGTTATTTCAGGAATCGACGGATTCGTGCGACAAGCTCGTTTGGGCGAAAAGGTTTGACGACATAGTCGTTGGCGCCGGCATCGAGAGCCCTGGTAATATCTCGCTCCTGAGACTTTGCGGTCAGCATTACGATTGGGACATCGCGCCAATCGCTCTTGCTTCGGATGTGCGCAATCAGCTGAAAGCCGTCTTCATATGGCAGCATGATATCGAGTAACAACAACTTTGGAGGAGCAATCTTATCGATTACAGCTCGTGCCTGTCGTCCATCATGGGCGAGAATGGTCTCGTATCCCTCCCGAGTGAGAATGAAATTCAGCAGATACGCTATGTGTTCGTCATCCTCAACCACCATTGCGGTGGGAGCGTTGGCGTTATGTGTTTTTGTCATGAGTTGATCTCCATTCAGGTAAGTCGAAGGAAAACGTTGTCCCTTCCTCATCTTTGGTTTCAAAGGTTATCTGCCCACCAAGTCGTTCAACGATGGCTTTCGAAATAGCAAGTCCAAGTCCCGTCCCACCCCTCTTTCGACTATCCGAGGCATCGGCCTGTGCAAATTTCTGGAAAATGCGAGCATGGAACTCCTTTGGGATTCCCGGACCTTGATCGCTCACGGCAACCGTAATCTTCCCGTTCGATCTGGTGACGGACACCTGCACGTCACTTTGAGGCGGCGAAAACCGTATGGCGTTCGAGAGGAGATTGGTCATCACTTGGATGACTCTATCGGTATCGATGTTTGCCGTCATGTCTGGACAAGCGTTCTCTAAGCGAACCTCGACGCCATGCTTTCTTCCATACTGACGGATACCTTCAATGGCTTCTTTGACTACAGGTATGAGCTTCGTAGGCTTGAAGTCAAACACCATATTGCCCGATTCGATCTTCTCAATGTCGAGAATATCGTTCACCAATCTCACCAGACGGTCACTGCTCTCGTAGGCAACGTCAATCAGTTTTCCGGCTTCCGTTGGAGTTCCCTCTGCAGCTCCGTCTCGGAGCAGTTCAAGTGAGGCAACGATGGAGGTGAGGGGGGTACGGAGCTCATGACTGACCGTTGAAATGAACTCGTTCTTCATCTTTTCGATCTGTTTACGTTCGGTGATATCCCGCGATACTCCCATCATCCCGACCAACTTTCCATTGGCATCATGAAGCGGAGAAGCGGAAAGGAGACTGGTGAACGCCTCTCCGGTCTTGCGCTTGTTCAGAACTTCATGTGTCCCGCCTCCTTCTTCAATCATAGATCTATGCAGCTCTACTCCTGAAGTCGGATCAGCATAAAGGACGTCGACATGCTTTCCCAGAACCTCCTCAGCGGAGTATCCAAACTCCTTCTGGGCGGCCCTATTGAATTCGGCGACCCTCCTGTTCGTATCGACAGCAATAATCATGTCCGTGGAGCAGTCGATGATACTCTTGGCATATCGGTGAGATGCGTTCAGCTTCTCCTCTGCTCTCTTTCGCTCAGTGATATCCCTTGCCATCATTTGTACCGCAGCGTTTCCATCCCACTCACAATGTCCTGCATTGATCTCGACAGGGGTCTGCTCATCATTCAAAGTCATGAATTTTGATTCGATCTGAATGGGCCCCAACTTGTTTTGCGCGATCAGTCGCAGCAACTGAGCCCAATTCTCTGCCTCTTCGGCTGGAATGAATCTCATTATGCTTTGGTGGAAGACCTGAGTATGGTCTTTCGTTCCCAGAAATTCCAGCATGGCCGGGTTTGCCATTTGCACAATCCCCGTTCCGCTGACGATTATTATCCCATCCGGGGCGAATTCCACTAAACGACGAAAGCGTTCCTTCGCGCGTTTTTCATCAGAGATATTGCGCAGAATGCATAGTGTCTCCGTGCTTCCAATGGCGACGATCCTTGCTTCATAATCAGACGTCCTGTCACTGAAGAGAGAAAGATGACATTCGAATGTCTTGACCTCTCCATCCAGTCGGGTCGACCGGATCGCTTGTGTGAACATTGTACTGACATCATCGGGAAAGATTTCTTCGTATCGGCTTCCCAGGAACATCTCCGCCGGCGAAGAGAGTGTAAGATCTCCCCCTCCGTTATAGTCCGTGAGCACTCCGTTCTCATCAAATCTGAATAAGAGATCAGGCACGGCCTGGGCGATGGTGCGGTAGCGCGCCTCGGTTTCTCTCAGTTCTTCCAGGGCCTGTTTCCACTCGGTGATATCCTGGCAGATTCCGATGAGCCTGATCGGTCGGCCAGCTTCATCTGTGATGACATGCCCTTTGCTGAAGAGATGTCTGAGTGTCCCATCGGCACGAATGATTCGCTCCTCAGTGCTGAACGATTCCCCGCTTGCGAAGGACTGCTCAATGATGGATTTGACGTGGTCGCGATCAGCTGGATGAACACACGAGAGGTAGCCTTGGTACGTGGGCTCAAACTCTTTCCGGGCAAGGCCAAAGATCCGGTAAAGCTCATCGGACCATGTAACGGCATTCGTACCGACATCCCATTCCCAGCTGCCAAGGTGGGCGATCTGTTGGGCTTCTGCAAGCTGTTTCTCCTGGTTGCGGAGAATCTCGTTGGCCCGTCGCAATCCAGCAGTCGTTTGTGCCACTTCGAGCTGGACCCGTGAAGTCCGACCGGTTACAACAAGCAGCAAAGCCTCCAACAACCCGGCGAAAAGCATTCCACCTGCCAATGTGCTCCAAGCATGCAAGGATCGATGGGCCGCTAAATATTCCTGACCGAGCGTGAATTGCAGCATCCACCTGCGGTTGGCTATCTCAAGCTCTTTCTCGATTGTA
>Ga0247727_10018486_pt1 | contig 10947 bp, 22 predicted proteins | sample WisWelCaveWW1625_FD_202498 | JGI IMG/M metagenome (GOLD analysis project Ga0247727, IMG submission 202498) | Biofilm microbial communities from Wishing Well Cave, Virginia, United States - WW16-25 | ecosystem: Environmental > Aquatic > Deep subsurface > Groundwater > Cave microbial mat | place...
GATCGCCGCGGCGTCCGGGCAGGCGTGGCCGGGGCAATCGACAGAGTAGTATTTCCCGTCGCCCTGCCCAAGGGCTTTTGCCATGATCGTCGCGCATCCACAGTGCAGGCTGGCGGGCTCAGGCATTCTGGCTCCTCCCCAGTTTAGGTGGCCGGGGGAAAAATCCCCTCACGATGTCGGCGCACTGCGCCAGTGTCGATGCTCTGGCGTAGGCGGCATAGGCGGCGTAGGCGGAGGCGTAGGCGGCGTAGGCGGAGGCGGCGGCGGCGGCGTAGGCGGCGTAGGCGGAGGCGGCGGCGGCGGCGTCTTTCACCCGATCCAGCGTCGGAGCGCCAGCACCGCCGCGGGCCCAAGCCTCCGCCGTCTCGATCGCGATCCGGGGTCTATCATAGCCGGGACGGACGTGGTGGAGGGTGAGCCGTGCACACGCGCAGGCCGCGAGCACCAACCGCCGGTGCATTACTCCGCCGTTCGCTTTGTAGACATGCCCGAGCAACCACAGCATCCAGTCCCCGCGCTTGCACGATTTCCACGCCGTTGCCGCTGATTTCTGCGTGCGAACCCACTCCATCGCCCCGGTGCAGGGATGGAGTTTTGCGAGCGCGGCGTACCACGGTTTTTTCGTCTTAGGCATCGTGGCCTCCGATCTCGCGCAGGGCGGCGCTGGCCATATCATCCACCGCGGCGCAGGGGTCATCATCGGCCTGTGCCAGCCCACTTGAGAATGTCTGGATACGATTCAACGCCTCCCTGGCCTGCGCGAGCTTGCGCTGGAGTTCATCGAGGCACTTGCAACAGTAGAGCGTGCAGGGCGGACTGTCCTGATGGCCCGGCTCGATGCACCGAATCGTCTCGCTCATGTCCAGTCCTCCGATGAATTCTGCCCGGCCCACCATCGGGCCGGGACGCCTGCGCCATTCCAGCGGCGAGTGAACTCTCCGCATTATGCGGCCCGGTCACTGGTCCAGTCAGGTCAGCGGCGGGAATGGGCTGGAACCCCCCGGAGCCCCACGCGTTGAGGCCACGAACCCGCGGGCCGCATGTCTCGAATTCTGGCCCCCGGAGAGAGACACCGCCCCGGGGGCAGCAGGCGGCGTTGTGGATGCACCGCCTGAATGGGTCTTAGCGGGCGCCGGCGGCCATGCCCGATTCGGTCTTGACCAGCAGGCCCGGAATCTGGACGCCGGATTTCGCCATCCGGTTTAGCCAGGACACGCTGAACGAGATAGCCGCGGGGAACCCATCCCGGTCCACCGCGTGCTCGGGGTGGTCCACGATCCAGCGGAGGATGGCCACGGCGTCGGTAACGGTCCCGGTGGTTGGGTGAGTTGTCCGCAGGCCAGCGACCTTTGGCACTCGGCTCTCGACCTTGACCGGGGCGACCGCGACCGGAGCGGACGCGATCGCCTTGGCCTCGGCTGCCAGCGCGCGGGCCCCGGCCGTGTCACCATCGGCCTTTGCCTTGGCAGCGGCGGCCTTGGCCTCCTCCGCCAGCCGATCCTGCTCCGCACGGGCGGCCGCCTCTGCATCGGCGCGGGCCTTCGCCTCACGCTGTCTCTGGGCATCATCCTCCTTGGTTTTCCAGGTGAGCATTTCGGTTTTCAGAGCGACCTCGATCCCGTCGAGAGTGGTGGTGTACTGGTCCCGCCATGCCTCGATCGCCCGCTTGATCCCGGGGATGGACTCGAACGCTGCTTTGGCGGTTTTCTGCGCGGCCTTCACCTCGGTCAGCAGGGAACCAGCGGCGGCGTAGTCATCGGGCTTTCGCACCCGCACGCCCTCGGCGCGATTGGCCAGTGCCTGAGCGTTGGCCAGCATGGACGCCCTGGCCTCGTGATCCGGCAGGGTGATGGACGCCTCGCGCAGCCGCAGGACCAGAGCGGCCTCGGGCTCGAGAAGCGGGGGCGCCAGCGCGGCCGGAGCGGGCATGATCGTGATCGACTTCATGGTGTCTCTCCTGTTCGTTGAGTTGGGCCAGAGCGCGCAGACCAATCTGACGCGCCCTGACCAGAACTGAATCGTCGGTATGGAGGTCGAACCGGCTGCGGCCTTCCTTGTCCACGTAGAGGCAGGCGCGGTTGGGGAGGATGGTTTGGTGCCAGCTCGCCCACGCCAGCGCCTCGAGGGCGGACTGCAACGGATAGAACGGCCACGGCTGGCCCGTTTTCAGGTTGGTCACGTACCGCGCTCCCTGGTAGTCCAGCACCAGGTCCACCATCGTCGCGTAGCGGTAGGCCCGGTGCGCCACGAGCTCCTCGATCCCGACCACGCTGGCCCCCGAGTCCGCCAGCCACCGCCGGAGCCCGACCAGGTACGGCCGGACCACCGGCGGCGCGTCCTCCTCGGCGGCACGCCCACGCTGGACCGCTTCGGCCCACGCGTGGATCGCACTGCCGCGGTCCCGATACTGTTCGGGGACGTGCTCGACCGATCCCATCTCGCCGGCGGCGCGCAGGATACTCGTGATCCCGGGGACCCAGCGGCCCCCCAGCGCGTACCGATGATGCTCGCGGTCGAATGTGAGCTTCACGGCTACCTCCGTGCCTTCCTGCGCGACGGCTGGACGGCCTGACGCGTCGCGGTCACGCCGGGGGGCGGAGCAATCTGCTGAGGACGGACACGCAGGGCCGGTGCGATCTTACCGAACGCCTCGACCATCGGGGCGTGGAGCGTGACCTGCTGTCCGGTCCAACCCTGGACATCATCGCCGAACATGCCGGCGATCGTGCGCGCGTTCGTGCGGTTGCAGATCATCGGCTTCGGAGCGGGTCCACCGTTGGCCGAACCGAGCTGGAGCAACATCTTCTGCTCCACCTCATCCGTCTCGCCCGGCTTGCTGGCCTTCTTCTTGAGATCCACCCGTCCCACCGATCGGATGGTGGCGACGAGATCCCCGCCGGCGAGATCATCGGCGGCGAGGTAGGGGTTCGGGAAAAACGCTCTCCACGTAACCATGTGTCTCTCCTTATTGTCCATCCCACCCGGCCACCGGAGGGGAGGACCCGCACGGGACCATGCCCCTCCGGGATCTTCAACCCAAGCGGCTAGCCTCCGCCCATCTGGCTGCCGGACAGTGAGGCTATGCAGATCTTGGTGAACGGATAGAGGTCAGACGCCGTCTTGATGTTCGCCCCGAAGAACTTCCCCTTGGATTCAGCGGCCATGAAGTTGACGTGGAGTTCGGGCGGGACGTTCGCATAACTGTAGAGGGACCCGGGCTCGCCCTTGGAATTCTTGAACTGGATCCGCAGGGTCTTGGTCGGCTCGTCATAGCCGATGGAGTGGATCTGGCTCGACTCGACGGGGATCATCTGCATGGCGGCTCTCCATTCTCCGGCCGTACGGCCGGTCTGCCGGGGTGCGCCCGGCGCGCTAGTCGTCCGGCCCGTCCCCCTGGTTGCCCTCGGCGGCGGCGGCCAGCGCGTCGGCGTACGCCTCGGCGCAATTGTCCTGCTCGGTCGGGGTGCGGGGGGACCGCCACTCGGTCCAGCGCTCAGCGCCGCATTCGCAGCATTCGAGCTGGCGGTACTGGAAATCATCGGGGTCGCCATTCCGCCCGAAATCGTACTCGGTGTCCAGAATGTCGTCGCCACAATCGTGCTGGTGTCCGCGGGCCGCATCCTCGGCGGCGACACGGGCACGGGCGGCGTTGAGACGGCGGGTGAACTCGGTGGCAACCGACTGATCCCAGGTGTGCTGATCCATTGTGTCTCTCCATTCCAGCGGTCCACGTCCGGCGCCGGGGTCCCATTCCCCCGTCACCGCCCCTAGACTATCATCGGCATTCCGCCGTGTCAATACTAAAATGGAAAATTGGTGAAAATATATTTTCTGGAATTTCCTTGCATTCTCAACCGTCTCCGGCTACCATTTCGCCAGAGGTGAAACATGGCGTCCAAACCCAAGCTGACCAACATGGCAGCTCCAGTGCCCACTGACGTTGCAGGGGAGTTCGACGCGGCGGCTGGGGAATTCGGAATCAACCGCGTCACCCTCCTGCGCTGGGCGATCCACTACGCGATCCGACACGGGGCGCGTAGGATGGTCCCGCCGCGAGAACCGGCCCCCGCAGAAAAACAGGCTCAGGGCCGGTAGGGACGGCCCGTGGCAGGTCCCGGGGGTTCGCGGCTGGACTGGCGCGGCCCCGGGGAGAATTCGTTCACCCAAACAAGGAGACGGAAATGAGTCGCAAGCCAACCCCCAAGAAGCAACGGTCGATCCTTGAGATGGGAATGACGGAGCTCAAGTTCGCGATCGATATTCACGACTACAATCCTGTCACTTCGATCTGCTGCACGGTCAACCCAACGCTGCACATTCCACTTCCTCTCAAGTTCGACTTGCTGCCACAGACCACGAAGATGATTTTCATCGCCGGAGTGGTGGACGCGGCGCAGGTTGCCGGCAAGAAGGTGGTGGCGAAGTTCATCAAGTGGCTCCAGGGCAATACGAAAAAGTCCGAAGGGAAGCGCAAGAAGTAGGCTCTCGCGCGTGGCCATACGGCCAGGCGGTCAACGCTCTGCGACTCGCGTCCCCCGGTGATGTAGGCGGTGGGCGCACAACGCACAGGCCGCGCAGAATTCGAGGCTATATGGTCTGCCGAGCGCGTAGGCGTCGGGGGTGGCTAGACACCCCCCCTGGCGGCCGACGAACCGAGCTGTCTAGATCGGGCTCGGCCAGAATTCGTCAGGCAGGAGGATGGAGAGACGCATGAAGCGAATCTGGTGCGACGTCGAAACGACCGGGCTGAAACCGTCCGATGGCGCCCGCATCGTGGAGGTGGCCGCCGTCGATGAGACCGGCGAGGTGTTCGAGAGCCTGGTCAATCCGGGCCCGGAGGCAATGGCCTTGCCCGGCGTTGACCGCGCACTCAGCTTGAACCGGATCGAGCGTGAGGCGATCGCTGCGGCCCCGGTCGAGGGCGAGGTGTCCCGGAGGCTGTTCGGCTGGTTGGCCCTCGACTCCACTACCCTGATCCACTCGTTCAACGTCGGATTCGACTCGGGGTTCCTGCGCCTACCTCCGTGGTACCTCGACAGCAGGGCGTGGGGCGAGTGCGTCATGCTCCGCGCTCTGGAGGTGATGGTCCGGTGCAAGGCCCCCCAGCTCGTCCAGTTCGAGGGCGGCGGCTACAAGTGGCCGAAGCTATCGGAGTCCGCAGAATTCTTCGGCGTCCGGGTCGAGGGTGCTCCGCACCGCGCCCTCACCGACGCACGCACCGCCAGGGCGATCCACCTGGCCATTCTCGAACGGAGAACGTGATGGCGACCGAACAGGCGACGATTCCCGGCGTGGACCTCAAGGGGCCGAAACACCTGCGCGACAAGGCAGAGGCGCTCAGCGACATCCGCAAGAAGCGGATGAAGCTCCAGGGCGACGAGGCCGACGCCCAGATGGTTCTGGTCGAGGGGATGAAGAAGGAAAAGCTGGGAGCGTTCCAGCTCGATGACGGCCGCGTGGTGGTCCTGACCAACGGCAAGGAAAAGGTCAAGATCCGAACCATCAAGGACGACGCGGACGAGGACGCTGAGGAATAGAGCGTGGCGCATGCAGCCGTCGGCATTCATGAGCACATCACGGTCGAACCGTGGGAGGAGCGGGAGGGCTCGCTCTTCCCCGGCCGATTCGTGCGCGTCCGCGGAGTGGTGTTCGGCACGCTGCCGAACAAATCCAACGCTCGGAAGATCGTTCGGTTCGGAGATCGCCCTGCGATCATCAAGAGTGCCGAGGCCCGGGCATGGGAGAAGAGATTCAACGGGATCGCGCTCTCTGGCCGGCCGCCCAAGCCGTTGACCGGGACCTTCGCCCTGCACGCTGTGGTCTACTACGATTCGATGCGCCGAGACCTGGACATCGAACTGCTGGCCGACGCATTGCAGCGGTCGGGGATCATCGAGAATGACCGGGCGATCTGGCACAAGGAATCGACGCGGCGGCTGGACCAGGACTGCCCCCGGGTCGAATTCGACCTGACGCCGTGGGAAGTGATTGACACGGGGCGGACAAGAATCTAGGATCGCCACATTGATCGTCCGAGCCCTGTGCCCCGGTGAGCGCGGCTGCCTTTCACGTCGCTCTTGCTGGGGTGATTCACCCGGCAGCGCCGGGGCTCAGTACTCGGAGGATCAAACCGCCGGAATCACGGCGGGGACTCACATAGGAGCACGTGAAAGGCTCATCATGGACCCCACCAACAGCGCAACGAGTTATCGGACCAAGGCCCCTCCAGCGTTCCAGTTCTATCCAGGTGACTGGCTTGGATCTCCGACCGTCATGACCATGACGCCGGCGCAGCGCGGAGCCTACATCCAACTCCTTGCGATCTGCTGGAACGACCGCGAGTGCTCCCTTCCTTCAGACGACTCCATCCTCGCCACCCTATCCGGTCTTGGACCGGACTGGGCAACCTCCGGAATGGCGGTGAAAGGTACCTTCTCAGAACACCCCAAACGGGGGGGGTTTCTGACACACCTTAAACTGCTGGACCAACTGTCTAAACTGGAAGAATTCAAGGCCAAGTGTGCCCAGGCTGGACGTAAAGGCAAGGGCCATCACAAAAAGAGGAGTAGGAAGGTACCTAATAGGTACCTCAAAGGTACCTCAAAGGTACCACATACACTTCAGTCTTCGTCTTCGTCTTCGTCTTCTTCTACGTCTTCCGCTTCAACTTCATCTTCTGGAACATCTCCCCCCCCTACCCCCCAAGGGGGGCTGAACGGATCGCACCAGAGCATGACGTTAACCCCGGATGACCACTCCCTCCTGAAGCAGCTCCTGGAGCGCGAGCCAAAGCCGATCGAAGAGCAGGCGTGGAATTCAGCGATGGTCCTGGTCGGGAAGGAAGAGCGCGAGCGAGCGATCACATTCTGCGTCGAGCAGCGATGGCTCTCGATCGCAACCTTCAACGGGGTTGTCGGACTCATCGCTCAGAAGCGCGACCCCTACACGATGAAACCGGAGGAAGTGAAACGGCTCATCTTCGGAGGAGCGAGCAATGGACCTGCCCGCAAACACGCCGGCCGATGATCCCCTGCTGGTCATGCTCCTGAAGGGGAAGATTACCCTGGTTGAGCGTGAGGAATGGCTGGCGCTCGCCGGGGAGTTCGGCCGTCCTGCCCGGGACGATACAGCGAAGAAGGCGATCGCTGCCCACCACTGGACCGTTGCCTGGGTGCGCGATCGGCTGGAGTTCCGAGGGGAGCCCACAGAGCGCCCACGCGAATGCAAACTCTGCAAGACTCTCCTGACGCGGGACACGGCGAAGGGGTGTGCTGAGTGCCATGTCCTGATTTGTGCGGTCTGCTGGGACAGTCACTTTGCCGCTTGCGGGGTGAGGTTCGAGCGGAGATACTGGATCGCCAACGCTCCGGGGTTCAATCTCAGCCGATTCGAGCGCCAGTGCTCGGATCACGAGATGGCAACGGGTCGGGCACTCTCGGAACAGTTCAAGGCGCGAGTGCTGGCAAAGGTCGCTTGGGGACTCTGGAAGAATGCACGCGGACTGGAGGTGCCAGACCCGTGGGTAGAGGTTGCAGTAGCCAGCCCGGTGCCTGAACCCGTCGGAGGCGAGAATGGATTTCAGCGTGACCACGAAGCCGACCTGCCCTTCTGAGGTCCGCCAATGCCTGTGCTGCCTGCACGCTTTCGTGGCCAGGCACCCGAACCAGTCCGAGTGCTCGGCGGGGTGCAGGCGGCGGAACGAGGAAATCGTGGAGAGTCAGGATGGGCTACACAGATCCGAGAGTCCAGACGCGTGACCTATCGCCACTCTCAGCGCTGCTGATGGCGGAGAGGTCATCACAGCTGCATGCTGCGATCAAACAGCTCGTGTTCCGCGAGAGTGAGCTGGTTAAATCCCACTACCTCAGGGGGGAGCCATTGAAACTCTACGCAGAGAGGTTGGGAATATCCCGTCAGCGTGCCTGTCAAATAAAATGTCGCGTACTACACCGTCTCGCGTTCCTGCTGCGCCATTCTGGACTGGAGTGAAATAATGCGACGAACCGAACAGGTCGAAATGGCGATCGTGCTGACCTTCGCCGATGCAGTCAAGGCGAAGATGCCCGGGGCGCTCCACGTCGCGGCGATGGTGAAGATGGCGATCACACTCATGGGCAACGAGGAGCAGGCCAGCACGGCCGTGAACCGCGTGGTGCGGCGCGGGATGGCGGTGATCGAGAAACATGCCGAGGGGGACTGCCTGATTCCAACCGCCAAGGGGTTGGCCAAGGGGAAGAGTCTCCGGAAACTCTTTGCCTGAAAGGGGACCGTCATGCAGATTCTGAGTCTGATCGCGGGAATGGCGATCGGCGCGGGCGCGGCCATCATCCTGGCCCGCCTCCGTCATGGGCCCCGGGTGGTCGCCCACCCCGGACCGCCCAGATCGGCCGCTCATCCCGCCAAACCGCTCCCCCGCGGCTCACTCAACAGCGAGCACACGAGGGACCAGGTCTGGGCATTCATCGCCAGGATGCGGGATCCGCTGGACCAGATCGCCACCCAGATGGAGAGTGACCCGGAGGTAAGGGACAGCGATTCGCTCACCCTCATGGGCCTCGCGTGCCGCATTTGCGTTCACGAGTCCGACCATCGGCGCCAGGAGGCCGGTGAATTCTCAGGAGACGCCGCGTGACAGACCAACCGGCTGCAATTCCACCCAAGCCTCCGGGTATTCCAAAATCCAGCAGCCTCGACGTGCCCGGCCGGCCGCAGGGATCGATGTTCAACCGCACTCACGAGGCGACTGAGGGTTCAATCGCTCGAATTATGGCGGCTGGGGGGCTCACGCCAGCGCAATGGGGGACCACTCCGACCATGATGGAGTTCAACGCCAAGCGCGCGGCCCGGGGAAGCATCGACCACTTCACGAAGATCATGCGGTTCTCGAAATACGGGCCGTTCGCCGATAATCCCGACCGGAAGCGGATTGTCGAGATCGCTCAGGCGGGTGTGGCCTACGTGCGCCCCCTCTACGACCGTCCTGTCATCGCCGAATGCGGAAACTGCGGCGAGCGGCTCCCGGGGAAGAAGCCCGGAGTCAAAAAGCAGAAACTCTGGAATCCGTTCTCACAGACTCTTATAATCTGTTATGCTTGTGCTTCACTCCCAACTCTTGAGGTGCTGATTCGCAAATGAGAGTCTCACTCTCTCAGCCGTACTGCGTCTACCACCACTCTCTCGATGGAACAGTTTTCTACGTCGGTATGGGAAGACTTTCTCGCTCACTAGAAGGAACAACCTACCGCCGACGGAACTCTAAGTGGGGAGAAATCGTCTCCAAGAGAGGTTACTTCGACACAGCGATCGTGAGACAGTTCGCGGATAAAATATCGGCCACTCGCTTTGAGGTCGCCGAGATAGAACGCCTGCATCCGGAGGCAAATTTCATTCACAATGGATACATGCGGACGAATGAGCAGCGACAGGAATTGCGCCGGAGGAATATTGGGCACGCAGTTAGCACCGCCACACGTGAGAAACTTTCGATCGCGTTCAAGGGGAGATCGGCTCCGTGGGCCAGCAAGCCGTGTTCCAAAGAAAGAAAAAAGTTCCTGTCGGAATTGTTTAAAGGCCGTCCTAGTCCAATGAAAGGACGCACTCACTCGGCGGGGACGATAATTAAAATAAAAGCCGCCCAGCGAGAGACGCACCGTATTCTTGATCTTGCAGATGGGTCGGTCTACGATTCCCAGAACCAAGCTGCACGCAAACTCAGATTACCTATGGGATCTCTGAGCAGACACCTCAGGGGTCTTGCATCCCATGTGAAGGGGCAGCGATTCCAATACGTAACAGTCGAGAAAGAGGTGTCGAATGGCCCACAAGCTCCCGCGAATACCCAGTAAAGATCGTTTCATGGGCGAGTGTCCCCGCTGCAAAATGCCGGTGGCGCTCCTCCGCACCCCGGACGGCGGAGAGGACGCGGAAGGGAACCCCAATCGGATCGCCTGCATCCCCAACCAGGAGGCGATCACATTCGGGCGGCTTGGAAAACCGTGGGGCGGCGACATGAAGAAGCTCCCACTCCACATGCAGGTCTGCGGGACCATGCTTCCCCCGCCGGCGGACCCGAGCGATGAGGAGGAACCCGACCTGTCCCCGCCGATAGCGGTCCGGCTACCCGCGCGTCCTACGGAACAGCCCGCGAAGCCAGCGGGCGACCCGGGCAACGGCGGGGGGTTGGGCGGCGGGTCTGGGCTGAGCATTCTTGTGGGGAAGCCCCCCACTCCCGCGCCAGGCAATGACGGGGCCAAGCCCGATAATCCTGCCGACGGGTAACTCGAGCTTGCAGAGCGACCCCGGGGGAGGCTTGGGCGCCGTCAGGATGGGAAGTAGTGCCTCGCCGCGGAGAATCCTCACCACGTTCTGCGCACAGGTCTCCGGGGCGAGTTCAATCTGCCTGTACGGGAACCGTTTCACCCTCCACCCCATCTGACGGAGCAGCTCTGTCCGGTGCGCGTCGTAATCAACAGCATCCGGGTGAAAGTGCATGGGTCCATCGGCCTCAACCACAAGCCTGGCAACCTCGACTGCAAAATCCACCCTGGCCCACGCCGGTGTACTCCCCTTCGGCAGCCGGATCCACCTCTGAGACTCAAACAGCCCGCGCAGTTTTGGGTGCGCGTGCATGGCGTCGCCGAGCAGATCCTCCAAGCCCGATTCCGACCACCCCCACACCCGCCGGATCCTGGTCCCCCGCTTCACGCCTTCGCGCGCCCCGCAAAACGAAGCGGACCGGGGGTGCCCCCCCCGGCCCGCGATGACCTTCACGTTGACGGCCACCTGAGATCCCCTACTGCGGCGTCACCGGACGGGCCGGGGCGGCGCTGCCCTCGGTCAACGGCGCGAGGCCGCGGGCCGAACGGATCTTGGCGACCGTGCTGGACCGGCTCGACACCCCATCCCCGTAGCGTTCCTTGGCCCGGATCAGGGACACCTTCGGCTTGG
>Ga0247727_10018487_pt1 | contig 10947 bp, 6 predicted proteins | sample WisWelCaveWW1625_FD_202498 | JGI IMG/M metagenome (GOLD analysis project Ga0247727, IMG submission 202498) | Biofilm microbial communities from Wishing Well Cave, Virginia, United States - WW16-25 | ecosystem: Environmental > Aquatic > Deep subsurface > Groundwater > Cave microbial mat | place...
GCCGTCGTGGATCGACTGGATCGCGTCGGCGAAAAGGCGCGCCACCGACTGCACGTGGATCTTGTCGATGCGCTTCTGGGGCGGGAGCGGAATGGTGTCGGTCACCACCAGCTGCCGGAGCGGGGATTCGTCGATGCGTTCGACCGCGCGGCCCGACAGCACCGGGTGCACGATGCAGGCCTCGACGGCCGTGGCCCCGCGTTCGAGCACGAAGCGCGCGGCCTCGATCAGCGTGCCGCCGCTCGCCACCTCGTCATCGATGATCAGCGCGACCTTGCCGCGCACGTCGCCGATCAGGTTCGTGGCGCGCGCCCGCTCGTCGTCGCCGTCGCGGCGCTTGTCCACGATCGCGATCGGCAGGTTGAGGCGGTTGGCGTAGTTGCCGACTTCCTTGGACTCCCCCACGTCACCGGCCACGAGCACGTAGTTCGTGAGGTCGCGGCTCTGGCGCAGGTAGTCGCACAGGATCGGCGCGGCCTGAAGCTGGTCGGCCGGGATGCGGAAGAAGCCCTGCACCTGCGGCGAGTGCAGGTCCATGGTGACCACGCGGTCCGCGCCGGCCGTCTGCACCAGGTCGGCCATCAAGCGCGCGGTGATCGAGATGCGCGGGCGGTCCTTCTTGTCCGAGCGCGCATAAGGAAAGTAGGGCAGCACGGCCGTGATGCGGCCGGCCGAGGCGTGCTTGAGCGCGTCGATCGTCATCAGCAGCTCGACGATGCCGTCCGAGACCGGCGCGCAGGAGGGCTGGATCACGAACACGTCGGCCTCGCGCACGTTCTCTTCGATCTGCACCAGCATGTTCTCGTTCGAGAAGCGCACGACCGTGGAGCGGCACAGGTCGATGCCGATGTGCTTGCAGATGTCACGGGCCAGCTCGGGGTGCGCGCTGCCGCTGATGACCTTGATGTCGCCGATCATGGATACCCCTAATCTATCCGACGGGCCGCTTGCCCGCGATCTTGGCCCAGCTGTCGCGTAGGGTGACGGTGCGATTCCAGACCGGGGCGTCCGGCGTCGACTCGGCGTCGGCGCAGAAGTAGCCGATGCGCTCGAACTGCACCTGCGTGCCGGGCGCCGCGGCGGCCAGCGCCGGCTCGACCCAGGCGCCGGGCACCACTTCCAACGAACGCGGGTTGAGAGAGTCCAGAAAATCGGTGCCCTCGGGCACGTCCAGCGGATCGGCCCGCGTGAAGAGGGTGTCGTACAGGCGCACCTGCGTCGGATGCGCGTGCGCTGCCGAGAGCCAGTGGATCGTGCCCTTCACCTTGCGCCCGTCCGGCGCATCGCCGCCGCGCGTGGCGGGGTCGTAGCGGCAGCGCACCTCGCGGATCGCGCCGGTGGCCGGGTCGCGGTCGAAGCCGGTGCAGGTGACGAAGTACGCGTAGCGCAGGCGCACCTCGCGGCCCGGCGCGAGGCGGTGGAAGCCCTTCGGCGGCTCGGCCTCGAAGTCCTCTGCCTCGATCAGCAGCGTTCGCGAGAAGGGGAGCTTGCGCGTGCCCGCGGCCGGATCCTCGGGATTGTTGATGGCTTCGAGCTCCTCGCGCTGCCCTTCGGGATAGTTCTCGATCACCAGCCGGATCGGTCGCAGCACCGCCATGCGCCGCGCCGCCGTGCGGTTCAGCACCTCGCGCACCGAGAACTCGAAGCGCGCCAGCTCGATGGTGTTGTCGCGCTTCGCGATACCGATCTCGGCCCAGAAACGCCGGATCGCCTCGGCCGGCACGCCGCGCCGGCGCAGGCCGGCGAGCGTCGGCATGCGCGGGTCGTCCCAGCCCGAGACGACGCCCTCGCTGACCAGGTGCTTCAGCCAGCGCTTGCTGACCACCGTGTGCGAGAGGTTGCCGCGCGCGAACTCGATCTGGCGCGGACGCGGCTCGGGCAGCTCGAGCGCCGCCAGGATCCAGTCGTAGAGCGGCCGGTGGTCGGCGAACTCGAGCGTACAGAGCGAGTGGGTGATGCCCTCGATCGCGTCCGATAGGCAGTGCGCGAAGTCGTACATCGGATAGATCGGCCACTCGCGGCCGGTGCGATGATGGGTGGCGTCCACGATCCGATACAGGATCGGGTCGCGCAGCGGCAGCACCGGCGAGGCCATGTCGATCTTCGCGCGCAGCACGTAGCGGCCCGGCGCGAACTCGCCCGCGCGCATGCGCTGGAACAGCGCGAGGCTCTCGGCCGGCGGGCGCTCGCGCGACGGGCTCGCGCGGCCCGGCTCGGTGAGCGTGCCGCGGTGTGCCTCGATCTCTGCAGGCGACAGCTCGCACACGAAGGCCTTGTCGCGCCGGATCAGCTTGCAGGCGTACTCGTAGAGCTTCGGGAAGTAGTCGGAGGCGTAATAGAGATGCGTCCCCCAGTCGAAGCCGAGCCAGCGGATGTCTGCCTGGATCGCCTCGACGTACTCGGTCTCTTCCGCCGCGGGATTGGTGTCGTCGAAGCGCAGATGACAGCGCCCGCCCTGCTCGGCGGCGACGCCAAAGTCGAGGCAGATCGCCTTCGGGTGGCCGATGTGCAGATACCCGTTCGGCTCGGGCGGAAAGCGCGTCACCACGCCGCGGCAGCGACCCGCTGCGAGGTCGTCGCGCACGATCTCACGGATGAAGTCGAGCGGTCGCTCGGCTGCGGCGGCCGACATGCGTGCGGGATCCCCCCAGAAACCGCCGGACGATAACGGCAGGCGGCCATGGGGCAAATCTCAGCCCCCTGGCGCAGACCTCGCGCAGGCGTTCGCGGTGGCCGCGTAGTCCGTGTGCGGGGGCTGGTCCAGCGTCCACTCGCCGAGGCGTGTGAGCGCGCGGCAGCGCTCCGCTTCGTCACGAAAGGTCGGATCGGCGAGGATCGCGGCGGCGATGTCGGCGAGCTGCTCGCTCTCGCTGGCCATGCGGACGCCGCCGCCCGCCGGCGTGTCGAGCACCGCGTACTTCTCGCCGTCGTCCCGCCACGCCGTCCAGCGCGGCAGCGTGCCCTCGCGGCCGCGTCCCGGGTCGCCGCGCCAGGCGAACTCGGCCCAGTAGGACATCATCATGGCCGCGAGCGCCTCGCGGCCTGCCAGGTTCTCGGCGTCGAACAGGAGCTTGCCGGCGCGGCCCAGCTGCCAGTGGCCGAACACGAAGGGGATCTCGAGGCCGTGGGCGGCACCGATCAGCCCGCCGAGATCGGCCCACAGTACGCTCGGCTCCTCGTCCCAGTCGAAGCGATAGGCGAACACCTGGCCCGGCTGGGCCCCGGCCAGGCGGCGCGTGGGCTCGTCCACGCCCGTTACCTTCCAGGCGCGCGAGCGGTAGTCGCTGTCGCGCTGGTAGGCCAGCGGGTCCTTTGCCTGCGGAATCAGGCCGAACCAGTGTCGCACCTGCTCTGGATCGAAGAACGCGAACAGCTTCTGCTCGTCGCGATTGCTGCCGAGCAGCACGGGCACCGCGTGGTAGGCGCCCGGCGTGCCGAGCGCCTCGAGGAAGGGCGCGTCGGGCAGCACGCTGCCCTCGCGGAACATGCGCGGGGGGTCGTAGTGCTCGCCTTCCTGCGCGCTGTAGGCCGCGAACAGGCGGGTGAGGGGGACGGCGCGTAACGCCGCCGCCAGCTCGCCCGGGGAGCGCGCGGCGAGCGCGGCCTGGGCGGCGGCTCGGTCACCGCCCGAGGCGTCTCGCTCGAGCACTCGCAGCAGGATCTCCGAGGAGCTCTGCGCGTCGCCCGGCACGGCGTCGTCGTGGTAGTGCTCGGCTTCGGCGGGCGTGCTGCTCCAGGTGCCGCCGCTCTGCGCGATGGCGCGCTGGAACAAGCCGCGCGCGAGGGGGGAGACGAGCAGGGCGAGCACGTTCTGCCCGCCGGCGGACTCACCGAAGATCGTGACGTTGCCGGGGTCGCCCCCGAAGCCCGCGGCGTTGCCCTGCACCCACTCGAGCGCGCGGATCTGGTCGAGCGTGCCGAAGTTGCCCGAGGCCTCCTCTGCCTCACGGCCTTCGCGCAGCGACGCGTGGCGGAACCAGCCGAGCGCGCCGAGCCGGTAGTTGATCGCCACCACGATCACCTGGTGCGCCGAGGCGAGGCGGCTGCCGTCGTAGTTGCGCGCAGCGCCGATGGTGTTGCCGCCACCGTGGATCCAGACCATCACGGGCAGCCGCGCGCCCGCGCTCGGGACGCGATCGGGCATGAAGGCCGGCGCGTAGACGTCGAGGTACAGGCAGTCCTCGCTGCCGACGAGCGTGCCGGGCGCCTCCGAGTCGTCGCCGCCGAGGGGGCTCGCGGTCTGCGGACACGAGGCGCCGAAGGCGAGCGCCTCGCGCGTACCCGTCCAGGGCAGCAGCGGCTGCGGTGCGCGCCAGCGCAGCTCGCCGAGCGGCGGCTCGGCGTACGGCAGCCCGAGCCAGGCGTGCCCGCCGTGCTGGCCAGCGGCGCCGACGACAGCGCCGGCCGGGAGCTGACGCAGCGTGGCGGGGTCGGTGCCGGGCACCGGCGCCAGCGGGCCGGAGGCGCAGGCGAGGGCGACGCCGAGGGCGAGCCCGCAGCGAGCGAAGGCGCGAGAACGCATCGTCGGGAACCTCCAGCGCCGGAGCATAAGCTAGGTTCCGCGCGCTCTGCGGAGGGATCAGTGCGCGCGCGCCTCTTTCTGTTGGCTCTCAGCACGGCGCTCGGCTTCGGCTGCGAACCGCCGGCTGCGCCGCAGCCGCTCGACCACTCCGGGCCCGTCGCCGCCTGGCCGGACTATGGCAACGACAAGGATGCCCTCGCCTGGTCACCGCTCACCCAGATCACGCCCGCGAACGTAGGAGCACTCGCGCTCGCATGGGAACACCACTCGGGCGACATCTCGGACGGCACCGGCGACACCAGTCGGACGTCCTTCCAGGCGCGCGCGATAGTGCCGAACGGCACGCTCTACTACTGCTCCGGCCTGAACAAGGTGTTCGCGCTCGACCCCGAGAGCGGCGCCGAGCGCTGGCGCTTCGACCCGCAGCTCCAGAACAAGAAGCTGGGGGGGCCGTATCCGCTGGTCTGCCGAGGCGTCTCGTACTGGAAGGACGCGTCAGCGTCCGCTCTCGGGCCCGACGGTGCAGGCGCAACGGCGTCGTGCAGCGAATGCATCTTCACCGCCACACTCGACTCGGAGCTGATCGCGATCGATGCCGCGAGCGGCGCGCCGTGCGAGGGCTTCGGCAGCAAAGGTCGCGTCGATCTGCGCGAGGGCTTCGCCGACGCACCGCGCTGGGAGGCCTACGTCACCTCGCCACCGCTCGTGCTCGGCGACGTCGTCGTGGTGGGTGGCCTGGTGCAGGACAACCTGCGCGCGGACGCGCCGTCCGGCGTGATCCGCGGCTTCGACGCGCGCACGGGTGCGCTGCGCTGGGCGTGGGATCCCGTGCCGCCCGGCTTTCCCGCGCCGGCCGACGGGCGCTACACGCCCGGCACCCCGAACGCGTGGGCTCCGCTCTCGGGCGATCCGGAGCGCGGCCTCGTCTTCGTCCCGACCGGCAATCCTTCGCCTGACCTGTTCAGCGCGATGCGACAGGGCCTCGACCACTACGGCAGCTCGGTGGTCGCGCTCTCGGCCGAGACGGGGCAGCTGGCCTGGCACTTCCAGACCGTCCACCACGACGTCTGGGACTACGACGTGCCCGCGCAGCCCGTTCTTTTCGACATTCCAGGCGTGGGAGAGGGTCGCCCGGGCGTCGCACAGATCACCAAGATGGGCTTCCTGTTCCTGCTCGATCGCGAAACGGGCCAGCCGCTCTATCCCGTCGAGGAGCAGCCGGTCGCACACGACGGCGTGCCGGGCGAGAAGCTCTCGCCGACGCAGCCCTTCCCGACGCATCCGGGGCCGCTGATCCCGATCGGCCTGCCGCCAGACCTGGCGTGGGGCTTCACGCCCCTCGACAAGAGTGACTGTCGCGAGAAGCTCTCGCAGATCCGCAACGAGGGCATCTTCACGCCGCCGAGCCTCGAGGGCTCGATCGTGTACCCGGGCAACGCGGGCGGGCCGAACTGGGGTGGCCTCGCGCTCGACCCGGTGAACGGCGTCGCCTTCGTCAACTCGATGCGCGCGCCGACGGTGGCGAAGCTGATCCCACGCGAGGAGGCCGACACGCTCGACTACGCGGGCGCTCTGTACCCGAACGAGCTCTACCCGATGCGCGGCTCGCCCTACGGGCTCTCGCGCGGGCCGCTGCTGTCGAGCTTCGGCGCGCCCTGCGTGCCGCCGCCGTGGGGCACGCTCCAGGCCGTGGATCTCACGAGCGGCGAGCTGCGCTGGGAGGTGTCGCTCGGCACCACGCGCGACCAGGCGCCCTGGCCGCTCTGGTTCGACCTCGGTGCGCCGAACCTCGGCGGGCCACTCGCCACCGCGGGCGGCCTCGTCTTCATCGGTGCAACCACCGACCAGTTCTTCCGCGCGTTTTCCGCGGCGAGCGGCGAGGAGATCTGGCGCACTCGCATCCCGTACACCGCGAATTCGTCCCCCATCACGTATCGGCTGCGACAGAATGGCAGGCAGTACGTGGTGATCGCCGCCGGCGGCCACGGCTGGTCGCAGCCGGGGGATGCGCTGCTTGCGTTTTCGCTGCCGGAAGAGGGCCCGGCGTCCCGATAATAGGAGCTCGATGAAGGATCTCGCCGCACTCGATGCCACTGCGCAGGCCGAGGCCGTGCGCCGCGGCGAGGTGAGCCGCGGCGAGCTGGTCGCCGCGGCGATCTCGAGGCTCGAGCGCCTCGACGGAACGCTCGGCGCGATGGTGGCGCCGCTCTTCGAGCACGCACTGGCCGAGACGCGCGAGACGGACGCGGCCGCCCCCTTCGCGGGGGTGCCCTTCGTGATGAAGGACCTCGGCGCGTGCTTCGCCGGGCAACCGTACTACGCGGGCAATCGCGCGCTGCGCGAGATCGGCTTCAAGGCGCCGGCCGAGACCTACCTCGCGCGCCGCTTTCGCCTTGCGGGCCTCGTGCCCATTGCCACGACGAAGACGCCCGAGTTCGGCCTCCAGTCGACCACGCAGCCGCTGGCCTTCGGGCCGTCGCGCAACCCCTGGAGCCTCTCGCACACCCCGGGCGGATCCTCCGGCGGCTCGGCCGTGGCCGTCGCGGCCGGCATCGTGCCGCTGGCGCATGCGAACGACGGCGCGGGCTCGATCCGCATCCCTGCGGCGTGGTGCGGACTGGTCGGGCTCAAGCCCTCGCGCGGGCGCATCGCCCTCGAGCCCACCACGATCGGGCGCACGCTGGTGGGCTTCGCCGTCACGCGAAGCGTGCGTGACGCGGCCGCACTGCTCGACGCCGTGCACGGCAACGAGCCCGGCGACCTCTACCGCCTGCCGCCTCCGCTGCGCCCGTTCGCGCACGAGGTCGGCAGGGACCCGGGCGCGCTGCGCGTCGGGCTGCTCACGGCGACGCCGGGCGGCACCACGCACCCCGAGGCGGTGGCCGCGGCCGAAGGCGCGGCACGCCTGCTCGAAGCGAACGGCCACGCGGTCGAGCACTCCGGGCCCGAGGCGCTGTTCGAAGAGGAGCGCGCCTGGCAAGGCCTCGTGTTCGGTCCCGTCGAGTATCGGCTCTGCCTGCGCGAGCTCGGCCGCATGCTGGGCCGGCCGGTGGTCGAGGAGGACGTCGAGCCGTACCTATGGACGGTGGCCGACCCGCACGGCCCGAGCGTGAGCCCCGAGGAGTACCTCGAGGCCGCGGCCGCACAGCAGGCCTGGGCCGTGCGCGTGTCGGCCTGGTTCGCGAGCGGCTTCGACCTGCTGCTGACGCCGACCGTGGCGGAGCCGCCGCCGCTGCTGTCGCATCTCGATGGTGCGCGGCTCGAGCCGTACGAGCTGCTCGCCCGCATGGCCCCGCACCTGGCCTTCACCGAGCCCTTCAACGTCACCGGCCACCCGGCCATCTCGCTGCCGCTGCACTGGACCGCGGACGGGCTCCCGGTGGGCGTGCAGCTCGTGGCGCGCCTCGGCCGCGAGGACCTGCTGTTTCGCGTCGCCGCGCAGCTCGAAGCCGCCGCACCGTGGGCGGGGCGGCGGCCGCCGGTCTTCGCGGCCTAACGTCGCCCGCGCGCGCCGTGCAGCGCGAGCGCAGCGCCCGCCGCCGCGAGCAGCAGCAGCGTGCCCGGCTCGGGCACGAAGGACAGAGTCAGGGTCGCGAGGCCCACCGTGCGGCGCGAGAATGTGCCGTCGATGCTGACCTTGCTGGGGGACACCAACGTGACCGTACCGCCGCCCAGGGCCGTCAGATTGAACGAGCCCATCGCGACCACGCTCGGTAGGGCGAAACCCAGCGAGGTCAGGTTCGCGAAGGACAGCGTGCCCGGCGTCCAGGCGTAGAAGTCGACGGTCTGGTAGTGGTAGGCACCGCTGACAATGAAGCTGCCAATGGTCTGGCCTACAACGCCGATGTTCAGCGGAATGTGGGCCAACGAGAAGAAGCCGACCATGAACGTCGACTGGTTCACGCCCTTGCTGTTGTGGCTCGCAGTCATGACGACCACAGTGCCCGGCACGCCCATCGACGCGCCTCCCATGCCCGCGCTCGCCGTGAGATTCTGAGGGCCGCCCTGCGTGATCGAGAAGTGTTGGTGGACCCCGGGGGTTCCGGCCTTCGGCACGAAGAACCCGACCGTCGTCTGCGGGAAGCTGAGGGCCACAGTCACCGAGCTGGCGGTGGAGCTGCCCGTCGCGCCGAGCTGGGCGGCGGTGCGGACGATCGGGTAGCCATTGGTGACCTGGCTCCAAGTGGCCGCCGTGAGCGTGCCGGCCTGGGCCTCCGAAGCGGCGCACAAGAAGACCGAAGCCAAGAAAGCTCGTGAAAGACGGCTGGCCATGCGGTTGCCCTCCTCCCCCGATCACAGCAGCAAGCGCGATGCCAAGCGGTCGCCGAGGCCAGCGACGCTCGGAGGTGGCTCCTGGGTCCTCGCAGCCTCCCCCCCCCCGCCGGTGGAAATCTCCTTCCACCGGCGCGGAAGATCTTTTCCGCGCCGGCGTGGGGAGTCCGCCCTACACCCAGATGTGTCTCACGGGGCAGCTCCTTCTCGCCACTCGACGACGCCGTCGCCGGCGGAGCGCTCACTGACGGGGCCGCCGCCGCGTTGCAGCTCGAGCGTTGCTCCGACGATCCGGACGTGGGCCGGCGGCGCGCCGCGCTGGCCGAAGCGATCGGCGCGCGCGCCGAACACCGGGGCTGCGCCGCTGCCGAGCACGCGCAGCAGGCCGCCGTGCAGCTCGAGCAGCCCCGCTCCCACCGGATGTTCGTTGCCGCCGGCGCCGGCGACGAGGCCGACGGTCTGAGAGGCGCGCGCCGCGGCCGTCCCGTCGACGCTCACGCGGCAGCCGCGCAGCTCGACGTGGCTGCGATGGCTGGCCTTGACGCCGGCCACCACGCGCGGGAGCGCGCGCTCGAGCCTCGGCAGCACGGTGGTCGGGCTCGCGGCGACGAGGATCTCGGAGTCCGAGAGCCGTCCGTGGCCGCAGTCGGAGAAGTAGCCGAGCGCGCCGGCGCGGATCGAGACGTGCTCGAAGCGGTGGTCGCCGACGGGAGGCATGCCGTTGCCGGGCGCGCAGCCCGAGTCGTACCAGGCGATGTACTCCGCCTCGAGTGCGACGTCGCTCCAGCGGCTGTCGCCTCCGCGGAGCCAGCGCACCGCCTTGCCGCGGCCCGTGTGCGAGTGCGGCGCGAGCACACTCAGGTGCTCGAAGCGGAGCGCCACGCAGTTGTCGGCCCGGATCGTCGCGAACGGGAACTCGTCGACCGTACCCACGAGCTGCGACACTGCGCGGCCCTGGCCGCGAAACGTGACGTGCCCCTGCCCGCGGCAGTCGATGCGTCCGCGGAACGCGCCGGGCCCGACCTCGACGGTCACGGGCGCGGCGGCGTTCGGCTTGCGCTGCTGCCACAGCCAGTGTTCGAGCGTCGCGAGGTCGCCGAAGCAGGTGCCGCCCGCGTCGCGGAGGCAGTCGTCGCGCAGCTCGACGCGCTCCCCGGCCGGAGCACCGCTCGCGAGCGCGAGCGCCGCCAGCAGCGCGAACAGCGGCAGGCTCCTAGCCTGCCGCCAGCACCGGCCGATGGAGCAGCGCTGCGAAGCCCTCGCGCACGGCGCGCTTGCCCTTGGCGCCGCGCAGGGCGCGGCAAAAGTGCGCGAGCAGGTCCGTGCAGCCGGGCTCCGGCGCAGCGAGGGGGAAGCCGCGCGCCAGCTCTTCGAAGTACACACGATCGTGTCGCGCATACCAGTCCGCCAGCGTTGCAGCGTCGACGCTGTTCGGGCCGGCCTCGGCGAAGGCCCAGAAGGAGTTCTTCGTCTCGGGGCGCAGGTCGTGGCGTAGCACCGTCCATGGCCACTCCGAGCAGCTGCGCGCGTCGGTGGCGCAGTTGGCGTCGCCGAGGTCGCGCAGCACGATGCTGCCGGTCGGGCGCAGCCGGCCGTCGAACTGCACCAGCACGTTCTGCGGATTCGGCGTCTCGAACTGGAGCCCGTAGCGCAAGAAGAACCGCGCCTTGGCGCGGCCCACCGCCTCGGCGTAGTAGCGGCCCCAGAAGCTCTCGAAGCGCTCGTCGCGGGCGCGCGCGACCTGTCGGCCGACCCAGGGGATGCTGAGCGCGGGCAGGTAGTAGTGGCCGTCCTGGAAGGCGCGCAGGTCGCGCACCAGGTACGCCGTCTCGGTGCGCGGCACGAGCACGCCGAACACCTCCTTCACCACGTGCAGGTGCGGGTCGGCACCGAGCATGCCGTCTACGCGCGCCATCAGGTCCACCCACATCAGCGCGTCGTTCACCTCTTCGCGCATCTTCGTCTTCTCGGGCTGGTGGAAGTCCGGGTGCGGTCGGTCGGTCGCCAGCTTGAGCGAGAACAGGGCACGCTCGCGCGGCTCGACCACGACCAGGGTGCGCGACGACGTGTAGCGGCAGACCCAGCGCTCCGCGGCCGGCAGCTCCGAGAACTTGACGGAGCGGTCGCGGTTCAGCGGGTGGCGCGGAAACAGC
>Ga0247727_10018488_pt1 | contig 10947 bp, 11 predicted proteins | sample WisWelCaveWW1625_FD_202498 | JGI IMG/M metagenome (GOLD analysis project Ga0247727, IMG submission 202498) | Biofilm microbial communities from Wishing Well Cave, Virginia, United States - WW16-25 | ecosystem: Environmental > Aquatic > Deep subsurface > Groundwater > Cave microbial mat | place...
TCGCTGAGCGGGAGTCCACGAAGCTGTGTACTGGGTCCCGGCCTAGTCCCGCGCGCGCCCTGTTGGGCACGCACGGCGCCGGGATGACGGCAGGCGGCGCAGGCCTCGCCCCATGCCCATGTCGGCAGTTTCCTGGCACTGAGCCGAACTCGCGGCCGACTTGATGAGGTCCACTTAGGGATGGCAAGCTGACAGTCCGCCACGACGCTGGTTTCAGGGAGCGCGACCCCATGCATCGCTGTGAGTTGCCATGAGCACCAGCCCATTGCGCGTGGCGGTCGTCGGCGGCGGCATCGGTGGCGTCGCCGCGGCCAACGCCCTGCTCCAGCGCGGCATGGACGTCCGTCTCTACGAGCAGGCCCCGGCGCTGACCGAGGTCGGCGCCGGCGTCGCGATCCAGCCGAACGGTGCGCGGATGCTGCGGCGGCTCGGCCTCGGAGACGAGTTGGCGCGCTTTGGTGCCAGGTGGGTGGACCCGCAGTTCCGCCGACCGGACGGCAGCTATGCTGCGGCGATGTGGCCCCCTGAGCTGGCCAGCAAGATCGAGTTCTACGGCATGCACCGCGCCGACTTGCTGGCCATGTTCGTCAACCGCGTGCCCGCCGAGATCGTCAACACCGGCCACCGGTGCGTTGACTTCGAGCAGGATGACGGTGAGGCCGTCCTCACCTTCGCCAACGGTGCGCGCGCCGCGGCCGACGTGGTGATCGGAGCCGACGGCATCCATTCGACCCTGCAGCAGTTCGTGGTCGCGCCGTCCGCCCCGCTGTTTTCGGGGTCGGTCGCCCATCGCGGAATTGTCCCGGCGGCGAGCGTGTCATGGCCGCCGGGGGCGATGCGCAACTGGCTCGGCGCAGGCAAGCATTTCCTGGTATTTCCGGTGCGCGCGAATGCGCTCATCAACTACGTCGGCTTCGTGACGACCGACGAGCAGACGAAGGAGTCCTGGTCGGCTCCCGGCGATCCGGCCGACCTCGCCCGCGCGTTCGCCGGCTGGGACCCGATGGTCGAAGCCATCATTGCCCAGGTGAAGACCACCTTCCGGTGGGGGCTGTACGATCGCCAGCCGCTCGCGACCTGGACCCGCGGGCGCCTGACCTTGCTCGGAGATGCTGCCCACCCGATGCTGCCGCACGCCGGACAGGGAGCCAATCAGGCCATCGAGGACGCCGTCGCCCTGGCGGCCGTGCTGAGCCGCGCCGACCGGGCGTCGGCCCCGCGCGCGCTGCTGATCTACGAGTCGCTGCGGCGGGAGCGGACTGCCGGCGTGCAGCGCATGTCGCGCTTCAACGGCGCGCTTTATGAGGCCGCCAGGGGCGACCTCAGAGCACGCGACGGGCAGCTAGCCGCCCAGCCGCAGGCGCGCGCCTGGATCTGGAACTACGACGCCGAAGCAGAAGCCTTGGCAGCCGTCGCTTCGCTTTGATCCGTCGCCGTCGGAACCTTCCGTATGTAGTCGCCCGTGAGGTAGTCGCAAATCGTTGGCAGCGTTGACGAACGGTCGGTCTTTAGCCTGGCGAAATTGCCGGATTTGGAGCTCCGGGGTCCAAAAGCTTGCATATTGCAGAAGCCACCTTGTCAAGGTACTCCGATTGATTGGTGCCGCTGTTGTACATGGTCCCCTGAGGGGGAGGCTGCGAAGCCGTGTCTACTTCCCATTTGGGGCAAATCGTTTCTTTACCGCCTGGCGTGGTCAGCCAGCGCCGAGAATTCGGCGGCTACCCACCCCACCGGCCCGGCCGCGAAGGCCACAGGACGCCAACCTCGCGACGGCATAGGGCATCATGGGGGGCAGCGCCGGCTTCGGCCGTGGCGCGGGTGCCAGCCAGGCGGCAAACCGCCGCTTGCGGACTTCATTAACCGAGTTTCGCTGTCACCCGCGCGGCTGACAGACGTTCCTGCGCTCGCCGCGTACCTGGCCTCTCCGAGCAGCCGAGGCAGGTCGTCGACCAAAGCGTGCTCAGGCCTAGGGCGCGCCCCGCGTCAGCAGTTGGCCCATGCGGGCGCAGGTGCGCATCAGGTCGCCGGCCAGCGGCTTCACCCGGGCTTCGGGAACGCGGGTCGAGATCGCCGACAGGCTGACGGCGAGGAACGGGCGCATGCTGCCGCCCGGCACCGCCGCGCTGACGCCGGTGGTGCCCTCGATGAGCACGGACTTGCTGACGCAGAAGCCGTTGCGGCGGACGTTGGCGATGTGCCGGCGCACGTACTCCGGCGTTGCGTTCTTGTGCCGGGCCAAGGCGGAGGCCGTGCGCTTGAGGATTGCCTCCACCTCCTCGTCCTCGAGGGCCGCGAGCATGGCGATGCCGCCGATGGTGGCGCCGATCGGGCGATAGGCGCCCACCTCGATCAGCAGGGTGCGAATGGGAGAGGCGCTCTCGGCGCGGGCGATGCACAGCACCTCGTCGCCCCGGCGCAGCATCAGGTAGGCGGTCTCGCCCGTGCGCTGGGCCAGACCCTCGAGCAGCGGCCTGAGCTCGGCCGACTGCTCGAGCGGGCTTGGCGCAGCGAGCGCCAGCCCATGCAGCGCGACACCCAGCCGGTAGCGCCGCGTGGCTGCATCCTGGTGCACGAATTGTGCGGCCGCGAGAGACTGCAGGATGCGGTGCACGGTCGGCCGGCTCAGCTTCGAGCGGCGGGTCAGATCGATGAGGCGGGCGCCGGGCGGCCCGTGGCGGGCAATCTCGCTCAAGAGCATGCAGGCGCGATCGACCGTCTGCGCACCGCCGTTGCGAACCCTCGCTCCGCTGCGGCTCATGTGGGGCCGCCCGGCAGCGAGCCGCCGTCGCTCCACGGTGCCCTGGCCTCTATTTGCTCGCGCCCGCGCACCGGTGGCCTCCTCAGCGAGGATATAGAGGAATACAGTCACCGGCGCCTGGCAACCCCCCACAAAGGCAGCAATCAGCCGATCGGTCGCCGCCCCAGCAGCCGCAGCAGCAGCAGGCGGGCGCGGTTGAGCGAGGGATAGAGCGGCCTCGCCCATGGCGCCGTGCCGACAAATCCCAGCGCCATCCTGCGCCACCAGGACGGCGAGGCTCGCCCGAGGACGGCGATCATGCGCGTCGCATCGGCGCCGAACTGGATCGCCCCGTCGAGGCAAAGGACCATGCCCTCGTTGATCTCGTAGCCCGCGCCGCGCAGCCTAGCCACCAGCGCCGGCTCGTCGCGGGCGCTGATGATGTGCAGGTTCGGATAGAGCTGACGCAGGCGGGCCATCGCCACATAGGCGCTGCATGCCGGGCAGTCGCCGTCGTAAAGGAGGTAGTTCCTGCCGACGGCGTCGGCCGCGCGAGCGAGAGCATCGGACGTGGACGACGCGCCTGTAGCCTGCTGCGCGGCCTGCATGGCTGCCCTATGATCTTGCTGCCTCCTTGCGTCTTGGAGGCTCGGTGGAGCTGTAAGTTGCAATGTAGGGCGTGCTCCCTTGCTGCCGCAAGCGCGTCCCTTTGGAGAGTTGGGTGATACCTCCGAAACTGACGGTCTGGTACAACACCAAGTGTCCCGTCTGTAACGGCGGCATCCAGCGCCAGCAGAACCGCCTGGTCAAGGCGGCCCGGACCGGCGCGATCGAATTCCGCGACATCAATCTGGAGCCCGATGCCTTGGCCCGCTTCGGCGCCGGCATCGAGGACATCCGGCGCCGTCTGCATGGCGTCGACGCGGGCGGGCAGCTCCACGTCGGTGCCGATTGCGCGATCGAAATGTGGCTGCGCACGCCGGGCGATGTCTGGCTCGGGCGGGTGCTGGGATTGCCGGTCCTGCGCCAACTCACCCGCTTCGGCTACGACCGCTTCGCCGACCTGCTCTACGCCTGGAACCGCAGGAAGGGCCGCTGGTGAGGATGAAGGAGGCTGATTTTACCGCTCTAGACTCAAATGGTAGAGCAGGATTCACGCATACGATGGAAGCGCACCAGCGCTTCCATCTCGTGCGATCCTGCTCTAGGACGGCCTGCGCTCCCGCGAGCCGATCCGGTCGCCGGACGGTTGCACCTGTTGGGCAACGGTTCGCTCCAGCTCCGGCGGCAGGCGGTTCACCACCGTGACCACGGTGCCGGTCTGAACACGGCTGGCCAGATCGATAACGTGCCCGTTGAGCATGCGGAAGCACCCAGAGGAGGCCGCCCGCCCGATCGACCTCACGTCATTCGTGCCGTGGATGCGGTAGAGCGACTTGCCGAGGTAGAGGGCCTTGGCGCCGAGCGGATTCTTGAGGCCACCGCTCATGTGCTCCGGCAGGCTCGGATCGCGGGCGCGCATCTCTTCCGGCGGATACCAGTCCGGCCAGTCCACGGTCTTGCTGATCGGTTCCGTGCCCGTCCAAGTGAAGCCCTCGCGGCCGACAGAGATCGGGTAGTGCAGGGCCTCCGTCGGCGATTGGACGAGGATGAGCTGCCGGCCTTTCTGGTCGATGACGATGCTGCCGACCGGGAAGCTGCTGGGAAAGGCGATCTTGGTCGGTGCGACGGCGGCGATCTCAGGCCGCGAGCCGCCCGAGCGGAAGGCGGGTCCCACCGGCCGGCGCGGGCGGTCGGGATCGCGCCACTCCCACGGGTAGAAGAAGCCGTCACGCGGCGGCGGCGGCTGATAATAGGGCGAACGGCCCCGGGGCGGCTCGTCCCACGGCGGCCCCCAGCCCCACTGGGCGAAGGCCGCATCGCACATGGACGCCAAGACGAACGCCACAACCGCTACGCGCAACATCGAATGTCTTTCCCGCTCGTCCCACTGCCTCGCCATCGCTGCTGGACGAGGCATGCGGGTGTTTGGCAACGGCTGCAAGTATCAAGAACGTTACCGTCCCGGATTTGGTTCACATGCTTAACGCGCTGGGTTGTAGAGCAGGATCGCATGAGATGGAAGCGCTCATGCGCTTCCATCTCATGCGTGAATCCTGCTCTATCATTTGAGTCTAGAGCGAGATTCACGTTCTCCGATGGAAGCGACTCCGCTTCCATCACGAACGATCTCGCTCTAGCGCGGTCAGTCGCCTTTGCGAAGGGTGTGCCAGGTGCCGTCGGCGCCGATCACAAGGCGCCAGTGGGTATATTTCCCCTTCTCCTTCATCTCGCGGGCCGTGTTGGGCGGCACCAGCCGCAGCAATTCCACCTCTTGCCTGGGCGTGAGCCGGCCGCGCGGCCATTCCGCTAAGTAGGGCCAGACATAAAGCCGGTTGTTCTCCAAGTCGGGGCCGAGGGGGAGGACCACGTAGCCCGCCTCCAGGATGAGGGAGAGCGCCGCCAGCACCTCCCGGCCCTGCCCATCGCCCGAAATGCGCTTCCAGTGCGCGACAGGGTCGGATTTCGGCGGGGTGCCGAGGTCAGGTTTGAGCTCGTACAGGTCGTAGGCATGCCGCAGTTCCTCGATGTCGCCGGACTCGATGGCGGCAAGCATCGCCTCGCGCATGTCCAGCACCGGCCGCGGCAAGCCTTCGGTTCCATAGCGGACTTGCGGGGGAGCGACCGGCTGCTTGTTTGCGGCGCCAGGCTTGGGCTTGGCCGTCTGTGACCAGGCCGGATCCGCTTGGCCGGCGCCGTGGACAGCAAATGCCAGTGCCGCCAGCAAGATCAGCGGCTGGATCAATCCCGTTGCAATGCTTCGCCGCATCGGAAGACTCCACCACCTGGAGTGTGCTGCCAGCTTACCGGGGCGAGCCGGTGCGCGGCAAACCACCCTATCGCCACCCAGGATCCCACACACGATATGTCAGGGACCGGCGCCCGCCCGGAAGGGTGCCGGGCGAGCTGCTCCAGCCACCCTATAGACCGCCCGTGTCGTACCTTCCCAACGCTTTTCTCATCGTTCCGGCCGGCGTGGTCGTGGGCCTGCTGCTGGCGATGCCGTTCGGGCCCGTCAACCTGCTCGGCCTGCAGCGCGCGGTGGAGCGCGGCTTCTTCGGCGGCATGGCAGCGGGCCTCGGCATCTTGCTGGGCGACGGGCTGATTGCGCTCTTCGCGGCACTCGGCGTCAACGCCCTCACGGGCACGATCAAGCAGTACCGCGCCGCCATCCAGCTGCTGGGCGGCCTGGCGCTGCTCGTTGCCGGGGTGAGGCTCTACTTGACGCCAGGCAGCCTCTCCACCCACGTCGAGGCCCAGAAGGCCGGGCTGCGCGACTATGCCTGGGACATCCCGGCGATGTTTCTCCTCACCGTCACCAATCCCGGCGCGGTGCTGGGGCTGGTGGCGATCTACGCCGGGGTAAGCTCGTTCGTGGAGGTGGAGACCACGCTCGACGCCTTCACCATGGTGGCGGCGATCATGGGCGGCAGCTTCCTCTACTGGTTCCTGGTGTCGGAGTGGATTGCTCAGGCGCGCCATCGTTTCGACAAGGTGCAGCTGGGCCTGATCAACCGCTTGGCCGGGCTGGTGCTGATCGCCTTCGGCGGCCTCTTGATCGTGGAGATGGCGCTGCGGCGGATGACGTGGTGGTGAGGGCGCGAGCAGTGGCTTCGCCTGCAGGCGCAAGGGAGAAACTCCCGAGCTCCCTTTTTCTTGAGTGATAGGTATTGGGCGGTGCGCGGCCTGGAAAAATTGTCCCGTTGGCGCGAGTGACATCAACTCGTGACCGACGGCGCGGCTGCTATTGTTGACGGTGAGCCGACGCCGGCCGCGTTGGCAGCGGCGAGGCGGGAGATCAGCTCCTCGGCGATGGCCTTGACGGCGGTGCCGGAATCGCCCGGGTACTTCGCCACGTAGGAGCGCTCGACCGAGCTCAGCTGCGCGGCATGCTGCAGGGCGCTGGAGCGCGGTATGGTCTGGGCGAAACAGCGGTTGTCGGGGTTGCTGCTGAGCCAGCGGTGGTAGTCGGCATCCACCGACGAATGGCCCTCCTTCATGTTGACGCACACGCCAATGTTCTCGGCGAAACCCATCTCCGGGTTCAGGCCCTTGAAGCGGCGGAACACCTCGAGCCCACACGTCGATATATAGTCAGGCTTAGTGGGCGAGAAATGGAAATCGGCCTCCCTGAGCCACGACTCGGTCAGGATCGACAGCCCCGGTGGACAATCGATGAACACCACGTCGAACACCCCGCGCACGTTGCCCAGCAGCGTGCCGATGCTGCTGCGCAGGCGCGCGTGCAGCGTCTCCTTGGAGACCTCGCGCTCGAACAGGGTGAGCTGCATGTCGCTCGGGATCAGGTAGACGGTGCGCGCCTCGTCCACGTCCGACACGCCGCCCACCACGAAGCGCGGCCACTCCACCGCGACGTTGTTGAGCACGCTGGCGACCAGCAGGTCGACGATGGTGAGCCCTTCCGATTGCAGCCGGTGCAGGTTGGCGGCGGTGAGCAGCATCGAGCTGACGCTCGCCTGCGAATCCGAGTCGATGATCAGCACGTTCTTGCGGAATTGCGCCGACAGCGTCTCCGCCAGCGCCAGCACCAGCGTCGACTTGCCGACCCCGCCCTTGGTGTTCATGACGGCGATGGTATTGCGCATGGCCCGCACCGGTCCGTCCATCGGGGTCCTCGGCTGAGAGTGGGTGTGCCGGTCAAATGTGGCAGACTCCTGGTGTCGCTTTCAAGGCCGCACCGGATCGCTGGCCTATTCGCCGCGCCTGGCGCGGCGCCGAGGCGAGGCAGGAGACGCCGCCGGCGCGGCGCGTTCTCGCGACACATAGTGGTACTCTGGGTTGGGCCGCATGTCGGTCGCCGCCGCCATGCGGTTCGACATGTTGTAAAAACTGGCGACGGCGGCGATGTCCCAGATGTCGCGGTCGGAGAAGCCCGCACGCCGCAGCGCGCCGCGATCGGTTTCGTCGACCTTGTCGGGCGCCTCGGTGAGCTTGGCGGCGAAGTCGAGCATCGCTTTCTGGCGCCCGTTCAGCTCCGCGGCGCGATAGTTCTGCGCGATCAGCTCGCCGAGCTCGGGGTCCCTGGCGCGCTGACGCAGCGCGGCGCCGTGCGAGGTGAGGCAATAGTGGCAATGGTTGATCGCGCTCACCGCCACGGCAATCATCTCGCGCTCGGCTTTGGAGAGGCCGCTCTCGCCCAGCATCAGATCGTCGGCCATCAGGATGAAGGCCTTGAGCTTGGCGTTGTCGAAGGCGTAGGCGCGAAACACGTTGGGCACGAAGCCGAGCTTCTCCTCGCACTTTGCGAAGTACTCGTTGATCTCCGGCTCCAGGCGATCCTGCGGGCCCGGGTCGAGCGCCATGACTTTGTGCTTGCGGGGCATTGCTTGTCCTTGTGGCTGACGTCCGCCCTCAACAACGGCTGGGGCCGTGCGTTGTCAATCCTGCCGGCTCGCGCCTCCGCATCTTGAAATTGCATCCTGTGACCTCAAGAGGGCGCCGGCGGCTCTGTGCGGATCAGCTGCGGTCGTGCTATCTTCCACCAATGACCAGAGCCGAAGCCATCGCCCAGATCGCAGCCAACGCCGAGAAGCTCGACGACGAGCAGCTCGAGGGGCTCGCCGCCCTCACGGAGGCGCTGCTTGCGCCGAGCGTGTTTTCGACCTTGTCGCCCGCCGACAGGGCGGCCCTGGATGCTGCGCTCGACCGCTTGGATCGTGGCGGGGGCATCCCCGGCGAAGAGGTATTCGCCCGGCTCGACGCTCGCATTGCCGCAGCCAAGACGCGCGCATGAGGGGGTGGGTTCTCGACCGGCAGGCCGAGGCCGATCTTCAAAACCAGCTCGACTACCTAATCGAACACGGTGCGGTGGACGCCGCCGAGCGGCTGGCGGCGCGCATCAAGGCGTTCTTGCGCGACTTCCTCACCGTCTACCCGGCTACGGGTATCTTTCTCGAACATCGCGGTCTGTGGGAGACCTGGCTTCCGCGCACGCGGCTGGTGCTGTGGTACCGCTTTACGGACATCGAGCTGCAAGTCGCGCGAATTTGGCATACGGCGCAGGACCGTCGAAGGGCACCACTCTAAGACAGCTGCCAAAGATCGGGCACTGGCGTTGTCAATCCGCGGGACACGACTTTGCGGTAAAAGGCTCCCCCAAGGAGAGAGAGCCATGACCCTGGCAGCGGGAACGAAGGACAGCCTCATCCGGCAGGTGCAGAAGACCCTGGGTGAGAAGTCACAGGCGGCGCAGTTCGCCCCGCTGCTCTACGGCAATGGTTTCGACGGGCTTGACGCGGCGGTGCCGGCCCGGCTCGCGGACGAGGTGCGCGCGGTGCTGGAGTTCATCGCCGAGAAGCCGGAGAAGAAGCACAAGCTGCGCATTCATGGCGCGCCTGCGGATGCTGGCCAGGCCGCAGGCACTGTCGTCGAGATCCTGAACGACGACATGCCGTTCCTGGTCGACTCGGTCATGGGCGAGGTGCAGGTGCGCGGGCTCGCCGTGCGCGCCCTTCTGCATCCCATCTTCAAGGCGGAACGCGACAAAGCCGGCCGGCTCAAGACGCTGCTCGGACCCGGAGACCGGAACTGGAACGACGGCCGCCAGGAGAGCTACATCGCCATCCGTCTGGAGACGCTGTCGGAGGGGACGCAGCGTGACCTTGCAAGAGCGATCTCCGACATCCTCGGCAAGGTGCGCGCGGCGGTATCCGACTGGCCGGCGATGCTGCAGCAGGTGCGTGCCGCTGGCGCGCAACTCGAGGCGGCACCGCCAAGCGTGCCCGCCGGCCAACTCAGCGAGTCGATCGCATTCCTGCGCTGGCTGGAGGCGGAGAATTTCACCTTCCTCGGCATTCGCGCCTATAGGCTCGACGGCACGCCCGAGACAGGGAAGCTGGTGCCGGTCGAGAAGGCGGGGCTCGGCGTGCTGCGCGATCCAGCGGTGCACGTCCTGCGCCGCGGCGCCGAGCTGGTGGACCTCACGCCTGAAGTGCGGCGCTTTTACTTCGCGCCGGCGCCGCTCATCATCACCAAATCCAACGTCGTGAGCCGGGTGCACCGGCGCGTGCACATGGACTACGTCGGCATCAAGACCTATCGCCGCGACGGCACGGTCGGCGGCGAGGTCCGCGTCCTCGGCCTTTTCACCTCGCAAGCCTACACCAAATCGCCGCGCGACATTCCCTTCCTGCGCCACAAGGTCGAGACCGTGCTGAAGCTGGCCGGGCATCCGGAATCCAGCCATGCCGGCAAGGCGCTCAGCAACGTGCTCGAGACGTTCCCGCGCGATGAGCTGTTCCAGATCGACGCCGACGAGCTCAAGGATTGGAGCGAGGGCATCCTGGACCTGGAAACGCGGCCGCGCGTGCGCGTCTTCGCCCGTATCGATCGTTTCGACCGGTTCGTGTCCGTGCTCGTCTACACGCCGCGGGATCGCTACAACTCCACTGCGCGCGAGCGCATCGGCGCGCTTCTCGCCGACGCCTACAAGGGTCGCGTCGTCGCCTTCTATCCGTATTTCACGGATGGTCCGCTGGTACGGGTGCAGTTCATCATCGGCCGCTACGAAGGCGCAACGCCGCACGTGCCTGTCGCCGATCTGGAGCGCAGCATCGCCGATATCGTGCGCACCTGGGAGGACAGACTGAGCCAGGCGCTGTCGGCGCTGGGAGGGAGGGCTGACGCGCTGCTGGCAAGGTACGGCGCGGCCTTCTCTGCGGGCTACGCGGAGACATTTTCAGCCGAGCGCGCGCTGCACGATATCGAGCGCATCGAGCGACTCGGGCCGCACATGCCCGTGGCTATCGATTTCTACCACGAAGCGGGCGCGCCGGCAGGCCGTCTGCGTGCCGCCGTCTACCGCTTCGGCGAGCCGATAAACTTGTCCCAACGCGTGCCGGTTCTGGAGAATCTCGGCTTCCTGGCCATCGACGAGCGCTCCTATCAGCTGAACCCCCGCTTCCCCGAAGGGCCGGTCACCCTGCACGACATGGTGCTGGCCACCGCCGACGGGTCGCCCATCGATCTCGGCGTGGACGACAAGCGCCTCGAGGCATGCTTTCTCGCCGTGTTCCGCGGGGAGGCCGACAATGACAGTTTCAATCGCCTGGTGGTCTCGGCGGGCAGCGACTGGCGCTCAGTCGCCGCGC
>Ga0247727_10018489_pt1 | contig 10945 bp, 15 predicted proteins | sample WisWelCaveWW1625_FD_202498 | JGI IMG/M metagenome (GOLD analysis project Ga0247727, IMG submission 202498) | Biofilm microbial communities from Wishing Well Cave, Virginia, United States - WW16-25 | ecosystem: Environmental > Aquatic > Deep subsurface > Groundwater > Cave microbial mat | place...
GGTACTGCACCGATCTTCACTCCCCCAACAACTTGCCGAGCAAATGGAAGAGCGTCTTCTGTTCGTCGCGGGTCAGCGGCCTCATCTCCTGGTTGGCGAATCCGATCACTTCGGCGGCAGTCTCTTCGATGAAGTTTGCGCCGTCATCGGTCAGCTCGACCAGATTGACCCGCCGGTCTCCGCACGAAAGCCGTTTGACCAGTTTTCGCTCTTCGAGCAGATCAACGAGCTTCGTCACGTTGGCGCGCGACGACAGCATCCGCCGCCCGATCTCCGACTGCGAGATCGGCTCGACCGCGCCGTTCAGAATGCGCAACACGTTGTAGTGATTATCGGTCAATCCCCACTGCCCGAAGCGTTCGTCCGACGCACGCCAGAGCCTGTCGCCCGCGCGCATCAACCGGATCAGCGCCTGCTCGGCCACGCTCGGTGGAATTTTCACTCTTTTCGCCATCGCGGGACGCACTCTACACGTTCACTGGTAGATTGTCAATAAAGAAACAATTTAACAATAAACATTCTTTCGAGAACACGTTCAGCAACGCGGCAATGGCTTTGGCCGCGTTGCTCCACTACGAAGGAGGGCTTTTCCGCCGAAAAATGGACAATGGGGAATGGAGAATGGAGAATAGAGAATAGAGAATACTCCGTGCCGGATTTGATGATGGTTCGTAAATCCGGTGAAAGACCGCTGCCGTAGTTTCAGATTGAAATCGGTGTTAGCTTCGAACCAAGGGAGTCACAGGGCGATGCTCTTCTCGTTCATCAAATTCCTCGCGCGTCCGTTGTTCCGCGTTCTCTTTTCGGTCGAACATCATGGGCTCGGGAACGTGCCAGCCGATGGAGCGGTCATCATCGCAGGCAACCATCCGTCCTATCTCGATCCATTGCTGGTCGGACTGCCGATTAAACGGACAATTCGATTTATGGCCTGGGACGCGCTCTTCAGAGTTCCCGTGCTCGGCCAGGTCATCCGGGCCATCGGCGCATTTCCCGTGGACATCCGCAAGGGCAAGGGCGAATCGGCGTTTCGCGAGGCGTTGCGCGTTTTGAATGAAGGCGACGCGCTCGGCATCTTTCCCGAAGGCCAGCGGTCGGAGCAGGCGGCGATGGGCGAACTGCGCACTGGCGTCGCGCGGCTGGCTATCGAGACTGGCGCGCCGATCGTCCCCGTGACCATCGGCGGGGCTTCGCGCGCGTGGCCGAAATGGCGGTTGTTGCCGAAATCGGCCAAGATCGTCGTGCGCTATCACGAGCCAATCAGGCTGGGCGAAACCGAACGTTCGGCGCGACGCGACGACCGCGAGTTCCATCAGGAAGTAATGCAGCGCGTCGCCGCCAGCATCAATCGCTCGCTGAAACCCGCAATCCGCGGCGCCGGTTCGATTGAGAAGTGGTACACGCAAGCGCCGCCGAACATCCGCAGCTACGAATGGGCGCCGCTGATTGCTACGATCGTCACACTGATCGTCGCCTGGCGCCGCGGCACGTTCGCGGCGCACGCGTTGCCGGTGATCCTGATCTGCGCCGGCTACTATCTCTATCTGATGGCCGACCTGATGCTGCTCAAACCGTCGCGGCTGGCCAAATGGATCCGCAACTCGATGCCGATTTGGCTGATCCTCCTCTGGCATTATTTCCTGGTTCGCGCGGTGGCCGTCCCAGCCGGCGATCAAAACCTGCTGATGGTTGTCGCGACGATTGCCGCCTTCTTTCCCTTCTTTTACGAAGACTATTTTTCGCTGCAAAAATTCGTGCGCGGGGTGGTGGCGAGCTACTACTACTCGATGCTGTTGCAAATCTGGCGCCCACACGGGTTGGGAACACTGGTCGCGGTGCTGGGGATGATCGCGATCTTCGTCTTTTGGTATCGCGTGATCTATCGCTGGTGGATTGCGGCGGCAACGGTTGCGGCGATTGCGGCGGCGGTGTGGATGAGCCGCCCATCCCTCCTGCCGTTGCTTGCCTACGCGGCCTTGGCGCTGGGCGTGATCGTCTACCTGCAAACCTTCATCACCATTGCCTACGACATCCGGAAGGCAGGCAACGTTTCGTTGCCTGCGAATGGCAGTAAATGATAGATTGGCACAGTAAAAAAGGAGCGCGTATGACCAACTGGCAATTCATCACGATCATTGGCACGCTCGTCCTGAGCTTTTTCGGCCTCATCCTGACCATACTCGGCACGGCCCGCGCGACGCAGGCTTCGATCCAGGCTTCGATCACCGAGCAGTTCACCGCCTTCAGAAACGAGGTCAAAGCTGAGATCGAGGCACTGCGCGCCGAGATGCGGCAGAACGACAAGCGGTATGAAGAACGATTCAACCGCATCGAAGCCGACATCCGCCGCATCGAAGCGGACATCCGCGAGATCAAGCATGATCTTCGCCAGGTCTTCAAACCCGTTCTACCCGCTTAACCGATTCCATTTACAAGATGAACCCGACATCCCGTAGACGCTTTCTGCAAACCGCAAGCGGAGCCGCGATGGCCGCGAGTCTTTCGCCGTCCGTACAAGCTTCGCCCGTGAATATCGCCGCGCCGCTGAAGGTCAGCGTTTTCTCGAAACACCTGCATTGGCTGGGCTGGGACGCAATGGCCGCGACGGCCAAAGAGATCGGTTTCGACGGCGTAGACCTGACGCTGCGCAAAGGCGGCCACGTCGAACCCGAACGCGCCGAGCAGGATCTGCCAAAAGCCGCCGAGGCGATCCGCAAAGCCGGCGCCGAGCTTTCGATGGTCACCGCCGGCATCGTGGACGCGACGACGCCGCACGTCGAAGCCATGCTGCGCGCGATGAAAGCCGCCGGCGTCAAGCACTATCGCTGGGGCGGATTCAAGTACGACGACAAACGGCCGATCCCCGCGCAGCTCGATGAACTCAAACAGAAAGCCGCGCGGCTGGCCGAGCTGAACCGCAAATACGATCTCTGCGCGATGTATCACACGCACTCCGGATCGGAGGTCGGCGCATCGTTCTGGGATTTGTGGATGATCCTGAAAGACCTCGACACGTCGCGCGTTTCAATCAACCTCGACATCGGCCACGCAACGGTCGAAGGCGGTCTGGGCAACTGGGTTCGCAGCACACAACTGCTCCTGCCGATGACGCGCGGCATTGCGATCAAGGATTTCAAGTGGGAACGCAGCGCCCGCGGCGAATGGCGCCCGCAGTGGTGCCCGCTCGGCGAGGGGATGGTCAATTTCAAGAAGTTCTTCGCGATGGTGAAAGAATCGAACTTTGCCGGCCCGGTGCAGGTCCATTTCGAATATCCGCTCGGCGGCGCTGACAAAGGCGCGACGACGCTGACCGTGGATAAATCACAAGTCCTCGCCGCGATGAAGAACGATTTGGCGAAGCTGCGCGAATGGCTGCGCGAGGCGCAACTGGCCTGACCAGCATGCTAAGATTAGTTATTCCGACGATGAGAGCGACGCATGGCACTACCGAAGAGAGAGCTTTCCTTCACGCCTGAAGAATATCTGGCTTTCGAGCGCGAGGCGAAGACCCGGCACGAATATCTGGATGGGCAAATCTATACCATGGCCGGTGGCAGCCCGCCACACAACCAAATATGTTTCAACACGGCGGATATTTACGACCGCGTTGTCTTGCCCGCGCTGCCCGCGCCGCTCACTCTCATCAAGAAGGAGTCGGCGAGAAACAGAAAGGTCAAAAAACCTCGCTGATGCCCCGATACGCCACGAAAGAAACCACGTCCGCATTACTCGCGCTTGCCATTCTCGCCATCATTGCCTATCTGCCCGCGCTCTCGCAGCCCTTTATCGAGGACGATTATCCCAACATCCGGCTGGCCCGCGTCTACGGCCCGATCTCAGGCTGGGACGAGATGGCGAATGATTCGGTGCACCGTGTGCGGGCGACGACCTTCGTTTTGTCGTACGCGGTCGAGCGCGTATTCGGGCTGGCGCCGGCGGCGTTCTACGCCGTCAGCATCCTGCTTCACATTTTCAATTGCTGGCTGCTCTATGCGATCGGACGCTGGCGAGTAATCGGATACGACGTGAGCTTTTGGGCGGCGGCGTTTTTCGCCGTCTACGAGGGACATCAGGAAGCCGTGATGTGGCTTTCGGGCGCAAGCGAACTCCTGATGTTCTTGTTCGGATTCCTCTCCTTTCTCTGCTGGCTGCGGTTTCTGGAGAAGGAGGTCGCCCGTTGGAAATGGCTGGGGTTGTCCTTTCTCTGTTTTCTGCTGACGCTCCTGTCGAAAGAATCGTCCGTGATTTTCATTCCGTTGTTTGCGTTGCCGCTCCTGTTTCCGCGACGAAGGTTGCGCGACGCCCTGTATCTGCTGCCCTTTGTGGCGATCGGCGCGGTCTACGTGATCTCCATTTTCATGACGCGATCGTATTCGTTCCGGTTTTATGACAAAAGCTTTGTCTGGTCCGCTCCGTTCTTGATCACCTGGACGAAGAGTTACGGGGCGATGCTCTGGTTCTGGGGGCTTTCGGCCCTGCTCGCGCTGCTCTGGTGGCGAGCGCGCCAGCAGCTTTTCCTGCTCGCCTTGATCTGGATGGGGATCGGTTTCATCCCGTACATGTTCGTGGATTACATGCACCGAATCCCCAGTCGCCAAACTTATCTTGCAAGCGCGGGGCTGGCGTGGTTGATTGGCGCCGCGATTGTCAGGATGAAAGTGCGTTGGCGGGAGAAGCATCCCTGGCTTGTGACCGCGGTGTTGCTGATCATCGTCTTTCACAACGTAATCTATCTCTGGACTGTAAAACGCAAACATTTTCTGATCCGCGCCGAACCGACCGAGCGGCTTCTCTCGCTCGCTCGCTCGACGGATCGCCCGATCTTCATCAAATGTTTTCCGTTGGCGCCGTTGCACGCGGAAGCCGCCCTCGATCTTGTGTTAAACAAACCCGCTGACGCTTTGATCTGGAACGAAGAGGAAGCGCGAAAACACCCGCAAGCTGCTACGTTCTGCTATTACAGTACCGCGCGCGTCAGCAAGCGGTAGGCATCGCGGGCAGCCGCTTGCCGCACGCGCGCGGTACTGTACCGGATTACCCTGGAGGCAAAGTATGGCAACCACGAAACGCTCCCCGAAGAAGAAACCGGAGAGTCAGGACGGCGGCCCCAAAGTAAGCCGCCCGCACATCCCCGGCTACGGCATTCCCAAAGACGCGAAGGGGCTGCTCCCCTGGTCGCACGTCGCCGAGCGGATGGAGAAAGCCATGCATTACTGGATCAGCACGGTCAGCCCGGATAGCCATCCGCACGCAACGCCGGTGGACGGTCTGTGGCTCGACGACCGGCTCTATTTCGGCGGCGGCACGCAAACCCGCCGTCATCGCAACCTGATGGAAAACCCGGCGGTCTGCGTCCACCTGGAGAGCGCGACCGATGTCATCATCCTGCACGGCGACGCTGTGGAGTTGCGCGCGCCGGATCGCGAACTGGCTGTCCGTTTGTCGGAGGGTTCGAAGAAAAAGTACGGCTACGGCCCCAAGCCGGAGGATTACGAAAAGGCCGAAGGCGTGTTCATCTTCCGTTCGCGGATGGTCCTGGCTTGGAAGCAGTTTCCGAAGGACGCCACGCGCTGGCAGTTCGACGATTGACTATCAGCAATCTGATTAATATCATTTTCAATATGAAAACTATTGCTGTGTCTATTGACGAAAGCACGCTTCAACACATTGACCGGCTGATGGCCGTGGAAAGCGTACCGTGGAAAAGCCGGTCGGAGATGATCCGCCAGGCTCTGCGAGAATTCGTCGCCCGGCTCGAACGCCTAGCTGAAGAAGAGCGGGAGCGGGAGATTTTTCGCCGGCACCGCTCCCGCCTGAATCGCCAGGCCGAAGCTCTAGTCAAGGAGCAAGCCAAGCCATGAAGCGCGGGGAAATCTATCGCACTCAGGAGAAAGTGCCGGAACGTGGGCATAAACCGGGCTTTTACGTCGTGGTTTCGCGCAACTTCGTCGCGGGAAACGACGATATTTCGACCGTGGTTTGCGCGCCGGTCTATATGGTACGACCTGACCGAGTTGGCAACGTGGCGGAACTTTGCTGATGTCAGAAACACCTTTCGACACGCCGATCCCTACTGCGATTGCGTGATCTTCGACATCAAGGGAAACGATTACCGCTTGATCGCTATCGTTCTCTACCAGGTGCAGCGCGTCTATGTGCGGCAGGTGTTTACGCACAAGGAATACGACAAAGGAGCGTGGAAAAATGATTGTGGCTGTTAATAAACCGGACCCGCGCAAATATGGGCGACTGTTGGCGCGCATCCTGCCGATCGTGATCCAGAGTGAGCAGGAGTATGACCGGATTGATACCGAGATCGGGCGGCTCCTGGCGAAAGGCCATCGCAACCTCTCGGTGGAAGAGCGCGCCCTGCTCGAATTGCTGACCAAACTCATCGAAGATTATGACGCACAACATGTCTCCTTTCCCAAGAGCCTGCCGCACGAACGGCTGCGCGCGTTGATGGAGCACAACGACTTGACGCAGGCCGATCTGCTGCCGATCTTCAAATCACGCGGCTACGTCAGCGAAGTTCTGAGCGGCAAGCGCACCATCAGCAAACGCATCGCCAAATCGCTGGGCGAACGCTTCTCCGTGTCGGCGGAATTGTTTATCTAACGGGTTGTCCTGGATGGCCAAGGATTTAGTTTATCCGGTAGAATGGGTGCGCTATGAAAAACGAAATTGTGTTCGATCCGGCAATCTGGGAAGAATTTCAGAAGCAGGCGAAGAAGCGGCGGCGGAATCCGGTGACCTTGCTGACGGAGTACATGCAGGAGTGTCTGGACACGTGGGAATTCGACCAACTCTTCAAAGAGATGCGGCGCGACGCGCGCAAGAGCGGCTACAAGGAGGAAGACGCCGTCGAGATCGTGCGCCAGTACCGCCGCGAAAAGAAAGAGCAAGCGGAGCGGAGCCGGCGTGCTGCCTCGTAAAGATCGCTGCCGCCTCGTGCTCGACACGAATGTGGTCGTCAGCTACATCCCGTTTTTGAAATTATCCTCCCCTAGCCGCGGAGCGGCTTTTGAGCGTAGCCCGGCGTTTTAACGCCGGGAACGATGTGAAAGCTCTTCAGTCGCGGAGCGACGATTGAAAGGTTTTCGTATTTCTAGCGAGGCTTCGCCTCAGACCGACGAGTTTTACGGGAGGCAAGCGATCAGGCAAAGGAATGGAGACTCGCCTCAGACCAACGAGTTTTACGGGCGGCAAAACTTGATTCAAAAACTTGACTCATTTGCATCAAGTTTTGTTGCCCAAGCAAATCCAGGCCGAGAAAGATTCAACCGTCGCTCCGCGACTCCGGGCCGATGCCGCGCTTTCCCGGCGTTAAAACGCCGGGCTACGCTCAAAAGCCGCTCCGCGGCTGGGGATTGAATTTCAAAATCCGCGATGAAAGTGACCGAACCGTAAGTTCCACTGCTCAAGCGCAGAAACTCTTTTCGCCAAATCCACTGTTTTCAGCCTCTTTTCGGCTGACCGAGAATTGCTGAGGAGGCAATCGAATGCCCAGCCCACTTTACGAACCTAAATCTGACTCACCGCTTCTTGTGGATCAAACCTTATACCGTCGGCTCGGCAGTGAGATTGAACGGCGGACGCTTGTTGACCAGTTCATCGTGCCGATCCGTTCCGGCAAAGCCTGGCCCGTGCGCGCGGGTCAGGTTTGCCGCATCGTCGCTATCGAAGGGCCGCAGGTTGTGGACTTCAACGCGTGGAACTTCCACAACCCCCGCGAACGTTTCTGGGCGGCTCGCACAAAGCAACTGCATAGCGCCCATATGCGGGTATTCGACCGGTTCTGGTCGTGCTTGCCGTACCTGCGCCCGATGGCCACTGTGACGGGTGACAGCATCGGCTACGGCATTGATGAGGACGGCGCGGGGTGCCACGACCTGCTGGGCACGCGCTGCGATCCCTACGTTCACAAGATGTTGACGGGCGAAGAACTGGACGTCTGTTGTCACTCGAACCTGTTGCGCGCCGTCGCGCCCTGGCGCCTCTGCGAAAGCGACGTGCACGATGTGTTGAACATCTTTCAGGTGACGGGATTGACCGGGAATGGCCACCAGTATTTCGTCAAACCGTGTCCGGCCAGGAAGGGTGACTACTTCGAGTTCTTCGCCGAGATTGACCTGCTCTGCGCCATCTCGACCTGCCCGCACGGCGATATGACGATTCCGACCTGGGGGCCGAACGCCGCTGATCCGGTCGCAATCTGCCGGCCAATCGGGGTGGAAGCCTACAGCGTAGATCAAGAGTTACTTGCAGGGTGGAGCTCGCCTTCGGTTTCGGATTACGGCGGGATGCACGGGATGAATTGATGATTATCCAGCGCCTTCACCGCTCATAACGCAGCGCTTCGATCGGATCGAGTCGCGCCGCGCGATAGGCCGGCCAGAGACCGAAGAAGAGGCCGACGCTCATCGAGACCATCAAGCCGGCGATGATCGCCCCGGCGGAAATGCTCGCCTTCAACGACGGCGTCAGGAATTGAATGGACAGCGCAATGGCGACGCCAGCGAGCACACCGGCGACGCCGCCCATCACGGTCAGCATCATCGCTTCGAGCAGGAATTGCCACAGCACGTCGCGCCGACGCGCGCCGACGGCTTTGCGCAAGCCGATCTCTGACGTGCGCTCGGTCACGGAAACGAGCATGATGTTCATGACGCCGATTCCGCCAATCAGCAGACCGAGCGAGGCCACGCCGATCATCAGCACGGAGATCCCGCTCGATGCCTGCGTCCAGATGTCAACGATCTGATTGGAGGCGAAGGTGGCGAAGTTGTCCGGCGCGTCGGCGGCCAGGCGACGATGGCGGCGCAGCGCTTCGCGCGCTTCGTTCATTCCCCGCTCGACCGCTTCCGGCGAGCTGACCAGACAGATGAACTGCAAAAATTCCTTCTCGCGCTCCGGGTAGTATTTGTCGAACGTGCCGAAAGGGATGAGCACGATCTGATTCTCGCTCGGCGCGCCGAACATCACCTCACGCTGTTCGATCAATCCGATGACCTCATAGACCGCGCTGTCAATGTGGATCATCTTGCCGAGCGGGTCTTCCGCGCCGAAGAGACCGTCAGCGATGGTGCGCCCGATGACCGTGACGTTGCGCCGGTGAGAGGAATCGCTGGCGCTGATGAGCCGGCCGCGGTCTACGAGCATCGCGGTGACGTCGAAGAAGTATTGATCCACGCCACGCAGGATGGGGCTTTGCGCTTCTTCGCCCTTGTACCAGACGCGGATCGGATCGAAGGCGGTCTTGGCGTAAAAGGGACTGAGCACCTTCACGCTCGGACAGTTTGCGCGCACCTCCTCGGCGTCGTCCAGGGTGAGCGGCGGGCGTCGTTTGAGCAAGCCTTGAAAATCAGGATTGCCGAAATCCGAAAAGCCCGCACGCGCGACGACGAAGCTGCTGGGATTGAGGCGCGAAAGCGCGCTCTTGACGGTGTTATCGAGGCCTTGAATCAGCGCGACGACGACGATCACCGTCGCCACGCCCATTATCAATCCGGTCAGCGTCAGCGCCGATTGAAAGCGGTACCGATTGATCGCGTCGAGCGCCAGACGGAAGGCCTCGCCGATCTCCGCCGTGCGTTTGCCGCGCGCCAGTTGTGCGAGTCGTTCTCTATTCATATCGCAATGCTTCAATCGGCGACAGTTCCGCCGCGCGCCGCGCGGGATACATTCCGGCGATCAGTCCGACGAGCGAGGAGACGGCAAAACCGGTGAGCGCAACCAGCGGGCGTGAACTGGCTGGCAGCGGTGTGACCCAGGCAATGATTTTTGCAATCGTTAAACCGACCACGGTGCCGAGCGCTCCGCCGAGTAAACAAAGCGCGACCGTCTCAACCAGAAATTGCGCGAGCACATCGCGCTTGCGCGCGCCAACGGCTTTGCGCAACCCGATTTCGCGCGTCCGTTCGCGCACGTTCACCAGCATGATGTTCGTCACTCCCAGGCCGCCCACTGTCAGCGCGATGCCGGAGATGATGATCGTCACGAGGTAGAAGCCGCCGATCACGGTTTGATAGATTGCCGCCGCCGAATCCGCGGTGGTGATGAAAAAAGTGTCTTCCCTGTCGAAGAGCACGTGACGCCGCTGGCGCAGGATGCCGCGCACTTCATCCACGACGGAAGCGAGAGGAGCGCCTGCCGGTTGCTGGCAATAGATCGTCAGCGGCTGATGCGCGCCGAAGCGGCGCAGCATCGTGGGCAGCGGCATCACGATGAAGCGATCCTGCGAACGGCCAAAGAGCGAGCCGCGCGGCGCGATCGTGCCGATCACCTGAAACGGTTTGCCCATCACGCTGATTTCCGCGCCAGCAGGCAGGCCGACAGGCAACGAGGACGGCAAAGACGTCTGCGCTCCCATGTCCGTCGCGACGTCAGCGCCGAGCAGGCAGACGGCCACACCCTGGCTTTCTTCCGCTTCGGTGAAAAAGCGCCCCGTCGCCACATCCACGCGCTCGATGTCGAGCATGCTGGCCGTCAGCCCGCGCATCTGCACGCTGCCGGTGACGGCGCCACGCCATTTGAGGCGGCCCATCAAGCTCGATTCCGCGCCCACCGCGGCGCACTCGCGGCTGTCGCGGCGCACGGCCCCGTAATCTTCGTATTCAATCCGCTTCCACTTCGAGGCTTTGATGAAATCGTTGATGTTGAGCAAGGAGGCGGGCAGTTGCGACACCTGGAAGACATCCGGCTGCAGCGTGACCAGGCGATCGGAGATGTAAGCGTTCGCTCCTTCAATCAGAGCGACCATCGCCGTCAGCGCGCCGATGCCCACGACGATTCCGAGCACCGCCAGCGCGGAACGCAGCTTCTGCGCCAGCAGTGCGTTGAAAGCATTCGCCAAGATTTCCTTGCGATCCATAAGCGCCTCCGCCGAACCCGCGGGCGATGCTACTGCATACGCTGCTTCAACGCTACTTCACGAGGAGTTTAT
>Ga0247727_10018490_pt1 | contig 10944 bp, 8 predicted proteins | sample WisWelCaveWW1625_FD_202498 | JGI IMG/M metagenome (GOLD analysis project Ga0247727, IMG submission 202498) | Biofilm microbial communities from Wishing Well Cave, Virginia, United States - WW16-25 | ecosystem: Environmental > Aquatic > Deep subsurface > Groundwater > Cave microbial mat | place...
CCCGTCCAGTCCCGGAAGCTGCAGGTCCATCAGCACGAGATCGACGCGCTCGCGGTCGAGCAGCGCCAGCGCCTCCTCGCCGCACGCGGCCTCGAGCACGCGGTGCCCGCGCGCCCGCAAGACGTTGCGCACGAGCTTGCGGTTGATCGCGTTGTCCTCGACCACGAGCACGGTGCCCGACTCCACCGTCCCCTCGGCGCACGACTCGTCGGCCGTTCTCGCGCTCGCTACGGGCTCGTCGAACGCCGCCCGCGGGAATCGCACGGCGAACCGCGCGCCCTCGCCCGGAGCCGTTTCGACCGCGATCGACCCGCCGTGCAGCTCGACCATCCGCCGGACGAGCGCGAGCCCGAGCCCCGTGCCCCCGTAGCCACGCGCGTACGACCCGTCGACCTGGTAGAACTCCTCGAACACACGCGGCACGTCCTCGGGCGCGATGCCGATCCCGGTGTCCGTGACCTCCGCGATCAGGTCTCGATCCTCGATCCGCGCGCTCAGCCGGACCGAGCCGCCCGACGGCGTGAACTTCACGGCGTTGCTCAGCAGGTTGACGAGCACTTGCCGGAACAGACCCGGGTCGACGACCGCGGCCCCGACGCCCGGAGCCGGGTCGATCTCGAGCGCGAGCCGCTTGCGCGTCGCCTGGGCCCGGAGCATCGACGCCGCATCCCGCAGCGCGCGCGGGACGTCGGTCGTCTGCAGATGCAACTCCATCTTCCCGGCCTCGATCTTCGACAGGTCGAGGATGTCGTTGATCAGCCGCAACAGGTGCTCGCCGCTCTGGTGGATGTCCTGCGCGAAATCGGTCTGCTCCGCGCTCAGCGCGGGGCCTCCCGGATCGCGCAGCAGCTCCGAAAAGCCGATGATCGCGTTCAGCGGCGTGCGTAGCTCGTGCGACACGCGGGCCAGGAACTCGCTCTTGGCCCGGTTCGCTTCGGTCAGCTCGGCGTTCGCGCGGACGAGGTTCCGGTTCGCCCGCTCGAGCTCGACGAGCGCCTGCCGCACCTCGGACGTCCGCTCGGCGACCTTGTCCTCGAGCGCCTGGTTCTGCACCTCGACCTCGGCGATCCGTCGCTCGTGCTCCTGCTGCCGCTCACGGTGCACCCGGTAGAACGCGGACAGCAGCCAGCACGGCGGTACGCCCAGGGCGAGGCCGCTCGGCCCGACGAGGTCGAGGAGCGCGAGCAGCCCCGCGGCGAGCGTCAGGCCGCCGTACGCCGACACGGCCGTCCACAGAGCGGACTCGCGCCAGATCGGCAGGAATCGACGCCGTGTGTCGAGGACCACCGCGCCGCTCACGAGGCCGGTGTTGACGAGGAAATACACGGTCGCGGACGCAAGGAGCGGGCCGACGAGCGCGAGGACCGCGGATCCGGGGGTGCCGCCTGCGACGAGGAAGGCGACCGAGGCGGCAGCCGTGGACAACGTGACGTTCCCGGCGTTGAACGCGACGTGCCGGAGGTGCAGCGTTCGCTCGCGGCCGAGCGTCGACCCAGCGATGCCGGAAAGCGCCACGATGCAAGCCGGCATCGGGCCGTACGCGGCGAGCGCGGTGAACACGAACGGATCGGTCGCCGAGAGCGTGGTGCGCAGCCCCGGGAGGCGAACGGGCGTCGCCGCCGCGAACGCGACGAGCGTGGCGAGGAGGAACGTTCCGATCCACGGCGCGGGGGTGTGCTGGTGGACGAGCGCGAGGAGCGCGGAAGCCGCCGCGACGTCGACGACCGCGACGTACGCGCCGATGCGCGAGCGGATCATGCCTGCAGCGTCGCGGCGCCGAGCCGGGTCTCCGGGTTCGCCGCAGCGGCGGGCAGCACCGCTCGGAAACACGCACCGCCCCCGGGGGCATCCTCGATCCAGATCGAGCCGCCGTGCGCTTCGATCGCGAGCCGGCAGAACGTGAGGCCGAGGCCACGATTCGTTCCGTCGCCGGCCGATCCTACGCGGGCGTACTTCTCGAACACTTTCTCGCGCAGCGCTCGGGGCACGCCCGACCCGTGATCGGAGACTGTGATCTCGACGCCCTCGGGCCGCGTCGCCGCGCCGACCTCGATGCGGCTGCCGCCGGGCGCGTGGGCCAGCGCATTCGACAGGAGGTTATCGAGCACCCGCCGAACGAGATCGGCGTCGGCCCCGGCCCACGCAGGACCGTCGGCGACGACGACGAGCTCGATCCGACGCGTCCGCGCAACTCCCTCGTGCTCGACGACCGCGGCTCGGACGAGGCCGACCAGGTCGACGGGATCGATCCTGGGCACGAGGCGACCCTCCTCGATGCTCTCCACGTCGAGCAGATCGAGGATCATCTTGAGCATGCGCTGCGCGCCCTGGCGGGTCCGATCGACGAGCGGCGCCGCGTCCGTTCCAGCGCGGCCCGCGAGCAGCTCGAGATTCCCGAGAATCGCCGCGAGTGGGCTCTTGAGATCGTGGACGATCGACTGCGCGAGCGCCTTTTTCAACGAGAGCTCCCGGTTTCGCTCGGCCAGCTCGCCGCGCGCCCGGTCGATCTCGCGCAAGAGACAACGCGCTCGCACGAGCGCGCGGACCTTCGCCAGGAACTCCTCGCGACGCACGGGCTTCGTCGCGTAGTCGTCGGCGCCGACATCGAGACCCTCGATCCGATCGGGCGCGCTGTCGAGCGCGGTGACGAGCATCACCTGACACAGCCGTGTGCGTGGGTCCTGCATCAGCGCGTGGCACACCTCGTGGCCGGTCATCCCGGGCATCATCACGTCGAGCAGGATCACGTCGGGAGGCTCGTCGCGCGCGAGCGCGAGCGCCGTCGGTCCGTCCGCCGCGGCGAGGACGTCATATCCCGCGCCGAGCAGATAACCCTCGAGCAGACGCCGGCTCGGGCCGTCGTCGTCGACGACCAGCATCCGGGGTGTGCGGTTTCGCTCCACGGGCCCCTCGGTCGCCGCCGGCCGCGCAAGCCCGCGCGGACCCTCCTGACGTCGAGGACGAGGAGAGAACTTAGGCCCCACGAAACGCCGAGGCACGGTGCGTGGAGTGGGGCGGCCCGAAAAAACTGAGGGGCGCCCGATCGGGCGCCCCTCAGTGAGAGGAGGTGTGGGGGGGTGGGGTGGACCTCTCGCCCGGGAAGCAGAGCAACCTCGGTGCCAACCGTGCCCGAGGGGACCGATCGAGGATTCTCGGGAGTTTCCCTGCCGACCCGCATCTGTGTTCGGACTCGCCGTGTCGCGAATCCCACAGGATCGGCTGGTGGCGACGAGTCATCGCCGACCATAACCCCTTCAGCGAGAGGGACTTCGCCGGCCGTTGTACATCACGACGACGTGTGTTGGCCCTCGCGACACGACCCGTTCTCCTTGCCCGGGGCCTCTGCGTCGAGGAGACCGTAGCGCCTCAGCTTCGCGTAGAGCGTGCTGCGGTGGATGCCGAGCTGCGCCGCCGCGAGCTTCTTGTTGCCGTGGGCGTGCTCGAGCGCGTCCAGGATCCGGTGGCGCTCCATGTCGGCGAGCGTCCCCCGGCCCGAGCGGAGCATCACGTCGGACAGGCCGGCCCGAACCCCGGCCGGAAGGTCGCGCAGATCGACGCGACCCGTCCGGCTCAGAACGACGATCCGCTCGACCACGTTTTCCAGCTCGCGAACGTTCCCCGGCCACGGATAGCGGACGAGAGCGTCCATCGCGTCGTCCGCGACCTCGGGCATCGGCCGACCGAGACGCGTGGCGCAGGCTGTGAGGAAATGCTGGATCAGCACCGGAATGTCGTCGGCGTGCTCGCGCAGCGGCGGGAGGTGGATCGGGATGACGTTGAGCCGGTAGTACAGGTCGCTGCGAAACGTGCCCTGGCGGATCGCCTCCTCGAGGTTGCGATTGGTCGCCGCGACGAGCCGCACGTCGGCCTCGATCGTCTCCTCGCCTCCGACCCGCTCGAATACCCTGTCGTTGAGAACGCGCAGGAGCGCGAGCTGCGTTGCCGCAGGGATCTCGCCGATCTCGTCGAGGAAGAGCGTGCCACCGTGGGCCAGCTCGAACCGTCCGCGTTTCATCTTGGCCGCGCCGGTGAAGGCGCCGCGCTCGTGGCCGAACAGCTCGCTCTGCAGCACGCCCTCCGAGTACACGACGCAGTTGGCCTCGACGAACGGCCCCGCGGCACGAGCCGAGGCGTCGTGGATCGTGCGCGCGATCAGGCTCTTGCCGGTGCCGCTCTCGCCTGTCAGGAGGACCGTCGACTCGGTGCGCGCGACCTCGCGGATCGTGTCGACGAAGTTCGCGACGTGGGCCGAGTGGCCGATGATCCGCTGGAACGGATCGTCGAGGCCGAGCTGCTGGCGCAGGTGGACGACGGTCAGCCGCTCATTCTCGAGCTCCTGCGCGATGCGCCGCCGCTCCTCCCCGAGCTTGCGCGTCTGAAACGCGCGCTCGGCCAGGTCCTGCAGGGTCGCCGGCGCGAGCGGCTTCGTCAAGAAATCGAACGCCCCCGCGCGGAACGCCTCGAGGACCGGCTCGATCGCGCTCTGCCCACTGACGAGGACGACCAGCGTCGAGGGGCGGACGCGCTTGACCTCCTTGAGCACCTCGATGCCGCTCGTCGGCGGAAACACGAGGTCGCAGATCAGGAGGTCGTAGGCCTTGGCGCGGGTCTTCTCGACGACCTCGTCGCCGCTCGAGGCCGTGTCGATCTCGTGGCCCAGAGCGGTCAGGATCCCGACCCAGACCTCGCGAGTCACCAGGTCGTCGTCGGCAAGGAGCAGGCGTGCGCGGTCCATCGTTGTCGTCCTCCCCACACGTGTGTCGGCCCGTGTCGGGCCGTGTCGGGGAACGCTGCAAGATCGGTTCCTCGGCGCGGAAGGCTTCCCGGGTGCGCTTCAAGTCGTTCGAAACACGGAGGAAGCGGCGCCGGCAGAATGAGGCGCGCGCCGTGCGTGTACGGGCGCGAGTGCCGCCTCGTGTCAGTCCCCGACACGGACCTGTCGCAATCCTCGTCAGTCGGTGTTGGCGTCCCCAACGGGATTCGAACCCGTGTCGCCACCTTGAAAGGGTGGTGTCCTAGGCCAGACTAGACGATGGGGACGGGAGACGGAACGGCCGGGCAGTGTAGCAAACGCCATCCTGGAGCGCGCCATGCGGAACGTGCCACGTGTCCTGTTCCTGTGCACCGGGAACTCGTGCCGCAGCCAGATGGCCGAGGCGTGGACCCGGGCTCTCCACGGCACGAGGATCGAGGCGGCATCGGCGGGCGTCGACCCAGGCGCCTCGATCGACCCGCGCGCGCTCCGCGTGATGCGCGAGGCGGGCGTAGACGTCACGGGTCAGCGCCCGAAGCACGTCCACGCGATCGCCGACCCGCCGTTCGATCTCGTCGTGACCGTGTGCGACCAAGCCCGTGAAGCGTGCCCCGTGCTTTCCGGGGCCGGGCGCGTCGTCCACCGCGCCTTCGACGATCCACCGCGCCTCGCGGCAACCGCGACGACCGAGGACGAAGCCCTCGCGCCCTACCGCCGCGTGCGCGACGAGATTCGCGCGCTCGTCGAAGCGCTGCCGGAGCTGCTCGACGGAGAGCGTTAGCGGCTGGCTGGACGGCTCAGGGCTGGTCCGCGCGGGTCGCACGGACGGCATCGAGAGCAGAAAAAGTCTTGACCGGGCCGACGATTCCCGCTATCCGTAGCGCAGCCGTGAGGTCCTGGGAGTTGAATCTGCTTCGCCTCGTCGCGGCGTCGGTCGTCGCCGCGGCCGCCGCGTCAACTACTGTGAATGCCGGCTGTCCGGGAAGCCGCCTCATCGACGCCACGTTTCACTATCTGGTCTCGAACCCGGACTGGGGTGGCACCGCCGGCGGCGATGGAAGCTGTGGGTACTTGGGCTGCTACGACTTCCAATCGGGTCCACCGGTCAGCTCGAGCATGCGAGGCGTCTTCTGGGCCCTCGGCTCGGGGAATCCGGTGATTGGTCTCGGGAACGACAATGGGAACTTCCGGGGTGGCTTCGGACCGGGAGATTTCTGGCCGAAGCAGAGGAGCCAAGCGTTCACATACGGTGTCTACCACTATCCGGCATGGATCAGCCTGAATCTGAGAGACAACTTCGATGTGGGACCGCCCGTGACGTGGAGCTCGCCCGACGCCGACGGCTGCGGCCCGGCCAACCCTCCGGCCAGCGTGTGCACCTGCATGCTGCTGTCCGACCAATGGGAAGGAGTCGGCTACTTCGCAACTCTGGGCGCGGCATCGAACGCGCTTGGAAATACGAGGTTCGACACAGGTGGCGCAAGTGCGTTTCGGCTCGCACCCATCCCCACTCCCGAAGTGATCGATCACGTGCCCGATCCGGTGCAGGAAGTGTTGCATTTCAACCTCCGCGCCAACTCCCCCACCGGAGGGCGCTTCGAGAAGGACGGCTGCGTGCAGGCGGGCGGGCCGTACACCCAGATCCCCGGCTCGAACGACCTGGCGAGCCGCGCCTGCGGGCTCCTTTCGACCTCGCTTGCTGACGGGGATCCCGGCCCCGACCACGCAGCCTTCGTCCTCGTGACGGGCGAGACGGGCGCCATCGAGAGCAGCCTCGGCACGACGAGCGCGGGCGCCGAGCGCCCGAACACGCTCCCCTGCCCGTAGCGCCGCTCCGATCATGGAGCGGCTGGGTCCACCGCTCGGCTGGATGGCGGCCGTTCGTGTTGCTACCCTCTCGCTGCGACTGAGACGCGATCTCAGTCCGGAGCCCGAGTGCACCCCCCCCGGCACCTGTTCATCGAGCGACTGCGCGAGCGCGGCCTGCGGGCCACGCCCGAGCGTCTTTCCATTCTCGACCGGGCGTTCGGCCTGCGCGGCCACTTCGACGCCGAGGAGCTCGTCGGGGCCGTGCGGGCGTCGGGCTCCCCCGCCTCGCGCGCGACGGTCTACCGGACGCTCGGCCACCTCGTGTCGACCGGTCTCCTGCGGCGTCACGAGATGCCCGAGGGTGCCGCACGCTTCGAGCCACGGGAGGGCCGGCCGCCCCACGAGCACCTGCTGTGCATCGAGTGCGGGACGATGCTCGAGTTCGTCGAGGACGGGATCGAGCGCCTGCAGGGCGAAGTGTGCCGGCGACACGGGTTCCGACCGCCGACCCACAGCCTGCAGATCCGCGGCGTTTGCCGGAGCTGCCGGCGGATGGCCGGGCGCTCCACCGCCCCCCGGAACGGGCCCGAGGTCTCGCCGTGACACCGCCCGCATCGACCGGGGCGGTGATCGAAACGCCCAAGGAGCCCAAGGAGCTGCCGCGTCCCGATTCGCTCAGCGGCGACGTCGTGCTCCTCGGCCCGGCGAACGTCGGCAAGAGCGTGCTCTTCGGCGCCCTGACACGCCGCTACGTCGCGGTCTCGAACTATCCCGGGACGACCGTCGAGATCTCGACCGGCTCGCTCGACCTCGCGGGCCACCACGTCCGGCTCGTCGACACGCCCGGCGTGAACTCGCTCCTGCCGAACTCCGAGGACGAACGGGTGGCGCGCGACCTCCTGCTGTCGCGACGCGTCGGTGCCGTCGTCCTCGTCGGCGACGCCAAGAGCCCCGAGCGCGTCGTCGCGCTGGCCCTCCAGGTCGCGGAGATGGGCCTCCCGCACGTGGTCTGCCTGAACATGAGCGACGAAGCCCGCGAGCGCGGAATCGACGTCGATGCGGCGGGGATCGCCACGGTCCTCGGTGTGGACGTCGTGGCGACGATCGCCGTACGACGAAAGGGCGTCCCGCGGCTGCGCGAGACGCTCGCGGCACCGCGCACGGCGCGGGCGACCGTGCGCTACCCGGATCCGGTCGAAGACGCGCTCGCCCGGATCGAGCCGCTTCTGCCCCGGGCCCACGTCGCACCGCGCGCGCTCGGCATCCTCGTCCTCGCCGGCGACACGACGCTCGTCGATTGGCTGCGGTCGCGCGTCGCACCCGACGCTCTCGCGACGATCGAGGACGTGCGGCAGGACCTCCGCCGCGCGTTCCACGAGCCGGTCGCCTACGTCGTGCACCGCGCGCGGGCCGACGAGGCCCGCCGCGTCATGCGCGGGCTCTCCACGCAGAGCGTCGAGCGGACGCCCTCGATCCGTCGCGTCGCCGCATGGCTCGAGCGGGCGTCGATCCATCACGTGTGGGGCTTGCCGATCCTCGCGCTCGTCCTGTGGGCGGTCTACGAGTTCGTCGGAGTGCTCGGCGCGGGCACGCTCGTCGACCTTCTCGAGAGCGGCGTGTTCGGTCGGTTCGTCAACCCGGCGGCGACCGCGTTCTTCGAGCGCTTCGCCCCGTGGGCCTGGTTGCGCGACCTGTTCGTCGGGCCGTACGGCGTCGTGACGATGGCGCTGACCTACGCGCTGGCCCTGATCCTGCCGATCGTGACGACGTTCTTCCTCGCGTTCGGCGCGATCGAGGACTCGGGGTACCTGCCGCGCCTCGCCGTGATCGTGAACCGTGGGTTCCGTCGCATCGGCCTGAACGGCAAGGCCGTGCTGCCGATGGTCCTCGGCCTGGGCTGCGACACGATGGCCACGCTCACGGCGCGGATCCTCGAGACACGCAAGGAGCGGATCATCGTGACCCTGCTCCTCGCGCTCGGCGTGCCGTGCTCGGCGCAGCTCAGCGTGATCCTGGCCATGCTCGGCGCGCTGTCGCTCACCGCGAGCCTGATCTGGCTCGGCGTGGTCCTCGGCGTGATCGCGCTCGTGGGCGCACTCGCGGCGCGCGTCCTGCCCGGCCGGGGCAGCGACTTCGTGCTCGAGCTGCCGCCGCTGCGCGTGCCGCGCCTCGGCAACATCGCGATCAAGACGCTGGCTCGCCTGGAGTGGTACCTGAAGGAGGCCGTGCCGCTGTTCGTTCTCGGCACGCTGATCCTGTTCGTGGTGGACGCCCTGGGATGGCTCGCCGTCGCCGAACGCGCGGTCGAGCCCCTCGTGGGGGGCCTCCTCGGCCTGCCGCGAGAAGCCGCGGGCGTGTTCCTGATCGGCTTCCTCCGCCGCGACTTCGGCGCCGCGGGGCTGTACACGATGGCCGGCGAAGGGCGACTGGCTCCGGACCAGATCCTCGTCGCCGTCGTGACGATCACGCTCTTCATGCCGTGCATCGCGAACTTCTTCATGATCGTCAAGGAGCGGGGCTGGCGGGTCGCACTCGCCATCTCGGGCTTCGTCGTACCGTTCGCGCTCGGCGTGGGCGCGCTCTTGCATCTCGTGCTCACCACGTTCGACGTGCCGTTGACATGAGCGAACCCACAGCCCCACGACCCACCGACGAGCCGTTCGCCCCTCTCGCGCCAGGGGAGGCGACGGGGGCCACCGCGTTCGTGTGCCCGCTGTGCGGTTCGCGATTCGCTCACGGCACGCGGGTGTGTGGCGGGTGCCCGCTGAACGCGGGGTGCGAGATCGTGGCATGCCCGAGCTGCGGCTACGGCTTCCCGCGCACGTCGCGGGTGGTTGAAGGCCTGCGCCGGCTGTGGCAGCGGGCTGTGGGGAATTCATGACGCACGCCGAGAGCATGGTCGAGCTGGATGTCGAAGAACTGCTCTCGGAGCTGTGGACGCTCGACGAGCAGGGGTGCCACGCCCGGCAGGAGGCGGTCCAGGGCAGCAAGCTATCGAACGTAGAAATCGTCCTCGATCGCCTCGTGGGGAGTGGGCTCGTTCGGCTCGAGGATCACCGCGTGCGGATGACCGATGCCGGCAGGGACGTCGCTGCCGGTCGGATTCGCCGCCACAGGCTCGCCGAGTTCCTCCTGGCCCACGTGCTGGCGGTGCGCTATGAGATGCAGATCCACCGGACCGCATGCGTCATGGAGCATGTGTTGAGCCCCGACGTCACGGATTCCGTGTGCTCGTTCCTCGGTCACCCACCGCACTGTCCCCACGGCAAGCCGATTCCACAGGGGCCGTGCTGTCGGACCTTTTCGAACGCGATGGTGCCCTTGGTCCAGCCGCTCGACCGGCTGGCCGTCGGGTCGACCGGGCGCATCGTGTACATCGTGCCGCGGGACCCGGAGCTGTTGACCCGCCTGTCGAGCCTCGGGCTCGTGCCTTCGGTCTGCGTCCGGCTGCAGCAAACCCGACCGGCGACGGTGATCCTGATCGGCGAGACGACCCTCGCGCTCGATCCCTCGATCGCGTCCCAGATCTACGTCAAACGCCTCTAGTCGACCCAGAAGAAGTTCCGAGAGCAATCGGGCACCGCGGCGATCCGCGAGCGGAGGTCTCGGCCTGGGATATGATCGGCACCACGATGCTCCGCATTCCGTTGCGCTGGCGGCTCGCTGGGGCTCTGCATCGATTGCCCGAGTTTCGCGGCCGGGACAGACTGACGAGCGCGCTGATCGGCACGAGCCTGCCACCGGATGGCATCCACGGCGGTTCCTTCGGACCGGCTCTGCGGTACGAGGTCCGTTACCGTGACGACGGCTCGTACGTGGATCTGTTCTTCCTTCAGTACCAGGAGCCGGCGCTAGCTCCCGTCCTTCGGGCGACACTGCGCCCGGGTGGGACGTTCTTCGACGTCGGCGCCAACATCGGCATTTACGCCGCCTGGGGGGCGCGGCTCGTTTCGGACACCGGAACCGTGCACGCCTTCGAGCCGGTGCCAGCGACGCGCCAGGCGCTCGAGCGGTTGGTCGCCTTCAACGGCCTCACGAACGTGCGCGTCATTCCGTGCGCCATCGGGAGTCGAGAGGGAGCACTGACGCTCCACGTCGCACCCGGCGCCTCCGGTCTGACCACGACACACCGGCCGGAGCAGTGGACCGAGGGCGTGTCTTTGACCGTCGCGGTGACGACGCTGGACGCCCATGTTCGGACGAGCGGGAGATCTCCGGACCTCGTTCTCGTGGATGTCGAGGGCTACGAGTTCGAAGTGCTTCGCGGCTCGCGCGAGGTCCTGTCGTCCGATCGCCCCCCGGTGGTCCTGTTCGAGAGTCACTCCGGACACTTGGCCCGCTGCGGAACGAACCTCGGCAGCATCGTCGGTTGGCTCGAGGAA
>Ga0247727_10018491_pt1 | contig 10944 bp, 15 predicted proteins | sample WisWelCaveWW1625_FD_202498 | JGI IMG/M metagenome (GOLD analysis project Ga0247727, IMG submission 202498) | Biofilm microbial communities from Wishing Well Cave, Virginia, United States - WW16-25 | ecosystem: Environmental > Aquatic > Deep subsurface > Groundwater > Cave microbial mat | place...
AACCGGTGGACTACACGGCTTCCTATAACGCCACCGCCCTGTACGATGTGGAGTACACCCGCGATGACCTGGGGCGAATCACGCAAAAGGTGGAGACCATTGGCGGGGTAACCAATACCTATGTCTACAGCTACGATCTGGCCGGGCGACTCACCGGGGTTACACAAAACGGGTCACCCATCGCCACGTATACCTATGACAGCAACGGCAACCGGCTCACGTTCACCGGCCCCGGCGGCACGGTGACGGGCAGTTACGACAACCAGGACCGCCTGTTGCAGTATGGCACGAACACTTACACATACACCGCCAACGGTGAACTGCTGACCAAAAGCAACGGCGGTCAGACGACCATCTATACTTACGATGAGTTAGGCAATTTGATGGGTGTGACCTTGCCGAATGGGACGCAAATTACCTACCTGGCAGATGGCCAAAACCGGCGCATTGGCAAGCAGGAGAATGGGGTGTTGGTGCAAGGTTTTCTATATGACGGCCAACTGCGGATCGTGGCTGAACTGGACGGCGCGGGCAACGTAGTGAGCCGTTTCGTCTATGCAACCCACATCAATGTCCCCGACTACATGGTCAAAGGCGGTGTCACTTATCGCATCGTTACCGACCAGTTGGGCAGTCCGCGCCTGGTGGTGAATACAGCGACCGGAGTCGTTGTACAACAGATGGATTACAATGCGTTTGGCAATATTACCCTGGATACCAACCCCGACTTCCAACCCTTCGGCTTTGCTGGTGGCGTATATGACCCTGACACAAAGCTCGTGCGCTTTGGCGCGCGCGACTACGACGCGGAGACTGGACGTTGGACAGCGAAGGATCCGATTGGGTTTGAGGGTGCGGATACGAACTTGTATGGTTACGTGCTTGGAGATCCGCTTAACGGAAGCGATCCACTAGGTCTCGTAGGGCTTGGAGGAGAGAATGATCGTGGTATGGCTGATGAGATTGCGTTCCTAAATGGACAGATGTCAAAACAGGAATTGAAGGATCGACAGGTGGCTCGTGCGGTGGGTGGTGCCATAGGTGCTGGTATAGCTGCGGGATACTCAGAATTAGGGCTTGCATTGTCGATTCGTTTCGCCTTTCAAGTTCTTCCCCGACTCCCCTGGATCCGCGTAGGAATAGGATTAATACCAGGAATAACGCGTATGCTGGGAGGAGATCCAAGAGTTGGTGGCTCTCCCGCTTCACTTGCTTGCAATTTAGGAGCACTAGGCTTTACAGAGTCAGAAATAGCCATATTTCAATATATTCAGATCCTGCGAGTAATTTCTATGAGAATATTCCCTGTCCTGGGGGTTCAGTGACCATCGGCCAAGTGGCCCGGTTAATGGGATGTGAACGATTTGGTAGCCTCGTATTCCTGGCTGAACGGCCGGGCGAATTTCCGGCTGACGTGATTGTGGCCTTACAGCCTTTGATAATGTAGAAGTGTCTGTGATCCGGTGAAGACTACATCTATATAAGAACAAGCCCCGCCAGATTGAACTGGCGGGGCTTCGCTTTTATCGCTAGCGTGTGTAAAAACGGAATACGCAACACGCTCAAACAACCCCGCCACCTTCCCCTCCTCATCAATATCCACGCGCATATATGCGGGGGAACTACCCAAAGCGGTATTACCTGACGGCAGGAATGGACAAAAAGAGGGCAGGAATGTTCAAGACGGTGAGAGGTGATTTCGTTATCATAAGGATGTTGTGTTGAAATACAGGTATTTGCTGTAAAGGAGAAAGTAATCATGAAACTCGTTCCAGATACTTTTGAAGTTCCTGAGAGACTAGAACATCCAAAATTTCTCGTCAGAAAACTTTATGCAAGAGATGTTTATCTTGATTATATGGCCGTGATGTCTAGTATTGATATCATAAAGAAATCACGCGGTGGGGATTGGCCAACCTCTGATTTAACATTTGAAGATGATTTTATTGACCTTGCCTGGCATCAAAGAGAGTTTGAACGCAAAAGTTCCTTTGCCTATACTGTGATGAATAATGATGAAACAGAATGTCTTGGTTGTCTTTACTTCAATCCTGCTGGAACGAGAGGCAAAGCACCACAAGACGCTGATGTAGATGTAAGTTTTTGGGTCACTCAAAAAGGCTACCATGAGGGTTTATATCCGATTCTTTATACGGCAATTGATGAATGGCTTAAATCAATGTGGCCGTTTAAGAAGCTTCATTATACAAATACAGAATTACCGAATACGTCTTAGAACAACCCCATCACCTTCCCGTCCTCATCAATTCCTTCACCCGCGTCTGCACCTGTCGATTCCCCAGCAGCCCTTCCAAATTCTCCATAACGCGCCCGGCCTGAAGTTTTGAGTCGTGGTGTTGCTAGAGTGGAAGAATACTGCACATCCTGTCTATCGGCGCGAGGCCAAACGCCATCGCCAGGCCTCAATGGTCAATCCAATCCGAAAAGCCAGTGAATCCAGGAAACGTCCTATTGGATAAAAGACGGATCGCCGATAGCGCGGTCGGCTATCCGCGGTCAGCGCGTAAGTGGTAAATGTATGGTCAGGGCAGAAAGTATACACTTTGCCTGCGTTATCCACATAAAGTGTAGAAGCAACAAAAACATGACGCGTAGGTGAGCTCTCATCCGGGCAATAGAAATGGGGTAAGAAACTCCGCCCACATTCTTGACATACAAGTGGCGAGGCGATTGCATTGTCATTCATAGGAAGAATAAACGTTGAACGACAATTTGGGCAGGCAATTTGGCTGTTTTTTCTATTCATCGCTTTGTCTTCAATAGATTTCGTACTTTTTCAAGCACGATGAGTATATCACGCATCGAAAGTTTTTCTCCATAATACTCCATCCATGCTTCGCGGAACGTCCCGCTTTTCAAGGAGTTTTCAAGTTTCGTCAATTGGATAAAAATATGGCGCGTATTGTTTGTCCGTTCACAGTTTGCCCAGAAAGCATGAGAATCTATATCAGAAACATCCAACAAAAGCGCAATTACATCGCTTAAGTCGCGGTCACGCAAGGGCATCAATTTGAGGATCAGCAAATCCTCGACGGATACTGCCGGGGCAACGATTTTTCCCGCATCGTCAATCGGGACCTCAGCCGATTCCGGGGAAAGCGTATAGGTCTGATTGGAAGACATATCCCATAATTTCTCAACCGAAATGTGAAATTCAATGGTCGTGCTGCCAATCCTTTTGATAGCTTTCACTCCTTCAAACTGGGTTTGATCTTGATATTCGAAACCCATGTGCTTGAGAAGTGCGATCAAGTTGGGTTTATCACGGCGACTGATCGCAAGGTCAATATCATGAGTAAATCGCTTTCGGCGCGCAAATCCACGCACAGCCAGGCCACCTATTAGTCGGGGATGAACACCAAACTCACGGCATAATTCCAAGAACTGCTCAAGCGTTTGTTTGAGTTCATTATCAATATCCATTGGCAAAGTATAAGCGAAAAATCGAATCCCATTCGCCTGCTTATCGCAAAATCCATACGCTCGCGGAAGGCTGAAGCTGAATCATACAGGTCTAGAACAACCCCACCACCTTCCCCTCCTCATCAATATCCACACACATATACGTGGGCACGCTGCTCAGAGTCGTATTACCGGGCGGAATGGACAAAATGAGGATAGGAATGTTCAAGACGGTGAGGGGTGATTTCGTTATCATATTGAAAGTTCATTTATTATAAATGCTATATTGAGGAGTATCTAAACGATGCAATTGAGTGCGACCTATCCAAGCCGTGAACATAGAGAAGCGGCAGAAGCCATTGTTGATTTTTTCATCACCAACTATCCGATTGAAGTTGTTTTATTGGTCAATTCTTGCGCGCGCGGCAAAGCTACCCGCGATAGTTGCTTAGATATTGTTGTGCTCGCCCAGCCAGAGAACCTGCAATCTGAGCTAAGTGACTGGGAAAAACAGTGGGATGACTTTAACCGGACAAGTCCTATTATTCAAACCCTAAAGGCTGTTGGCAAATATTCAGTAGTTCATTTAGATTTTAGCGATGGGGTTTTTGAGCCAAAAGAACAGGTTGAGTCCGCCGGTCCAGACAGTTTTGAGTTAATTGTAGGGAATTACTTAGCCTACAGTGTTCCATTGTGGCAGACAGGTGATTATCTGGCGCAACTGAAGCGGCAATGGCTGCCATATTACAATGAAACTTTACGTCAGCAGAGGTTGCAGAGAGTCAGGTTTTACTGTTTGAACAACCTTCATCATATTCCAATCTATATTGAACGAGGTTTATATTTTCAATCGTTCGACCGGCTCTACAACGCTTATCAAGAGTTTTTGCAAGCGCTCTTTATCTCCCGTCGCACATATCCTATTGCCTACAACAAGTGGATTCGAGAACAGATAGTGGATATTCTGCATCTCCCTGATTTGTATACACAGTTATCTCAGCTATTTGAGATTAAGCATTTTGAGAGTCGAGAAATAGTGGAGAAGGCTCAAGAAGTGGAGCAGTTGCTGGAACAATATGCCCCTCCGTTGGAGCCTGTAGGGAAGTAAATATTGCCCACTAACAGCCGGAGTTTCGCGAGCAATTACACTTCTGGGTGCAGACCAGAGAACAGCGTTACGGATTCTCACCCTGATTGAATCCGTGATCCGTACGCCATTTGACGGGATTGGCAAACCAGAACCTCTAAAGTATCTGGGGGCGGGAGTCTGGTCACGGCGGATTACGCAAGAACACCGGCTCGTTTATGTAGTGGGGGATGAGCGGATTGATTTTATTCAAGCCCGATATCATTATTAAGCTTTCGACATTTAAAACAACCCCACCACCTTCCCCTCTTCATCAATATCTACTCGCATATACGCGGGAGAACTGCCTAGCCCCGGCATCGTCCGCATTTCGCCGAGCAGCAGGTAAATGAACCCTGCTCCTACCGAGGCGCGGACTTCCCGCACAGTGATAGTAAGGCGGTTTCCTCCTCTTCACATTTTGATATAATGAGCAAACTCTTCAAAATCTACCCCCCGGAGATCAACCATGCTCGCCATTTCTCCCCGGCTAGGTGAACTACTCACTCGCGCCACCCAAACCCCTGACTTTGAAACCGCCCTCTGGAAGATGTTTTCCGAGTACGTGGAACTAAAACTGGCCGTCTTAGATGAAACTATCTCAAGTTTTGAAAAAAAATGGGGAATGTCATTTGATGTATTTTCTCGAAAGTCGAAGGATGGTTCGCTCCAACAGGATCCTTACTCGTGGGACGTTGAACAGGATTATTGGGCATGGGAAGAAGCGGTTACCCTGAAACATCATTATGAAACCCTCCAGTCTTGACGTTACAGGGTTTGTCGAGGAACTGTTGGAGGCTTTGACGAAAATTGAGGGGATACAAAGCGTATCGGTCCATGCAGAAGGGCCTACGGTCAAAGGCCAGGCATTTCTCAGCAAAGAAAAATTCCTGGCCTTTTACTATAACCAGATGACAGGCACTCAAGCATTCGCGCTGGTTGATAAAAATAAACGAATTTGGGGGATTGATTACGATAACATGCGAGGCTGGCACATCCATTCAGTCGAAGCTCCAGAACGACATCAACGCATCGAAAAGCAAACTATTACGCAGATTATCGAAAAATTTGGGTGGATTGTCCAATAGAACGCTTTAGAACAACCCCATCATCTTCCCGTCCTCATCCACATCCACCAGCATATGCGCCGGAGAACTGCCCAAACCAGGCATCGTCCGCATCTCGCCTAACAAGGGATAGATGAACCCCGCCCCGCACTGGTCAATGAAGTTGTGCTAAAATAGGAGGGCCATAGATATTTTAGATACGAAGGTGTCAAGATGAATGAAACTGCTCCCAACCCAAACGTTGTTGACCGAACCAGCCGTGGCCTGACCATTGCGGGGACACGGATTACCCTCTACACCATCATGGATCACCTCAAAGAAAATTGGCCCACGCATTTGATCCGGGATTGGTTCAACTTAACCGATCAGCAAATGCGAGGCGTATTAGATTATATTGAAGCGCATAAAGAGGAAGTCGAAGCGGAATATGAGCTAGTTTTGAAAGATGCAGAGGAAACTGAACGATATTGGCGCGAATATAACCGCGAGCACTTCGCCAAAATCGCGGCAATGCCTCCAAAACCTGGACAAGAAAAAATTCGGGCGAAACTTAAAGCCAGGAAAGCACAGTGGGCGCAAAGCCAGTAAGATTTCTGAGTGATCACGATATCGAAGGATACGTTCAATTGTTGTGGGGGACATTGGCATCCGTTGGATGGTTGGATCTGCTTCCACTTGAGATAACCACATTTCGTGAAGCCACCCTCTCTGTGGGCAGCAGCGATAGGGAAGTCTGGCGTTTCGCTCAGTTAAACAGGATGATATTAATGACCAACAACCGCAATATGAGAGGGAAGGATTCGTTGGAACGAACTATCCGAGAGGAAAACCAGCTCAACACGCTGCCGGTGATAACGGTTGGAAATCTAGATCGTTTAGCAGATGCAGCCTATCGCGAACAATGTGCAGATCGTTTGGTGGAAATCAGCTTGGATTTGGAAAACCACCTGGGCAGAGGAAGAATCTACATTCCATAACACCACCTATCTCTTCCACCTCCCCTAAAAAAGCAATATGACCATGAACAATAAACTACAAATCAAAATCTGCCCGAACTGTGGCAGTGGCGAAATCCACCAGGTAGTACGGAATGTGACCCGCAATTACAAGGGACGGACATATCTGGTTCCGGCATTGGAGTTTTATGAATGTCCCAATTGCGGTGAGAAGGTCTATGACCAGGAAGCCATGCGGAAAATCGAAGCTCATTCGCCTGCGTATCACAAAATCCATACGCTTGCGGAAGGTTGAAGCTGGATCATCTCAGAACAACTCCACCACCTTCCCCTCCTCATCCATATCCACCCGCATATACGCGAGGGAACTACCCAGGCACTTGACAAGGGAAAAACGATGCTGTACAGTACACCTGTACAAACTCATTGGAGATCAATATGACGATTCAAACCACCTACACCCAAGCCCGCGCACAGCTGGCAGCCTTAATGGATAAAGTCATCAATCAACGCGACGTAGTGATTATTCAGCGACGCGGGGCCGAAGACGTGGCTCTGATCGCAGCGGACGAGCTGGCTAGTTTGCAGGAAACAGCCCATTTGCTGCGTTCTCCTGCAAATGCAGAACGCCTGCTAACGGCATTGGCGCGCGTGCGCCAGGGAACGGGTTCGCCGCAAACTCTGGATGATCTGCGTCACGAGGCGGGGTTTGGCTAAACCGGACAAAAGTAAAGCCGCCTCACCCAAACAGCGGGAGGCGATCTTTCAGCCGGAGTTTCGTGAAGATTTGCGTTTCTGGGTGGAAACAGACCGGAAAACAGCGGTACGGATTCTTGCTCTGATTGAAGCCGTGATGCGTACCCCATTTGAAGGAATCGGCAAACCTGAACCACTAAAGTATCTAGGACCGGGAGTCTGGTCGCGACGGATTACACAGGAACATCGGCTCGTTTATGTAGTGGGGAATGAGAGGATTGATTTTGTTCAAGCCCGGTATCATTATTAAGCTTTCAACCTTTCCCTCTTCGTCAATCTCCACCCGCATATACGCGGGGGAACTGCCCAGGCCAGGCATGGTTCGCATTTCGCCAAGGAGGGGGCTTTCCGCAGGGGGGACGGCAATTTTGTTTCTTGTAGTCATAGAACCTGTACGATAAGTTGGGATATAATGATCGTAAAGGAGCAATACTCATGGAAACCATTGCAATTCCCCAAATCACTGAAAGGTTACACAAATTGCCGACTGAGAAGCTTGTGGTCGTTTACGATTTCGTTTCGTATTTGGTCGAGCAAGAAACAAAGCAAGCACCGAGATTTTCAGATGCCTTTCAAACGATGTTAGCCTCCGAATCAGTTTTGCGGCGCGATTGGGATCGGCCCGAAGAGGATGAGGCATGGGCAAATTTGTAAAAGGCGATGTCGTGGTTGCGCCATTTCCATTCTCGGATTTAAGTGCCGCCAAGAGGCGCCCCGCCCTGGTCGTCGCCGCATTAAAGGGGGATGACGTTTTGCTGTGCCAGATCACCAGCAAGATGATTGTTGACGATTATGCAATTCCGATCCAGAACACCGATTTTGCGAATGGAGGCTTACATCAACCCAGTAACATTCGCCCCAATCGCCTTTTTACAGCGGACGGAAATATCATTCTGTATCGGGCGGGTGCATTGACATCGAAGAAGGTGCAAGAAGTTGTGCAAAAAATTATCCAAATTGTAAGTGCGTAACAAAAACCCCGCGAGACTCATCTGATGCTTACCATCTCTGGAAATCCGAGTAAAGAAATGCCGCCGGGCACCTTCAATCGTGTCATGAAACAAGCTCAATTAAAGGAGTAGTGTATGAAATACATGGTGGTCGTTGAACAAGGCGAAGATAGTTATGGGGCTTATGTGCCAGATTTGCCCGGCTGTGTTGCCGTTGGCGATACGCGCGCAGAAGTCCTGGTGCTGATTCAAGAAGCGATTGTTTTGCACCTGGAACTATTGCAAGAAGACGGTTTACCCATTCCCCAGCCGCACTCGGCCAGCGAATATGTAGCAATAGCTGTCTAATGCAGGCATTTATTGAGTGGGGCCATTACGCAATACGGAACACGCAATACGTTTCTAAAACAACCCCACCACCTTCCCCTCCTCGTCAATATCCACCCGCATATACGCGGGGGAACTGCCCAGGCCGGGCATAGTTCGCATTTCGCCTAAAAGCGGGTAAATGAATCCTGCCCCCACCGAGGCACGCACTTCCCGCACAGGGACGGTGAAACCGGTGGGGGCATTTTTTAGACTGGGGTCGTGGCTGATGCTGAGGTGGGTTTTTGCCATGCAGATCGGCAAGCCGCCGAAGCCATTGGCCTCGTACTCTTTGATCTGGCTCTCGGCCAGAGGTTCGTACACCACGCCCGCCGCTCCGTAGAACTCTTTGGCGATGATCTCGATTTTGGCTTTGATCGGCAGATCGAGGGGGTAGAGAAATTTGAAGTCGGAGGGTTTTTCGGCAGCGACAACCACCGCTTCGGCCAGTTCCATCGCCCCATCGCCGCCGGTCGCCCAGTGATCGCTCATCACGGCGGTTTCTGCACCTGCTTCGATGGCTGCTCGTTTGATCAGTTCGATTTCTGCCGGGGTGTCAGTGGAAAATTTGTTGACGGCGACCACGACCGGGATGCCAAACCGTTTGGCATTGCGGATATGCGTTCGCAGGTTCGGCAGCCCCGCTTCGAGCAGGCTCAGGTTTTCCTGTTTGTAGGCAGGGTCCAGGTCACGGCCTGGGACGACGCGAGGACCGCCGCCGTGCATCTTCAAGGCCCGGATGGTGGCGACCAACACCACGCAGTCGGGAGTCAGGCCGGAGTAGCGGCACTTGATGTCCATAAATTTTTCCATGCCGATGTCTGCCCCGAAACCGGACTCTGTAATGACGTAATCACCCAGACGCAGCGCAATTTTGTCCGCGACAATAGAGGAGTTACCGTGTGCGATGTTGGCGAATGGCCCGGCGTGGACGAACGCGGCCTGCCCTTCGAGCGTTTGCATCAAGTTGGGATGGATGGCGTCTTTCATCAGCACCGTCACCGCTCCAGCGACTTTCAGGTCTTCGAGCGTGATCGGCTTTTTCGATTTGCTCATCCCGACGACGACGCGGGAAAAACGTTCTCGTAAATCCTTCAACGTGGATTTGTAATCATCACCATTGACCAGGGCCAGGATCGCCATGATTTCACTGGCAACGGTGATGTCAAACCCGGTCTGCCGGGGGAAGCCGTCATCTTTCGTTCCCAACCCGACGACAACGTTTCGGAGCGCACGATCATTCACATCCAGCACACGGTTCCAGGCCAGATTGTGAGGGTCAATTTCCAGCCGGGTCAGGCCCGCTTTTTCCAGCGCGGTGTCGGTCATCCGGTTTTCGTGATACCAGCGCGCGTCAATCGCGGCGGCAACCAGATTGTGGGCAGCAGTAATCGCGTGGATGTCCCCGGTCAGGTGCAGATTGAAATCCTCCATCGGGATGACCTGGCTGTATCCCCCGCCCGCCGCGCCGCCTTTGATGCCGAACGTCGGCCCCTGGCTGGGCTGCCGGATACAGGCAATGGCGTTTTTGCCGATCCGGCCCAACCCTTGTGTCAACCCAATCGTCGTTGTGGTTTTACCTTCCCCCAACGGCGTGGGAGTGATGGCCGTTACGTCAATATATTTTCCCTTTGGACGGCCTTCCAGCTTTTTAAGTGTGTCCAGATGTACTTTGGCTTTGTAGTGACCGTAGGGGATGAGGTCTTCGTCGGTGAGGCCCAATTGGGCGGCGATTTCTTTAATTGGGCGGACAGTCGCTTCCTGGGCAATGTCCAGGTCGGATGGGACGGGAACTCGGCGGGTGAAAGTGGTCATGTAGATACTCCTAAAGTGGTATTGAGTGATTGGGTGTGTTTCATTTCAGGTGAGAGCGCTGATTGAGTAGGGCGGCGCACTTCCGCCCGTATCGAAATCAAGCGGGATGGCTTGGTCTCGATATGCCGGAAAACCATCGGCTACTCGACCAGCGAAATCCCCAACTTATTTGAAACACACCAGAATGATTTGGTGATGATTGATAGGCGAACCAGTCAACCGAAAAACCAATCCCTAAATCTTCCGCACATCGTGATGGGAACTTTCCCGAATTCCGGCGGGGGTGATTTGGATAAATTCGGCATTTTCCTGAAGCTCGCGGATGTTCCGCGCGCCGCCGTAGCTTAAACCGGAGCGCAAACCGCCTACCATCTGGTACAAAATCTCTCGGACATGGCCGCGATAGGGAACAACGGCTTCAACGCCCTCCGGCACAACCTTATCCCAATCTTCCGGGCTTTCCGCGCTTTCTTCAACCAGGTCTC
>Ga0247727_10018492_pt1 | contig 10943 bp, 9 predicted proteins | sample WisWelCaveWW1625_FD_202498 | JGI IMG/M metagenome (GOLD analysis project Ga0247727, IMG submission 202498) | Biofilm microbial communities from Wishing Well Cave, Virginia, United States - WW16-25 | ecosystem: Environmental > Aquatic > Deep subsurface > Groundwater > Cave microbial mat | place...
CTCTAATTACACAACACAGTTCTCGCCAGGCCCATTTGGCTCGTTTTGAGCCTGAAATCGGGCTTTTTCGAGCTAATCACAACTGTGTTCAGCAATTTAGGTCTTGGTTTCCTGAGCTCCTGTTACAAGTCCTTTTCTTAGGTGGCGTTGTTCCGAACGATACTGAAGAAAATTCGCCAGCAAGCTCCCCAGCAAACTCAACGCCCCACCAATCAGAACGGAGAAGACAACTTCAAGATTTACCATATTGTTATGGAATTGCCCTAAGTGTTGCGACTAAAGATGGAACTACTTCGTTCAAGAAACTCATCTTCCCTTGTGTTGGCTCTTCTCCGTGAACTGCTGGCGAACCGATTGCATAGGCTTCGCGAATAGAGCGCCCCACCGCAGGCGGGAAGTATGTAATTTTTGAGATAGTTGTACGGTATAACGAAGATCAGTTCATTGGATGTTTGGTAACGAATGCTTGTTTTTATCCCCAATAATGACTTCGGGTGTCACTCTGAAACTCTGCTTTCTTGTAGGAAGACTGATAATTTATTTTCTAGTTTTTGCTGACTAATCAAGTCTTGCGGGTAGATTTCAACAAGAGTAATGTTGTGTTTCTTGCATAACCGAATCTTTTCTTTTGTTTTGGCGTCATACTCAGGGTTTCCTGTAAGGCCAAAATATTCAATAAAGGTTGCGCCAACCTTAAAGTCGCCCCGATGATTGCCTTCTGGGTATCTCGGTTCTTTTTCATGATGAATCCCATGAGAATAGAGATAGTCATCAATCGTTTTCTCGCCCAATGAAAGGCAAACATGACCGTCTTTCGCGATACTTTGAATACCTCTGCTAGTTTTTCTCGTGCCGTCCTCAAGTATACCTGCCTGTATCAGTGCATTAAGCCAAGAGCCAAAAGCCGATTTTACACTCCCGACAGCAGGTTTATTTTTCAAGAGTTTCAAGAGAGCCAACCTCTCATCATTTCTCAAGTCTACCAAGACTGTCAGGTCCCTACCGAAATTTTGAGGAGGAACACGCCCTAATAGCAATGCCAACTCTTGAAGATATTTGAGTATATCCTTCTTGGATATAGAGTCATTACCTGCCCCTTGAAGGACTATATCTCTAAGGCATGGGGCACAGAAGTCTAACCTATCAATTCCTAATCGTTCTATTATAGGCATTGGCAAGGAGTCCTCAATAAAATTGTTGTTGCACAAAGGGCATGTTTTCTTTTGAGGACGCCGAATTGATTTTGTAAGACCTAGTTGTTCGGCTCGTGCCGCCGCGAAGTACATCAGAATGTTGTACCATGCGTATTTTGAGCAAAGCGGGTCGGATGTTTTCCACTTTTCAATAGTCTCCGATGCCGTGAGTTTTACTATTTCATCTGTGATACCCCAATACCATACCCATTGCCAATGCGAAATTTGAATAACTAAAAGTTCATCTAGACTTGAATTCCACCACTTCAAAATGTTTGGATTCTTGGAGTAGTGAGGTTCCGTCTTGAAAAGCCCGTAGGCTGGCTTATCTCTGTGGTCGTAAATGCTCATTGGATTAACTTATATCGAGTTTCTCTCTACAACTTTGTGTTGGACGAAGGGCCTAACGTCGGAGCTTAGCGGCGCGAGGCAGGCTGAGTTAAAAGCTCCCACGTGAGTGTTTCGGTCGAGTTGGGCACCGAGTCCCCTGTGCGGGTAGTGCCCCGCGTCCGCTGCCACGATGTGCTAGGTACCATAATGTTGACGAGTTTCATAGACTTACATTACCCAGTTGAATCTTTGGAAGATACTGTCGACCCCTTCGCGTTCAAAGAGTTGCCAACTTTTATAAATCGGCCAATGACGAAAGCCTACGATATTTGCTCGCGCTAGTTGATTACAGAAATACTCGCTTATCTCTACTGGTGTTTGAGGCGCAGTAAGCGCACTCCAATAGCTTCCCAAGCCATTTGCAAGCAGTGGTGGCATTTGTCCAAGAATTTCGTAATCGATGTCGCGAAATTCATATACTCGTGCGTTGGTTGTTGCTTGGCCATGCGCTGCGAAATGACGTATTGCCATGAGCATATCGATAGAATACTGTGCATGACTTGTTTCGATTAAGATATCACCTCGCTGAACACCATCGTATGCGGGATAAGCAGGATTTCTAAGCCACTTAAAACCGGCCAAGATATCAGACCTATTGCGGTCAATCCCTGGGTTATGAGAGTCATTGCCCTGAAGGCACCGTCCAAGCACATCGACTCCAGATGCGAAAACCCCATATGCAGGGATATAGAATTGCTGTCTGCGTTCATTTTGGAGTAGGTGTGAAACAGTAGAGCAGAGATCGTGAATTACTCCAATCACATAAGCTGCTTTGATCGTGAGTGGATAAAATCCAGGGTGTCCCGACCGCATCTGTCCGTTGCTCAGCTCCTCGGTCGCATTCAAATCGCGCCACTGCTGTGCCTGTTCATCCCAATTTGCTGGCGGATTGGTTGGAATTTCAAAGCGGACGTTGACCCCTGGATTACTCATAGCCTATCTTTGCAAGTGCCTCTATTATTAGACGCACTCTGCCCTCACCCCATCGCCTCCGCAACTAACTGAATCACATCCCGCACTTCAATTTTACCCTCGTTGCCCGTCGTCTTTACGGCGTCGGTATACATCACCACGTCTTTCGGGCAGGCGACGATGAAGAGCAGCTTCTTGCCGCTTGCGCCGTTGGCCGCGTGGCCGAGAGTTGCCAGGGCCTCGCGGATTCGGTTCTCCGCCGGGCGCTCGCCTTCGGGCGTCGTCCCCATCCAGATTTGGCCGCCGCCCGCGCCACAGCAGTACGAGTTCTCTTTGTTGCGCGGCATCTCCACGAACTCACAGCCCGCCGCCTGAATCAGGGCGCGCGGCGGGTTGAAGCCTTTGTTGTAACGCCCGAGGTAACACGGATCGTGAAACGTCACCCGATAGTCGAGTTTCTTGTCCAGTTTGATCTTGCCTTGCTCGATCAGTTGCGCCAGCAGGCGGGTGTAGTGAATCGTCTCCCACTTGCCGCCGTAGTCGGGGTATTCGTTTTTGAGGGCGTTGAGGGTGTGCGGGTCGGTGGTGATGACGCGCTCGAACTTGCACTTGTTCATCGTCGCAATGTTCTGCTCGGCCAACTGCTCGAAGAGGCCTTCCTCGCCGGCACGCCGCACGTCGTTGCCGGAATTCTTCTCGGCCTCGTACAGAATGCCGAAGTCAACGCCGGCGCCGGTCAGCACCCGGGCCACGGTGCGGGTGATCTCCTGCACTCGGGCGTCGAACGAAGCGTAGTCGCCGACGAACCACAAATACTCGGCCTGCTCTTTGCGAACGTCTTTGATTTTGAAGTCGAGGCCGGTTTGCGCCCACTTGGCCCGGTTGCGGGCCGCCTGCCCGAACGAGTTGCCGGTCTTGCCAATCTTCTCCAGCGTAGACTGCACGCCGCTGTCCAGTTCCGCGCCGTCGTTCACCAACCGGCGGCGGATGTCCACGATGTCGGCCATTGGCTCGTTGCCAACCGGGCAGACACGCACGCAGGCATAACAGGTGGTGCAGGCCCAGACGGCTTCGGGGCTGATGGCGAATTCGGTGAGGGGCGGGGAGGCGGCGCCCCCGGCAAAGGCGGTGAAATTGGCGTTGAGCCAGTAGCGCTTGTTGATCTCCAGCGCCGAGGGACTCAGGGGTCGAAGTGAATTGTGGGCCGGGCAAACGTCCTGACAGCGATTGCACATGATGCAGGCGTAAGCATCAAGCAGTCGCGGCCAGGCGAGATCATTCAATGCGCCTGCGCCGGGTAGGGGCAGGGCTTGTCCCTGCCCACCTTGTCCCTGCCCATTTGTCGGCGGCACGGCAGGATCGAGATGGCCGCGCTCACCTTGCTTTGCCAATGCCAGGTTGAGCGGCGCGACCATGATGTGAATGTGCTTGCTGATGACGAAGTATGGCAGGAAGACGACGATGAGGCCGATGGCCAGCCACCACGAGGCGTGAATCGCCGCCGTGTAATCGGGCCAGCCGCGCAGGGCGAGCGACAGCGTGCTGGCGAACGGCTGCATTGGATTGAAGACCTGCATCTCGGCCAGGCGGAAGGTCTGCCCCATGAAGCGTGAGCCGACGTGAAATAAGATGAAGCCGCCGACGATGAGCGAGTCGCGTTTGATGCCGCCCGCCTTGACTGGCGCAAACAACAGCACATCCTTGTTGTATTCGAGCCGCCTGTCTTTGGCAATGAAGCGGCGGATGAGGAAGGCGACGACGCCGACCAGAACGCCGATGCTCAACAAATCGCCGGCCAGGTTCAACAGGCCGAGGGGCAAGGCGGAAATTTCGGCGGTGGAGTAGCCGGGGATGAAGCCCTCCAACACGTCGTTGACGTTGACCAGGAAGTAATATGAGAAGCCGAAAAAGATGAGGGCGTGAAAGGTGGTGAGAACGGGGCGCGATTTGTAGATTGGAATTTGCAGGCCGACTTCGAGGAGGGCTTTGATGGCCTGAGGAATGAAAGATTGGAGATTAGACGCTTCGCGTGGAGAATTGGAGATTGGAGAATTAGAGATTGGACGCCCGCGCCGGATGATGCGGTAGATGTTGAAGAAGCCCCAGGCGGTGAAACCGCCGAAGGCGAGGACGAGGAGGATGAAGATGGTTTTTTCTAAGAGAGTCAGCATAGGTCAATAGGAGTTAGCAATCACGTGCGCCGCACATGAGTCTATACCGCCCACGATCGCTCATTAGGTTTTTTTCACCGCAAAGGTTTTTTTCACCGCAAAGGCGCAAAGCACGCAAAGAATTTCTTATAAACCCTTTGCGCTCTTGGCGTCTTTGCGGTGAATAATTGGCGCGGCTTGCTAAAACTTGAAGTGTAGTTTGGGCCGCGCTCAATATACAAGTTTACGCGCCCTCGTCACCCGGCGCTATGCCGGTGATCTCGGCTTTCATTTCCTCCCAGGCCTGCCGCGCATCCTCCACCGAGCCTTCATCCTCAATCGTGGTGATGTCGCCCGGATCGCGCCCCAGCACGACGGCTTTGAACACCCGCCGCATAATCTTGCCACTGCGCGTCTTGGGAAGCATTTTGACGAAGTTCAATTCGCCGATGACGGCCACCGGCCCCAGTTCCTGCCGCACCGTGTCCAGCAACTCCTGCTTGAGTTTGGCCGAAGGCTGATAGCCTTGCTTGAGGGCCACGAAGGCTGAGATCACCTCGCCCCGCAACGGGTCGGGACGGCCCGTCACACCGGCCTCGGCCACCGCAACGTGTTTCAGAAAGGCCGTTTCGACTTCGATGGTGCCGAGGCGATGTGAGGCGATCTTGATGATCTCGTCGGCGCGGCCCGCAAACCAGACGTAGCCATCCTCGTCAATATGAGCGCCGTCGCCGGTGTAATATCCGCCCGGAATACGTTCCCAGTAGTCGCGGCCATACCGCTCCGGCTCGCCCCACAGCGCAGGGGTCAGGCCGGGGAACGGGCGCTTGAGGATCATGATTCCTTTTTCCCCGCGCGGGACGGGCTGGCCGTCCGGCGTCACCACTTCGGCCACGATGCCCGGCATGGGCACGCCGGCCGAGCCGGGCTTGATGGGCAACAGCGACAGGCCGTACGGGTTGCCAAAGATCGGGCCGCCCGTTTCGGTCTGCCACATGTGGTCAATGACGGGAACGCGATCGCCCAACACCTGCTTTTGCAGCCATTCCCAGGCCGGGGCATTGAGCACCTCGCCCGCGCAAACGACCCGCTCCAGCGACGAGTGATCAAACTTGCGCGCCGGTTCATCGCCGTAGCGCATCAACAGCCGCACACCGGTCGGTGAGGTGAATACGCCCGTGACGCCAAACTCCTCGATGATCTGCCACAGGGTTTCCGGCCCGGGATGATCGAGCGCGCCTTCGTAGGCCACTGCCGCGCAACCGGTGATCAGCGGCGCATACACCATATAACTGTGACCGACCGCCCAACCGAGATCCGAAGTCGCCCACCAGACATCGGTCGGCCGCAGGCCAAATACCCAGCGGCCCATGCTGTGAATCCAGACCTGATAGCCGCCGTGGGTGTGGATGGCCAGTTTGGGTTTGGCGGTCGTGCCGGAGGTCGCCAGAATATAGGCCGGCTCATTGGCTTCCATCGGCGTGTGCGCGCCGCTCTGCCCGGCGGCCTTTTCCAGAAACTCCGGCCAGTCCAGATCGCGCCCGGCCGTTATCGGCGTATCCGTGTCAGTGCGGCGCAAGAGGACTACATGCTCGACGCTGTGGCCGCCCTGCGCCAGCGCCGCATCTACGATTTCCTTCAGGTGCGTGTCTTTGCCCTTGCGATAAGTGACATCGGTGGTGAACACCAGCCGCGAACCGCTGGCCCGAATGCGGTCGGCCAACGCCCCGGCCCCGAATCCGGCGAACACGACCGAGTGAATCGCGCCGATGCGGACGGTCGCCAGCATCAGCATGATGGCCTCCGGGTAGACCGGCAGGTAGAGGGTGAGGCGGTCGCCCTTTTGGATACCCATGCCTCGTAACGCGGCGGCGATGCGCTCGACGCCGTGCTTCAACTGAGCGTAGGTGTACACGCGACGCTCGCCCCGTTCGTTGGCGTAAATGAGCGCCGTACTGCCGCCCCGGCCCTGGCTCACATGATAATCGAGGGCGTTGTACGCCAGATTGGTCTGGGCGCCGATGAACCAGCGGAAGGTGGGGTAATTCCATTCGAAGACGCGATCCCATTTGCGGAACCAGGGCAGTTGATCGGCGGCCCGCGCCCAGAATCCGTCCGGGTCGGTCAGGGCGTCCTGCTGCCAGCGCCGGACAATAGGGTTGACCAGATCCACATCGCTCTTCGACATATTACCCTTTCACTTTCTCCGTCAGCGCCGGAAGCAAGTCGAGCATATCGCACGTTGCGCCGTAGTGGGCCACGTCGAAGATGGGCGCTTTGGGGTCGGTGTTGACGGCGATGATCAGTTCCGCGCCGCGCATGCCTTCGAGGTGTTCGGGCGCGCCGGAGATGCCGAAGGCCAGATAGACTTTGGGCTTCACCGTGAGGCCGGACTTGCCGACCTGCCGCGTCTTCGGCAACCAGCCGGCGTCGGTGATCGGGCGGGAGGCCGACACTGCCGTGCCCAGCGCCTCGGCGAGTTCCTGCGCCAGTTCGATGTTCTCCTGCCCGCCGATGCCGCGCCCAATCGAGACCAGGATCAGTTGCTGGGTGATGTCCACGTCGCCGCCCTCGGGCTGGATGAGTTTGACAAACTTCACTTTCAAGCCGTCGAGCGAAACCGGAGAGGCGATTTGTTCAACGGGGGCAGGTGCAAGACCTGCCCCTACGCGGCCAGAATCTGCCGGGAATGCGCCTGCGAGGCAGGAGACGAGGCAGGCTTTGCCGTCGGGCACGGCCTCGGCCTGAATCTTGCCGCCGTAAATTTGCGAGGTGGCGACAAGCGCGCCGCCGTCGGCGGCCAACCCGTTGACGTAGGCAATGAGCGGCAGGCCGGCCATCACCGATAGCCCCGCTCCCAGATCCATCCCGGCCGAGGTGTTGCCCATCATCACCAGTCGCGGCCCACGCTCTTTGATCAGGGCGGCCAGCACGCGGCTGTAGGCTTCGGGGTTGAATTCGGCCAGCGCCGGATCGTCCACATACAAAACCGCGTCAGCGCCGATGGACTCGGCCAGCGACTTTGCGCCACTGCCCAACAACACGGCAACGGCCCTGCCGCCAAAGCCGGTAGCCAACTCTTTGGCCTTGCCCGCCATTTCAAACGTGATGTCGGCAAGTTTGCCGTTCAAATGCTCTGCGAGTACGAAAACGTCGTTTGCCATAATTCAACAACCTCAAACTTCAAATCTCAAACTTCAAAACAGCATTTTGGAGTTTGGACGCTTCGCGTGAAATTTGAAGTTAGCCCCTCAAGAGCCCCTTATCTCGGATAAGCCCCGCAATCTTCTCCGCCACTTCCTCCGGACTGCCCTCCCACATCTCGGCGTGCCCCGCAGATTCTGGCTTGAACATGCGGCGGACAGTTGAGCCTGCGCCTGCCGCCTCGCCGCCGGCGATCTCGTCAATCTTCGCCGTCTTGGCGATCTGGCGAATTTTACTCACCGGAGCGTAGCGCGGTGGCTGGTGCGCGGCCTGCACGCCGACCACCATCGGCAGTGACACTTCAAATTCGGCCATGACGCCGCCTGCATATTCCTTGTGGAGGACAGCTTTGCCGCCTGACACGGTGACGCCGGTCACAACGCCAACATAGGGCATTCCAAGATGGGCCGCGATCATCGGGCCAATTTGCCCGTCGCGGTCGTCGGCGGCCTGCACGCCGGTAAGCACGATGTCGGGCGACATGTCTTTGATGGCTTCGGCGAGGAGCCTGGCCTGGGTGTGGGAGTCGGTGCCACGCGGGAAGTCGCCGGTGATCTTGGCGGCCTTGTCTGCGCCTTTGGCCAGGGCGGTGTGCAGTGCCCCGTCCAGTTCGCCGGTCGTGTCCACGCCGACGACAGTCACGGTGCCGCTCGCGCTCTCTTTGGTCAGCACCGCCTCTTCAAGCGCGTGCTCGTCAAACTCGTTCAGCACATATTGAAGCGCCTCGTGATCGAGGTTGTTGCCCTCGCCGTTGATTTCAAGTTCATCAGTCAGATTGGGAACTTGTTTGATGGGGACGATGATGTTCATAGTGGTCAGTGAACAGTGGTCAGTGAACAGCGATTAGTCAAGTCACTGTTCACTGTTCACTGATTACCCTCTCATAGATTCATCCAGCAGTTCAAGAATGTCGCGCACCATCAACTTGTCATTGCCGGTGCTCTTGGCGGCGTCCTCGAAGCGTGAGACTTCGAATGGACAGCACACAGCCAGCACGTCCGCGCCGTATTCAACAGCCTCGCGCACGCGGCGCTCGGAGAGGCGCATCGTCGTGTGCTCTTTAGTGAACGAGTCCAGCCACATGCCGCCGCCGCCGCCGCCACAACAATAGCCATTCTCCCGGCACCGGCCCATTTCCACCAACTCAATGCCGGGGATAGCACGCAGTAGTTCGCGCGGGGCGTCGTATTCGCCGTTGTGCCGCCCGAGGTAACATGGATCGTGAAAGGTCACTTTCAGGTTGATGGGCTTCTTCAGCAGGGGCTTGAGTTTGTCGAGATGCTCGACGAGGAAGCGCGTGTAATGCAACACTTTGAAGTCCGCGCCATATTTCGGATACTCGTTCTTGAAGGCGTTGAACTCGTGCGGCCCGGTCACCACCATGCGGTTGAATTCGTATTTGCCGAAGGTGGCGATGTTCTGCTCGGCCAGCATCTCGAACAGGCCCTTCTCGCCTGCCAGCCGTTGCGAGTCGCCGTCGTCTTTCTCTTCGATGCCGAGGATGCCGAAGTCAATCCCCAGGGCGTTGAAGATGCGGGCGGCGGCGCAGGCGGCGTCAATGCCGCGCGGATGATAAGAGGGATAAGAGCCGACGTACCACAGGATGTCCACCGGGCGCTTGAGGTCTTTGATAATCGGCGCCGGGGCCCCCGCCTTCTTCACCCAATCCGCCCGTTTGCGTTGAGGCTGGCCGAGGGGGTTGCCGTGTTTGGCCGTGTCTTCAAATGCCTTTTGCAATTCGGGCGGGACGGTCGTGCCTTCCAGCACCGCTTGTTCGCGCACGGCGGGCATAATCTGGATCATGTTCACTTCTTTGGGGCACACGCGCAGGCAGTTCATGCAGGTCGTGCATAGCCAAAGATCGGGGGAGTTGAACAGGTCAATGCCCATCTGCGTCTTGCGGTGAATCTTGCGCGGGCTGTAATCGCCGACGATGTCCACCGGGCAGACGGTAGTGCACTTGCCGCAGCCGTAGCACCAGTTGAGCGACTCGCCGCCGGGGAGCGCCGCGACCTTTTCCAACTGCTCAACGTCGTAATCCCAAATGACCCTCTGCTCGAACATCCGGTTCCAGTGGCCGGAGATGTCCATGCCTTCCACGACGAGGTGTTTTTCTTCCTTGATATTTTCGGGCTTAACTTTGTCGAGACCAACGGCCATAATCCCTCCGGGAAAATTCCAAACTTCAAAATTCAAAAATCAAAACTTCTTGCGGTTTGAAGTTTGAAATTTGGAGTTTGAAGTTACGCTTCCATTTTCCAAACACCCAACAGCCGCCGCGAAAGTTCCGGCAGTTGCGGCACAACTTTGTTGAATTCCTGAGTCATTCGTATTCGCAGAGTGGTGTACATGTAGACGGCGTAGACGCAAGACAGAAAAACGTCAATACTAAACGGGCTGTTGCCTGCGCCGAACCTGGCGAACCCGGCGGCCTCGCCGGTGGCCCGCACAAAGGCGACGGCCACCCCCACCTTCATATAAGTCTCACCCGCATTTTGCCCGTGCAAATCGTATTGATCCTCGACGACCAGCGGCAGCGCGCCCGTGCCCGTTCGCGGGTCCCACATCCACCGCGTCCACAGCCAGCGCGATTCTGGGTCGGTGAAATGCAAAAGCTCGGAGGCCAGATCGCACAGAATGTTTTCGGGCAGGTCGGCGTCTTCTTTGCCGGGCAAGGGTTTGCGGGCCAGGCGCACGTCGCCCCAGTATCCCGACAGGCAATCCACAAATCCCTGAAAACGTTCCTGCGCTGAAGCCGGGTCGTAAAGCAAATAGCCAAGTGAGTTGCGCAACCCCTCGGCGCCCATCACGTCAATGATGGCGTCGGCCTTGCGGCGCGTGGCAAAGATGGAGCGCAGGATAAAGCGCAACTGCTCGCGGGTGAGGCCGGGCAGAGTCTCCGGGGCAAGCAACGCCCGAAAGCGCGCGCTCTTGCGCTCCAGTTCGGCGACGACATCGCCCAACTCAGCGCGCTCAATCTTTTCGAGCGCCTGGGCCATGAACTCCTGGGCGGTTTCGGTGTCTACAACTTGACCGGTGGTCAAATCTCAAACTCCAAAATTCAAACTTCAAACCCTGATTGACAAATCTTATT
>Ga0247727_10018493_pt1 | contig 10943 bp, 10 predicted proteins | sample WisWelCaveWW1625_FD_202498 | JGI IMG/M metagenome (GOLD analysis project Ga0247727, IMG submission 202498) | Biofilm microbial communities from Wishing Well Cave, Virginia, United States - WW16-25 | ecosystem: Environmental > Aquatic > Deep subsurface > Groundwater > Cave microbial mat | place...
ACCTGCGCAGCCGCCGCGTGGTCACGCCGCAGGCCGGCAGGACAGTCAGGTTCATGCGCGCCGGCAATTGAGAGGTGGCACGACTTGCTGGCGAGGCGCCGGCGTCCTATGTCAACTCGTCGCTCAACCGCAAAGAACAGATGCTGAACCAGATTTACATTCACCTTGGTGTCGCCTTTGCAGGCCTCGTGAGCTTCCTTACGCCATGCGTGCTGCCGCTGGTTCCGCCCTATCTCGGCTATCTCGGCGGCACCACCATCGAACAGCTCGGCAACAAGGACGAGATCGACCCCGCCCTCTGGCGCAGAGTCGTCCTGGCTTCCATATTCTTCGTGCTGGGCTTCACAACGGTATTCGTCGGTTTCGGAGCTGGTGCCTCCGTCCTCGGCCAGTGGGTCCAAGCGCACAAGGGGCAGCTCGCGGTCGTCGCGGGGCTCGTCATCATCCTGTTCGGCCTGCACTTCCTCGGTCTCTTGCGCGTACCCCTGCTCTACCGCGAGGCGCGTTTCCACTCAGCCAATCAGGGGGCGAGCCTGGCTGGCGCCTATGTGATGGGCCTTGCCTTCGCCTTCGGCTGGACGCCGTGCATAGGCCCGGTGCTGGGGACCGTTCTCAGCCTCGCAGCCAGCGAGGCAAACCTCGGTACCGGCGTGCGTCTGCTTGCGGTCTACTCGCTGGGGCTCGGCATCCCCTTCATTCTGGCTGCCGTCGCCATTCGCCCCTTCCTTCGCTTTCTCAAGCGTTTCCGCCGCCATCTCGGGCGCGTGGAGATGGTCATGGGCGTGCTACTCGTGGCAACTGGCGTGCTCATGCTCACGGGCGGGCTAAACTGGTTCGGCACCTGGATGATCGAGAACGTGCCGGTGTGGGGCAGCATCGAGGAGTTCTTAACGCCCAAGCAGTTGAAAACCGACATCCTGAAGGAAGGCGCGAAATGACGGCTGCCGTGCCGGCGTCGGCAAAGACGGCAATCGCGCTGACCATCGCCGGCTCCGACAGCTCGGGCGGCGCCGGCATCCAGGCCGACCTGAAGACCTTCGCAGCCTTCGGCGTCTACGGCGGCTCGGTCATCACGGCGCTCACGGCTCAGAACACGCTCGGCGTGCAGGGCATCCACCGCGTGCCCGCTGAATTTGTCGCCGCCCAGCTCGACTCGGTCCTCTCCGACCTCGACATCGGCGCCATCAAGACCGGCATGCTGGCCGACGCCGGCGTCGTCGAGACGGTTGCCTATGCGTTGGGCACGGCGCCATCCCGGCCTCTCGTCGTCGATCCGGTGATGGTGGCGACCAGCGGCGACGTCCTGCTGCAACCCGACGCGATCGACGTCCTCAAGTCCCGGCTGCTGCCCCTGGCGACGCTGGTTACCCCCAACCTGGCCGAAGCCGCGATTTTGCTCGGTTGCGGTCGAGCCGAGAGTGAGGATGACATCGCCGACCAAGCCCGATCGCTGCGTGCCGGCGGCTGCCGCGCGGTGCTGGTCAAGGGGGGACACGGCTCGGGAGACACCGCTGTTGACGTCTTCGCCGACGCTTCCGGCGTCGTGCGCCTTGCGCGTCCGCGCGTCCCAACGCGCCATACGCATGGCACCGGTTGTACGCTCTCGGCCGCCATTGCGGCGTTGCTCGCCCAGGGCGTGACGCTCAGCGAGGCGGTCGCGCGGGCCAAGTCGTTCGTTTGGCACGGGTTGCAGCATGGCAGCACGCTTGGGGTGGGCAAGGGGCGGGGGCCCGTCGACCAGCTGTTTGCCATCCGCCGCGGCGTGCCCCCTGCATAAGCCTCCGGGGCTCGATGGAGAAAATGGCGCACCTGGTCGCACCGCAATCGCGGCCGTTGAGCAACGGTCGGCAATCCTTTGCCAAGCAGCCCGGCGCTGCCGACGTCAAGTCCTTCTCTCCCCGCGTTGCCCATGCTAGCGGGATATCGTACGCACGCTTCCAGTAGGGCGCACCCCTTGCGAGTACGAGGCGACGGAGCCGGAAAGGAATTGCAATGAAGATGCTTGTGCGGCTGATCGCAGCGATCCTGCCTGCGGTTTTTTGTTGTTGGGCTGCGTTGGCGGATCCGATTGCGGACCTGTCAGGCTTTTGGAGCGGAAACGGCACGATCTCCCTCACCAATGGCAGGACGGAGCGCGTCAAATGCCAAGTCTACTACAAGATTGAAGGGAGCACCCAGATCCGCCAGACCATGCGCTGCGCCAGCGCCGACTACACCATCAATTCGCTTGCCGACCTTCAGCTGAAGGGCAGCCAAGTCACGGGCTCCTGGGAGGAGAAGACCTATGCCGCCAAGGGCGGCGTCACCGGACAATATTCTGGCGACAGCTTCACGCTGTCGATCAAGGGGCTCAACTTCACCGCAGCGATGAGTGTCACGCTCTCCAGCTGCAAGCAATCCGTCAACATCACCCCGCAGGGGCTGGAGATCACGCGGGTTGCAATTGCTCTCGCCAAGGAGCCCTGTGGCGGGTGAGACACGCCGGCGCGGCGATCGGGCGGTCAGTTGTTGCTCCCACCATCGAAGTCTGGAACAAAGGCTCTGCGAAGCTACGGGGGAGAGCGAAGCCCGATAATCCAGGGACGGGTTCCGCTCCAGAGAAAGCCGGTCCGGTTCCGCCGGACCGGCTTTCTTGCTATCGAGCCGCCATCACTTGACAGTAGGCGCGCGCCTGGCGCTTGTGGTGGTTCCATATCCCCACTGCGAGGAGGTCGCGATGGCCCGACAGCTGCCGACCTATGGCGATGTTCTGGCAGCCCGCCAGCGGATCGGCTCTTTGGCCTGCCGGACGCCCCTGATCGAGCACCCGGCGCTCAACGCGGCCGTGGGCGGGCGGGTGCTGCTCAAGGCGGAGAATCTCCAGCGCGTCGGTGCCTTCAAGTTTCGCGGCGCCTACAACAAGATCGCTCAGGTCGACAAGGCGGCATACCCCGGCGGTGTGGTGGCATGCTCCTCGGGCAACCACGCACAGGGCGTCGCGGCGGCCGCAACCCTGCGCGCCCTCAAGTCGACAATCGTCATGCCGTCCGATGCACCCCGCCTCAAGATTGAGCGCACCAGGGCTTTTGGGGGCGAGGTTGTAGCCTATGATCGCGTCAAGGAGGATCGCGACGCCATTGCGCGCGAGCTTTGTGAGACGCGGCATGCGGCTTATGTCCACCCGTTCGACGACCTGGATGTCATCGCCGGGCAGGGCACCGTCGGCCTTGAGATGATGGAGCAGGCCGAGGCGCTCGGCGCGATACCCGATATCGTGCTCGTTGGCGCCTCGGGAGGAGGGCTGATCGGCGGCATCTCGGTCGCCGTCAAGGAAGTGAGCCCGTCGACCCGGATCTACAGTGTCGAGCCGGCAGGGTTCGACGATCTCGCGCGCTCGATGGTGCGCGGCACCCGTGAAAGGAACGATCGGCTGACCGGCTCGATCTGCGATGCGCTGCTGGCGGCGATGCCGGGTGAGTTGACCTTCGAGATCGCCAAGCGCCACCTCGAAGGCGGCCTCTCGGTCACCGACGAGGAGGCGAAGGCGGCGGTGCGCTTCGCCTTCCGCGAGCTGAAGCTGGTGCTCGAGCCCGGCGGCGCCGTGTCGCTGGCGGCCATCCTGGCGAAGAAGCTGCCGTTCGAAGGCAAGACGGTTGCGGCCGTCCTCTCAGGCGGCAATATCGACCCCTCCCTGTTCGCCGAGATCATCCTGGAGCAGCGGGCGGCTTAGGGCGGAACGTAGGGCGCAACGCGGCGAAGCCAGCATTGCGCCGAGCCGACCTCTCCACAAGCCGCGCCGACCGGTGAGAGCGAGAATCGGTGCAATGCGGCTATCGCTGCATTGGCACCCTACGCCACGCTTATCCCCAAAGCTCGGGTTGCGGCGGATGCACCAGCGCCCCCTCATAACGCAGGCCCGGCTGACGATCGCGCGCCAGCAGCAGCGGCCCGTCGAGGTCGACCCAATCGGCGTCCTGCGCCAGCAGCAGGGCAGGCGCCATGGCAAGCGACGTCGCAACCATGCACCCCACCATGATCTTGAGCCCGGCGGAACGCGCGGCTGCCGCCAGCGCCAATCCCTCGGTCAGACCGCCCGCCTTGTCCAACTTGATGTTGACGGCGTCGTAGCGGTCGGCGAGGGCTGGAAGGTCGGCGCGGGTATGCAGCGATTCATCGGCACAGACGGGCACCTTGCGCTCGGTCTGGGCCAATGCGCGATCGGCCCCGGCGGGCAAAGGCTGCTCGATCAGCTCGATGCGATTCTCCGCAGCCAGGGTCATCAGCTCCGGCAGCTGCCCAGGCGTCCAGGCTTCGTTGGCGTCGGCGATCAATCTCGCGTCGGGCCGCGCCCTGCGCACGGCGCGCAGGCGGTCGGCATCGCCATCGCCGCCGAGCTTCAGCTTCAGCAGGGGCATAGACCGGGCCGAGACGGCGCCGGCGGCCATTGCGCCGGCGGTGCCGAGACTGATGGTGTAGGCCGTCACGACCGGCCGCAACTTTGGCAGGCCGGCCACGCTGGCGGCGCGGGTGCCCGACCGCTTGGCCTCGTAGTCCCACAGGGCACAGTCGACGGCATTGCGCGCGGCGCCGGCCGGAAGTCGCCGCCAAAGGTCCGCACGGTCAGCCACGCCGCCGAGCGCCGCGATCGACCTAAGCACGCCATCGACCGTCTCGCCGTAGCGGGCATAGGGAACGCATTCGCCGCGCCCCTCGATCGTACCGTCGCCGACGCGGGCTACCACGACCGCCGCCTCACGCTTGGCGCCGCGTGCGATCACGAACTCGCCGGCGATCGGCCAGGTCTCGGCAATGGCGTGAACCTTCAGTACGGCAGGCATGGGCGAACGCGTCGATCTTAAACGTAGGGTGCCAATCGGGCGAAGCCCGATTGCACCTGTGCTCGTGTCCCGCCTCTGACCAGCGCAGCTCGGCGCAATGCGGCTGCCGCCTTATTGCGCCCTACCGCAGCCGGCCGCTGGCATGGGCGAGGAACAGGTAGACGCGCCCGCTGTCGGAGATCAGGTGGTTGTGCACGCTGCGCCCCGCCGGATCCTTCTGCTCGATGTCGCGCACCAGCCACTCGAAGTCGACGAGGAAGCGGTCGACGATGCGGCGGAAATCCACGTCCGTCCGGTAGCGGGCGCTGATCTCGTCGAACAAGGCACGGCCGTCGTTGGTGTAGATGCTGCGTACCATGATGCCGCGTTGTCCGGCGCGGAACCGCGACCAGATGGCGGAGGCAGTGGTTGGATCGAGGGCCCTTGCAATGCTCGCGATGTTGATGGCGCCGTCTTCCCGCGAGGCGCGTGCCAGCAGATCGCCGAGCGTCCAACGGTCGCCATTGTCGCTGACCGGGACCGGCAGATTTTGGTCGCTTCGCTGCGCGGCGAACGCCGCCGTAAGCGAGACTGGCGCCCCTGGCGCCAGCGGGCCCGGCGGTGTCACATCGCGGCGTTCGCGCGAGGAGAGACTCGACAGGTGTTCCAGCGCGCGCAGCTGGTCGCTGAGCGCGCTGCGCATGCTCTCGGCGCCTTCGCGGGCCGCTGCCGGAAGCCTTTCCGCCTCCGCGCGGATCCGCCCCTGCTCGATCTGCAGATCTGCGGCCGCCCGAGCGGCGCGTGCCTTCAAATCCTCCGACGTCTCGCTGAACCGGCTGGCGATGGTACCAAGGTGCTGCGACACCTCCTGCGACACACCGGACACCTTCGCCCGCATCTCGTCGAGAGCTTGGGCCGTCTGGGCGTCGGTCTGGCTTCTCAGCCGCTCCAACTCGGCGGCGGCGGCTTGCGAGTGGGCGGCTGCATTCTGCGTCATCCGTTCCGTCACGTTGCGGGCGCGATCCTCGGTGTTGGCCATCGCGCCTTCCAGCGTCTGCGCGTAGCCGCGCATCACATGGTCGATCTGGTCGGCCTTGCCCGACAGGCGCTGCAGCGTCTCGTTCAATTCGCCGTGCCGTCTCTGGAGCGTGGAATCGATGCGAGTGTTGGCGGTCTCGAGCGCGTTCGCCGCCCTCGCAATGGACTGACCTTGGTTCGTCACGCCGGTCATCTGCTTCACGAGGTTCTCCGAAACGCCCTTCAGAAGATCGGCCTGTCCGGAGAGGCCCTCGATCGCGTGCAGCGATTGGCGCGTGATGCTGTCGCTCGACCGGCGCACCGCATCGAGCCCGTGCATCATGGATTCGTCGAGATTGCTGGCGTGCTGCCCCAGCGTGTCCGACAGCGACCGCACGTGGTTTTCCATGGCATGCGTAAGCGCGCGTGCCTTGTCGCTCACTGCGCTGTCGATGGCCACCGTCGAGCGCAGCATCGTATCGTCGAATCGCGCCAAGCGCTCGGCAAACGCGGCATCGAGGGCACGCGTGCGGTCCAGCAACTGGATGTCGAGCGCCTCGGCGCGGCTTGCCAACGTGGCATCGAGCGCAACGGTGTAGTCGTCGAGCACCGCTTGCAACTGTTGCGTACGGTTGGAGAGCGTGGTCTCCAACCCGCCGCTCGCAGTGGAAAGCTGGCTTTCCAGGGCGACGAGGTTTTGCCCCGCCCCCTCGATGATCTTGGCAAGCTTGAACTGTTGCTGGGACAGCTTATCGATCAGCGTGGGCACCTCGCTGCCCATGGCCTTCAGCGTCTCGGAGACCTTGTCTGTCGTGCTCACCAAGGCATGCCGCTCACCGGCCAACTCCTGGATCAGGCCGCGGATCTTGTTTTCGTTCTCCCCGTAGGCCTTCTCGAGGTTTGCCACCTCGTTGTGCACCAGCCCCTCAAGTTCGCCGGCGCGACCAAGCGCGCGCGAAATGGCCTCGTTCATGAAGGACACTTGGCGCCGGACGGCCTGGCCGAGGGAGGCCGCGGACTGCTCGGCGGCGCGATCCGGTTCAGCGAGCCGGACGGCAACCTCGGTCATCGCCGCCGACATCAGCTTGAGCTCCTGCGCCCGCCACGCCAGCAGCGCCAAGAACCAGAACAGCGCAATGGGCAGGAAGACGGTGGCTGCCACGATGATCATCGTCGGGCTGGCGAGCGTCGCCATGAAGCCGCTTCGGGAAATCTCGGGCGACAGCATGGCCCAGCCCAGCAGGGTGCCGACGGCGAGCCATCCCCCGGAGCCGGCGGCAGCCAGCATGAACGACTGGTTCGACGGCCTCTGCTGCAACGCAAAGATGAGGCCGCCGATCGAGGGGGCGTCGTCGTTGGCGGCGATGTGGGAACGCGGCGGGGCGGCCGCCCGCCGCTTGGGCGGGCGCCGACTCGCGTCCCCGTCTGCCCTATAGGGCGAATGGGCCGAAGCAACCGGCGGGGACTCTGCTTCCTTGCCTGCCTTTCCCGCAGGCCGACCGGCATCGGGGTTCGGCAGCGGGATATTGGGCGGGCCGGCGGGAGCTCTTTTTGCGCCACCGGGTTGCGGAACCGCGCTGAATTTGGGCAGGGGCTTGGCTGTGTTCGCCAAGCTTGCAGCCGGCGCACCCGCTTTCGCCACGCCGGCCGGCACTACCGCGCTTCCCCGGCCCGACGATGGGGCCGACGCACTATCAGCCGGGCGCTCGCCCTTGCTGGGCTGGCGCAGACTGGTATCGCGTCGCGTGCTGCCGTCGTGAGCCATTCCCCCAGTCCGAATCTAGGCGCCGCTAGGCTCCCGAATCCGTGCAAGCAAGGCATAACGCATTTGCTTGCCGGGGCACAGCGGCCGGCGCCAAAAAAGGTGATCAACCCCCTGAATGCGTCGCTGCGGGATTGGTCGCTCAGCACTCACGGGCCTAGCTATGCGGCCAATGGGGCAAAACAAAGATGCTGTAATGTAAGGCGAAAAGTCGGAAAGTGGCGTAACGAAGAGGAGCTGCCCGTGCCTCATCGCACGCTGGCGGCGAATACGACCAGAGATAGCGCATGTTCCTGCTGCGCAACTTTATGGGGAGGGATGGCGCGTGAGTCCGCTCCCCGGCGCACCACCGATTCGCCCATCCTCGCGTGCCCATTTGCCACGCCCCGATTCATGGACAAATGGTTTGACTAGCCAACCATATTGCTTGAATTTGTGCGGCGTGATCGTTAACAGGAGCGGCGTCGCCGATAAGCGATGCCTGCACCTGGAAACACGGACGATCGCACGCCGCGCATGGCCAAGATTACGTTCATTCAGCCGGATGGCACTGAGCAGGTGGTTGAGGGCGAGCCCGGTATGACCGTGATGGAGACGGCGAAGAAGCACTTCATCGACGGCATCGAGGCCGAGTGCGGCGGGGCGTGCGCGTGCGCGACCTGCCACGTCTACGTTGACGATCTCTGGCGGGAGAAGGCGGGCGGCCCTGGCGAGATGGAGGAGGACATGCTCGATTTCGCCTTCGACGTCAGGCCCGAGAGCCGGCTATCCTGCCAGATTAAGGTGACCGAGGCCCTCGATGGCCTCGTCGTCCGCATCCCCGACAAGCAGTTCTGAGCGAGCGAGCCTGGTTATATGTCAGCTGACGGGACCGCGGGCACTGCCCCCATTGAGACTGACGCCCTGATCATTGGCGGCGGGCCGGTCGGGCTCTTCGCCGTGTTCGAGCTCGGGCTGGTCGACATCAAATCGCACGTCATCGATATTCTGGACAAGCCCGGCGGGCAATGCGCCGAGCTCTATCCCGAGAAACCGATCTACGACATACCGGGCATGCCGGTCGTGACCGGGCAGGGGCTGACCGACGCGCTCATGGCGCAGATCAAGCCCTTCGGCGCCACCTTCCATTTGGGGCAGCGCGTCGATACCTTGGAGAGGACGCGCGACGGGCGTTTCCGGCTCGTAACCGATACCGGCGCGCATTTCCTTGCCAAGGTGCTGGTCATCGCCGCGGGCGGCGGCTCGTTCACGCCCAAACGGCCCCCCCTTGCCGGCATTGAGCCCTACGAGGGCAAGTCGGTGTTTTATTCGGTGCGCCGTATGGAGGAGTTCCGGGGCAAGGATGTGCTGGTGGTCGGCGGCGGCGACTCGGCGCTCGACTGGACGCTCAACCTGCAGCCCGTCGCCAGGAGCCTCACCCTGCTGCACCGGCGCGACGAGTTCCGAGGCGCCCCCCACTCGGTCGAACAGATGCGCGCGCTCATTCGCGACCGGAAGATTGCGCTGCTGATCGGTCAAATGGCAGCGTTGCACGGCGAAGCGGGCGCCCTGACGGCCGTCACCGTGAAGACAAAGGACGGGGAGACGCGCGTCGCGGCCGATCGGCTCCTGCCGTTCTTCGGCCTCACCATGAAGCTCGGACCGGTCGCCAACTGGGGTCTCAATCTGCACGAGAACCTGATCCCGGTGGACACCGAGAAATTCGAGACCAGTGAGCCCGGCATCTTCGCCGTCGGCGACATCAACTCGTACCCCGGCAAGCTGAAGCTCATTCTCTCCGGCTTCCACGAGGCCGCTCTGATGTCGCAGGCGGCCTACAAGATCGTGTACCCGGGCAAGAAGCTCTTGTTCCAGTACACCACGTCATCCTCGTCGCTGCAGAAGAAGCTGGGCGTGAGCTGAGCCTCGTGCCGGGCATGCAAGAACCAAGGTAGAACGTGTGAGGTGCAGCGTTCGTCGCTGGCACGCGTCACCTGGTCATGGAATCCTTCCGCTTCTGTTCTTCCCAGAACTTCTCGCCGCTCCATTTTTCATCGCTCGCCCCGCCACAGCCGAAGAAGCCGCAACTCTCCACCTTCTTGGGTTGCGGAAGCTTGGGTGTGAAATCGCCGGCCAGATGGCGTTGGAGACTGCCCTTGATCTCCGCGCTTTTCCCGTCGGTGCAGTAGTCGGGGTCGCCCGACACGCGCTCGCGGATGAGCTTGTAGGTCGTGTCGTAGCTCTTCTCGACCTTGGCGAGCTGCTCGACGCCCGATTGCTTCGCCTCGTAGGCGAGGTAGGCGGCTCTGAGCTTTCCCGGGTCGAAGAAGAAGCCGCACCTGTGGGCCCGTGCCGAGGTCCACGCCACCGCGATCGGCCGCGCCAGCGGGTCCTCTTCTTTGAGGGTTCCGGGCGCGTCTGCCGCCTGCACCGTCCCCGTCAGCAGCCCGCTCGCGCCGCCGCTGCAGCCGGCGAAAACCGCCGCAACCGCGAGTAGCAGCCCGGAGGCGATAGCTTGCGCGAATCTGTCCATGCCTTCCCCCGATTGCCGCCAGTGTGCCCGGAAACACCGGCGCGTCAATAGCCTAACTATTCACCCGAATCATGTGCTTCGGAAGGCAGGGAAGCGATCGCGGCGTCAGGCGGCGGATCGACTGCGCGTAGCATCAATGCCGCGCCTCGCACTCATGTACGCATCATGGGGCTTTCTGATGAAACTGAGTGCGGCCTTGCGGGAGGTTTTCTTCGGGATTCCCCCATAGACGGCTCGCGCCACCTCTATGACGTGCTCCTTCTTCAGCGTGGAATTCGCAAGCTCAGAGAAAACCTGGTCAAAGCGGTCGCTGCCGGTTTCCGCCTTAAGGCGATCGACAATTCCCGAATCTCCTTCTCCGGATTCAGGGTCATTGGTCTGGCGTCTCCATTTCCCAGGCCGACACCATAAGGAAGCCGCCGCACAGTTTTGGGGCGGACTATCCGTTGCAGCGAGAGGCCTACCGCATCAACTCCCGCATGGCCCGGTCGAGGCCGTCAAGCGTGAGCGGGTACATGCGGCCTCGCAGCAGGTCGCGCATGATCCTTGTGGACGGCGTCCAGCCCCAGTGGTCCTCCGGCACCGGGTTGAGCCACACGCAGTGCTCGTAGATGTCGGCGACGCGGCGCATCCACACCGCGCCCGGCTCCTCGTTCATGTGCTCGACCGAGCCGCCGGCCACCGAGATCTCGTAAGGGCTCATGGAGGCATCGCCGACGAACACCACCTTGTAGTCGGCCGGATACTTGTGCAGCACCTCCCAGGTCGGCGTCCGCTCGGTCCAGCGACGCGCGTTGTCCTTCCACACGAACTCGTACAGGCAGTTGTGGAAGTAGAAATACTCGAGGTGCTTGAA
>Ga0247727_10018494_pt1 | contig 10943 bp, 8 predicted proteins | sample WisWelCaveWW1625_FD_202498 | JGI IMG/M metagenome (GOLD analysis project Ga0247727, IMG submission 202498) | Biofilm microbial communities from Wishing Well Cave, Virginia, United States - WW16-25 | ecosystem: Environmental > Aquatic > Deep subsurface > Groundwater > Cave microbial mat | place...
AGGCGAAACATTTTCTTCTGCAGCTCGCGCTGGTGAATCCGAATACTGCCGCCGGCGATTTCGGTGCCGTTGAGCACGAGATCATATGCCTTGGCGCGCACCTTCTCCGGCGCGGTGTCCATCAGCTCAATGTCTTCGTCTTGCGGCGCGGTGAACGGATGATGCCGCGCCATCCAACGTTTTTCGTCTTCGTCAAATTCCAATAACGGAAAATCTACGATCCAGTGCAAGTTGAATAAATTTTCGGGAATCAGCTTCTCTTCATTCGCGAGGCGCAGGCGCAAGGCGCCCATCACTTTTTGGGCTTTCTCTTCTTCGTCGGCCACAAAGAGCAGCAAGTCGCCAGCCTTCGCGCCAACGGTGGCATTGACTTTTCCGATCAACTCGGCGGGAAAAAATTTCGCCGCACTGCCTTCCCAGCCGGTCTCCGAAACTTTAATTGCAACCAAACCCTTCGCGCCCATTTGCGTCGCGTATTGCGTCAAATCGTCTATTTGTTTACGCGAATGTTTTGCGCCGCCGGGCAACGCCAGCGCTTGCACGGTTTTGCCGCTTGCCGCGGTTTCGACGAAAATTTTAAACTCGCTTTGCGCCGCCAGTGCGGTGACCTGGCGCATCTCGAGGTCGAAACGCAAATCCGGCTTGTCACTGCCGAAACGCGACATCGCCTCGGCATACGTGAGACGCGGCAGCGGCAGAGTAATTTTTAGGCCGAGAATATTCGACATCATTTCGGCGGCGAGACCTTCGACCAACGCCATCACGTCTTCTTGATCGACAAACGACATCTCAAGATCGATCTGCGTGAACTCCGGCTGGCGGTCGGCGCGCAAATCTTCATCGCGGAAACAGCGCACGATTTGGAAATAGCGATCCATGCCCGCGACCATGAGAATTTGCTTATACATTTGCGGGCTTTGCGGCAGCGCATAAAAGCTGCCTTTGCGAACGCGGCTTGGCACCAAATAATCCCGCGCCCCTTCCGGCGTGCTGCGCATGAGAATCGGTGTTTCAATATCGACGAAACCGTGGCGATCCAAATAATCGCGCGTCACTTTATACATCTGGTGACGGATCAACAGATTGCGCTGCATATCCGGCCGGCGCAAATCGAGATAGCGATATTTCAACCGCAGCTCTTCCGAGGCTTCCACATGATCGCTAATTTCAAACGGGGTGACCTTCGCGGCATTCAAAATTTTTAATTCTTGGGCAATAATTTCGATTTCGCCGGTGACAATATTTTTATTGATCATTCCCGCCGGACGAGACGCCACGACGCCGCGCACCGCGATGACAAATTCGTTGCGCAGCTCTTTGGCTTTCTGGTACATCTCGCCGGCTTCGGGGTTGAAAACGATTTGGGTTTTGCCGTGCCGATCGCGCAAGTCGACGAAAAAGACGCCGCCGTGATCGCGCCAACTATCGACCCAGCCCATGAGAATGACTTCCGCGCCGCGGTTTTCTCCGCGCAGCGCCCCGCAGGTGTGGCTGCGTTTCCAATTGCCTAATTTCTCCATGCGTAGACCTCCGTATCTATAAAAAAAATGCCGATCTCAAAAATGTTGCTTTGAGATGCGGCTTCACGAAAATTTCGCGATTAAATTTTCCAGCCGACTTCCCGATGCGACATTTATATAATCGGCATTTTTGTAAAAAAAGGCAAGCGGAATTTAAGCAAAAGCTCCGCGCCCTCCCGCCAGTTGAAAAACTAAAATGGGCTGCCGCTCGGCAGCCCATTTTAAAAAAAACCGCTAAGCCACGAGCGCCGCCGTTTTAAAAACCCATTAAATAACCGAAGCGGATCGCAAAATTGGGGGCGCCGCCATCAAGCCCGATGCCGAGGCCGCCGCGCAAACGACCGCCGCCCTGCAACGGATAATCCACCCCGCCGCTGAGCAAAATATAATTGCCGCGCGTGCGAATATTCAATTCTCCGAGGAGATTCACGCCGCGGTTCGTTGGATAAATAGCGCCGCCGGCGATTAAGAAGGCCGATTTAAGACCAGAGCCGCTTTCTAATTTTTGTGTTGTTGCATTATATTTCAACGTTTGAACTTCGTCGAGCTCCAAACCTGCCGTGCCGGTCAACACCACGCCGCTGGGCAGATGATGCCGCAAGGAGCCGAAACTGCCAATTTCCAGCGTGCCTTCGCCGAGGGCTTCACTACCAATCGGCAAAGTCAAAAAAGCGCCCACCGAAACGGAAGTGGGACCGGGTTTGATATTGTAGCGCGCCGAAGCCAAGACATCAGAAATGCCCGACTGGCCATCGCCGGCACCCGGAGAAACATTGCGAAACCCGACACCGCCGCCAACTTGTATTTTTTGAGCAATCGGCAAAGCGGCCTGAACGGCGAGATCGATGCTGGAAAAATCATTATCGTATGTGCCATACTGAAAAAAACCTTCGCCATAAGGTTGAGTGGCGATCGGCGCGTCTTGAAAAAAAGTTTGCAAGAGGCGGACTTCATCGCTCTTTTCTTGCGCTGCCGCTACGGTGTAAATCGCACCCAAGGTCAGAATGAGAAATCTACAACGACGAGACATTTCCTATCTCCTTAAATAAAGTTAGTCAATTTATTTCGAAACCATTGCTGGTTTATCTACGCAAAATGCTTGACCGAGGTTGCGGATCAACGCAACTTTACGATTTGGCCGTTGCGGATTTGCAGAATATTGACTTTGCTGTTGACATTTTCCGAGTTGCGCAGATTGATCTCTCCTTTCATGCCGATGAACGTCTCCATTTGCGCCAACGCTTGCCGCAGTTGCAGGCGGCTGCTCCCGCCCTGCTGGATTGCTTTGAACAACAAATTGGCGGTGTCGTAGCCAAAAATCTCCCACTTTTCCGGTGTCGCGCCCATACGAACGCGAAAGTCGTTGCGAAATTGTTTATACCTGGCGCTTTCCGGATCGATAAAATAGTCGCTCGCAAAAATCGTCCCTTCGACATAGCGTTGCAATTCCTTATTTTTCGCGAGATCGGTTAAATACCAATTCTCCCCGCCCATAATGGCGCTCTGAAAATTGAAGTACGCCCGCTGTCCCGCGACGAGCCGAATATCTTCGGCAGGGAGCGGCATAAAAATCGCGTTGAGATTGGTCACCGGAATATTCACTTCTTCGGGATCCATCTGCTTTGGATTCGTTCCGGCCGGAAAAAGTTTTAATTTCAGCGAATCTTTATAAGCCCGCCGAAAGGCGGCCATGCGAATCGATTTGAAAATACGACCCAAATCTTGCGGCTCGCCGTAGTACCATTTTTGCGCAAAAATTTCGCCGCCCAAGCTATCCACCGCAGCGCTAAAGCCGTCCGCCATCTGCTGGCCGTAATCATCTTGCGGCGCCAAGGTGACAAAAGTTTTCGCATTCAGATAAGTAAAAGCGTACTCCGCCAGCGCGCGCGCCTTGCGCTCGCGATCGGCATTGAGCTGAAAAACATTTTCACCCAAACGGCCGATGCCATTTTCCGTGGCGACTGGCGCGATAAACGGCACGCCCTTCGCATTCGCGAGCGCAGCCATGGCGCCGGTCGTCGCATTATCCACTTCACCGATGATCGCCACGATCGTTTGATCTTCGAGCAAGTCTTGCGTCACTTTCAGCGCGCGCAAGAGATTGCTCTCCGAATCGCGCACCACAAATTCAATCGTGGGGCCGCCGTTATTGTTGGCGCCGGTAAGCTGCGCGTACTTCAGGCCGCGATAAATGCCCATGCCGGCCTCGGTGTCAATGCCGGTGAGCGGCAACACGATGCCAAGGCGCAAAACCGCGGCGACAGTCTCACCACCGGTGCGGCGTAATTGCTCAAACTCCTTGCGCAGCGCGGGATCGAGGTTCGTGCGCAGAGATTCGTCGATTATTTTTTCGCCGGCATCGCGATTGCCGAGCGCCATTTCATCGCGCGCCAGCGCCAATGCCACGAGCATAGCGCCTTTCGGCCCCGTATAACTTTTGCGCAAACGCCGCAGATCCGTTATCGGCAAATAGTCTTCGAGCACAGGGCGCGCCCACTCGGCGGCTTGGTGGCGCAGCGCGAAAGCGCGGCCGGTCTCGACAATCCAAAGAAATTCCACCGCGGCCTCGAGCGGCTCGTCTTTGTGAAAAGCGATCATGCCGAGCAAAACATGGCCATGCGGCACATATGTGCTTTTCGGATAATTGCGCTCCAGATCATCAATCGCGGCGCGAGCCATTTCAAAACGGTTCAAGTGATAACCACAACGCGCTTTCATATACAGCGCCGCAGCAACGCGCGGATGCTTCGCATTGGCTTGCAACAGAACGTCAAAAATCGCCAGCGACTCTTCGTGACGTCCGGCATTGAATACCTCGACGCCGCGCTTGAACGTCGTTTCCACTTCAAGGGCGAGACGAGACGCCAGTTTCTCTTGTGCGCCAAGCGCCGCACTCAACAATAGAAGCAATCCGGCAGCAACGATTTTACGCGTGTTCAAAAAATAATTTCGCATGCTTTGCACATCATCAGGTTTCCTTCTTCCGGCGCGTCCGCTTTTTCGCAATCACTCCGCGATGCCGTGCCTCCGGCACAAACAACATAATGATCCATATCAAAAAAAGTTCTCCGTCGCCGTCAAGCTTTCATTCGACCGTCACGCTTTTGGCCAAGTTGCGCGGCTGATCCACGTCGCAGCCGCGCATAATCGCAATGTAATAAGCCAGCAACTGCAGCGGAATGATCGTCAAGATCGGCTGCAGCATCTGCTGCGTCTGCGGAATGTAAATTACGTGATCGGCGCGTTTTTTGATTTCTTCATCGCCTTCCGTCGCGATCGCAATCACGCGGCCGCGTCGCGCGCGCACTTCTTCGATGTTGCTGACGATCTTCTCATAGGTCGAATCTTTGGTGGCGATAAAAACGACCGGCATGTTATCATCGATCAACGCAATCGGCCCGTGCTTCATTTCCGCGGCGGGATAGCCTTCGGCATGGATGTATGAAATTTCTTTCAGCTTCAACGCGCCTTCCAGGGCCACCGGAAAATTATAGCCGCGGCCAAGATAGAGAAAGTTGCTGCTCTTATGATAAATTTGCGCGATCTTTCTGATCTCCTCGCGCAGATTGAGAATCTTTTCCACTTTATCCGGCAGCGCCATCATTTCCTGCACGAACTCCACGCCTTTGGCGGACGACATATTTTTATGCCGCGCCAAAAACAAGGTGATCAGCGCCAGCAACGTCACTTGCGAGGTGAACGCTTTCGTCGAGGCCACGCCGATTTCCGGCCCGGCGTGCAAATACGCGCCGGCGTGCACTTCCCGCGCCACCGAAGAACCGACGACGTTGCAAAGGCCAATCACCGTCGCGCCTTTGCGTTTGGCTTCGCGCACCGCCGCCAGCGTGTCCGCGGTTTCGCCGGATTGGCTGATGGCGATCACGACGTTATGTTCTTCGATCACCGGATCGCGATAGCGAAACTCGCTGGCATATTCGACTTCCACCGGCACGCGCACAAATTCTTCGAGCATGTATTCGCCGATGAGCGAGGCATGCCACGATGTGCCGCAAGCGGTGATGAGAAAACGTTTCGCATTCAACAACGCGTCGATCGCTTCGCGCAAGCCGCCGAGCCGCACCATGCCTTCATCTTTCAGAATGCGGCCGCGCATCGCATCTTTGATCGTGCGCGGCTGTTCCATAATCTCCTTCAACATGAAGTGATCGTAGCCGCCTTTTTCGATGCGCCCGATATCGAACTTAATTTGCTCCACTTGCTTTTTGACCGGCAGGTTGCTGATCGTTTTCACTTCGATGCTGTTGCGGCGCACCACTGCCATTTCATCATCGTCGAGATAACTGACTTGTTTGGTGTGATTGAGAATGGCGGAAACGTCGGAAGCGACAAAATTCTCGCCGTCACCGAAGCCGACCACCAACGGACTGCCTTTGCGCGCCGCGATGATCACCTCAGGCTCATCGCTGCAAACTGCCGCGATACCGTAGGTGCCTTCCACTTGCAGCAGCGCCGCGCGCACGGCTTCTTCAAACGTCAGGCCGCGCTTGTAAAATTCCTCGATCAAATGGACCAAAGCTTCCGTATCCGTTTGCGTGCTGAATTCATGCCCCTTTGAAATCAATTCCGTTTTAATCGCTTCAAAATTTTCGATGATGCCGTTATGAATCAGCGCGATTTTGCCGCTGCAATCGGTGTGCGGGTGCGCATTTTGCGAATTTGGCACACCGTGTGTTGCCCATCGCGTGTGCGCAATGCCGACCGAACCGTTCACCGGCCGCTCAACGAGCAGCGATTCGAGATTAACGATTCTCCCCGCTTGTTTAACGAGATTGATTTTCCCATGGGAAAGCGTTGCGATGCCGGCAGAATCATAGCCGCGATATTCCAGCCGTTTGAGTCCTTCGATTAAAACCGGTACAAGGGGTTTTTTGCCGAGATAACCGATGATGCCACACATAGTTGTTCTCCTTTATAATGTTACCTCTAAAGCCAATAACTATCTTCACGTGCTTAACGCTCCTCAACGCTCCACGGCGCGTTTGACAAAATATAAATGCTGCGATAAAAATGCAAGCGAAAACTAATTTGCTGAATGAAAAGGGCATTCAAATTTTCTAAATTGGATAGGCAAACAAGCTGTGACATATTCGCATAATCTCGAATATTGCCCTTATTGCTCGGATGGTTGTCGCGCCATTGCTTCGCGGTCATGCCGAATAGCGCCATATTCAGCATGTCCGCTTCCGAAGCGTAGATCAAACTTATTTGGTGTGACGTCAGTTCCGGCGGGATCAGGTTCTCTTTGATCGCGTCGGTATGAATCCGATAATTGATTTTGGCGAGATTGCGCCGGATATCCCAGCCAAGTTGTTTCAGCTCTTCGTCCTTGAGCCGCTGGAACTCTTTAATGAGATATAGTTTGAATTCAACGGAAACCCAGGAGGCGAACTCGAAGGCGATGTCTTTGTGGGCGTAGGTGCCACCGTAGCGGCCCTGCTTAGATATGATACCGATTGCGTTTGTTTTTTCAATCCATTGGCTTGGTGTTAATGTAAAACTGTTAAGGCCGGCCTGTTTTTTAAACCCGTCGAATTCGACGGGTTTAAAATCAGGGTTGTTCAACTGCTCCCAGATCCCTAAAAACTCAATGGAATTCCTGTTCCGCAGCCAGTTTCTAATCAAATCATCGGTTCTGTCGGAATTTTTATATCGCGCAATATCCGTGATGCAGATATAATCTTCATCATCTTTGTTGAAGATGACAATTTCTCGGCCTTTCACATTTATCTTTGCCATTTTATTTTCCCGACTAAGTTCTAATTTCCCCGAATTCGAGGGAATTAAGACCAGGTTTTCAAAACTGGCCGAGTTCGACCAGTTTGCCGATTCCCATTTTAACAGCCTCCATGTTGCTCTGCGTTGATTTTAAACCCATCGAATTCGATGGGTTTAAAAAAACGGCGCGGCGCTACTCCCACTCAATCGTGCTCGGCGGCTTCGAGCTGATGTCGTACACCACGCGATTGACGCCGCGCACTTCATTGGTGATTCGGGAGGAAACTTGCGCCAACAGATCGTGCGGCAGTTTCGTCCAGTCCGCGGTCATGCCGTCGACGGAGTTCACCGCGCGCAGGGCGATGGTCATTTCATAGGTGCGATTGTCGCCCATCACGCCGACGGAGTGAATCGGCAGCAACACCGCGAAGGCTTGCCAGGTTTGATCATACCAACCGCTCCGGCGCAGCTCGTCGATGAAAATCGCGTCGGCTTCGCGCAGCAGGTGCAAGCGTTCCAGCGTAATTTCGCCTAAAATGCGCACGGCCAAACCCGGGCCGGGGAAAGGATGGCGGCCGAGAATATTTTCCGGCAAACCGAGCACGCGGCCGCAGTTGCGCACTTCGTCTTTAAACAACTCGCGCAGCGGCTCGACAAGCTGCAAGTGCATTTTCTCTGGTAAACCACCAACGTTGTGATGCGTCTTGATCGTCATCGAAGGTCCGCCGCGCGGTGAAACGCTTTCGATCACGTCCGGATAAAGCGTGCCCTGCGCCAAAAATTTCACGCCTGAAATTTTTTGCGTTTCCTTTTCAAAAACGCGAATGAATTGCTCGCCGATGATTTTGCGTTTCATTTCCGGCTCGACGACGCCGCGCAGCTTCTCTAAAAAAAGCGCTGCCGCCTCGACCACAATTAACGCGTCGCCAAAATGTTCTTGGAACGCCGCAAGAATTTGCTGGCCTTCATTTTTGCGCATCAAACCGTGATCGACAAAAACGCAGAACAGTTGCTGACCAATCGCGCGCTGCAGTAGCTTCGCCGTCACCGCCGAATCGACGCCGCCGGAAAGTCCGCAAATCACTTTCGCGTCGCCGACTTGTGTGCGAATTTTCTGCACGGCCCCTTCGACGAAATTCTCCGAAGACCAGTTTGCCGTGCAGCCGCAAATATTGAAAACGAAATTTTGGAGAATCTGCCGGCCTGCGCTGGTGTGCGCCACTTCCGGGTGAAATTGAATGCCAAAGAGTTTCTTTTGTTGATGCGCAATTGCCGCAAACGGCGAGTTGCTCGTGGTCGCGAGCGGCACAAAACCCGGCGGCAACTTCTCCACAAAATCGCCGTGGCTCATCCACACCCGCGTGCTTGTGCTCACGCCTGGAAAGAGCGCGTCCGGCGTATGGATTTCCAATTGCGCCGAGCCATATTCGCGTCCGGGCGCCGGCGTCACTTTGCCGCCGAGCAGATGCGTCATCAACTGCTGCCCGTAACAAACGCCTAAAATCGGCGTCTCACGTTCAAAAATTTTTCGATCGATGCTTGGCGCATCCGCCTCATAAACCGAATTGGGGCCGCCGGACAAAATCAGCCCTCGCGGTTGTGCCTGCAAAAGCTCATCAACCGGCGTGTAACAAGATTTGATTTCGGAATAGACGCCAAGTTCGCGCACGCGGCGGGCGATGAGCTGCGTATATTGCGAGCCAAAATCAATAATGAGAATCAAATCCCGAGCAGACATGAAAATTTTTCAATTTTACAGTTATGTGTTATTATTTTTGTTTTGCTCTGTCCCGAGCATTCCACATTATAAAAAAACCGCCGGCAAGAGCAAAAATAATAATAATACCCAGGGCCAAAAGATAAGTTTCTCCGACTGACATAAATTCATTCTCCGTCGCACCTTTTAGTTTAAGTTTCATATCGAAGGTCTCGAACTACTTTTTAATTTCCCACTTCTTCAATTCCTCTAAAACGCGATGATTCGTCAAATCATAATGAATCGGCGAGATCGAAACCATATTTTTTTGAATCGCGCCGTCGTCAACCTCTTCGCCTTCGTCGCATTCGAATTTGGAGCCGGTGAGCCAGTAATAAACGCGATTGCGTGGATCGATGCGTTTGTCAAATTTATCATCATAGGCGATCATGCCCATGCGCGTGACGGCGACGCCGCGAATTTCGGCTTCCGGCACGTTCGGCACATTGACATTCAAAAACGTGCCTTTCGGCAAACCGTTTTTGAGCACGTGCGGCACAAGCTGCGCCGCAAATTTAGCGGCATACGAAAAATCCGCGTCTTTAAACGTCGTCAGTGAAATCGCAAACGAAGGAATACCGAGAATGGTTCCTTCCGTCGCCGCGGAAACCGTTCCGGAGTAAATGACATTGATGCCCGTATTCGAGCCGTAATTGATGCCGGAAACGACCAAGTCCGGCTTGCGCTCCAACAAGGCAAAATATGCAATTTTCACGCAGTCCGCCGGGGTGCCGTGCACGGCATGTCCAAAAAATTTGCCGAATTTTTCAAAGGGCATGACACGCAGCGGATCGGTAATCGTGATGGCATGGCCGACCGCGCTCTTTTCGCTATCCGGCGCGACGACAGTGACCTCGGCAATTTGCCGCAAACTTTCATAAAGCGCAAACAAGCCCGGCGCAAAAATACCGTCGTCATTCGTCAACAAAATATACGGCCTCGAAAGGCCCTGGAGTGGCTTGCTCATGAGTTAGACTTTGATGTAGACGTGATTTCGACAAATCTATTTGAGCATAGAAAAAAAGCTGTCCTAAGAATAAGCTTGGTACGAGCTGGCTTCGGGCGTGAGGACATCGAGCAAGCTCACCAAGCGGCGACGCATTTCTGTGCGCGGGAAAATGGCGTCGATAAAACCGTGTTTCAATAAAAATTCCGCGGTTTGGAAACCTTCCGGCAAATCTTCGCCGATGGTTTGTTTGATGACACGCGGCCCGGCGAATCCGATGAGCGCGCCCGGCTCGGCGATATTCACATCGCCCAACATCGCGTAGCTCGCGGTGACGCCGCCGGTGGTGGGATGCGTGAGAATAGATATAAAAGGAAGACCGGCATCAGCGAGCCGCGCTAGCCGCGCCGAGGTTTTGGCCATTTGCATCAGCGAGAGCGCGCCTTCCATCATGCGGGCGCCGCCCGAGGCGCTGATGATGAAAAGCGGCCGGCGTTGTTGCAGCGCGTCATCCGCGGCGCGCGCAATCTTCTCGCCGACGACCGAACCCATGCTGCCGCCGATGAAACTGAAATCCATCACCGCGAGGACGACGAGCCGCCCTTCAATGGCGCCGCTGCCCGTGATGATCGCATCGGTGTTCCCGCTTTTTTTTGCGGCATCCTTTAATTGATCGGCATATTTTTTATGCGCTTTAAATTTAAGCGCATCGCCGGGAATCACTTGTGTATGCGTTTCGCGAAAGGTATTTTCGTCGAGTAAATATCTGATATAATCGCGCGCGCCGATGCGAAAATGAAAGCCGCATTTCATACAAACCTGGCAGTTTTTTTCCAAATCCGGCTTGTAAAGAATCTCGCTGCATTTGTCGCACTTCACCCATAGGTCCGGCATGTCCTTTTTCTTTTGCGGCAACAAGCCGCCGCGCTCGCGTTTAAACCAAGCCATCTTCATTACCCTTAATTAGCTTTTTACTCATCAGCAA
>Ga0247727_10018495_pt1 | contig 10943 bp, 10 predicted proteins | sample WisWelCaveWW1625_FD_202498 | JGI IMG/M metagenome (GOLD analysis project Ga0247727, IMG submission 202498) | Biofilm microbial communities from Wishing Well Cave, Virginia, United States - WW16-25 | ecosystem: Environmental > Aquatic > Deep subsurface > Groundwater > Cave microbial mat | place...
GCTCTAAGGTGGTGACCGAGTACCTGCGCAAGGCCAAGCTGCTCGAGGACCTTGAGTCGCTCGGGTTCTTCCTGGTCGGGTACGGCTGCACCACCTGCATCGGCAACTCCGGCCCGCTCGACGAGCCGATCGGCAAGGCGGTCGCCGCCAACAAGCTGTCGGTGGCGTCCGTGCTCTCGGGCAACCGCAACTTCGAGGGCCGTGTGCACCAGGAGGTGCGCATGAACTACCTCGCCTCGCCGCCCTTGGTCGTGGCCTACGCGCTGGCCGGGACCGTCGATCGCGACCTCACGCGCGAGCCCGTCGGCACGGGCCAAGACGGCAAGCCAGTGATGCTCGCCGACATCTGGCCATCGCTAGACGAGGTCAACGCGACGATCGCGAATTCGCTCGATGCCGGGATGTTCACGCGCTCCTACGCCGACGCCTACGCCGGTGATGCGCGCTGGCAGGGCATGGTCGTCGCCGCCGGCGACCTCTACGAGTGGGAGGCGCACAGCACCTACGTGCAGAACCCGCCCTACTTCGCCGGCATGAAGCGCGCCACCCCGGGCCTCTCCAAGGTCGAGGGCGCGCGCTGCCTGGCGCTGTTCGGCGATTCGATCACGACCGACCACATCTCGCCGGCCGGCAGCTTCAAGAAGGACGGGCCGGCGGGGCGCTACCTCGCGGCGCAGGGCGTGCAGCCCGGCGACTTCAACTCCTATGGCTCGCGCCGCGGCAACCACGAGGTGATGATGCGCGGCACCTTCGCCAACACCCGCATCAAGAACCTGATGGTCCCGGGCGTCGAGGGCGGTGTCACCAGGCTGCAGCCGAGCGGCGAGCAGCTGCCGATCTACGAGGCCGCGATGCGCTACGTCGAGGCCGGTACGCCGCTGGTGGTGCTGGCCGGCAAGGAGTACGGCACCGGCTCGTCGCGCGACTGGGCGGCGAAGGGCACCAACCTGCTGGGCATCAAGGCGGTGATCGCCGAGTCCTTCGAACGAATCCACCGCTCGAACCTGGTCGGCATGGGCGTCTACCCGCTGACCTTCAAGGATGGCCAGTCCGCCCAGAGCCTCGGGCTCGACGGCAGCGAGACCTACGACGTGGCCGGATTGAGCGTCGGCTCGCGCCTGGCCAAGGTCACCGCGACGCGGACCGACGGCAGCAAGCAGAGCTTCGAGGCGAACCTGCGCGTCGACACGCCCAAGGAGTGGGAGTACATGCAGAATGGCGGCATCCTGCACTACGTGCTGCGCCAGCTCGCCGCCTGAGACAGATCCGCGCCCACCACCGGAGAGAACCGATGATCCGCACTACCGTCAGCTGCCTCGCGCTCGCCGCGCTGGCCTTCGCCCTGCCCGCCACCGCCGACGATCGCTTCGATCCGGGCTACGCGGATTCGCGCACTTGGATTGACCTCAACGGCGACCGCGCCCCCGACTACTGCCGCGTGGTCGGCGGCAACCGCAACACCGCCGTGGCCTGCGGCGTCAGCAAGGTCACGAGCAGCGACGGGGGGACCCGCGTCACCTGGAGCAACGTCCAGTCGAGCACCACCATCGACCGCGGTTACGAGGGCACCGCCGGCTTCCACTCGCCATCGCTCGGCGTGCTGAGCTACTGCAGCGGGCGCGGGAGCGATGCCAAGTTGATCCAGCTCGGCTGTGACCACTTCCGGCTCGCGCCCAAGGCCACCGACCCGCAGACGCTGGAGCGCATCGAAGCCTCGGCGGCGCTCAAGCCGCCGGCCGCACCTGCCAAGAAGTGAGCGACTCCGGGTAGCGACGAGCAACGGGGGCGCGGCGCCAGCCGCGCCCCCGCTCAATCCTCGAGCATCCGCCCGCGGGTCTCCACGACCCAGGGCAGGAACAGCAGGCCGACCACCGGCACGATCGCCACAGCCGACAGCACCACCAGCGCCGAATCCACCCCCGCGCTGCCCTGGACCGCGATCGCGCCGACCAGGAACGGTCCGCCGGCGGCGAACAGCCGGCCGACGTTGTAGCAGAAGCCCGCGCCGGTGGCGCGCAAGCGGGTCGGGAACAGCTCGGGCAGGTAGAACGGGAACGCGCAGGCCAGGCCGTAGACCGTGACCCCGACCAGGAAGTACCTCACCAGACGCGCTTCGGGAATGGCTGCGGCGCCGAACGCGAACCAGATCGCGAGCGCGCAGGCGGCCAGGTAGACCGCGAACATCGGCCGCCGGCCCCAGCCTTTCGCGAACGGGATCAGCAGCAGGCCTCCGACCAGGCCGCCGAGGTTGAACCAGGCCGTGGCCTGGAGCTTCCAGCTCTCGACCAGCGCCAGCGTCGCGCTGCGCTCGAGGCCGAGCTCCAACGCCCGCGCCTGCGCCAAGCCGCTCGCCACCACCGGTATGAACGCGTTGCACGACCACCAGGTCAGCAGCACCACCAGCGACATCAGGAACGCGGCGAGCGTCACCGCGCGCCGCTCGGGCGTGAACAGCTCGAGCAGGCTGACGCGGCTCTTGTCCGCGACCCGCTGCCAACGCTCGGGCTCCGCGACGTAAGCCCGGATGCCAATCGCGACCAGCGCCGGCAACAACCCGAACAGCAGCACCACCCGCCACGAAAGCTGCGGGTCGTTCGGCAGGAGGTGGCCGGCGACCAGCCAGTTGACGCCGGTGGCGAGGAACAGGCCGACCGGCGAAGCGGATTGCAGGATCACGCCGGCCTCGACGCGCCGGTGCTCGGGCACGGTCTCGGCGACCATGGTCGCGCCCGCCGCCCACTCGCCCCCGATCCCCAGCGAGGCGATCGCCCGGCACGCGATCAGCCAGCCCATGCTCGGCGCGAAGGCGCAGGCCGCGGTCCCGAACGCGTACATCAGCATCGTGATTACGAGGGTCCGCGTCCGACCGATGCGGTCGCAGACCACGCCGAACAGCACGCCGCCGATCGCCCACCCGACCAGCAGGATCGAGGTCAGGAGGCCGGTCCAGTAGAGCGTGGCGCGCTGCGCCTCGGGGCTGCCGATGGTCAGGCCGAGCAGCGTCGGCACCGCGTTGGGCGCGACGTAGTTGAACAGCAGGGCGTCGAACACGTCGAATCCCCAACCCAACCATGCCGCGGTAAGCACCAGCCATTGGTAACGGGTCAGTCCCAACATGCTGCGACCGATGCGGCGCCGGCGTGGCACCGGCGGGCCAGACTACCCTGGCCCGCGCGAGCGGCCAACCGGCGCGGCGCACGCCGTCCCGTGCCAGGACTACAATCGCAGCCGACCGTCCCCTCGCACGCGGAGCCTGCCATGACGAACCCATCCCTCGTCGTCCTGCCGTTCACCGACGGCAGCGGCGCCCAGGACCAAGCGACCTTCTGCGAGGGTGTCGCCAACGACCTGATCAACGCGCTCGGCAACGCCGCCAACCTCCACCTCGCGCCGCGCGCCGCCGGGTTCGCGCTGCGCAGCGCGCAACCCGACTGTCGGGCGATTGGCAAGAAGCTCGGCGTCGGCGCGGTGCTGCACGGCGACCTGGTCCGGGATGGCGACCGCCTCAGGCTGACCGCGCACCTCTCGTCCACCGATACCGGCCAGGACCTCTGGGCGCGGCGCTACGAAGGCGCGCTCGGCCAATTGTTCGCGGACCTCGACGACCTGCTGGACCACGCCACCAAGGCGCTGGGCGTCGAGCCGAGCCCGGGGCGGCGCTTCACCGTGCAGATCGGCACCACCTCCAGCATCAAGGCCTACGACCTCTACCTGCAGGGCCTCGGCCTGTTCCACGAGCGTTACGCGCTCAAGAACTGCGCCGCGGCACGCGAGGTGCTCGGCAAGGCGGTCGAGGTCGACCCGCGCTTCGCCAAGGCCTGGGCGCGGCTCGCCGACTGCCACAGCAGCTACTACATGCTTTTCGACTCCTCGACGCCCATGCACTGGCAGATGGCGGTCGATGCCGCGCGCCGCGCGGTCGAGATCGCGCCCGAGCTGCCGCTCGCCCACACCGCGCTGGGCGTGGCGCAGACGCTGGCCAAGGACTTCGATGCCGCCGAGGCCAGCTTCGATCGCGCGATCGCGATGAACCCGCGCTACTTCGAGGCCTACTACCACTACGCGCGGATGACCTTCCAGCGCGGCAAGCTGTCGAAGGCCGCCGAGCTGTTCGAGAAGGCGGCCGAGGTCCGCCCCGAGGACTACCAGGTGCCGCTGCTGCTGCGGCAGGTCTACCTCAGCCTCGGCAACCTCGACAAGGCGATGCAGACCGCACGGCACGGCATCGCCATCGCCCAGCAGCACCTGGCGCTGGCCCCCAACGACGCGCGCGCCATCTACCTCGCCTCGGGCTCGATGATCCAGCTCGGCATGTACAAGGAAGCGGTCGAGTGGGCCGAACGCGCGCTGCGCATCGACCCGCAAGACCCGATCATCAACTACAACGTCGCCTGCTGCTATGCGCAGGCCGGCGAAGCGGAGAAGGCGATGGACTGCCTCGAGAAGGCGCGTCGTTCCGGCACGGTCTCGTTGGGCTGGCTCAAGAACGATTCCGACCTGGTGGCGCTTATGGGGAACCTACGCTTCCAGAAGATGATCAAGGAGCTCGAGGCCGCCGAAGCGTCGTGAGGCCTACGCCTCAGTGCTGGCGCGGGGTCGCCAGCAGCGCGCGCCGCGGCAGGTAGGTGCCTTGGGTCGAGAGGTCGATCAGGCGCAGCTCGCCATCCCGGCATTCGATGGCGAGGTGGTAGCGCGACACGTCGTGCGGCGCCTGCGCCAGCACCACGTCGCAATCAGCGGCGCGGCCCACGATCAGGCGCCCTTCGGTGAGCCGCACCTCGAGCCCGGCATCGTCGGCGAGCACCCAGCCGTCCGCGTCGGCGATCAGGCGCACCCGCTGGTGGGCGAGGTACAGCGGCACCGCCTCGCCCGCGGCGAGCGCTAGCTCGACAGCGCGATGGGCCGGCAAGCGTCGGTACAGCGGGCTGCGCTTGACCGAGGTGAAGCTCAGGTCCTCGCTGGCACCGCGCAGGGCGCGGTCGGAGCGCTGCTCGTCGACGCCGACCACCGGCGCGCCCGACTGGTGCGGACGCGCCCGCTGCAGCGCCTCGTCGAGCGCTTCGGCGCGGGTCTCGAGGTAGCGGATGAAGCGCACCAGCGCGACGCGCCGGTAGCGGTCGTCGACGCCGGCCTCGGCGAGCGTGCGCAGGATGGCCCGCCAGCCGTGCTCGTCGACGAAGCTCGCCTGCTCCGCCTCGTTCCACACCGCGCTGACCGGCTCGCCGCTCTCGAAGCACCACACCAGCACGCCGCGCAGGCGGTCGTGCAGGCGTCGGGTCTGCTCGACCTCGAGGCGCAACACCTCGCCGCCGAGCCGCGAGCAATGGCGGGCGAAGGCCGCCGTCACCTCGGTGCGGGGTTTCAGCCCGACCCCGAGCTCGTCGGGGGTACGGAACATCAGGCGCCGGCCGTCGATCAGAAGTTCGCAGGCGGGAGCCGCGTCGGTGCGGGTGCCGAAGCCGAGCAGTCGTTTGATCGCATCCATGGCCCGAGACTAGCGCGTTTGGCGGGCCGGACCGTGAACTGGTTCGCGTTGGCCGCGAGCCGCGCCCGCTGCCGGCGACCGGCGGCGGTGCCGCTGCGACCGGAGGTCGCCAACCTTCGACGCACTGCGCGGTAGCGGAGCGCGCTCAGTCGCGCGGCTGGCAGAGCAGCAGCACCAGCGCCACGCCCTCCGCGCCGGGCGGCGCGCCAGCGATCGGCTGGCACAGCTCTTCGACCCGACCGAGCCGGTTGTTGCTCGCCGAGTAGACGTCGGCATCGCGCAGGTAGGCGACGCGTCGGTTGCCGGCGTCGAAGATCGCGCTGCCGCGCACGTAGCCCAGGCGCCGGTTGGTCGCATCGCAGACCGCCCCGTCGCGTAGGTAGCCGAGGCGGTTGCCGAGGCGGTCGTAGATCTCGCTGCCTTTCATGCGATACGCGATGCTGTGCATCGAGATGCCTCCTCACCGACCAGGCGCGTCGCGCCCCGCTCAAGGCGTCGCGCCGCGCCGCACCGGGCGCGTCGCGTCGCCGACCCATTCCGACCAGGACCCCGCGTAGAGCCGCGCCCCGCCGAGCCCGGCGTGCTCCAGCGCCAGCAGATCGTGGCAGGCAGTGACGCCAGAGCCGCAGTAGACGACGGCCCGCGATGCGGCGCGTCCGCCGAGCGCGGCTCGGTAGCGGGCGCTGAGCTCGCCGGGCGGCAGGAAGCGACCGTCAGGTCCGAGGTTGCCGGTGTAGGGCAGGTTGAGCGCCCCCGGGACGTGCCCCGCCACCGGATCGAACGGCTCCTCCTCGCCGGCGTAGCGCGCCGCGCCGCGCGCGTCGACCAGCACGCCCGGCTGCCGTCCTTCGACCAGCTCGATGACCTCGCCGGCGTCGCACCAGCGCGCGTCGTCGGGTTGGGCGACGAAGCGGCGGCGCGCCACGCTGGTCGTGCCGGCGACCAGCTCGCCGCCGGCCGCCTCCCAGGCCGCGATCCCGCCGTCGAGCACCGCTACGGCGTCGTGGCCGAGCCAACGCAGCAGCCACCACAGACGCGCCGCGTAAGCGCCACCGGCGTCGTCGTAAGCCACCACCTGCGTGTCGGGACCGATGCCCCACTCGCTGCAGCGCGCCGCGAGGCCGGTCGGGTCGGGCAAGGGGTGGCGGCCGGTGTCGGGACCGCGCGGTCCGCTGAGATCGGACTCGAGGTGCGCGTGCTGTGCGCCCGGGAGGTGGCCGGCCGCATAGCGGCGCTGACCTTCGCGCGGATCGGCGAGCCCAGCGCGGCAATCCATCACCACCCAGCGCGCGTCGTCGCGGTGCGCAGCGAGCGTGGCGGCATCGACCAACGTGCGGTAGGGGCGCGCCATGTCTCAGACCTCGACCCACTTCGGGACGAAGGTCCAGGCATCGTCGAGCCGAGCATCGAGCTCGCGGGCGCGCGGCGCGAACACCGCGACCAGGCTCCAGAACGCACGCGAGTGCCGGAAGTGGCGGGTGTGCGTCAGCTCGTGGAGCATCAAGTACCGCACCAGTTCGGGCGGCACGAACAGCAGCTTCCAGTTCAGCGAGATTGTGCCGCGGTTGCTGCACGAGCCCCACAGCGTGCGTTGCCCGCGGACCTGGACCCGCGCGTAGCTGAACCCGGTCCGGGCGGCGAGACGGGCGAGCTTGCCCGGCAGCGCGACCTGCGCACGGCGCGCGATCCAGCCACACAGCGTCCGGCACGCCGACTCCGGATCCGGCGCGCAGAGCCGGATCCGGCCAGCGACCGCGTCCAGCGCCGCATGCTCGGCACCGAGCGTGGCGTCGACCTCCCAACGCTCGCCCAGCGCCCGCAGCTCGATGGCCGCCGGCACGCGCGCCCCGACCTCCCCGGGGTACTCGGCGAGCAGCTCGGCCCAGGCCTGCGCGATCCAATCGCGATGGCGCGCCACGAACGACGCGACCCGCCGCGCGCTGTGGCGCCGCGGCACGATCACCTCCACGCCGTGGAGCGGCGAGACCGCGATCTGCAGGTGACGGGCGCGCGGGCTGCGCCGCACCCGGCACGGCGCGGCCAGGCCGGGTGCGACCTGGGCGAGCTCGAGCTCGGCCTGCTCAGCGATCGGGCGTGACATCGGTACCCTCGAACGGGATGGGCGTGGCGCCGACCACCGCGGCGAGCCGTGCGCTGGGATGGACGTAGAGCCGGACCGGACGCAGCGCGCGCAGCGTACCGCGCACCTGCGCGCCGACGCCGATCACCACCGCATCGACGCGCTCGCCAGGATGGTCGGGCGCGTCGAGCACCAGGTCGCCCTCCACCAAGCTGCCGTCCAGCAGGCGCACGTCGCCGGCGTGGTTGCCGACCGTGCCGCGCACCGTGGTCCCGCGCAGGTCGATGGCGCCGTTGACGGTGCGCACCTCGCCCTCGACGATGGTGCCGCCGGCGACGCGCAGCGAGCCGTTGACGGTCCGCAGCGCGCCGCTGGCCTTGACCTGGCCAGCGAGCTCAACGTTGCCGTTGACGCTCACGACGTCGCCGGTCTGGGCCCGCGCACCGACCGCCACCGCGCCGTTGACGGTCGCAAGATCGCGGGTCCGAGCGTCCGTCCCGACCGCGATCGAGCCGTTGACGGTGCGCAGGTCGCCGCTGACCTGGGCCCCGTTTCCGACCTCGACCCGGCCGTTGACGGTGGTAGCGCCCGAGGCGCGCCCTTGCGCCGCGATCACCAGGTCGCGGTTGAAGGACGCATCGCAGGCGCTCGCCAACACGGAGAGGACGACGAGGGGGAACGCGCGACGGCGCATCTACGTCAGGCTCCAGGGAGCAGCCACGCCCGGCTGGGAACGACTGCGGGGTTAGGCTAGCATGCGTTGTGGACGGCCCTTCTTTCCCTCCTTTACCCTTGTAGGGTCAACGAGCTACGTCGTGAACTTCACGAAGTACATGCCACGGCGCTCCGAGCGCCCGGCGGCGCGCACGCTGTCCGAGCCGCGGTGACTCGGGTGGTGTCTGATGGCCTCGGTTTCGGCCAACGGGTGCCGGATTTCGAGCGGCACCAGGCCGACGGCAAGGGGCGCTACTTCTACGACATCGTCGATGGCCGCCCGCTGCTGCTGGCGGCGTTCGCCACCACCGATCCCGCGGCCGTGGGACCGGCGCTCGCGACTTTGGCCGGAGTCGGCGACGCCCAGACCGTGGTCGCGCTCGTGCCGCTGCCCCCCTCGGGATTGGACCAGCACGGCCTGGCCTCGCGGGGCGCCCTGACCGTGCTCGCCGACGACGGCGGCGTGGTGAGCTGGTTGCGCGGCACTCGCGCCCCGGCCGGCCTGCTCACCCTGTTCGCCCTCGACCCCAACCAGCGCGCCATCGAGCGCTTCGAGGTCAGCGGTCCGGAGCTACTGCCGGCGGCCCTGGAGCAGGCGTCGGTCGCGCTCCGCGCCCGGGCCTGGTCGGCCCCGGGCGTGGTCAGCGCCGGGGCCCCGGCGCTGTTCGTGCCGCGGGTCTTCGAGCCCGCGTTCTGCGCCGAGCTGATCGCGCTGTTCGAGCGCGTCGGCGGGAGCCCGAGCGGGGTCTTGGTGAAGCAGGGCGGTGAGCTGCGCTACCAGGTCGATGCCCGCTTCAAGCAGCGCCGCGACGTCGAGACCTTCAGGCCCGAGCTCGAGGCCCGGCTGCGCGAGATGGTCCAGGCCCGGGTCTTCCCCGAGGTCGACAAGTGCTTCGCCTACCGCGCGACCAGCATCGAGGCCTCGAAGCTGGTGTGCTACGACGACGCCCAGGGTGGCGGATACCACCGCCCGCACCGCGACAACGTGACCGCCGACGTTGCGGCGCGTCGCTTCGCGCTCTCGATCAACCTCAACGCTGGCGAGTACGCGGGCGGGCAGCTGCGCTTCCCCGAGTACGGGCCGGAGCTCTACCAGCCGGCCAGCGGTGCGGCGCTGGCCTTCTCGTGCTCGCTGCTCCACGAAGCGCTGCCGGTGACCCGCGGCCGCCGCTTCGTGTTCCTGACGTTCTTGAGCGATGCCCGGGCGCCCGGCCCGCACCTCTACCACGCCCCGGGTTGAAGGCTCAGCGGTCGAGCGGCCGGCCGTCGAGCGTCGGACCGCCGCCCGCGGCCTCGTCCTCGGGGATGACGATCCAGCACATCACGTAGATCACCACCCCGAAGAACGCGGTGAAGACCGTCGCGATCGCGTAGACGATGCGCAGTAGCGCCGGATCGAGCTGATAGTGGCGGGCGAAGCCGCCGAGCACGCCCGCGATGACCCGGTCGCGGCGCACCCGGCGCAGCGGCGCGCGATCGGCCATGGCTCAGCTCACCCCCGACGCGTCGGCGCCGCGCGGCGCCATCTGGGTCGCGTTGCCGATCATGGTGCGGTCGGAATCGAACAGCTCCGGGATCACGAACTCGAACTCGTGGCGATGGACGCGCACCATGTCGCCATGTTTGAGCGGGTGTTCGCCGGTGATGCGCTGGTCGTTGATGAACGTGCCGTTGACGCTGCCCTCGTCGCGCAACCAGAAGGTCTGGCCGCGGCGTTCGATGGTCGCGTGCCAACGCCCGACCGTCCGCTCGTCGACCACCACGTAGTCCATCGCCGGGTCGGAGCCGGAGACGCGACCGATCACCACCGGCTTGTCGCCAATCTCGTGACGCTTGATGTCGGCGGCGTCGTAGACGTCGTAGAGCACCGCGGTCAAGCCGGCCGCCGCCGCCTGGCCCTTGCCGGCCGCCGCGAGCAGCGCCACGAGCCGGGCGCGATGGGTCCAACCCACCAAGGCGAGCAAGGCCAGCGCCAGCGCGCCGAGCGCCCAGCCCGCGGCCGCGAGCCAGCCGCCGCCGGCGCGCGACCGATCGGGCAGGGCCTGCTCCTCGGGCGGCACGAACACCACCCGCTCGGCGTCGGAACCGCGCGGCTGGGCGGCGATGGTCGGCGCCGGGCTGGTGGTCACCGGCGCTGGCGCCCGGTTGCCGAGCGTCGCCTCGATCCGGCGCAGCGTGCCATCGAGGTCGTCGGGCCGGAGCGCGCGGAAGTACTCGGCGCCGGTGGTGCTGGCGACCGACTGTAGCAGCAGGAAGTCGGCGCGTTCGGTGAACGCCAGCCCGTAGATCTGCACGCCCTCGCGCGCCGCCTGCGGCGCCAGCGAACCGCGCAGCCACTCCGAGAGCTCGGCGTCGCGTCGTGCGTCGCCGGTGTCGATCAGGCCGTCGGTCATCACCACGATCGCGCGCTGCGCATCGGGACGGCCGTTCAGGCGCAGCTCGTAGAGGGCGCGCTCGACCGCGCCTGCGGTCTGGGTCCAGCGCCCGCTGTAATCGAGCAACCGGCCATCGACCATCAGCGCGCTGTTGCTGCCCGGTCCGACCACCGTCAGCGGCGTCACCAGCTCGGCGGCGTCGGCGAACACCACGATCGCCACGCGGGTGCCGGCGGGTTGGCGCTCGATGAACTGCGCGACCGCGCTCGGCGCCAGCCGCGCCGGGTCG
>Ga0247727_10018496_pt1 | contig 10942 bp, 8 predicted proteins | sample WisWelCaveWW1625_FD_202498 | JGI IMG/M metagenome (GOLD analysis project Ga0247727, IMG submission 202498) | Biofilm microbial communities from Wishing Well Cave, Virginia, United States - WW16-25 | ecosystem: Environmental > Aquatic > Deep subsurface > Groundwater > Cave microbial mat | place...
ATCCGCGTTCTCCAACGGCGAGCCTATGGCATCAAAGATCGTGAATACTTGATGCTCAAGGTTATTACATCGTTCATCAAGGAGCCTTAAACTCGCTCATTTCTTGTACAACAAACTCGGAAGACCCTCATAAAAATATTCATGAGCCGTTTCCCAACTAAAAAGTTGAAACGTTTGTGACAGAAAAATGGGAGTAGAACATGTCTAACATCAAAATGTCGAATACAAAACAAATTGGCATGACGATCATTTAAAAGCTGTTTGCGGATTTGCTAATGCTAATGGCGGCACTCTTTATATCGGCAGAGATGATACAGGAAAAGTGGTAGGTGTTCCGGATTATAAGAAATTGATGGAGGATTTGCCGAATAAAATTCACGATTTGCTTGGAGTTATGGCTGAGGTTAAGTTGGAGAAAAAGAAAGGGCTCCATTTCATTGCCATTATAGTTCCATCCTATTCTGTTCCTATTTCATTTCGTGGTCGATATTATTACCGTAGTGGAAGTGTAAAAAAGGAATTAATAGGCAATTCGCTCAATGAGTTTTTGCTTAAGAAATCAGGGAAGACATGGGATGACGTTTTAGAATTGGGAGCAAAGATATCTGATATTGACAGAAAGAGCGTGGATCAATTTTTAAAGTCGGCAAAGAAAGCAGGGCGGTTTCCGGGCAATGAAAAATTATCTTTGAAAGAATTGCTGGATAAATTACGTCTTTTAGACAAGGGGAAACTCAGGCGGGCCGCGATTATTTTGTTTGGCAAAGACCCCGGGAAGTTTTATCAAAGTCTTACCGTGCGGATGGGGCGCTTTGGTGAATCAGAGTCGGATTTAAAATTTCAGGAGTCGGTAGAAGGCAATTTGATTTATTGTTTAGAGGAAGTTCTAGATCAGCTTAACCGAAAATTTTTGATTCGTCCGATTTCTTTTGAAGGGATTCAACGTGTTGAAAAAGGAGAGTACCCCATTGCCGCATTGCGTGAAGTTTTGCTTAACGCGGTGGTTCATCGAAATTATACAGGTGCGCATACTCAGATAAAAATTTTTGATGACAGGATTTGTTTCTGGAATGACGGCGCGCTCCCGGAAGATTTGACGATAGAGCTTTTGAAACAAAGACATTCGTCAAAACCCCGTAATCCAGTTATCGCGGATGTGTGCTTTAAGGGAGGATACATCGATGCGTGGGGGCGCGGCATAGAGAAAATCATTGATGCATGTCAGGAAGCAAAACTCCCGGAACCTAAGTTTGAAGAAAATAGCGGCGGGATGCTGGTCACTCTTTTTAATAATAAATATGGTTCCAAGATACAGCCAGAGTCGGCACCAAGTCGGCACCAAGTTGGCACTAAGTCGGCACTAAGTCAACACCAAGTTGAAATACTGTATAAGAGCGTCAACGACAGCGGAATAGCTGAACTTATGAAAGTTACGGGAAGGACTGACCGCACTAAGTTCAGGAACCAAGTTTTGAATCCACTTATTAAAGAGGGTCTTTTAGAAATGACATTCCCCGATAAGCCGCATAGTAGTAAACAAAAATATCGTCTAACTAAAATGGGTGCAGAGTATTTAAAGACTAAAGGCAAAAAATAGTCATGGGAACTACAACATTTTTCTTAAGAATAATGATTTAGGTAAACCCTTAATCAAAATGGGCAAAGAAGAGTTGGCAAAAATCAGTAATCTTTCGCCCTATGCTGAGACGCCATATTATGGCGGCTGGCGGGTATCCTTAGAACTTCATAATGGCAATGTGTATGTTCTGGTGTTTTGGAAAGGCAGGTTAATGAAACTTGAGGATGCGCCTAAGATTTTAACAAAGAAATATTACAGTAAACATCGTGGTAAAGAAGTCAATGAGTATGAATGGACTGTATTAAAAAAATACATGTTAGCGGAAATACAGAGGCTTGATAAGGAATTTAAGAAATTGTTACGGAAAAAAGAAGACCACTCTAAAAGCACCCGAGGGGCGTTAATGGGGCGGTAGCGCAAAGGTCTCACACGGGTATTATAAGCAATTCATTTTCACTACAATATTGTTAAGAAACTGAATCTTGAAGACGTGAAGAAAAAGTGATGGTAGAAAAGAAAAAATCGACAGGCATTAAGTCATGGCCATTGGACGACAGGCCAAGAGAGAAATTGCTCAAGAAAGGCGCAGGCACTTTGAGCAATTCGGAACTCTTGGCTATTTTGTTGCGCACCGGAACAGCAGGCACCAGCGCCATTGATCTTGCCCGAAAAATCTTGGGTAAATTCGGCTCTTTTAGGAGCATGGCCCATACCGACACCCGCGAATGGAAAGAATTCAAAGGTTTAGGTGGTGCTAAGATCGCCCACATTCAGGCCGCGCTTGAGATCGGGCGGCGCTATCAGCAGGATGTTGTGTCGCCGGGCAAGCAGAAAATCGTTTCCGCCAAAGACGTCGTCGATTTAGTCCTGCCTCACATGCGCGATCTTAAGACTGAAGTCTTTAAGGTCGTCTATCTCGATAACAATAATCGAATCATTGATATTTCCGACGCCGCCATTGGAACGGTTGACCATGCCTTTCCCATCATCCGCGAAATAATCCATTCCGCTTTACAGAAATTCGCCAAATCAATTGTTTGCGTCCATAACCATCCTAGCGCTGAAAGTGCGCCTAGCATGCAGGATAAAAAATTTACCAAAGAGTTGTGCGATGCTGGACGACTCATGGGAATTAAAGTGCTCGATCACATCATTATTGGTGGGGATAAACATTTTAGTTTTGCTGATGAGGGGTTAATAGATTTAGGTGATTAAATAAAAAGAGGAGTGACATGGCAAAGAATACCAAAGAAGAAAAACTAGCTGAAGAACCGCTAGAAAAGAAATTATGGAAAGCGGCGGATAAATTGCGCAAGAATATGGACGCCGCTGAGTATAAGCACATCGTCTTGGGTTTGATTTTCTTAAAGTACATTTCCGATGCATTTGAAGAACTATATCAAAAACTTGTTTCCCAGAAGAGTGAGGGGGCAGACCCGGAAGATAAGAATGAATACATGGCAGAAAAAGTATTTTACGTTCCGCCATCCGCTCGTTGGAAATGGATTCAAGGCAGGGCAACGCTGACGACTATTGGTAAAGATGTTGATGATGCGATGGATGCTATTGAAAAGGATAATCCTTCATTGCGTGGCGTTTTACCAAAAGTTTTTGCACAAGAAAAGTTGGATAAAGCCAGTCTCGGCGGCCTGATTAATCTTATTGGCAGTGCCGCTTTAGGCACAAATGAAGCCAAAAGCAAAGACGTGCTCGGAAAAGTTTACGAATATTTCCTTGGAGAATTTGCTCTTGCCGAAGGGAAAAAAGGTGGGCAGTTCTATACGCCGGGGAGTGTTGTGAAGTTATTGGTTGAAATGCTTGAGCCTTATGAAGGTCGCGTACTCGATCCTTGCTGTGGCAGTGGTGGAATGTTTATTCAAAGCGAGAGATTTGTTGAGCATCATCAGGATTGGTATAAAAAACACAATCTTAAGAAACTGTCAGTTGATCCCAAAGATAGAATTTCTATTTATGGACAAGAAAGCAATCAAACAACGTGGCGCTTAGCGAGGATGAATCTCGCTATTCGTGGCATTGATAGCAGTAATGTGAAATGGAACAACGAAGGGTCGTTTCTTAATGACGCGCATAAGGATTTAAAGGCCGATTATATTATCGCTAACCCGCCATTTAACGACAGCGATTGGAGCGGTGATTTACTTCGTGATGATGCCCGCTGGAGTATTTTGGGAGAGAAATTGGTGCCGCCAGCGGCTAATGCCAATTATGCGTGGATCCTGCACTTCCTTTATCATCTTGCCCCAAGCGGTTTAGCTGGTTTTGTTCTAGCCAAAGGATCATTGACGACAAAAACCAATAATGAAGGGGAAATACGAAAAGCATTGATCGAAAATGATTTGATTGATTGTATTGTAAATCTTCCAGCGAAGTTGTTCCTTAATACACAGATCCCAACTTGCCTTTGGTTTATGCGGCGCAACAAACAAAAGCGCGCCCGGCAGATTCTTTTTATCGATGCCCGTAACCATGGTTATTTAGTCAATCGAAAAAACAAGGCTTTGACCGATAAAGATATCAACGAGATTGCAAGCACCTATCACAATTGGCGTACAGGCAAAGGGGAATATAAAGACATTGCTGGTTTATGTAAGAGCTCAACCATTGATGAGGTTAAAGCGAAAGATTATGTGTTGACACCCGGTCGATATATTGGTTTGCCGGATGATGAAGATGAGTTTAATTTCGTTGAACGGTTCACAGCTTTAAAGACAGAGTTAGAAAAACAAATTTCTGAGGAAGATGCTTTGAATAAGCAAATAAGAAATAATCTCAGTAAGATTAAGGTATAAGTTAATGGTTGAATGGAAAGAGTATAAATTGGGAGATGTAGCGAACATTACTTCTGCGAAAAGAATTTTTTATTCTGAGTATGTTGAGGATGGAGTTCCATTCTATAGATCTAAAGAGATTATAGATAAGTTTAATAAGCGAGATGTTCAAACAGAGTTGTTTATTAGCCATGAGAGATTTCAAGCCATACAAAAGCAATTTGGTATCCCGCAGAAAGATGATATTTTGCTTACCTCAGTTGGAACATTAGGGGTTCCTTATCTAGTTAAAGAGAAGGAAATATTTTATTTTAAAGATGGAAATTTGACTTGGTTGCGAGGAATCAATAAAGATAAAGTAGATCCACAATATTTGTTTGTTTGGTTGCAGTCAAAAGTAGGTCAGCAAAAATTATATGAGATTACGATTGGATCAACACAACCAGCTCTAACAATTTCAGGCTTAAAAGAAATAGAAATTTCTTTACCGAGCCTACCCGAGCAATCTGTAATCGCCGTCATTTTTAGAGCCATCGATGACAAGATAGACTTACTACACCGTCAAAACAAAATCTTAGAAGCTTTGGCTGAGACTTTGTTCAGGCAATGGTTTATCGAAGAAGCAGGGGATGGAATTGGAAAGCTAGGGGATGTAATTGAACTTGAATATGGTAAAGGTCTGAAGGAGGAAGTTCGAACGGGAACAGGATTCCCGGTTATAGGCTCCAGTGGTGTTGTTGGGTATCATTCAGATTATATGGTAGAAGGTCCCGGGATTGTCATTGGTAGAAAAGGTACACTGGGTAAAGTGATCTATTTGTTTGAGAATTTCTTTCCAATAGATACGACTTTTTTTGTGAAATCAAAGGTTCAGTCAGTTGGATTATTTTATGAATATTTTCTTTTAAAGACTTTAAATTTTCAGAATATGAATACAGATTCAGCGGTTCCTGGGCTAAATAGAGTAATTGCGCTTTCAACTGAAATCAATAAACCTTCAGCTACAAAGCTAAAGTCATATAATGAACATTGTGCTGCTTTATTTAAGAAATTAAATCAAAACGCGACTCAAATTCGTACCTTAACGCAACTTCGCGATACGCTTTTGCCCAAGCTAATGAGCGGTGAGGTAAGAGTATCAGAGTAAATTTGATATGGATAAATTAAGAGCGACCATACAGCAATATGGACGATGGCAAGCTTACGATGACTATATTAAGCGGATTGAATTAAATGTCGATGCTGATTTCCCGGTATGTGTGGAAATAGCCAAATCGTTATTGGAGGGCATCGCCAAAAAGATTTGTGAGGAAAGAGGGCAAACGTTTGAGAGGGATGACAATGTAGGGAAACTGGTTAAGCTGGCTTTTGGATGTATTGGATATGACAAGGCGCATGAGGAAATTAAACAAATAGGAACTGCTCTTGTAACCATTGGGCATAACATGGGGACTTTACGAAATGCCATCGGCCCTACAGCCCACGGAATAACGCCAGAAGAGATTGAAGCAAGAAAAGATTCAATAAAGAAATCATCGTCAGATTTTTTGTTGGCTTCGACTGAGATGGTCTGTTGCTTTTTGATTCAAGTTTTTGAAACAGAATTTCCAAGAAAGAGCGAGGTAGAGAGATTATCTGCCTTGGAAGATTATGAAGATTTTAATGACTTTTGGGATGATCAGTATGGTGAGTTTGTCATGGGGGATTATGCGTTTTTAGCCAGTGAAGTTCTGTATCAAATGGATCCTGTCGCGTATAAAACCGAATTAACAGCGTATAAGGCAAGTCAAAATGAAACCGATAACGGAAAATAATATAGAAACCTTTGCCATTGAAGTGCTTCAATCATTGGGTTGGGGCTATGTGTATGGTTTGGTGATTGCTCCTGAGTCAGAATCTTCTGAGCGAGAAACGTTCGAGCAGACCATTCTTATCCAGCGTCTGCGCAAAGCTGTGGAAAGAATTAATCCTGATATTCCTGAAAGCGCTAGAGATCAGGCTATTCAGAAAGTTTTACGCATCTACTCACCGGAGTTATTGCACAACAACGAATCTTTTCATCAATTTCTCATCGAGAAAGTTAAAGTTCCATATCAACAGGATGGGTACGAACGTAGTCATGAAGTAGCGTTAATCGATTTTATAAATCCTTCCAATAACGAGTTCTTAGTCGTTAATCAATATACCATTATTGAGAATAATCAAAACAAGCGTCCTGATATTTTGCTTTTTGTGAATGGAATTCCTATCGTGGTTATTGAATTGAAGAACGCTGTGGATGAAAATGCCACCATCGAAAAGGCTTATGAGCAGATCCAAACGTATAAAGCCACAATCCCAAGCTTGTTTACGTATAACGCCATTTGTGTTTTATCAGATGGGCATGAATGCAGAGCGTGTAGTGTTTCAGCTGAATTTAGCCGTTTTATGACGTGGAAGAGCGCTGATGGGAAAAAAGAAGCATCGAAGTTTATTCCACAATTGGAAATATTGCTAAAGGGGATGTTGAATCCTCCCACGTTGCTTGATCTTGTTAGAAATTTTATCGTATTTGAGAAATCAAAAAAAGAAGATTTAAAAACAGGGTTGACACAAGTCGTTACTGAGAAGAAATTAGCCGCGTATCATCAATATTATGCTGTTAATAAAGCATTAGAGAGCACGCTTAAGGCATCGAGTCAAAATGGAAACAAAAAAGGCGGGGTGGTTTGGCATACACAAGGGTCTGGTAAAAGTTTAAGCATGGTTTTCTATTCAGGGAAATTGATCACTTCCGTGCAGACGCAAAATCCGACCATCGTTGTTATTACTGACCGCAATGACCTTGATGAACAGCTATTCGATACCTTTGCCTCGTCAAAGCAATTGCTCCGTCAGGAACCTGTTCAAGCCAAAGACAGGGCAGATTTAAAGAAACTTCTCAATGTGGCTAGTGGGGGCATTGTTTTTACCACTATTCAGAAGTTTCTACCTGAAGATGGTAAAGAACAGTACGATCAGCTTTCTGATCGTCGAAATATTGTTGTCATTGCTGATGAAGCACATAGGACTCAATACGGATTTGAGGCTTCGCTTAAAGATGTGAAAGATAAGGAAACAAAAGAGGTGGTTGGTCAGCGCATCGCTTATGGTTTTGCCAAGTATATGCGGGATGCTTTGCCAAATGCGACGTACATCGGATTTACGGGAACACCCATTGAAGGCAAAGACGTTAATACACCACAGGTGTTTGGTCAATATGTGGATATTTATGATATTTCGCAGGCCGTTGAGGATAAAGCCGTCGTTAAGATTTTCTACGAAAGCCGTCTGGCAAAAATAAATTTAGACCAAGAAGGGCGGCATTTATTAGAGGAATTTGATAAGGAATTAGACCAGGATGAGGACGTAACCGACAAACAAAAAGTTAAAGCAAAATGGACAAAGCTGGAAGCTGTTATTGGTAATGAAAAACGTATCGCGAATCTAGCCCAAGATGTTATTTCGCATTTTGAACAGCGGCAGGGTGTCATTGATGGAAAAGCGATGATTGTTGCGATGAGCCGAAGGATTGCAGTCGATCTTTACAATGCGGTTATTAAATTACGGCCGCAATGGCATAGCGATGATTTGACCAAAGGAGCAATTAAGGTTGTAATGACGGCTTCGAGTGATGATGGCCCCGCCATGCAGAAACATCATACAACTAAAGGTCAGCGAAAGAATTTGTCAGATAGGATGAAAGACCCCAACGATCCATTAAAGATTGTTATCGTCAGGGATATGTGGTTAACGGGCTTTGACGTTCCTTGTTTGCATACGATGTATATTGATAAGCCAATGAGAGGTCATACTCTGATGCAGGCTATCGCGAGGGTGAACCGTGTATTTAAGGACAAACCCGGTGGCCTTGTCGTTGATTATCTCGGAATTGCTGGCGATTTAAAGAAAGCCCTGTCTTTTTATGCTGACGCAGGTGGTAAAGGAGAGCCGACCGAAACACAGGCGCAAGCCGTTGAATCAATGCTAGAAAAACTTGAGATTGTCCGGCAGATGTTTTTTGAGAAAAGTAAGGCGACTGAAGAGATTATGGTAGCTGAACCTCAAGCGTATTATGGAAATCATGCTTTTAATTACAAAAGATTTCTTGCGGCTGATCCAAGAGAGAAGCTTGGAATCATTTTGCAGGCGGAAGAACATATTTTGGGTTTGAAGGACGGGAAAAACCGTTTTATCCGAGAAGTAACGATGTTAAGCCAGGCATTTGCTTTGTCTATCCCGCACGAAGAAGCTTTGGATGTAAAGGATGAGGTTGCGATATTCCAAGCTGTCAAAGCGAGATTAGTCAAGTTTGAGGGAACAGGAACGGGGAAAACAAATGCACAAATTGAAACGGCAATTAAGCAGATTGTAGATTCGGCAGTTACCTCAGACAAGGTTATTGATATTTTTGATGCCGCGGGAGTCAAGAAACCAGACATCTCTATTCTTTCTGATGATTTTCTTCTGGAAGTTAAAGGCATGAAGCATCAGAACATCGCTCTGGAATTATTAAAGAAAATTTTAAATGATGAAATTAAAAGCCGTGCAAAAACCAATCTTGTTAAGAGCAGGAAACTGCTCGATATGCTCGAGGCGGCCATTAAAAGATATCAAAATAATTTACTCACCACCGCTCAAATTATTGAAGAGCTGATCAAGATTGCTAAAGAAATCAAGGAAGCAGATAAAGAGGGCGAGAGGTTAGGTTTAAGGACGGATGAAGTCGCTTTTTATAATGCATTGGAAGTTAATGACAGCGCGGTGCAAGTTTTAGGTGATGAAACACTCAAAGAAATTGCCAGAGAGATTGCGGACAAAGTTAAAAAGAACGCCACCATCGATTGGACGATTCGTGAGAGCGCTAGAGCCAAGTTGATGGTCATCGTTAAACGCACACTCACGAAATACGGCTATCCACCGGATAAACAGCAAAAAGCGATTGATACCGTTTTAAAACAGGCTGAGTTGTTGACGGATTATTTTGTTAATAATGAATCAACATAGATTATTCTAGAATGAGCACTGACCAAAAAATCCACGGGATATCAACTTTAATTGTAACTGTATGCTCAGAGTGTCAGTCGCAAGGCACTGGATTTTTTTATCAAGAGTTCGCTCCGAAAGACCCTGAAAAAAAGGAAGAGTGGCGAGCAATAAAGAATCTATGGTTGGTCACTAATAGGCATGTAATTCTTCCAATGTACAACGGCAAAGAATTAATTCCAAATTCAGTTACTTTTCATATCAGAAAAATCATTAATGGCCAGCCAGTTTGGGAGCCAATAGAATTACAAAAAGAAATCTTGATCGAAAGGGCGCGATTTCATCCCGATCAATCAATTGATGTGTGTATCATCGACATTTATAGCTTGTTAAAGGATAAGCTTAATGATGGCAATCAATATATGGTCTGGTTTGCTGTATCAAAAGAGAATCTTCCCGGTGAGAATAAAATTCATCCAGAAGTAGCCAGCGATGCCATTGTTGTTGGATACCCTCGAGGATTTTATGACCAACACAATATTTTCCCTATTGTAAAATCTGGTATTATTGCTTCGAAATGGGGAGCTTTCTTCAATCAGAAGTCTTATTTTCTGATAGATGCGAAATTGTTCCCCGGGTCATCTGGGAGCGTTGTTCTTAGTAAACCAACAAATCTTTTAGTAGAGGCAGGGAATCTTTTCCATAATTCGGAAAAGCAATTTGCTTTCTTGGGGATTTTCTCAGGAGAGCTATGTCAACAGCATCATCCAATAGAATTTGAAGATATTACTATTACTCGAAAATCTGGTTTTAACGTGGGCATTGTTTGGTATGGTCAATTGGTTGAGGATATTATAAACAATGGTATTAAACTTAACTGTGAGGAAAGGCTGAGTCCCATTAAATAAACAAGAGCTGTCTTTTTATTTAACAGCCCTTGCTTATTACAATCCGTCGTTTGCAGGTCAGCGAGCAAATGGTGTTGTCCACTGAGTGTTATGTTTCGGGTTGCATCGTTTGATTTCTTGGATCTCGAGGTTTTCAGCTTCTTGCTTTGTTGAACACACGTGGTAGCCAAAGTGAGTAGCGCCCGGCCAATAATCATCTCGTATGTGATCTAAAAGCCGGCAACGGAATACTAACACCGTCGCCTTTCGCTCTTCCTATATATAATGGGTAGAGCTTTCCATCAGAGCCAAGGTAGCCACAATAATAGATACCCATACTTTCAGAGGCGACTTGAAGAATGGTTATTTTATTGTAAGCGTAGTGACCGCTGTATGAATTGATCATGGAGTTTGTTCCTCCTTTCTTAAAGATTTAGTTGACGACTACTCAACCAGATAATATACTTATAGCAAAAGAAATAAATTTGTCAAGTAAACTATACATATGAAACACAATATAATAATTATGTAAAGTTTAAGAAAGGGGGAAATTAGCATGTCTACCAATCCTATTGCTATTAATTTAAGACGATTGCGAGGTTCTCGAGGAATTACCCAAGGGGATCTTGCTAAAAAAGCGAAGCTGAGCCGTATTGCGTATTCAAACGTCGAGAATGGCAAGG
>Ga0247727_10018497_pt1 | contig 10942 bp, 7 predicted proteins | sample WisWelCaveWW1625_FD_202498 | JGI IMG/M metagenome (GOLD analysis project Ga0247727, IMG submission 202498) | Biofilm microbial communities from Wishing Well Cave, Virginia, United States - WW16-25 | ecosystem: Environmental > Aquatic > Deep subsurface > Groundwater > Cave microbial mat | place...
TTCGCTACGTCCGCAACCCGATGTCGATCGGCGCGGTTACTCTCATGCTTGGTTTCGGATTGCTCCATCGGTCGATTTCAATTGCATTTGCATCAGTGTGTCTCTTCATTTTTATCCACGTGATTGTTGTCACTATCGAAGAGCCCGGACTCGCAAAACGGTTCGATGGCAGTTATCTCGAGTACAAGCAATCAGTGAACCGGTGGATTCCAAAGTGGCGGTAATCCCGGGTTAGAGTCCCCGATCATGGATCGTGCGACGCGGTGGTTATGAGTGAGGGCGCGGCGCGGGTGAAGACCGCGCTCGGCGATGTCGTCTTGTCGCTGCCGGCGGCGGTGACGGCTGGCGGGAGGCCGTTCGAGCCCCAGGGCGGGAAGAAGCCTTCGCCGGCGGGGCAGCCGGTGAGTATCGTCAACCCCTACCTGTACTCCAGCTTCTCGGTGGCGCCCTGGCGGACCACCCGGCGGCGCTCACCATCGACTCCAGCGGCGCCGCATACGTGGCGGGCAGGACCAACTCCCCTTCCAACTCGCTCCCGATCACCCCTGGAGTGGGCGGGAACGGCGACGACTTGCTCGGGGTGTGGCGGTGGATTCTGCCGGCGTCGCCTATGTGGCCGGCGACACCCATCGGCACCAGATCCACACTCCGGTCATCCACACCGACACCCTGGTTTACTCGGAAGCGGAGTTCCAACAACTGTCCCGCCAGCGCGGGGGTTTTCTCGACCTGTCCAGCGGTGGCGGGGAGCGTCTGAACCGTATAGAATGCTCTCATGGTTCGAATCCTATTGCTGCTCGCTTCCCTGCTGCCCGCGCTGTCGCCGGCGGAAACGCACCGGGTGGTTGCCAAAGTCTACTACCGGACCTTCTCGCGCGCGCACCCGCCGCTGGCGCGCCTCCGGCCCGGGGATACCGTCATCACCAAGACCATCGACGCCTCGGGGCGGGATGACCAGGGCGTCCGCCGCCACGAGCCGTCCAATCCCCTGACCGGACCTTTCTACGTGGAAGGCGCCGAGCCCGGCGACGCGCTGCTGGTGCGCTTTGAGCGCGTCCGACTGAACCGGAACTGGGGATACAGCGGCTACCGCCTGGGCCTGTTCTCGCTGACCGCCAACTACGTGGAGGGCCTGTATCCGAATCGCTACAAGCCGAACGTGGCGATCGAGGGCCGCGACAACCTGGTCCCCTGGGACCTGGATCTGGAGCGGAACCGGGTGCGGCTGCGAGAACCGACGAGCAACCGGGTCAAGCTGGATTTTCCAGCCAAGCCCATGCTGGGCTGCGTCGGGGTGGCCCCGGAAGGGGATTTCGCCCCCACCTCGAGTCCCTCCGGGTCTTATGGCGGAAACCTGGATTACAACGAGATCGGCGAGGGCGCCACGGTGATCCTGCCGGTGTCGCATCCCGGAGCGTTGCTGTTTATCGGCGATGGCCACGCCCTGCAAGGCGATGGCGAGCCGACAGGCAACGGCATCGAGACCTCGCTCGACGTGGAATTCACCGTGGAGATCCGCAAGAAGGCGCGCGTCACCGGACCGCGCGTGGAGACCGCCGAGTATCTGATCAGCATCGGCAGCCAGCCGGAGTTCGCCAGCTCGCTCGACCGCGCCCTGCAGATGGCGACCACGGACATGGTCCGCTGGCTGGTCAACGAGTACCGGCTCGAGGAGTGGGCGGCGCACCTGCTGATCGGCTACCGGGGGCGGTACGACGTGGTCACCGTGGCCGGCTCGATGGCCTTGAAGATCGCCAAGAGGGATCTGCCGCCGCCCGCCTCCGGGCCGGGACCGTGAGGAGCATATGCGCCGTCGTCGCCACCTGAAGATCACCGGGCTGCATCAACTGGGGCTCCGGCAAGGCCCTCAGCAGCCAGGGGCTCAGCGGACCCGGGCCAGGGGTGCATTACCAGCCATGGCGATCTGACTCCAGGCGGACTTGCTTCGCCACGCTGGGAGTGCCGGCCGTATTAACGACGAAGAGCATATAGACCCCCGGGATGGCCTGCGCTGCGTGCTTCGGCTCAGTCACCCGCAGCCTTCCCCTCTCAGGCTGGCCGCGTGAGCGAAACGCCAGCTTCACATAGCGGTCACCCGTGGTCAACTGGTGGGTGTTATGATCGCTGCGCATGAGCACGACGGAGTCGATTTGATCAGTGCTTCCCTGCACCTCGATATCGAAATGGTCCCTAAATGAGATCCGGTCAGGGGCCTCTCTGATCTCCGGCCGGCTGGCCAGGCTGCCGTCTTCATTGAACAGGTAAGGTGGCGTAAAGATTTGTCCGTTGGGAACTCCGAGATCGGGATCCCCGCGCGGGAAATCGCCCAGTGGAAACGCCGGGTCGTCCGGCCGAACCAAGGCTTCTCGATTCTCCCCCGCGATAAACACCCTGGCATCCGGCAGCAGCGTGGCCGTTCCGTGCAGACCCCGTGAGACCGTACTCCGTGCCAGAATCGATGTGGCGCCAGTTTCGGGATCGAACATCTGGAGGCGGAGGCTTTCTCTCTCCTCAAAGGTCGTTCCCAGGGCGCGGTTTTGCCCGTGGCCGACGAACACTTTTCCGTTAGGGAGCATAACGGCTTTACTCTGGTTGCTCGGCTGGATGAGCGCGCCGGCGTTTCTCCAACGCGGCGCCGACTCGGTGAAATCAATCACTTCGATGGTCGACGTGGGGCCCCCCTCGTCCGTCCCTGAAATCATGAACCATTGGTGCGAGACCGTCTGCCCGTTGCTGTCAATCTCGATCTGGCTGGCGGTGGGGCAGCAGTAAGGCCTGATTTCAGAGGCGCGGTCGAGGAGTGTCCAATGGTTCTCAGCGGGGGTGTCGCGGTCGGGATCCCTCAGCGCTCCCAGCACATCCAAGCACCACGTCATGTTGGTGAACGGGCCGAAGAACCTGTCTCCTCCGGGTGGAACCGGATTCACAATCCGTTCTACGCCGCCCATCGTGCAGACCATCCAATCGTCTCTTCCCCGGCCGGTTTGCACGACTTCCGCTTGGGGGTAGAGCGGGAAGGTCTTGCGGGCGTTTTCGAGCGCGATGGTCCGGTCCGTTCTCGGATCGTAAACCTCGGGAACTACCTGACTGATCCGTGTGGCCGTGAAATCCTGATCGGCTTGAGGCATACCTTGCCGGCCCCTCTCCCTTCTCATGGGGTCCGGCCCCGCAGAGGCGTCTTGGTCGGTTCCCCCAATGATCAGCACGGTGTTATTGGGCAGGGGGATGGCCGTCGGGTACCAGCGCGCGTACTTCATGTCGGAGGGGTCTGCTGGCTGAGTGCTCCCAATCGCGAGCGGATCGCACCCCGGGTAATGGGGAGCCGACGGATCCTTTGCGAACAACTCGAGGCCGAACGGGTCACGGGCCCAGTTGTCTCGGGTGCACGGACGCGCCCGCGGGGCCCAAGTCTCGGTTTCCGGGTCAAAGACATTGACCTTGAATAGGCCGTTCTGGCTCTGCATGTCATGGCCGCCAAAAACATAAACGCGTCCGTCGGCCAGCGTTACGCGCCCGTTGCAGTAAGTGTTGTAATAGTTCCCTCTGGAAAAGCCCACCTCCTGAAACGCCGCCCGGTTCAAGGCGAAGTCTTCCTCGTCCAGGAGGGCGGTATGGAACTTGCCCTGGGTCCTCAAGGCGTCTGGATGACTCGGATCAAAGAGCAGTTGCCTTTCCATCGTCCGATTGGCCAGCATGCGTGTGGGGACACTTTGGCTGAGACCTTGGCGGAGCAGGAATCCGCCATAGATGAGCCGTTGGAACGAATCTGCGGTGGGGTCGCTGTCGTCTCTCATGGAGGGATGGAGCACGTCCCTCAAGGAAGGATTGAAATCATTGGTTCCGTTGGTCAGGGCTCCCGCGGCGATGGCGGCATCGACCACGGCGTGATTCGGCGACGTCAATCGGGCTGTATTCCGGAAACCGCGCATGGAATAGGACCTTGGGATTCTGCGACCTTCTCTTCCACACCAGACCCATATGAACGGCTTCCGAACTTTGCATCGGGATCAAGGGCGAGAGCATCCCACACACCGCGGGATCGCAAGTTTCCGGACCTTGCGCCAACGCAGGCCCCACAAGACTGAGCGCCACAAAGACGCTAGCCACCATTCCGATCGTTACAAACCCCCACCGTGTAAAGTTCTGCATGGCACTACCTCCTGGCACTATGTTCACTAGGCAAGTCCCTGTCGGGTTTCGAAGCACACCAAGCACTGTCGGCACTGCCAACCGCACGCCCTCCTCATGGTGTGTCATACTCTTATCGTGCCTGTCGAGGTTATCATGCTTATCGCAATCCGGCGCAGTCGGGCGCACAAATTTACACTTGTTTTTACACTTGTGTAATGCGCAGCGTCTTGTGATGCATCACGCCACGCCGGCCGCATTTTGGAAATGAAGAAAATCGGAAAATCGGAACCAACGCCGAAGCCTTCCGGATCGAGATGGCCGGCCCGTCAACCGTCCGAACTACATCTTCTCCGAACTACATCTTCAAGGACGGGGGCGTGGCGGACCACTGACCGCGGGTCCGGCTCAGGCCCGGGCCCGGATGTTCACCCAGGTGTGGACGTGGGGATGTCCGCGGAAATACCACACCATGGTCGGACTCTCCAGTTGCCACACGTCCCAGACGCCGTCGTTGCCGACGTCCAGGTTCTTGTAGAAGGACATGTGCAGCGACTTGACTCCCCCGTTGGCCTTGATGTACTTCATCGCCTCCTCGGTGTCCTTCTTGCGGAAGGGGAGCAGAAGGTCGGCCAGGACCTTCTCGACCAGCTCGCGCTGATCGCGGGTCATTTCGGCGCCGGGCAGACCGGCCAGCTCGCCCTTCTTCTTGAGGGCCACCGTGCTGGTGGACTTCTCCGGGCGGGGATCTGCGAGCAAGGCGGCTTCCCTTTGCTTGCCATCGAGCGCCTGAAAGACCTCGTTGGCGCGCTTGGCCTGATACCAGTAGACGTTGCCGGGGTGGTCCGGCTTCTCGTTAAAGCCGCCGGAGGCGTGCCCGTAGAAAATCGGGCCGCCGAAAGCGACGCCTTCCACCGAATCGCCGTCGCAGCGCGCCGTGCAGTGCCGTCCGGTCAGGACGAACTCGAAGCCGCCGGCCCCGGGCTCGCCGAACAGCGCCACCGAGTAATTCGCCAAGCCCTCCGCGTCTTCCCGGAGATGATGGAAGACCTTGTCGACGAACTCTGGGTTATGCAGGCCGCGGAAGATCTCCTCGATCATGGCCTGCTGGTCCGGTTTGAAGGACTTCCCCACCCGGGCCGGGCTGATGTGCCAGTTGGCTTCCACTTTGGACCGCAAGGGATGGTCGAAGGGAAAGGTCATCGTCTGTTTCTGTTCGGGCGACAGGCTCTGGTGAAAGGTGGCGACCAGAGTTTCCGGGGTCCCGGTGATTTTCGGCGCCGCAGCCACCGCGGCCAGGCCCAGGCCCCCTGCCGCCGCCGTCTTCAGGAATTGCCTTCTGTCGAGGGAATCACAATCCGGACAATGCATGGGCAGATACCTCCTGGATGAAGTTATCGCACGGTTGTGGTGCGGCGTCAACTGTCAAGTAGCGCGAGTAGCGCGTTTTCACCGCAGCGTTGCTTCCACCGGCGCCCAGCGGCCCAGCGCGGCGGCCAGCGCCTCCGGGCTGACCGGCTTGGCCAGGTAATCGTCCATCCCGGCGGCCAGGCACTTCTCCCAGGAGCAACCTGGAAGGGCTACTCGGTTTCCGGCCGCACGCTGCCGGCGAGGATGGGCACGACGACGCCGTCGTCGCACCGGAGCAACAACGTCCCGGCTGGGGTGAGCCCGGCCGTGACGCCCGCCAGCCGCTCCGCGCCGTTCGAGACTACGACGCGTTTTCCGGAACCATAACTGGAAGCGCGGGTGAATCCTTCGATTACGGCCGCCGGGCCTGGTCCGGCCAGGATCTCCAGCCAGCAGTCGGCTTCCCGAAGGATTTCCTCCAGCAAAGCCTCGCGGGATTGTTCCCGCCCGGTTTCCATCCGCAACGAAGTGGCGGTGTGGCTCAATGCCTCCGGCATCCGGGCGTGGTTCACGTTGACGCCGATTCCGGCGACGACGTGGCGCACTCGGTCGCCCTCGGCCGTCATTTCGCAGAGGATGCCGCAGCACTTGCGCTCGCCGAGGAGCACGTCGTTGGGCCAGCGCAGGTCGCAGGTCAGGCCCGAGACGCGCTGGATGGCGCCGGCGACGGCCAGGCCCAGCGCCAAGGGCAACACGCCAGCCTCGGAAGTGGAAAGGGCCGGGCGCAGGATCAGCGAGAAATAGAGGCCGGCGCCACGCTCCGAGACCCAATCGCGGCCCAGCCGTCCGCGTCCGGCGGTCTGTTCCTCGGCCAGGACCACCGCGCCTGCGGGCTCGCCGCGCTCGGCCAACTCGGCGGCCGCGCGCATCGTCGTGTCGATGGAAGAGAAGTAATGAAGCGGCCGCCCCAGGCCCCGCAGTCGTTCCAGGTCCATTCAGGGATCGAGCCGGAAGCTCAGGTCGACAGCCGGCGCCGAGTGGGTCAGGGCCCCGGCCGAGACGAAGTCCGCTCCGGTCTCGGCGTAGGCCCGAACGTTCGCCAACGTGATGCCGCCGGAGAGCTCGACGCGCGCCCGGCCGGCGACTCGCCGAACCATATCGGCGGCCTCGCGCGGCGGCAAGTTGTCCAGCAGCAGGTGGCCGGCGCCGCATTCCAGCGCCTCGTCGAGCTCGCTCGCGGTGCGGACCTCGATCTGAACCGGCAGTCCCGTCCGCTGGGCGCGGTCGAGCGCCGGCCGGATCCCGCCGGCCGCGGCGATGTGATTGTTCTTGATCAGGACGGCGTCGAACAAGCCCAGGCGATGATTGGTTCCGCCGCCGGCGGCCACAGCCAGCTTGTCCAAGCGCCGCATTCCGGGGGTGGTTTTGCGAGTGTCCAGCACGCGGCAACGGGTCCCTTCGATTGCCCGCGCGAACTGGCGGGTCAGGGTAGCGACGCCGCTGAGGCGCTGAAGCAGGTTCAGGGCGACGCGCTCGGCGGTCAAGAGGGTTCGGACGCGTCCCACCACGCGCGCCACCTGCTCATCGGCCTGGACCTCCTCGCCGCTCGACCGCAACAACTCCAGGCGGTCGAGGCCCCCCAGGGCCTCGTAGATCTGATCGAGCAGCTCGACGCCGGCCAGCACGAGTTTCTGCCGGGCCAGGAACACCCCGGCGCCGCGCGCCGTCTCCTCGACGCAGGCCAGGGTGGTGACATCCCCGGGGCCGATGTCTTCTTCCAGGGCGCCGTGAATCAGCCGGGTGATCTCGGGATGCCGCCACTCCATCTAGAGCTCGTCCAGCGTCTGTTTGAGCCTGGCGCCCTGGGCCTCGTATTGCGCCAGTTTCTGGCGGATCGATTCGACCACCGCCGCCGGCGCCTTGGCCAGGAATTCCGCGTTCTGCAGTTGCTGTCGCGCGGACTCGCCGGCCTTTTCCAGGTGAGCCATCTCCTTCTCGAGTTTCCGGTGACGGACCTCGTTCTCGGCTGCCGGGACGCGCAGGACCAGATCGAAGTCCGGGGTGGCGACGCTGGTCGCGCCCGCCGGCGGCGGCGTCCCGGCGGCGGCCACCAGCTTCACGCCGGCCAACTTTTGGATGGCGAGGGAATGACGGCCGGCGATCTCCCAGGCCCGGTCGCGCGTATAGAGAGCCCCTTCCACCAGTTCCCGGGGATCCAGCTTCATCTCGGCTTTCAGGTTGCGAGCGGCGGTAATGATTCTCTGCAGCACGTCCATCTCGCGCTCGGCCGGGTAATCGACCAGCCGCGAGTCATACTGCGGATAGGCGGCCAGCGCCAGCGAGCGCGGCCGCGACTCCACGTTGGCCGTCAAGCGCTGCCACAGCTCCTCGGTCAGAAACGGCATCAACGGATGCAGCAGCCGCAGGATCCGCTCGAAGGCGGCCAGCAGATTCCGCCACTCCGGGGTCAAGCCGCTGCCCTCGCGGAACGACAGCTTCTTCAGCTCCACGTACCAGTCGCAGAACTCGTGCCAGAGGAAGTGGTATAGCAGTTGCGCGGCTTCGTGATAGCGGAACTGCTCGATGGCCCGATTCGCTTGCTCGGCCACGCTGTTGAGCCGGTGGAAGATCCAGCGATCCTCGAGCGGGACATCCAGCGTGCTCTCCGCCGGGTTAGGCCGGAAATCCTGGTTCTCGCCGGGCGCCCAGGGCTCCGCCCCTGCCTTCTCCAGGCTCAGGAACACGAAGCGGGCCGCGTTCCAGATCTTGTTGGCGAAGGCCTGATAGCCGCCCAGACGCTCCTCGGAGAAGATCACGTCGGTGCCCGGGGCCGCGCCCGCCACCAGGAAGAAGCGCACGGCGTCGGTGCCGTACTTCTCGGTCATATCCAGGGGGTCCACCGTATTACCCCGGGTCTTGGACATCTTGCGGCCCTTGGCATCCCGGACGATGGCGTGGATGTAGACCTGGCGGAAGGGCACGGCCCCCACAAACTCCAGGCCCAGCATGATCATCCGCGCCACCCAGAAGAACAGGATCTCGTAACCGGTATTGAGCAGCGAGGTCGGATAGAACCGCTTCAGGTCCGGGGTCGAATCCGGCCAGCCCAGCGTGGAGAATGGCCACAACCCCGCGCTGAACCAGGTGTCCAGCACGTCGGGATCCTGATCGAGCTCGGCCGACCCGCAGCGGCCGCAGCGCTCGGGGGTTTCGCGGGCCACCGTCAGATCCCGGCAGCTCCGGCAATGCCAGGCGGGAATCCGGTGTCCCCACCACAATTGCCGCGAGATGCACCAGTCGCGGATGTTCCGCATCCACTCGAAGTAGACCTTCCTCCACTGCTCGGGCAGGATCTGGATGCGCCCCGACTCGACCGCCTCGATGGCCGGGGCGGCGAGCGGCTTGGCGCGCACGAACCACTGGGTCGACAGCCGCGGCTCGACCACCGCCTCGCAGCGCTGGCAGACCCCGATGGTGTGCTGGTGGTCCTCGACCTTGGCGATCAGCCCCTGCTGTTCCAGGTCGGCGATGATGCGGCGGCGCGCCTCGAAGCGGTCCAGACCGGCGTATGGTCCGGCGTTCTGGTTCATCGAGGCCGACTCGTCCATCACCGTGATTTCGGGCAGGCCATGGCGCTTGCCGGCGGCGAAATCGTTGGGATCGTGCGCCGGAGTGACCTTCACCGCCCCGGTGCCGAAGCGCGGGTCGGCTACTTCGTCGAGGATGATCGGGAGGCGCCGGTTCATCAGCGGCAGGTTCACGTGCCGCCCGTGGAGACTCTGGTAGCGGTCATCGTCGGGATGCACGGCCACCGCCGTGTCGCCGAGCATGGTTTCCGGCCGGGTGGTGACCACCACCACGAATTCCTTCGATCCCTCGACCGGATAGCGGATGTGCCAAAGGCGTCCCTGCTGCTCCTGATGCACCACTTCCAGGTCGGAGATGGCGGTGCGGCAGCGAGGGCACCAGTTGATCAAGTACTCGCCCCGGTAAATCAGACCCTTCTGGTGGAGCCGCACGAAGGCCTCGCGGACGGCGCGGGATAATCCGGGATCCATAGTGAAGCGTTCCCGGGTCCAGTCGCAGCTCGCGCCGACCGACCGGATTTGCTTCTTGATGGTCCCGCCGTACTGCTCCTTCCACTGCCAGACTCGCTCGAGGAATTTCTCGCGGCCGAGCTGGCGGCGGTCGAGGCCTTCCTGGACCAGCGCCCGCTCGACGACCATTTGAGTCGCGATTCCGGCGTGGTCTGTGCCGGGCAGCCACAGGGTGTTGTGGCCGCGCATCCGCCGCCAGCGCATGGTGATGTCGGTTTCGGCCAGCTCGAACATGTGCCCCATGTGGAGCGAGCCGGTCACGTTGGGGGGTGGCATCACCAGCGAATAGACCCGCGCCGCGCTGTCGGAGGCGGCGGTGAAGACGCCGTTTTCGATCCACCACTCGGCCCAGCGCGGCTCGATTTTCCGCGGTTCGTAGACTTTATCCAGGGACATGAGGCCGGGAGTTCTTCATTTTATCATGGCCCGGGGATCCGAACCGCTCTATGATGGGGTGCGCGACTTTTCGTGGAGGTCTCGCTCGCCGCCTGGGCCTGGCGGAGTAGCCGTGTTACACTGACGAATATGGCGACGTCGACCGCCTTGACCGTGAAGGACTTCCTGGCTCGGAACCTGCGCGAAGATCGCAAGTACGAGCTGATTGCGGGGGAGGTGGTGGAAGTGGCCTACGCCGGCCGGAAGCACGAGATGGTAAAAGCCGACGCTATTCAGATCCTGGTCGGGTATGTCCTACCGAACCCGATCGGCACGGTTTGCGCCGAGACGATGTACGAGCTCAGCGAGGACGATGCTCTCCAGCCAGATGTTTCGTTTCTGCTGAACGAGCAGATTCCCGTGCCCCTGGGCGAAGGCCTGTTTGATTTTGCTCCCGCCCTGGCGATCGAGGTGATTTCTTCTGAGTCGGCATCGGCTTTCCTGCGGAAGGTGGAACTGTATCTGAGAAAAGGAAGCCGCGCAGTGTGGGCCCTGCACTCGGAAGAGCGAGCCGTGTGGATCTTTACGGCGGGCGGCTCGGTCCGGGTGCTCCACGGCGACCAGCCCGTCGAGGCCGATTTCCTCCCCGGCTTCTCCGTCCCCGCCTCCCGCTTCTTCGAAGGCCTGTAGCTCAGTTGTTGGCCCGGTGAACCACGCACGGGGCCTCCTGTAATCGTTTCTTCATGTCCCGCCCGGCGGAGCTGCCGCTGCTGAGCGCGTGTCTGCTGCTTTTTCTCCTGCTGGCGTCGGCCTGGATTCGGCTGCCCGGTCCGCAGCACGCGCGGGATAATCCTGGATCCATAGTGAAGCGTTCCCGGGTGATGTCGGTTTCGGCCAGCTCGAACATGTGCCCCATGTGGAGCGAGCCGGTCACGTTGGGGGGTGGCATCACCAGCGCATAGACCCGCGCCGCACTGTCGGAGGCGGCGGTG
>Ga0247727_10018498_pt1 | contig 10942 bp, 8 predicted proteins | sample WisWelCaveWW1625_FD_202498 | JGI IMG/M metagenome (GOLD analysis project Ga0247727, IMG submission 202498) | Biofilm microbial communities from Wishing Well Cave, Virginia, United States - WW16-25 | ecosystem: Environmental > Aquatic > Deep subsurface > Groundwater > Cave microbial mat | place...
GGGCCGGGTCCGCCACTTCACAACCGCCGACGGTCTGTTGCCCGGGGATCTCCGAGCCGCCTTCCGGGACCGGCACGGCGCGCTGTGGTTTGGCGGCGACCACGGTTTGTTCCGAATCGAGCCGCGAGAGGACCGCGTCGACCCTCCAACTGTTCTGGTCTACTCCATTCGCGTCAATGGCGAAAGCCGGCCCCTCTCGGACGTGGGCGACGCCGATCCTGCGGCCCTGTCTCTCTCCTCCACCCAGCGGCAGGTGCAGGTGGATTTCGGCGGCTTCCGCCACGATCTGCGTTATCAGACTCTCCTTTCCGGCGTAGATCCGGACTGGACCCCGCCTTCTTCCGCACGCAGCGTCCATTACCTGTCACTCGCTCCTGGCAGCTACGAACTCCTGATCCGCGCCGTCGCCCCGGAAGGCGCTTTGAGTTCCCGCCCGGCGCGGGTGAGGTTCCGGATCGCGGCGCCGGTGTGGCAACGCTGGTGGTTTCTGCTGCTCAGCGCCGCAGCCGTCGCCGGGATGGTCTACACGGTTCACCGCTACCGCGTGGCGCAGGCGGTGGCGCTCGAGCGCGTCCGAACCCGCATCGCCGCCGATCTGCACGACGACATCGGGTCAAGCCTTTCCCAGATCGCCATCCTGAGTGAGGTGGCGCGCGGCGCTGATTCCAAGATGAACGCCGAGCCGTTGTCCCGTATCGCCAGCGTCGCGCGCGAGATGGTGGACTCGATGAGCGACATTGTGTGGGCTGTCAGCCCGGGCCGGGACCGGCTTTCGGATTTGGTGCAGCGAATGAGGCAGTTCGCCGAAGACGTGCTGGTCACCCGTCAGGTGACTCTACGCTTCACGGCGCCGGCCAGCGATGTCCGGCTGGATCCGGATGTCCGGCGCGAAGTGTACCTCATCCTCAAGGAGTGCATCCACAATGCGGCCCTGCACTCCGCCTGCCGCCGCGTGGAAGTGGATCTGAGAATCGATGCGGGCTGGTTGAAGCTGACCATCCGCGACGACGGCCAGGGCATCCGCGAAGCCGAGCCCGCTTCGAGCAACAGCGGACACGGCCTGGCGAGCATGCGGCGCCGTACCGTCGATCTGGGCGGCGAGCTGGAGGTGACGTCCATTCCCGGAGAGGGCGTCACCTCCGTGCTGCGCGTCCCGCTGGCGCGCCGCCGCGCCTGGTGGCGGATGCTGCCGCGATAGCGGCGCGCGGGCGGAGCTGGCGGCGCCGGCAGCGCCGAACCCGCGAGGCTGCCCCAGCAGATCGGGCAGCAGCTTTTCGACGCCGCCCGGTGAGCCTTCGCGCACTGCGTGAAGGTGCGCGAGATTCGATCAAGGCGCCAACCGGTTCATAGACTCCCTGCCTTCCGCCACCGCCCTGGCCGCGGGTCTGGTCCGCGAACTGGGCGACGTGGCGCTGCCCCACCGCTGTCTGGCGCACGCGCCTCTACCCGGAGCCTCGTCGAGGGACGTTGCGCTTTCTCATCGAGCAGGAAGCCCGGCCCGCACACTGCCTCGCTAGTTCGCGACAAAGGCGCATGGACTGGCGGCCGCCGTTGCGGGAGTCACGGTTTCGAACTTCGTAACCGCGAAGTCGTTGGCGCCGATCGCGCTGCCGCTCTGGAAAATCACGTCTATCCCGCCGATTCCATTGGTGGCGAACTGCTGCGGGGGCCCTACGTTTGTGACGAAGTTGGCGAAGGGAAAATCCACGCAGAACGGAAGCCCAGTGTCGTTCGGGACCAGGTTAAGGCCGACCAGGAAAATCTGCCCATTCGTTTGGAAAACTTCGACGTTGAAGTTCAACACCCGGCTGTTGGAATCGAAGCCTACCCGGAAGCGGTCGCAGCCGGTAGGAAAGTACCCCAGTGGCGCGCTCATGGGGGGAGTATTGGCGTCCAGGCCGTACATCAGGTCGAGCCTGAAGAACGCTCTCGGCCCCATGCTGACGGCCAGGGGAGCGCCGTCCCTAGCAACGACGAGCTCGCCGATCAGACCAAACGACGGGTTCGGGGCATACAGGAAAAACGGATTTCGCACGCCACCGAGTATGTTGTTGCCGGTCTGGGCCCGCTTCGAGTCCGTAAAATTGTTGGAGGCGGTATCGAACCGCACTCTGTACTTGCCCTGGGTGAAGTTGTCGATCACCAGGCATCCCGACGACGCTCTTGCGGCAGCCGCCATAACAAACAGCAACAACGTAGCTTTTCGCATCTCGATCCTCCTCTGAGAAACAGTTTCCAGTGCATGGCTGCCTCCCGGTGCGGCAGAATAAAGCATGCCGGCCGATCTGTCAGCCCGCCTTTTCGTGCAGCCTGCCCGTTTGTGCAGGGCGCTTGGCGCCCCTCATTGGGATTACACTTCGTGAGAACGATGCCCGAAGCCCCCCCGCAGCCAAGCCTGATTCGCGTCGCCATCATCGAAGACCAGCCCGAGGTGCGCGAGGGCCTCTCGCTGCTCATCAGCCGCAGCGAAGACTGCCGCGCGACCCACGCCTTCGGCTCGATGGAGGAGGCGCTGGAGGGAATCGGCGTCGAGGTCCCTGACGTGGCCCTGGTGGATATCGGGCTGCCGGGGATGTCGGGGATCGAAGGCGTGAGCCGCCTGAAGGAACGCTATCCGCAACTCCAGGTACTGATACTCACCGTCTATGGCGACGACGAGCGCATTTTCGAGGCGATGTGCGCGGGCGCCTGCGGGTATCTGCTCAAGAAGACGCCTCCGGCGCGGCTCCTGGAGTGCTTGCGCGAAGTAGTGAGAGGCGGCGCGCCCATGTCGCCGGAAGTGGCGCGCCGCATCGTCGAGCTGTTTCGCCAGTTCCGCCCGCCGCAACAAGCCACCCACCACTTGAGCCCGCAGGAGGCGCGTCTTCTGAAGCTCCTCGGCGAGGGCCACCACTACAAGACCGCCGCTGCCGAGATGAGCCTGAGCGTGCACACCGTGCGCTTTCACCTCCGCCACATCTATACCAAGCTGGAGGTGCACTCGAAGTCGGAAGCGGTGGCCAAGGCTTTGCGGGACCGGCTGATCCGCTGACTGCCCCTCGACCCTGCACAAAAGGGCGGGTGGCGCCGCTCTCGAACCTGCATACTTGTGCAGCTAGCGGAGCCGCTGAAGTCGCTCTATCCTCATCGTGTTCGGCCGGCGCAGCGACGGAGTTTAGTCTAGGGAGACAGCTGGCGCAGTCATCCAGCGGGCCTTGGGAGGAAGTGCGAAATGGGCAGCATACGCTTACTGGACTCGGGGCTCAGGAGAATTGCTTGCCGGAGCCTTCCCCTCCCAATTGCGGTCTTGGCGGCAGCCTTGCTGTTTCCGCGCGCGGCGGGGGCGCAAACGCCCGCGAGCTTCGGATACGCCCTGACGGGCATACCTGATTTTTTTGGATTCATTCGCTACCCCGTCGCCGGCGAGATCCCTCTGCTCACCATTCTGGTGGACTTCACGAACGACAGCTTTCCGCCGGATCAACCCCCGGCGTACTACGAGAGTCTGCTATTCGCCACCGAACAGGGACGACCTGTGGGGAGCGTAGCGGGAAGGGGAGGCTACTTCGAGGAGAACTCGTTTGGACAGTTCCGCTTCACCAACGCCGGAGTCATCGGACCGTTTCGCGCCATCGACGATCCCGACACTCTATTGCGCGAGGACTTCAGCCAATGCGGGGCGTGGGACTACACGCCCAACTCGAATAACACGGAAGTCCTCTGCGGCGGGCGTAACTGGACGATGCGGAACGCGCTTCGGCACGCCGCCACAGGCTTCGACTTTCGGCCATTCGACAGCAGTGGGGACGGCCGTATCCAGCGCAACGAGCTCATGATCCTTTTTGTGTTTGCGCTGCAGAATGGTCACTGGGGCACTAATCGAGGGACCTACCCCGAAGGTTGCGTGCCTGTGATTACCTTTACGCCAGGTAAGTTCCTCGATATGTGTGGCAGCTGGCCCAACGTCCAGGCGGACGTGGACGTGGCGACGATCGCCCACGAGCTGGCGCACGCGCTGGGGATCTTCTGGGAAGGATACGGGCACAGCAGGAACGAGAACCTCCAATACTCCATGATGGGTTCGACAATCACGACCACGTTTCGCGATCGGACAATTTACCATCTGGACCCGTTCGTGAAGATCAAGCTCGGCTGGATCCTGCCGAGGATTGTCCCGGTCACTCCAAGCACGAATGCCTGCCTCATTTTGACGGCGACCGAGCGGATATCTGCGCCACCTTCGACCCGGGCGATCATTCTCTATGACCCGGCGCGCGGAGTCACCGAGTACTTTGTCCTGGAGTACCGGCGCGCGCTCCAGTCCAACTACGACGGAGACCCATTTGGCCAGGGCTCCTTCGGTTTGCCCCAGAGTCGCGGCATGGCAGTCTGGGCCGTACGCATCAACACGAACACGAACCCGCGCGCTGTGCCATCCCTGGACAGCGTAACGGGAGGCACTGGGCAAGGTCAGGATCCCGGGTGCGGGCCGGCAGGGCAGCCCTGCCTGGATAGCGCCATTCACATCTTCCCCCCTCAAAACGGACAACCACGGGTAGGAAACCCACAGCCAGGCGCCGGCCTCTGGACGCCGAACGACGGGAGGTTACAACTGTGGTGGCCATACTCGGGCAACCTTCCCACACCGATTTCCCTGCGGGTGAGGGCTACTCTGAACCAGGGAAGCCAGATCGCCGTCGAGCTGAACAACGGCTCCTGCGCCGGGCTGGGCGAGGACCCGTTCTTCTACGATCTCCCGAACGGGATCCTCGGGCATGACCGACTGTTCCCCATTGACGCCGCCGCGCCGGAAGTCCGCGACATTTGGACCGACTCCCGCTTTCGCCTGGAGAGGAGGGTTCAGCAGTGGATGCCGCCGGGCCACCCAGTGCAGGTGCAGTGGCTCGTCACGCCCACCTCGACGGATTCGACCCGGGTGCGCGTCCGGATTGTGGACAGTGCTCCGCCGGGCTTTTTGCCCCCTCCGATTCCCGCCGACCAGCCGCCCCCTCCTCCGGGTACGCCGCCGGCGCTCTTTCCCCCGGCGATCACGTTCGATGTGCAACTCAACGATGGCGTCACTCGAACGGCAAGGTACAATATGATCGCGTCTCCGCAAGAGGGGAATTACCGGGTGCTGTCGCGGGTCTTCTTCGAATCGCCCACGGATGGCTCCACCTTGCATCCGTCGGTCGATCTCGAGTCTTTCCTGAATGTGTTCGACCCGAACGCGCCTCGTATAGGAGACACACCGGCCACACCAGCGGTGCACCCGCCGGCCGACATCACGATTCCAACGACCGAAGCGGGCGGGGCCAGAGCCAGCGCCTCGCCGGCGTTGGCCGCATTCCTGGCCGGCGGCTCGGCGGAGTTTGCGCTGGATCCTTCACCGGCGCGCCTTACTCCTCAGGTTTCGGGCGTGGACGTGAATGCGAACACGCTCTTTGCGTTAGGAAAAACGATCGTGACGTTCCGCTTCACGGATGCCCTCGGCCACATCGCCACGGGGACGTCCACTGTCACCGTCGCGCCAGGCGCGGATCTCAGGATCGTGAATTTTGCGGCAGTGGCCCCGCCCCGGGAGATCATCGCCGGCCAGCCGCTCAACCTCACACTACGCAAGACCATCACCAACCTGGGTCCGTCGGCTCCCATGGATGTGAGGCTGACCAAGACCGCCGCCCCTCCCGCGGGGGCGACTGTGACGCCTGCAAGCTCCTCGGCGAACGAGCTGGCGCTGGCTCTGAACGAGCTGCGCGTGGTAAACGAGACCTTCAACGTGCAGTGCAATGCGGCCGGCCATCCCTTGTTCCGCTTCACCAACGAGATCCAGCCCTTGCGCCCGGGCGACATCGATTCGGACCAGAGCAACAACCGGGCCGAGACCACGGTCGATCTGGAGTGCGTGGTTCCGGTCCGGATCAACATCAAGCCGGGCAGCAGCCCCAACTCGTATAATTTGCAGGGTGAGATTGCTCTCGCGATCCTGACGACGCGGGCCGGCGAGTACGGGCTGCCCCTGGCCTTTGACGCTACGCGCATCGATCCCTTGAGCGTGCGTTTTGGGCCGCGTCCTGTGTTGTTCCCCGGACCTGGAGGAGCCGTCGAGCGCCACCGCACAGGCCATATCGAAGACGCCCGCGAGATGGACGAGAAAACTCGAGACGGGGATCCCGACATGGTCCTGCACTTCCTGGCTTCCCAGAGCGGGCTCACCCTCGCTGACCCGGAGGCTTGCGTGAAGGGCGAGTGGTTGGACTCCTCCAACCAGCGCCACAAGTTCTTCGGCTGCGACTCGCTCGTGCTGGCGCCGAGATAAGCTGCCGAATCAGGCGACGTGGCGTTTCGAAGGCAATGGATTCCGTGTCTTCACGCTAAGGAATCTTCACCATCCAGATGTTCGACCTGTTGTCGGCCAGCCGCACCACCAGCCGGCCAGCGGCCACGTCAATGCGCGTGCCGAACCAGATGAAGCGGCTCGGCACGTGCTGGTGATGGATGGGGAATGCTTCTCCAGCCGGCTGCCGCGTCGCCGGGTGCAGGCGCTGGGCCCAGATGCAGCGCTGGCTCGAAGTACAATCTGTCCGACCACGCCTTCTCGCCCGACGGCCGCTGGATCGCTTTTCGCGCCGACTTGGGGGAGCGGCAGCGGCTGTTCGTGATGCCGGTGCGGCCGGAGGGGCCGCTGGTCGAGGAGAAGGACTGGATCGCGGTGACCGATGCCCGCCTCTTGAATTACTCGCCGCGCTGGTCGCCCGACGGCAGCCTGCGATCGCCTATCGGGTTGGGGAAACCGGACCAAGCACTAAGGTCTTCATGGTGTCTGCCACCGGCGGCTGGCCCCCGAGCTTCGGTCAATCGGTCACTCTCCCAATCTGGTCCCCGGACGGCAAGCACCTGTTGATCGGCAGCTTTCACCCGACCCAGCCTCCGACGGTTCCGCCCTGGGACTGGTGGGCGTGCCCGGCGGACGGAGGTGCGCCGGTGAAAACCGGGGCTTACAAGTGTCTGCATCCCGCCGGAGCGACAGCGCACGATGGGGTTGCTCGACCTAGCGACCGGCCCACTTGCCGTCGGGCGAAAAGCGCGGACTGTTGCCGTGATCGGCGATCTTTCTCTCCTCCCCGCCCAGGGCCGGGATCGCGTAGACACCGCCGCCGTCTCGCGTGGAGGCGAAGGCAATGCGCGTGCCGTCCGGCGAGAAATCCGGCGCGCTATCGTTGGCGGGATTCTGCGTGAGGTACAACCCTCGCAACTTCCTCCGCCTAGTCCAGTGGAGCTTCTCCGGCAATACTTCGATGAACACAACGCGCTGAAGGACCTCGACTGGTCTGCCCTCGAAGAGGATATCGAGCCTTTGTACGCAGCTTGGATGAAGCTGCCGGTAGAGCAGCGGCAGGCAATGTCCGCGGCCCTGGGAAAACCTCTCGCGCGTGCGCACGAGGGAGTAGCGAGGGGCCTCTTCCCTGAAGCCGGAAGCCGGCGGGAGTGGGCCGCACGTCTGGCCGTTGGTACTACGACTTAGCGTCACGCGCACGCCCGCGAGAGGGGGGCGGGCTATTCCTTGGACGAAGTGAGGAGGTACACGGGGGGGCACTTCTTGCACCCGATGCACAACTGCGCATCCACATCGATGCGCACGAAGGGCGGATGGTCGGGATCCGGCACCCAGTACATGCAGTCCTCGACCGGACAATAGGGTACGCACGCCGGCGAGCCCGCGCACCCCTTTGCAGCACTCGGTGATGATGGCGATCTCAAGCCGGGCGCGTTTCCATTCACCGCGCCGGCAGCTTCGTGCCGGGCATGACGCCGGGCGGGCTGGCCAGCCTGTTCGGGACCGGCTTCTCGGAGATTACCGGCCTGGAGTTCCCGGGCGGGGCCACCTCCCACAAGGGCACGCAGGTGCTGATCGATGGCCAGGCCGCGCCTCTCTACCTGGTCCGCAGCGAGGGCGGCCAGGAACAGATCAACTTCCAGGTCCGCACCGATGTGCCGGGGCCATCCACGGTGCGCGTCGAGGTGGTGAACAGCGGCGCTCGGCTCTCGCTGGCTGGCGTCCCGGTGCTGCGGGTGCAGCCGGGGATGTTCGAGTACGTTCCGGCCGGGAGTACAGTGAGGTACGCCGCCGCCGTCAAGCCCGACGGCTCCGTCATCGGGCCCAACAATCGCGTGGAACGCGGCACGGCGTTCTCGATCTACCTCACCGGCATGGGCGTCAGCGTGCCGTTGCTGCAGACCGGCTAGGTGGGCCCGGTTCCGCCGGCCAACACCTTCTTCCGCCCGGTGGTCGGGTTGAACGGCCGCGCCATGCCGGTGCTGTTCAGCGGGGTTGCCCCGGGGCTGATTATCAACCAGATCAACATCCTGGTGACGAAGACGCCCCGGTGGGCGAGGCGGTCAACCTGGATATCGTGGTCGAGGGAGTGGGGAGCCAGACCTCGAGGGTGGCAATTCGGTAGGGCGATGCATCACTCTCGGCGCCGCCGCTCGCGGCTCGCCACGGCGCCACCGCTTCTGCCGCTCGGCTGGCCTCAGGCCTTCCCCCGCAGTCCGGATCCCTCTCGCCGGTTTCCGGAGCCCCGCCAATCAACGGCTGCGATTGGAAGCGAGAACCCGGTGCGACCGGGGGTTGGCGGCCGCGCCCTGGGACTAACCGGTGGTCGACCGCGTCAGCCTGTCTCACCGGGTGGGCCAACCGGTATATACCTTTACGTCTGGCCGGGCCGCGCGAAACTCCTCCAGCGGCTTGCCGGAAATCTCGATGCCAAGCAGGTATAGCTCCTTCAGGCCGGTGACTTCCTGCAGGACCGTCAACGCGCCGTTCGAGATCCGGGTAAACGAGAGGTCGAGCGCTGCGAGCTTGCTGAAGTTTCGCAGGGGCGCCAAATCCTCGTCCTGGAGAGCGCAGTAGGACAGATCCAGCCTGCGGATCGGGAGCCCTGCAAGGTGGGTTAAGCCGCGCCGGGAGATTGACGTGTCGCTGAGCTCCAGAAGCTCCACGCACGAGGAGGCCAATTCCTGGAGCCCATCGTCGGTGATCCGCGTGCCGGTGAGCACCAAATGGCGCAGCGGCAGGGACCGCAGCCACTTCAAGCCGTCATCGGAGATTTGCGTGCGAAAAAGGTCGAGGCGCCCGACCTGGAGGCTGCGGAGATGGCCGAGCGCGGCATTGGTGATTTCCGTCCGCGCCAGCAGCACGGTGTGGACGGAAGAGAATTCGGGTTTGTGGAGAGACGCCAGGTCGGAGTCCGTGACAGGCGCGCCGCGCAGATCCAGTTGTGTGCCGTCCAGCCGCAAGTAGGAGGCGAGGTCCAGCTCTGCTGCGGCGAGCGGCGCCACCAGAAGCGCCAGCAAAGCGGATCTGGCGGCGGCCCGAAATGCAGAAGGAGCCGGCGAGGCGTTGGTCATGTCCAGGCGAGCTGGGCTGCGGCCCGTTCCGGGATTATTGATCGTGGGGCACCGTCACCGTAACCTGAACGATGGTTGTATTGCCGCTCTGGTCGCGGGCCTCGTATTTTATCGTATAGATCCTGTTGTTGCCCAAGCCGCTGCGCTCGGCACGGAGGAAGAACTGGCGGTCATCGGTGCCAAACGCGGCTCCCTGGATGTCGCTGGACGTGTCGCCATCGCCGAGTCCTTCATCCGGTTCATTGCTCGTGATAGAAATCAGGCGGACCGTGGGATTGGGGTCGCAGATGTCGCTGACGCTGATGTTCGCTCTGATTCGGATGAGCCTGTGATCGGGTGGCCACAACACAGAGGGTGTAACCGAGACAGTGAGGGTCGGAGGCGTGGTGTCCTGGATGGTCACCTTTTGCGGGACGATGGTCGAGTTGTTGCTGCCGTCGGTTGCCGTCCAGTTCACCATGGTCATGCCCAGAGGGAACAGCGCCGGGCCGTTGTTGGACACCGCAACAGATGACCAACAGATGTCGTTGGTGGTCGCAGCGCCGAGAGTCACCGGGGTTCCCAGTGACGACGTGCACTCCTTCACGATATCGGAAGGCGCGGTAAGGCTGGGCGGCGTCGTGTCCACCACCGTCACGCTTTGGAGGTCGGTGTCGGAATTGCTGGAGTCATCGGTTCCGCGCCAGGTAACGGACGTGGCGCCCAGCGGAAACACAGCGGGCGCGTTGTTGGTAATGGTGACCGAGGTGTCGCAGGCATCGGTCGCGGTGGCGTTCCCCAGCGACGGGCTGGCGCCCTGCGGCGACTTCATCGTGCATTCGGTCGTAAAGCCGGCCGGCGCGGTCACGGTTGGGTTGAGGCTGTCGGTGATGCTGAACGGAAAGGAAACGCCGAAGAAGATATTGCCAATCGCCTCCAGCATCACCCGCGCCTGGTTGGAAACCAGCGTCTTGGGCAGGTTGACCGTTTCCATGCCGTCGTTGGGCGTGCTGGCGAGGACGTCGGAAAATGTGCCTCCGTTGTCGCTGGAAAACTTCACGCGGACGTCGGTCGCCACCGAACCGCCCCCGACATCCCAGGTAACGTCCTGAGGAATCCCACATTGGCGAAGCAGAGCGTTGGTCGGATAAGTAAGGCGAAACCGATCGCCGACAACGTTGACCTGCATGTCATCCCAGCGCGTCGCGCCCTGGTTGTTCCGCGCCGTCGCCCGGAAGTTCAAAGTGCGGTCGACGACGGGCAGCACCTCAAAAAAGTCGGTGGTCGTGCCCAAAACGGTTGAGAACCTGGGGAAGGTCCGGGCGCGACCGGCGGTCGGGGGCCTGGACCGAAACAGCGGCGCTTGCGTGTCGTTGGCGTTGGGCGTGCTGGACGCCGCGCCGAGGTTGAACTGCTCCCAGGCGGTGGTGGCGCCCGAGTCGGTGGCCGTCAACGTGAAGGGTGTGTTGCGGGGAATCGTGAAGTCCGGCCCCGCGTTGACGTTCGGGGGTGTCGTCCCCCCTGTCACCGCACCGCAGCTCCCCCCGGTGGCGCCGTCGCGGAAATCCGTGAG
>Ga0247727_10018499_pt1 | contig 10941 bp, 6 predicted proteins | sample WisWelCaveWW1625_FD_202498 | JGI IMG/M metagenome (GOLD analysis project Ga0247727, IMG submission 202498) | Biofilm microbial communities from Wishing Well Cave, Virginia, United States - WW16-25 | ecosystem: Environmental > Aquatic > Deep subsurface > Groundwater > Cave microbial mat | place...
CCCCTCCCCCCGCCCTCGCGGTGGCTCTCCGTCTTTGGGACGTGCCCCATGCCCCTCCGGTTACACCCTTTTCCCGCTTGTTTTTCTTTCAGATTTCTCTTGCATCCAAAATTACCTTATGTAAAGATGTGCCCATGATTATCGGCGACCGTCTTCGCGCTCTGCGCGAAGAAAAAAAACTGTCTCAAGGGGACATCGAAAAGCGCACCGGCCTTCTTCGCTGTTACATCTCCCGGGTTGAAAATGGCCACACGGTTCCGGCCATCGAAACCCTCGAGAAAATGGCCCGCGCTCTCGAGGTTCCACTCTATCAACTTTTCTACGACGGGGAAGAACCACCCGAACTGCCGAACCTCCCCAAGCGCCGCTCCGCTGCGGAGATCGCCTGGGGTACTTCCGGCAAGGAAGCACGTTTTCTGACCAAACTGCGCCGCTTGCTGGGCCGCCTCGACGAGGGCAACCGCAAGTTGATCATGCACATGGCTCAGAAAATGTCTGCCCGCTAGTTCGGTTTCCGCCGTACGCAAGTCACGCCGTCACCCGGCTATCCCCGGCTCCGGGTGACGGCTTTCTCTTTTCGTGGTGTTCCACTTTGGAACAGTACCCGCCCACCGCACCGCCCGCTCGCCTTTGGCTTCTCCAAGGCTTTCAGGGAGGGGTATGTCGCTGCCGGGTTGCACTCAATCTCACAATGGCCCAATCACCAAATGGCGCACTCCCCTCATTCCCACTCGATCGTGCTGGGTGGCTTCGAGCTGACGTCATAGACCACTCGGTTTACTCCCCTCACCTCATTGGCGACCCGCGTGGAAATTCGTTCCAGCACTTCCCCGGGCAGCCGCGACCAGTCCGCGGTCATCGCATCCTCCGACTCCACCACCCGCACCGCCACTGTCCACCCGTAGCTCCTTGAGTCTCCCTGGACGCCCACACTGCGCACGGGCAGCAACACCGCAAACGCCTGCCACACCTTTTCATACAAACCTGCCCCCCGGATTTCCCCCACCACAATTGCGTCCGCTTCCCGCAGCGTCGCCAACCGCTCCTCTGTAACCTCTCCCAGGATGCGCACCGCCAGCCCGGGCCCAGGGAACGGATGCTTCTTCAACATCTCTTCCGGCAGCCCGAGCTCCTTGCCGATTCTTCGCACCTCATCCTTGAACAACTCCCTCAGTGGCTCCACTAACTTAAACGGCACCTCCGTCGGCAGTCCTCCCACGTTGTGGTGCGTCTTGATTACCGCCGACGGCCCCCGCACGCTCACTGACTCAATCACGTCCGGGTACAGTGTCCCCTGAACCAGGAACTTCACGTCCTTCATCGCTCGCGCCTGGTCCGTAAATACGCCGATGAACTCTGCCCCAATCCTCTTCCGTTTTTCCTCCGGCTCTTCTACGCCCCTCAACCGTTCGAGAAACCTTCCCGCCGCATTCACTCCCACCACACTCAGTCCCAGCCCCTCGCGCAACAGCTTCAACGTCTCCTCGTATTCGTTCTTCCGCAGCAGCCCCGTCTCCACAAACACATTCGTCAGCCGCTCGCCAATCGCGCGATGCACCAGCACCGCCGCCACGGCCGAATCCACCCCGCCGCTCAACGCGCAGATCGCTCGCCCGTCTCCCACCCGCCGCCGCACCGCCTCCACCGTCTCGGCGATAAACGCCGACCCGCTCCAATTCGCCTTTGCCCCGCATATCCCAAACACAAAATTCCGCAGGACCTCCGTCCCGCGCTCGGTGTGCTTCACCTCGGGATGGAACTGCACCGCATAAATCTTTCTCGCCGTGTCTTCCGCCGCAGACACCGCGTTGTTCGTCTCTCCCGTCACCTTGAACCCCTGCGGCAGCGTCACCACGTGATCTCCGTGGCTGTTCCAGATATTCATCTGCCGCGGGAATCCTCGGAACAACTCCGATCCATTTAGAATCTCCAGCTTCGCCCGACCGTACTCTCGGCGTTCGGCTTTCTCCACCGTGCCGCCCAGCGTGTGCGCAATCCACTGCAGCCCGTAACAAATCCCCAGCACCGGCACACCCAGCTCCAGTACCCGCGGGTCGCACACTGGCGCTTCCGCGTCATAGACCGAGCTAGGCCCGCCTGACAGCACCACACCCGCCGGCTCCATCCCGCGAATCTCTTCGACCGGCGCCGTACACGGCAGGATCGCGCTGAACACCTGCTGCTCGCGGATTCGCCGCGCAATCAATTGCGTGTACTGCCCCCCGAAATCCAACACTACAATCCCGCCCTTCTCACTCATCTCCTGCCTCTTCTCTCCCACTCAGCTCCTATTTCTTCTCTGCGACCCTCGGCGCCCTCTGCGTCCTCTGCGTTGAGTCCTTCTTCTTTCCTCTCTCTTCATCTGAAATTTCAAATTTTCAAATCTGAGATTCCAAATCCCCTCACCCCACCACAAAATTCACCAGCTTGTCCGCGACCACAATCTTCTTCCTCACTTTCTTCCCATTCATTTCCGCCGACACTTTCGGCTGCGCCATCGCCCGCCGCGCCAGCTCCTCTTCTTCCAACCCCGCCTCCACCCTCATCCGCGCCCGCACCTTCCCATTCACCTGCACCACCACCTCCACCTCTTCCTCCGCTGCCAGCTCCGGCACGTACGCCGGCCACTGCGCCTTTGCCAGTCCCCCGTCGTGCCCCAGCTTCTCCCACAACTCCTCTGCCAGGTGCGGCGCCATCGGCGACAGCATCAGCACCATCAACTCCATCGCGTGCTTGACCGCTGCCGGCCGCGCATTCTTCTCCAGCGGCTCTGACTCCTGCATCAGGTTCACCAGCTCCATCACCAGCGCCACCGACGTATTGAAGTGCCACCGTTTCTCATAATCCTGAGTCACTCGTCGCAGCGTCTGGTGCGCTTTCCGCAGCAAGGCCCTCTCGCGCTCCGTCGCTGTGCTCAAATCCACGGTGTGCGGGTTCCCCGCCGCCGCAACTCCTCGTAACCCTTCCGCATGCCGGTCTACCAGCCGGTACACTCGATGCAGGAATCGCGAGCATCCCTCGATTCCCTGGTCGCTCCACTCCATATCTTTTTCCGGCGGCGCCGCAAACAGCGTGTACATGCGCCCCGTATCGCACCCGTACTTCTGTGCCATCTCTTCCGCGCCCACTACATTGCCCTTTGACTTCGACATCGCCGTCCCGCCCTTCAGCACCAGCCCCTGCGTAAACAACCGCGCGAACGGCTCGCTGTGTTCCACCAGTCCCAGATCCCGCATTACGCGGCAAAAAAACCTCGAGTAGAGCAGGTGCAGAATCGCATGCACGATCCCGCCGATGTACTGGTCCACCGGCGCCCAGTATTTCGCCGCGCCTGGGTCAAACGGCTGCTTCTCGTTGTGCGGGTCGAGATACCGGTAGAAGTACCACGACGAATCCACAAACGTATCCATCGTGTCCGTCTCCCGCCGCGCCGCTCCTCCGCACTTCCCACACTTCGCATTCACAAACGCCGGATCACTCGCCAGCGGCGACTGCCCCATTCCCGTTAGCGCAGCTTCCTTCGGCAGCACCACCGGCAACTCCGCGTCCGGCACCGGCACCATCCCGCACTTCGCGCAGTACACCACCGGAATTGGCGTCCCCCAGTACCTCTGCCTCGAAATCCCCCAATCCTTCAGCCTATATGTCGTCTCCGCCCGACCAAACCCCTTCGCTTCCGCATCTGCCGTCATCCGCTCAATCGCCTTCTCGACGCTCAGCCCGGTGTACGGCCCTGAGTTCACCAGTTCGCCCACCTGGTGCTCGTCGTACGCCGCTCTCATTGTCGCCGCGTCCAGCGACTTCTCCGCGTTCTGCACCACCACTCGCATCGGCAACCCATATTTCTTGCAAAACTCAAAATCCCTCTGGTCGTGTGCCGGCACGGCCATCACCGCGCCCGCCCCGTACTCCATCAACACAAAATTCGCCACCCAAATGGGCAGTTTCTCTCCATTAAACGGGTTCACCGCTGCCCGCCCGATCGCCACGCCTTCTTTTTCCGCCGTCGCCAAATCCTCCGCCTTCACCGACCTCTGCCTCAGGCTACCCACCAAGGTCCGTATCCGTTCCTCATTCTTCACTCCAACAATCAACTTTTCCAGCAGCGGGTGTTCCGGCGCCAGGATGACTGCCGTCGCGCCGTAGATCGTGTCAATCCGCGTCGTAAACACCTCAATCGCTTCGCGGCCCATCCCCTCTACGCCGAATCGCACCCGTGCTCCTTGAGACTTCCCAATCCAGTTTTCCTGCATCACGCGCACGCGTTCCGGCCAACCCTCCCTCAGTGTCTCCAGGCCCTCAAGCAGCTCCTCCGCATACTTCGTAATCCGCAAGAACCACTGCTCAATCTCCCGCACCTCGACCGGCGTATCCTCATGACGCCAGCAGCATCCGTTCACCACCTGTTCGTTCGCCAGCACCGTGCAGCACTTCGGACACCAGTTCACCCGGCTCTTCTTCCGATACGCCAGGCCGCGCTCCAGCATCCGCAGAAAAAACCACTGGTTCCAGCGGTAGTATTCCGGCTCGCACGTGGCAATCTCCCGCCGCCAGTCGTAGCTGAACCCAAACCTCTGCAGCACGCGCTTGAACTCCGCCACATTCCCCATCGTCCAGTCTCGCGGCGCGGTCCCGTGCTTGATCGCCGCGTTTTCCGCCGGAAGACCAAACGCGTCCCAGCCCATCGGGTGCATCACATGGAACCCGCGCATCCGCTTGTAGCGCGCGATGGCGTCCCCAATCGTGTAGTTCCTCATGTGGCCCATGTGCAGCGTTCCCGACGGGTACGGCAGCATCTCCAACACGTAGTACTTCGCCCGCCCCGGCGCCGCATCGGCCTCAAACGCCTTCTGCTCTCGCCAGATCCTCTGCCACTTCGCCTCAACTGCCTGTGGTTCGTATTCCGCCACTTCCCTCTTCCCTCTCTCTTCTTCTCTGCGACCTCTGTTTCTCTGTCTCTGCGTCCTCTGTGTTGAATCCTTGTCTTTCTCTTCCTTTGAAAGTTCAAATCTGAAATTCAAAATTTCTTATTTCTTCCTCCTCTCGCTCCTCCCCTTTCGATTTTTGACTTTCGACTTTCTTCTCCTCCTCACCATCGAAAACCCATCCTCCGCCATCGGCGCTTGTTTCGCCTCCACTCCCACCAGCTTCCACAACGTCTTCACATTTCTCCGGTCATCTCCCGGCTTATCAATCGGCGTCTCCAGGATGAACGCCCTCCCTGCCAACCCCAACGGCCCTCGCGGCCCCAGCCGCGAATGATTGAGTATCCTCCGAAATGCATCCAACCCAATTCTTCCCTTCCCCACATGCTCGTGCCGGTCCACCCTCGACCCCATTTTCGTCTTCGAGTCGTTCACGTGCAGCATGCACACACGCTCCAGCCCAATCGTTCGTTCGATCAACCCCAACGTCTGCTCCAGCCCGATCTCCGTCTTGATGTCATACCCCGCCTCAAACGTATGCGCCGTGTCAACGCACACGCCCGGGTCCAGCTCCGGGCATCCCGCCACAATTGCGGCGATTTCTTCAAACCTCCATCCCAGCGCCGACCCCATCCCCGACGTATTCTCAATCAGGATCCGCAGCCCGCCGAGCTTCAACCCGCGCGCCGCCTGCCGCAGACCATCCACCACCGCCGTCACCGCCTCGGCTAAGGGCGTCCCTCGACCCGACCCTGGGTGCGCCACCAGGTAATCCGCTCCCAGCGTCATCGCCCTCACCAGCTCGTCGTGAAACGCCTGAATCGAGCGTACCCTCATCACTCGGTCCGGCGACGCCAGATTGATCAAATAATTGTCGTGGACCACCAGCGGCCCCAGCCCCAGTTCATTCCGCCTCGACCGAAACCTCGCCGCATCTACCTCCACGATGCGCACCCCTCCCGCCCGCGGCCACATTCGCGGGCTGGACGAAAAAATCTGTACCGCGTTGCACCCCAGCTTTGCCGCGCTCTCGAGCGCCGCCGTCAAATCCCCGGCAATCGAGGTATGGATTCCGATCCGCCAGCTTCCGTCCTTCCAGAACGCTGGCATCGGTTCGGGCTCAGGTTCGGGGCGGTATGCGTCCTCGTCGTGGTAAACCAGCGGTGTACTCTTCTGCTCTTCGTCCATCTGGTAGGACAGGCTTTTGCCTGTCCTCTCTTTTCCTTCTTCGTCCGGCCACGCCGGCGCTGGTCCCGTCTTTATCGGGCTGCCTGCCCTTCCAGTGGGACAGGGATTGGTCTGTCCTTCCGTCTTGCCTCATCAAGTGCAACTTCGCCGCTCATTCTATCCGATGCCCTCCCACCCCGCAAACCGCCGCTCTTGGTAGCATCGGCACCCTTGCCGGCGGTTTTCCTTTTGGAGTGCGGGAGCTTGCGCCCGCTTTAAGCAGCGCCAGCCCCTTGTCGTCCTGTCATTCCGAGTCCCGACGCTTCTTGTCGCGACGAGGAATCCCTCTTCTCTGCGACCTCTGTGTCTCTGTGTCCTCTGCGTTAAATCCTTCTCTTCGTCTTTCTCTTCGCCTTTCTTTTTATCTGAAATGTTAAACTTACACTTTGTCATCTCCCCTTTCCTCGAATTCATCTTGCTTTGCCCCGTCCTTCCCCTTACACTCCGCCGCCAAATGGCCACCTCTTCCGTTTCTCTCGGCCCCATCTCCGCCTCCGACCGAATCTCCTCCATCGACGTCCTTCGCGGTTTTGCCGTCCTCGGCATCCTCGTCATGAACATTCAGTCGTTCTCTATGCCCTTTGCCGCCTACTTCAACCCCACCGCTTTCGGCGACTTCACCGGCATAAACTTCCGGATCTGGCAGCTCGGCCGCCTCTTTGCCGACCAGAAGTTCATGACCATCTTTTCCCTCCTCTTCGGCGCCAGCACCGTCCTTCTCACCTCGCGCTTCGAAGCCGCCAGCGGGCGTTCCGCTCGCATCTACTACCGCCGCACCTTCTGGCTCCTCGTGTTTGGTCTCATCCACGCCTATCTCATCTGGTATGGCGACATCCTCGTCCTTTACGCCGTCTGCGGCATCCTCATCTACTGCTTCCGCAAACTCTCCCCCACAAAGCTATTCCTCATCGGCCTCATCGTGGTCGCCCTCGGCTCAGCGATTTCCTTCGGCGCCGGCTGGTCCATGCCCAACTGGCCTCCCTCTGAGTTCGAAAAATTGAAAAATGAGCAGTGGGCGCCCCCGCCCGACGCTCTTGCCGCCGAAATCCGCGCCTACCAGGGCGACTGGCCCGACCAGCTTCCCCATCGTGTCCGGGTGGTCATTGGATTCCATTCTTTCGTCATCTGGATCTGGGGGATCTGGCGCGCGGGGGGCCTGATGCTCATGGGCATGGCCCTCTTCAAATGGGGAGTCTTCAGCGCCCGCCGCAGCCTCGCCTTCTATGCAACGATGCTCGTCCTCGGCTTCGCCATTGGCCTTCCTTTGATTCTTGCCGGCATCCGCTACAACTTCGCTCACGACTGGGACATCCGCTTTTGCTTCTTCTTCGGCGACCAGTTCAACTACTGGGGCAGCCTCTTCGTCTCCGCCGCCTGGATCGGCCTGGTCATGCTCATCTGCAAGTCTTCTTCCCTCGTCGCCCTGACCAAACTCCTCGCCGCCGCCGGACGCATGGCCTTCACCTGCTATCTTTTCGAAACACTCATTGCCACCACCCTCTTCTACGGTCACGGCTTCGGCCTCTTTGCCCGCGTCGACCGACTCGGCCAACAGCTCATCACCCTCTCGATTTGTGTATTCCTCCTTCTCTTCTCTTCGCTCTGGCTCTCTCGCTTCCAGTACGGCCCCTTCGAGTGGCTCTGGCGCTCCCTCACCTACTGGCAACGCCAACCCCTCCGCTTCCCCTCCTCAATCATCTCGCCCGGCGCAGTGTCATCCTGAGCGGAGCGAAGGATCACTCTTCCTGATAGCGCCGTTGCCATCACAGCGCCATTGGAAATCTCTCCTCTTTGCCGCAATCCTCAATGGCCAAATGGCTCAATGACTCCATTCTCTTCCCATTTGCTCCTCCCCTCGCTTTGCATTAAACTTCTGTATCTCGTCACCCTGCGGGGGATCCACCGATGCTGGTGGTCATGCAGACTCACGCCACCGAGGAGCAGATTCGCGCCATCTGCGAACGCATTGACTCGCTCGGCCTCAAGGCTCATCCCATCCCCGGCTCCACCCGCACCGCCATCGGCATCACCGGCAACACCGGCGCGGTGGACATTGGCTCGCTCGAGTCCATGCCCGGCGTCATCGAGTGCATCCCCGTCAGCAAGCCCTACAAATTGGTCAGCCGCGACCTCAAAGAAGACGACACCGTCATCCGTGTCCCCATTCCCGGCGGCTCGGTCTCCATCGGCGGCACTTCGCTCGCCCTCATTGCTGGACCCTGCGCCGTCGAAACACACGATCAAGCCTTTGCCATCGCCGAGTGCGTTGCTCGTACGGGCGCGCGACTCTTCCGCGGTGGCGCCTACAAACCCCGCACCTCGCCCTACAGTTTCCAGGGATTAGGCGAACCCGGCCTGCAAATCCTCAGCGAAGTCCGCGACCGCTTCGGCCTGGGCATCGTTACCGAAGCCGTGGACAACGAGTCCTGCGACCTCGTCGAGCAGTACGCCGACGTCATCCAAATCGGCGCTCGCAACATGCAGAATTTCTCTCTGCTCAAGCGCGCCGGCCGCGCGAAAAAACCCGTCCTCCTCAAGCGCGGCATGTCCGCCACCCTCGACGAATTCCTCATGGCCGCCGAGTACGTCATGGCCGAAGGCAATTACAATGTCATCCTCTGCGAGCGCGGTGTCCGCACCTTTTCCGACTTCACTCGCAACACTCTCGACCTCGCCATCATTCCCGCCGTCAAGCGCCGCAGCCATCTCCCCATCCTCGTTGACCCCAGCCACGGCACGGGACGCCGCCACAAAGTCCTTCCGCTTTCTCGCGCCGCCGTTGCCGCCGGCGCCGATGGCCTGCTCATCGAAGTCCACCACGAGCCTGACCGCGCCCTCTCCGACGGCATGCAGTCCATCCTCCCCGACGAGTTCGCCCAGCTCACGGACGAAATCCGCCAAATCGCCGCTGTCCTCGGCCGCTCCCTCAACTCCGCCTCTTCCTCCACTTCTTCCACTTCTCCCTGACTTCTCTCTCCACCCTCAACTCATCCCGCTGCACAGTCGTCGCAGCCCGCTTGTCACCCTTCGCGCAGCCGAATGCGTCCCGCCAGCTTCCTGCTGGTCCCGAGCGGAGTCGAGGGGCCGGTTCCTTTCTCTCCGTGGCACAGGCACTCTTGCCGGTGCAATCTTTGTAATTGTAGGGGCACGCCATGGCGTGCCCGGCAAAGGACACCCGCACTCCAATTTGTGTTTTCTCCGGAGCGCCGGCACCCGCTGCAGCCGGACGAATGTTTTGCTCGTCGAAATCTCTCTCCAATTTCAAATCATCTTTTCTTTCCCCTATTTCCCACTCCCTACTCCCTACTCCCTCCCCTCTCTCATCTCTTTATCTGTGTTCATCCGTGTTCATCTGTGGTTTCATTTGCCCCATGTTCCGCCGCCTCAATCCTCGCCTCGTCCTCACTGCCCTTTTTCTCGTTGCTCTCGCCGCCTGGGTAATTGCTCGTGAGCATCGCGCTTCGATTCTTCGCCCCGGTCTGCGCCTCCACGCTTACGTTTCCAGCTCCACCGCCGGCACCGTCACCGTCATTGACTTGGTGGCGCTGGCTCCCATTGCCACCGTTCCCGTTGGCCCGACTCCTTCCGGCCTGCGCTCTCATCCCACGCGCGATGAAGTCTGGGGCGTGTCCACCGACGGCGGCTTCGTCTGGGTCCTCGACACCGTCTCTCGACAGCTCGTCGCCCGCATCCCTGTCGGCTCCTCGCCTTTTGCTCTCGACTTCTCTCCCGACGGCTCGCGCGCCTTCGTCGCTTCCCCCGGCTCCAACCACCTCCTCGCGATAGACTGCCGCACCCGGGAAATTCTCGCCCGCACTCGCACCGGCCGCCGCCCTTGGCTCGCCCGCGTTTCGCCCGATGGAAAACTCCTCCTCGTTCCCCTCCGCGACGACTCCGCCCTGGCCCTTTACGACTCTTCGACTCTCACCCTGCTCGCCACTGTTCCCGTCGCCCCTCAACCCGAGCAAGTCGTCGTCAAGCCCGATGGCACTGTCGCCTTCGTTTCCTCCGCCGCTGCCAATCAAGTCTCCGCCGTGGACCTTGGGCGCCGCGTCCTGCTCGCCACGTTGCCTCTCTCCGGCCCGCCCGCCGACCTCATCATGAAGCCCGACGGCGGCGAGCTCTTCGTCACCTCTCCCGCCGCCCACTCGCTCGACATCCTCAACACCAGGACCACCGAGCACACCCAGACACTTCTCATCGGCTCTTCGCCCACTCACGCTGTTCTTGACCCCGAGTCACTTTACCTGTATGTCTCCGACTCTGCCGCCGGCCGCATCCTTCCCATCGAAATTAACTCCCGCCTGATCCAACGACCCATCCCTGCCGGCATTCGCCCGGGCGTGCTTCGCCTCACTCCCGGCGGCGATCTTCTCCTTGTCGTCAACAAAGACTCCTCCGACCTCGCCGTCATCCGCACCCGACCTCCTGGCAGCCTTCGCACTCTCATTCCCGTCGGTCCCCGTCCCTCCTCCCTCACCATCAAGGTCTTTTAGCTCCTCACCGCTCTGCCCTCCCGGTAAAACCTGCTGCTTGCCCCAGCGGTCCCTTTCGTTCTCAGCGCCCCCATGCTGGGCTTTGTTTTTCGTCTTCCCCTACCATCTGAGTTTTGGGTCCTCAGACTTATGCTCTCCCTTGCAGGCAACACCCTCCTGTCCCCTTGCATCTCGTCCTTCGTACTTCTTGTGGCATCATCGGGCCCTTTCTTTGCACCCTGACCCTGTCTTCTCAGGAGACTCGCGGGGAAAGGAGTTCTCATGTTCCGCCTTCGCTTCGCAACTTCAGCCCT
>Ga0247727_10018500_pt1 | contig 10941 bp, 12 predicted proteins | sample WisWelCaveWW1625_FD_202498 | JGI IMG/M metagenome (GOLD analysis project Ga0247727, IMG submission 202498) | Biofilm microbial communities from Wishing Well Cave, Virginia, United States - WW16-25 | ecosystem: Environmental > Aquatic > Deep subsurface > Groundwater > Cave microbial mat | place...
TACACGGAGGGCGGCGACTTCAGCGATTCGGCCATCACCGGCATCGTGCGCTTCTACAAACGAGTGTGGGAGTGGGTCACGTCCGTAGGCGGGCATCCCTATGCCCGCCCAGAAGATGAAGCCAAAGCCCGCCGTGGACTGCACAAGGCAATTAAGAAAGTTGGCGATGACCTGCCGGCGCTGCATTTCAACACGGCCATCGCGACGTTAATGGAGACGCTAAACACGCTGCGCGAGTGGAGGCTGACTGCACCAGTCCATAACCAGTTAGCCCGCACGTATGTGCTGCTGCTCGCGCCGATCGCGCCGTTCCTGGCTGAGGAGTTATGGGAGCGGCTCGGCGGCCCGTTCAGCGTGCATCGCCAGGCGTGGCCGAAGTTTGATCCTGAAATGGTCGCTGACGAGACGATCGTGATCCCGATTCAAGTCAACGGCAAGCTGCGCGATCGCATCGAAGTAGCGGTGGACGCGAGCGAAGAGGAGATCACGCAGAAAGCGTTGGCCTTGCCGGGGGTCAAGAAGCACATCGATGGGAAGCAGATCGTCAAGACGATTTATGTGCAAGGGCGGCTGTTGAACGTTGTGGTGAAGTAATCCAACGAATGACAAAGTGACGGGGTGACGGGACACCCTTTTGCGGCAGTGTATCGCAGTGCCCTTTTTGTCCGGAGACGATTTGTGATCGACTTCAACTGGAGTCTCATGCTCGCGTTGGTGATCGCCGGCGTTCTGGCAGGGCGGCTTTGACGTGCTCAAGGTGTAGAAGCATCCGGCGGCGTACTCGACCTGACCCATGGCCGTGAGATGATGCGTTGTGTTGTGAGCTGCACTCATCCGCTGTTGTCTGATAAAGAAAACACAAGTATCTTTTCTTCTGCTCAGTGTATAATAGAGTTGGCGGATTGGGTAGATATTGTTGCGCACAGGGCGCAAGATGAAAGGAGGCATCCAATATGCTGTCGAGCTACATCCGGGCTGCGATGCGCCAGGCAAAGTATGAGATCTTGGCGGATGACGGGACTTTCTACGGTGAGATTCCAGGCTTCAACGGCGTCTACGCCAACGCTGCGACGCTGGAGGCTTGCCGAGAGGAGCTAGAAGAGGTGTTGGAGGAGTGGATACTGTTTCGCGTCTCCAGGAATCTTCCGTTACCGGTTGTTGAAGGTAAAGAGTTAACGATCCGGGAAGTCGCGTAATGCCTCGCCTCGGCCCAATCAAGCGCAAAGACTTGATTGACTATCTCCGGCAATTGGGTTTTGAAGGGCCATATACGGGCGCCAAGCATCAGATCATGGTCAAGGGTAACACGACCTTGCGTTTGCCCAATCCTCATCAAAGCGATATCGGTAGAGAGCTTCTCGCCAGGATACTGCGACAGGCCGGAATTGACAAAGACGAGTGGCATGCTCTCTAAACAATGTCGTTGGCATTTGCGCTAATGTGCAGATGCTCTGGCAAACGAAGAGGGCAAATGACCATCGAATCGATAACCGATTTCAACTGGCGCTTGATGCTCTCGCTTGTGACGGCCAGCATCCCTGGCGCACTCATCCTCATTCCTTTTATTTCAAAGCTAATCAACACATACGAGCCGCCGTCTGGCAGAAAAATCCCGCCCAGGCCGGTGCTGCGACTTCTTGTGGTGATGCAGACTTTGGTCCTCGTGGCCATCGCGGCGGCGATCGGAACAGCGCTTGCCCCTCGAGTCGGTCTGCGCGCGCCAGCCTTTGAAGCACTGGCTGACGGTCGCTCTGCCCTGGACGCTCTGCTGCCCCAGATCGGCCCAGCGCTGTTGCTGGGGATCATCGGAGGCGCGCTGTTTGTCCTCGCCTATTATCGAATCTTCAGACCCCGGCTCAGCTCCGAAGAGATTCGCATTACGGAAGGGTTCAGGATGAACATGGGGCTGGCGGGTCGTGTTCTGTACGGCGGCGTCGTCGAGGAAATTCTCATGCGCTGGGGCCTGATGAGCTTGTTCGTCTGGCTCGGCGCGGCGCTCTTCGGAAGCTCCAGTGCAGGCGTGGTCTGGTTGGCAATCGTGATCTCCGGCGTGCTATTTGCGCTCAGGCATTTGCCCGGCCTCATCGTGCAGGGGCTTAAGGTGACAGGACCTGTCCTGGCGGCGAACATCGCATTAAACCTCGGAGCAGCGCTCATCTTCGGCTGGCTGTTCTGGCAAGCCGGCCTCGAAGCGGCGATGCTGGCCCATGCTACCTTTCACGTGATCTGGTATCCATTGGAAGTACGATACAATCGTGGCAGCGAAACACCAAGTCACAAAGTCACAAAGACACAATCCCCTGAAGGGGACAGGCGAAAACTTGGTGTCTTAGTGCCTTGGTGGTAAAAATTGAGTTCAAGATGGGCGAAAAGGAAATCATCGAACGCACGCAGAAGGAACCGGCGACCGTGCCCTCGCTGAGGGCCGATCTGTCCGCGCTCGGCGTTGCGCCGGGCATGACCCTGATCGTTCATTCGTCGCTGAGTTCGCTGGGCTGGGTGAGCGGGGGAGCGCAGGCGGTCGTGCTGGCGCTCGAGAATGTTCTTACTCCCGCCGGGACACTCGTAATGCCGACTCACTCCGGCGCTCTGTCAGATCCCGCCAACTGGCAGAATCCGCCGGTGCCCGAGTTGTGGTGGGAAACTATTCGACAGACGATGCCCGCCTTTGATGCCGATCTGACGCCGACGCGCCACATGGGCGCCATCCCTGAATGTTTCCGCAAGCAGACGGACGTCCTTCGGAGTTCACATCCGCAGATGTCCTTCGCTGCGTGGGGAGCGCGGGCCGCGGTCATCACTTCAAACCACACGCTTGAGTTTGGCCTGGGTGAAGGCTCACCACTCGCCCACATTTACGAATTAGAGGGATGGGTTCTGCTGCTGGGCGTCGGGCATAGCAACAATACCTCCCTGCACCTGGCCGAGTATCGCGCCGGGTATCCCGGCAAGCGCGTGATGGTGTGCGGAGCGCCGCTGATGCTCGAAGACCGGCGCCAATGGGTGGAGTACCCGGACATCGACGTAGACTCCGACGACTTTCACATCATCGGCGAGGAGTTCGGCAAAGATACAGGATTGGTTCGGTCAGGCCCGGTTGCGTGCGCCACCGCACTGCTGATGCCGCAGCGGCCGCTGGTTGACTATGCAATACGATGGATCACGCGCAACAGGCTCGGCCCGCCGTTGAAGGACGAACTTCCATGAGCGATCGCGATCCCATCGGCCGCGAGTACGCACGCCTAGCTCTGCACATCGAACGCCACTTCGAGGGATTCGTCGACAGCTACTACGGCCCACCGGAGATCAAGGCGCAGGTCGAGGCGGAGGGCAAACGCGATATTGCCGAACTGCGCCGCAGCGCGGCTGCGCTCACGGAAGCCATCGCGCAGGCCGATATGGACGACCGGCGCCGCGATTTCCTCACCCGACAGGTGCGGGCTATGGAGACCGTACTGCGTCGCCTGGCCGGCCAGGAGATGCCGCTGGCGGAGGAAGTGCAGGGCTGTTTCGACGTCGTGCCGGAACGAGTGGACGAGTCAGAATTCGAGGCGGCTTTGCGCGAAATCGACGCCCTACTACCCGGCACAGGCGATCTGCCCACTCGGCTGGCAGCCTGGCGACGCCAGTTCGAGCTGCCCCAAGAGCGCATTCTGCCCGTCATCCAGATGGCGCTGGCTGAGGCGCGCCGCCGGACGGCAGGCCTGCTCGATCTGCCGCAGGGCGAGGCCGTCGAAGTGCAGCTGGTGACCGACCAGCCGTGGGGCGGATACAACTGGTATCTGGGCAATTACCGCTCGCGCATCGACGTCAACACCGACCTGCCCGTGCGCGCCAATGCGGCTCTCGCCCTGATGGCTCACGAAGCGTACCCGGGGCACCACACCGAGCACGTTATCAAAGAGCAGCGCTGGTATCGTCAGGCCGGCCGTCTGGAGCACAGTATTCAGCTCCTCATCACTCCCGAATCCTTCGTCGCCGAGGCGATTGCTACCACGGCCTTCGACGTGATCTTTCCCGATCGGGAAGAACTGACCGGCTGGCTGGCTGAAGTTTTCTACCCTGCCGCCGCCATCCAGGTGGATGCCCAACAGCAGCTTCGTCTCGGCGACGCGTTCGACAAACTGGATGGAGCGGGTGGAAATGCCGCCTTCCTGCTGCACGACGATCGGCGGCCTGAAGACGAAGTGTTGGATTATCTGCGGCGCTACAGACTGTACACGGATCAGGAGGCGCGGCTAGCTCTGCGCTTCATCAGCAGCCCACAGTTTCGAACCTACATCTTCAACTACTCCTACGGCCGGCGTTTGCTCAAGCGAGCCTTCGAGGCCGAAGGGATGCTGGACGTGTTCCGCTGGGCCGCCAGCGAGCCGGTAACCCCGTTGGCCATTGTCACGCAAGGACTGCCCAAAGCGGCCGGCTAGCAAAATGGTCGATCAGTCAGAACCCCGATTTCTCCGAGAAATCGGGGTTCTTCTTTATCTTGTGTTACAATTTCACCCGATGAAACTCGTCGTCCAAATTCCGGCTTACAACGAGGAACCCACGATCGGTGAAGTGATCGACGCGATCCCACGCCGGATCGACGGCATCGATTGCATCGAAGTGCTGGTGATCGACGACGGGTCGCTCGATCGCACGGTCGAAGTGGCGAAATCGCACGGCGCCGATCACATCCTCAGCCATCACCACAATCGCGGGTTGGCGGCGACGTTCCAGACCGGGCTGGATGCCTCGCTGCGGCTGGGCGCCGACCTCATCGTCAATTTGGATGCCGATCACCAATATCCGCCCGATCAAATTCCCGCGCTCGTCGCGCCGATCCTGTCCGGCCACGCCGATCTGGTCGTGGGCGATCGGCAGGTGCATCAGGTGCGGCACTTCTCGCCGATCAAGCGCCTGCTGGAGAAGCTAGGCTCGTGGGTCGTGCGGCGGGCCTCGGGCACGCGGGTGCCGGACGCGCCCAGCGGCTTCCGCGCCTACAGCCGCGAAACGGCGCTGCGCCTGTTCGTGATGACCGACTTCTCATACACGATCGACAACCTGATCCAGGCCGGCAGGCGCAGGCTGATCGTGTCGCACGTCCCCGTCCGCACCAATCCCACACGGCCATCACGCCTGCACCGAGGCAACTACTGGTACTTCATCAAGCGCCAGGGCGCGACCATCGTCCGCGCCTACTCCACCTACGAGCCGCTCAAGACTTTCTTCTATCTGTCGCTGCCGTTCCTTCTCGTCGGCGCGGTCCTGCTGATTCGCATCGCGATCAGGTTTATCGAACAAGGCTTCCTGCTGCCCGGCAATCTCCAATCGCTCGTCGTCGGCGTCAGCTCGATGATCATCGGCTTCCTGATCCTGCTGTTCGGCCTGCTCGCCGATCGCATCGGCGACAATCGGCGCCTGATGGAAGAAATCCTGTACCGGCTGCGCGCACAGGAAATCGACACGGCAGCGCATCCCGACTTGGACAAGCCGGAGCCAAACAGGAAATGATCCACGAAGAACACGCAGGAACACTAAATTGATCTTCGTGCTTCTTCGTGCCCTTCGTGGATGAGGATTTCCTGCTGTTTGGGCCAGAACCTGCTTCGTCAGGAACTAAAGACGAATGACCCCCTACGTTCGCTGGCTGCGCCGCTTCATCGGGCACGCCAAAACGCCGCTGGTCTACGCCTCGACGATCATCACCGATAGCCGGGGCGCAATTCTGTTCCAGCGTCGCGCCGACTTCGGCGATGCGTGGTGGGGGCTGCCCGGCGGGTTGATGGAACTGGGCGAAAGCATCACCCAGGCCGCGATCCGCGAGGCGCGCGAAGAGACCGGGTTGATCGTCCACCCGACCCGGCTCGTCGGCCTGTACACCTCCCCCGACTTCGACGTGACTTACCCCAACGGCGACGAAGTGCAGCAGATCACCGCCTGCTTCGCCTGCCAGATGGCCGGCGGCGATCTGCGATCCCAGGCCGGCGAGATCCTCGAACTGCGCTACTTTCCGCCTGATACCCTCCCGCCGATGCCCGCCTGGTACGTGGCGATGGTCGCCGACTTTCTCGCCAGTCGGCCCGAAGCCTCTTTCCGATCCGGCCAACCCTTCGACTGCCCCTTCGACTGCGCTCAGGGCAGGGCTCAGGGCAAGCCCGGCTCAAGCGGCAATTCGATCAACGAGACCTATCTGACCATCCGGCGCGCCATCGGGGACCATGATCCGATGATCATCATTGGCGCGTCTGCATTCATTCGTCAGGACGATCGGGTTTTGCTTCAACGGCGCGGCGACAATGGGCTATGGGTGGTGCCTGGCGGCGCGATGGAACTGGGCGAGCGGATCGACCAGACCGTCGTGCGCGAAGAGACCGGCTTGGAAGTCGAGCCGGTGCGCCTGGTTTCGCTATATTCCGACCCGCAGTGGACCGTCACGTACCCGCATGGCGACGTTGCGCAGATATTTGGCGCGTATTTCGAGTGCCGTGCCATCGGGGGTGCGCTGAAAACCGACGGCGTCGAAACGATCGATCTGCGTTGGTTCTCGCTGAACGACTTGCCAGCCGATCTGCCCGAGCCCACGCGCGTGCGCATCGCAGACGCACTGGCGGGGAGGAGAGAGGCGATCGTGCGATAGAGGCTCGTCGGGGGTCTGTGACCTTCCGCTACAACCGCTGGGTCACGGAGACCCAGCGGGAGCCGCTAAAGGGAGTTGTAATTGCTCGTCGGGGGTCTGCGACCCTCGACTCCTCGTTCGGTGCAGGGTCGTCGGGTCGCAGGTCCGACGGGAGCAAAACAGTTGCTGCTCGTCGGGGGTCTGTGACCCCCGACTCCGGAGGCGCGAATGTCCGGCGTACACCCGAACTTCGATCCAGCGAATCTCTACTTCGTCACAACAACAGCCGTGCAGCGAGCCCGTCTGTTTCGGCGAGACGTCATCAAACGCATCATCGCCGACAGCCTGCATTACATGCGCCTGAACTATTGGATTAACCTTTACGTCTTCGTCATCATGCCGAATCACATCCACTTCATAGCCCGTTTTCTGGAAGGCCACATCCTTTCAGATGTGATGCGTGAGTTCAAGAAGCACACTTCCAAGCAGATCATCCGCCAATACCAAGCCGAGAACAACAGCAAGGCACTCCGGTTTCTCGAAGAGGCAGCCAGCCGAATTCCTGACCAGCGCTATAAAGTCTGGGAAGAGGGCTATGATGCGCGGGATATATTCTCCCCCGAATTTCTCAGGCAGAAGGCGGAGTACATTCACACTAACCCGTGTCAGCCACGATGGCGATTGGTTGATCAACCGGAGATGTATCCGTGGTCGACCGCTCGATACTATCTGCTCGGAGAACCAGCCATCATTGGCGTGGATGATGTGCGGGAGTTGATGGTGTAAAGGTCGTCGAGTCGCAGACTCGATGGGAGCGAGGGGTCTTTGCTCGTCGGGGGTCTGTGACCCCCGACCTCATGGGCATAGCCGTCGGGGTCGCAGACCCGACGGGAGCGAAAATCCTTCACGCTTCACGTTTTACGTTTCACGTTACGGCGTCGTTCCATTGACAACTAGGCCGGCAAAGCCCGACCCGTAGAAATCGACGTAGGTATCGATCTGCGACGACCAGTAGGCTGCCGTGTGCGGTCCGCGTCCGACGACGAAGGTGTTGGGGATGCCCCGCTGATCGAGGATCGCGTGCAGTTCGGCAGTCTGCTGGAGCGCCCAGTCTGTGTCGCCCGAGTCGAGCAGGATGCGCAGGCCTTTGAGCGCATTGGCCTGATCGGTCTGGGCGATCTCGAGCGGGTCGAAGACAGGCGGAGCCAGGTTGACTGCCAGTGCTGACGAATGGCCGCCAATGGCAGAAAACAGGTCGGGATAGCGGAAGGCGATCGACAGCGCCCACACCGCGCCGCGCGAGATGCCGCCAATAGCACGGCCCTCCTTCGTCCCTAGCGTGTTGTAGACCGTGTCGATGTAAGGGATCATTTCCTCGACCATCACTTGTTCCCACGATCCCGGGCCGCCGCTGGTGTTGTCGAACGATCCGTTCAAATCGCCGCGCGGCAGGACGACGATGAACGGCGGCACGCGGCGCGAGGTGATGGCTGCGTCGGCGGCCGCCGGCAGACCCAGATCGAGCCAGTGTCGTTCGTCAAAGGGGGTCCCGTGCATCAGGTAAACCACCGGATAGCGCAGGCGCGTGTCGTAGCACGGCGGGAAGTAGATCGCGTATGGCGCCTGACCGGAGGATAGGATTACGCTTGGAACCTGACCGGTATCGATGCGCCCCGTGTTATCACTGCATCCTGGCGTGGGCGATGGCGTGATCGTCGGAGTCGCGCTAAGCGTAGCCAAAGCGGTTGGCTCCGAAGTAGGCGTCAAAGTAGGCGTCGGGCTTGCGCTGAGCGTAGCCGAAGCGTGAGGTGTAGGTGATGCTGGAATCTGCCGAGCGATTTCGGGAATCGGCGTGCGCGCGGCCAACCCGGCGCATCCGGCCAACGTGAGAAGCGCGAGCAGCAACGCGGCCCGCGCCAGGGTGAAGATGATTTTCACGGCGACGGCAACCCCTCCAGGGTGTCCAGCCGCGCCATTTTAACCGAAGATGAGCGGATCACCAAGCTCATATACGACAGATCAGTTCGCCTTCCGCGTTCAGCTTTTCATGCGAGTGGTGTATACTGCGTCCAGTTGACCCCCTGACGCACCACAAATCATACCCAAGGAGAAGAACGATGGACGAGTTGATTAAGCTGGTTTCGCAGAAGGTTGGCATTCCCGCAGATCAGGCTAAGAAAGCCGTGGAAACCGTGGTTGGCTTTCTCAAGGATAAGCTCCCGGCTCCAATCGCGAGCCAGATTGACGGCCTGTTGTCGGGCGCTGGGGGCGGAATTGCGGACAAGGCGAAAGAGGGACTGAGCGGCCTTCTGGGTAAGAAGAAGTAGCCCATCTGCCTTGTGCAAAAAAGGGCGACCATGGCTGTACCTATCAAAACACTCAAAGGCCTGTCGGCTGATTTGAGGTCCAAACTGCACGATCGGGCGATCCACAACACTTATCAGATCCTCGCCGCGTGCAAGACCCCGGCTGGACGGCAAGAGCTGGCGAAGCACATCGATGTGGATCCGCAAATCATCCTGAAACTGGCCAACCGGGCAGACCTGGCTCGCGTGCGAGGTATCGGCGGAGTTTTCTCCGACCTTTTGGAGGAGACTGGCGTCGATACGGTCACAGAGTTGGCCACGCGCAATCCAGATAACCTGCACAATCAGCTCATGGCGATCAACGCGCAAAAGAGATTGGCCGGACGAGTGCCCAGCCTGGACATGGTGAGATCGTGGGTCGCACAGGCCAGGGACTTACCCAAGCTCCTTGAGCATTGATCGATCGCGCGGGGAGGCTGGCAGCCGGCCGCCTCTCCGCGAACCCTCGAAAGCCACGCACAAGGGTCAAAGCATTCATCCTGAAAGGGGGATACTGAAATGTTGAAAGAGTTCAGAGAGTTCATCATGCGCGGAAACGTGCTCGACCTGGCCGTCGCGGTGATCATCGGCGCGGCCTTCGGCGCGATCATCAGCTCGCTCGTCAAAGACATTCTGACGCCGATTATCGGGCTGCTGCTCGGCGGAGCCGACTTTACCAATCTGTTCATCAACCTGTCGGGCGGCTCGTACGCTACGCTGGCCGACGCGCAGGCGGCCGGCGCGGTCACCATCAACTACGGCGTGTTCCTCAACGCGGTGATCAATTTCCTGATCATCGCGTTCGCCATCTTCCTGATCGTGCGCCAGGCGAACCGGATGAGGAAGCAGCCCGAAGCCGCGCCGACGACGAAGGAATGCCCCTACTGCCGGTCGACGATTCCCATCCAGGCCACTCGCTGCGCGCACTGCACTTCGGAGCTGAGAGCCGCGTAGCCCAAGTTTCGCTTCCCGTAGACCAGTCTGAAAACCGCCCTATCTGCGCGACTAACCCTAAAGGGGGCTACGCACAGTCGCTCCTACAGGATTCGCCGAACTCCAATAAGCGGTAATGAACAAGACCTCCCAGATGGGAGGTCTTGACATTCCATCTATTGCTTGCCACTCATCAAGCTGATGAAATGGATCGACGCCTCGATCCCCCGATAGAAATTGGGCAGGTGGAATTTCTCATTGGGGGCGTGCAGGTTGTCGTCGCTCAGGCCCAGCCCCATCAGCACCGTGTCGATGCCGACCATGTGCTTGAGCGAGGCCACCACCGGGATCGATCCGCCTTCGCGAATGAAGACCGGTTTGTTGCCGAAGGCCTTTTCGAGCGCCGAAGCGGCGGCCTGCATCGCCGGCGCGTCCCGATCGATGAGGATGCCGTGTCCGCCGTGCAGCGTTTGCGTCTCGACGCGCACCTGCGGCGGCGCGATGCGCTTGAGATGCTCTTGTAGTAACTGACTGATTTCGTGATGATCCTGATCGGCCACCAGCCGGCAGCTGATCTTGGCGTAAGCCTTCGACGGCAGCACCGTTTTGCTGCCTTCGCCCTGATAGCCGCCCCAGATACCGTTGAGTTCGAGCGTCGGGCGCGCGGTGATCTGTTCGATGACGCTGTAGCCTTTCTCGCCCCAGGTTCGATCGACCCCGGCTTGCCTCTTGAATTGATCCTCGTTGAACGGCACATTGGCCAGCCCGGCCCGCTCGTCCGCGTCGATCGGGCGAACCTTGTCGTAGAAACCGGGTAGGGTGATGCGCCCGTCGCGATCTTTGAGCGAGGCGATCATCTCGGCCAGCGCCTGAATCGGATTGTAGACCGCGCCGCCGAACGCGCCGGAATGCAGATCGGTGGAGGGGCCGGTCACTTCGACCTGGATGTACGACAGACCGCGCAGCCCATAAGCGATCGCCGGCAGGTCGGGCCGCAGCATGTGCGAGTCGGAGATCAGCGCCACGTCGGCGGCGAGGTCGGCCTGGTGCGCCTCGATGAACGGG
>Ga0247727_10018501_pt1 | contig 10941 bp, 11 predicted proteins | sample WisWelCaveWW1625_FD_202498 | JGI IMG/M metagenome (GOLD analysis project Ga0247727, IMG submission 202498) | Biofilm microbial communities from Wishing Well Cave, Virginia, United States - WW16-25 | ecosystem: Environmental > Aquatic > Deep subsurface > Groundwater > Cave microbial mat | place...
TCGCCTCGATCCCGTCCATGACGGGCATGCGGACGTCCATCAGGACGACATCGGGAGCGAGTTCTCGGGCGAGTCGGGTGGCTTCGGCACCGTCTCCGGCCTCGCCGGCCACCTCAATTTCAGGTTCCGCCTTCAGGATCATGCGGAACCCGGCACGGACGAGCGCCTGGTCGTCCGCGAGCAGGACGCGGATCACCGCTCGCTCGCGTAGGGGAGGCGCACGCGGACGGCGTAGCCGCCCTCTGGCCTTTGCCCGGTCTCGACGTCTCCCCCGAAGACCGCTACGCGCTCGCGGATGCCCGCGAGTCCCTGACCTACGCCACCGCCGTTCCCTGTTCCGACTCCGTCGTCCGAGATCTCGAGGTCGAGCTCGCCGTCGCCGTACCGCACGGTTACTCGGGCCGTCGCAGGCCCAGCATGCTTGAGCGCGTTCGTGAGCGCCTCCTGCACGATCCGGTATGCGGAGAGATCCACGCCCGGGGGCAGCTCCCGCGGTTCGCCCTCGACTGCGATCTCTACCGGAAGGCCCGCCTCCCGTACCTGTCCTACGAGGTCGCCGAGGCGGGCGAGGCTCGGCTGCGGTGCCAACGCGAGCTGCTCGTCGCTCTCGCGGAGCAGTCCGAGGAGTCTCCGCATCTCGGCGAGCGCCTGCGCGGCCGTGCGCTCGATCGCGTCGAGCGCCTGCCGCGCTTCCTCCGGCTCCGCGTCGAGCAGCTTGCGCCCGCCGCGCGCCTGGAGCACGATCACGCTGATCGCGTGCGCCACGACGTCGTGGAGCTCTCGGGCGATGCGTGTCCGTTCCTCGGCCATCGCCTCCTCGGCGTCGGCCTTCTCCCGCTCGAGCACCCGCTCCCGCTCGCGCCGGTAACGCATCGCCCGCCCGGCGAGCCAAGCGCCGCCGACGATCATGGCGATGAAGAGGACGTCCGTGAGCGAGAATTGCTGAGCGGCAATCACGCCAATTACACCGGCGACTCCAAGTGCTCCGATCGACGCGCGGAGTCCCGTCGTGTGGGCTCCGACCGAATAGACAGCGACGACGAGGGCGATCGCAGGCGTGGCTGCGGCGTCGAGCGCGGACACGAGGTTCGCCAGAAGCGTCGTCACGATCGCGACGGCAAGCACGACGAGCGGTGCCCGCCGCCGCCAGGCGAGGGAGAGCGTCAAGACAAGTCCGCCTGCGGCCGCGACCGCTCGCTCGCCCGACGAGAACGCGGTGCCGACGTCGCCGGGCGGGTGCGAGGGATCGACCGTCCACACCTCGAGCTGGAAGAGTGCGGCGAGGCCGAGCGCGAGCGCCCAGTCGCCGTAGATTCGGATTAGGCGCCCGAGGTCCACGACGCAGACGCTAGCGCTGCTTTGCCGCCTCTGCCTCAGCCGCGCGAGCGATCTCGGCGCTGAAAGGATCGCTCGTCAGAGCGACGAAGGATCACGACCGCGACCGACGACGCCGGAGGCATGACCTCCTAGCCTCGTGTCGTTACGTAGGCGACACAAGGAGGCTCAACATGAACCGTCCACTCATCGTCGAGAATGCGAGGGGCCGGCTCGCTGCCGCCACCGGCGTCCTCTTCTTCGCGCTCGTGATGCTGGCCCCGGAACCGAACCTTGGCATCGAGACCCCTTCCGCGGAGGCGGTCAAGCAGTTCTACCTCAGCAATCAGCAGAGCTTCCGCGCCTCGTTTCTTCTGACGGGACTCGCGTATGCGTTCTTCCTCTCGTTTCTGGCGACTCTGCGAACCGAGCTGCGGAAGGCCGAGGGCGGGGACGGGAGGCTCTCCGGCTTGGCCGTGGGTGCCGGATTCCTGGTCGCAGGATTCCACGTTCTCGGAGTTACCCTCTGGGCCGCACCGGCGCTAGACCTGACCGCCGACAGGGACTCAGCCCAGGTGGGGGCCTGGGCCCTGTTCGGCAACGCATCGCAAGACGCTCTCGTCGAGGTGGCGTCGTTCTGGCGAGGGGTGCTGCTGGCCGCCGTCGCCGTGGTCGTGCTCCGGTACGGGGCTCTTCCCCGCTGGCTCGGCTGGATCGCGGGAGTGCTGGCAATCGGCTCGCTGATCGGGCCAATCGGCTTCCTCGAGTCGCCGATCGAGCCCGTCATGGTCGGTCTCGGATTCGGCTCCCACATCGCGTTCTACTTCTGGGTGCTCCTGGCGAGCATCGTGCTGACCGTTCGGCTCGGCGGAGCTTCAGCTCCCGAGCCGATCTCGCCGCAATTCGACTCAGCGGGAGTCAAGGCGACAAGCTAGATCTAGCGGCGCGCGGTCGCTCGCAGCTTTCCTGCTGGCACTCCTCTGATCGAGGCATCGACGAGCTCGATCGGATGGAGTGCCGGCAGCGGCTGCTTCGCGCGGCGAAGCGCCTGGGACACCTGGACGAGGCAGCCCGGGTTGGCGCTTGCGTACGCCTGGGCCCCGGTCGCGAGTACGTGGCCGGCCTTCCGGTCGCCCAGCTCGCGCGCGGCCTCCGGCTGAACGACGCTGTAGATCCCGGCCGAGCCACAGCAGAGGTCCTGCTCTGCGGGCTCGACGACCTCGAGGGCTGGGATACGCGTGAGCGACGGCCGCGAGGAGAGGGGCAGTCGCTGCGCGTGGCGCAGGTGGCACGAGTCCTGGAGCGCGACCGTCAGCGGCAGGGGATGGCGCGGGGCGCGTGCGGCAACTCCGGCGAGCAGCTCGCCGACGTCGCGGACCTTCGCCGAGAATGCCGCCGCGCGCTCGTCTCCGAGCAGCCAGCCGAGCTCCTTCAGGTGCGAGCCACAGCCGGAGGAGTTCACGACGACGAGATCGACGTCGTCGAAGACGTCCACTAGTCGGCGCGCGAACGCCTTTCCCTCCTCGAGGCGGCCCGCGTGGACGGACAGCGCGCCGCAGCAGCCCTGAGGCGGCGCGACGACCTCGAAGCCGTCGGCGGCCAGGACTCGGGCAGTCGCCGCGTTGACATCCGGGAAGACCGCCCTTTGCACGCATCCCGTGAGCAGGCCGACGCGCCCGAGGGCCTCCCCGTGAGCAGGGGTGACCGGGGGAACCTCACCTCGCCCGCGCCAGCGAGGCGCCATCTGCACGAGCGGCCGGAAGCGGCGCGGCATCGGAGCGATCCGTCCGAGCGGGGCGAGGCGGAGCGCCAGGCGCATGCGGCCGGGGTAGGGGAGGACCCGGAACAGGAGCCCGCGCAGGACGCGATCGCCGAGCGGCCGCTCGTACTCCTCCTCGACCGCGGCGCGGGTCGTCTCGATGAGCCGGTCGTACCGGACGCCCGACGGACATGAGGAAACACATGCCATGCAGCCGAGGCATCGGTCGAAATGCGTCGTGACAGTCGCGTTGAGCGCGACCGTTCCATCGATGCGGGCGTCCATCAGGTGGATGCGCCCACGCGGCGAGTCCATCTCCTCGTTCCACAGGACGTACGTCGGGCACGTCGGCAGGCAAAAGCCGCAATGGACGCAGTCGGCAGTTAGCTCGCGGATCACGACGCGAAGACTCCGGCTGGATCGAATTCACGCCGGATAGCCTCGACGAGACGGCCGACTCCGTCTTCCCTCTCTTCCGGGACTTCCTGCGGAACGTAGGCGATTCCCGCCGACGGGCGGACGAGCGCCTCGGCCAGCTCCGCGAGCACGCCGGCCAAGCGTCCCGGCTCGAACCGGACGCGGCCGTGGGCGGCGCCCTGCCGGCGGCGTGCCTCCTCCCACACCTCAGGGCCGGCCTCGGCACCGCCGACGAGGTCGCGCGCGGCGGCGAGCTGGGCCCCGACTGCCCGCTCCGAGCTTTCGAAGAGGACCGCGATGCGACCCGGGTGGAGGACGTCGAGCGCGCTTGGCTGGAGCTGGGAGCGAAGGAGCCGCCCAACGACGGTGGGCGCGTCCTCGGTCTCGACGACGAGCGTCCGCTGTGCCTTGGGCAGGGAGTGGAGCCGGAAGCTCGCACGGGCGATCAGCGCCAGCGTCCCGCGTGAGCCGCAGACCAGGCGCGCGAGGTCGTAACCGGCGACGTTCTTGACGACCTTGCCTCCCGCGTTCGCGACCGTCCCGTCCGCGAGCACGAGCGTCACGCCGAGGACGAGGTCGCGGGGCGCACCGAAGCGATGGCGGAGCGGCCCGGACAGGTTCTCCGCGAGCAGCGCGCCGACCGTCGGGTCGCCTGGGGGGTCGAGCGAGAGCCGTTGGCCGTGCCGGCCGAGCGCGGCGTTCAACGTCGAGAGCCGGATCCCGGCCTCCACCGTGCAGGTGAGGTCGCCCGCTTCGTGCTCGAGGATCCGGTCGAGCCCTTCGGTCGTCAGGTCCTCGCCGATACGCAACCGCGTTCCGGCCGCGTGCGCTGCCGTCAGCGCTTCCGAGGCCTTGGCCAGGCTAGAGACGTTCGGCAACGCCGATCCTCTCGAGCGCGTGGGCGCGGTACGGCCCCGGCACCTCGCCGCAGAGGCGCGGCGTCGGGATCACCTTGCCGGGGTTGCAGAGCCCCTCGGCATCGAAGGCGTGCCGCAACCGTCCGAAGACCTCCAGGTCCCGCTCCGAGAACATCCTCGGCATGGAGCAGGCTTTGTCCATCCCCACTCCGTGCTCGCCTGTGAGCGAACCGCCCGCGTCGAGGCATGCCTCCAGAATGGCCTCCGCGAGCTCGCGTGCCCGCTCCGTCTCTCCGGCCGCGGCGTCGTAGAGCACGAGCGGGTGGAGGTTGCCGTCGCCCGCGTGGAAGACGTTCCCGACTCGGAGGCCGTGCTCGTTCGAAAGCTCCTCGATCCGCCGCAGCACCTCCGGCAGCCGCGTGCGCGGCACGACCCCGTCCTGGACGTAGTAGTCGGTGGCCACTCGGCCCATCGCCGCGAACGCCGACTTGCGCCCTTTCCAGAGGAGGGCACGGGCCGCGTCGTCCGTCGCGGTTCGGGTCTCGAACGCACCGGAAGCGGTGCATATCCGCTCGACCTCCGCCGCGTCCTCCTCGACCTGCTCGGCGACGCCGTCGAGCTCGACGAGGAGAACCGCGCCCGCGCCTTCGGGGTAGCCGGGTGACACGGCCAGCTCCGCCGCCTCGATTGTCAGCCGGTCCATCATCTCGAGCGCGGAGGGCAGGATCCCGGCCGCGACGATCCCCGAGACCGCCGCACCGGCCGCATCCGTCGTCTCGAAGCCGGCGAGCAACGTGCGCACCGTCTCCGGCGTCCGGACGACACGGAGCGTGATGCGCGTCACGATCCCGAGCGTTCCCTCGGAGCCGACGATGACGCCGAGCAGGTCGGGCCCGTCCGGGTCGAGCGCCTTGCCGCCGAGCTCGACGACTTCGCCGTCGGGGAGGACGAGCGTGAGCCCGGTGACGTGATGGACGGTGAAGCCGTGCTTCAGACAGTGGGCTCCGCCGGAGTTCTCGGCCACGTTGCCGCCGATCGTGCACACCTGCTGGCTCGAGGGGTCGGGGGCGTAGAAGTAGCCCTCGCCGGCGACGGCGCGGGTGACGTCGAGATTCGCTACGCCCGGCTCGACGACGACTCGCTGGCTCGCGAGGTCGATCTCGAGGATCCGGTTCATGCGGGCGAGGGAGACGACCACGCCCCCGGCGAAAGGAGTCGCTCCGCCGGAGAGCCCGGTTCCCGCGCCGCGGGCGACGAAATGCACACGTTCGCGGTGGCACGCCTGGACGACGGCCTGCACCTCCTCCGTCGAGGTCGGGAGGACGACGAGCTCGGGTATCGCGCGGTGCCCGGTGAGCCCGTCGCACTCGTACACGCGCAGCTGCTCGGGCTCGGTGATGACGTGCTCGCTTCCGAGTGCCGCCCTCATCTCGGAGACGAGCGACGCCGGAAGGCTCATGCGTCCACTATAGGGTTGCCCCCGTGCTCCCGATCGAGCACCCCCGGAAGATCGTGTGCGTCGGTCTCAACTATCGCGACGACGCAGAGGAGCAGGGCGTCGAGCTGCCCGCCGAGCCGCTTCTCTTCGCCAAGTGGCCGACGGCACTCGCCGGATGACCGCGATCGCCGCGCTGAAAGCCGGCGTCGTCGGCACCGGCTTCATCGGCGTCGTCCACGTCGATGCGCTCCGCCGGCTCGGCGTCGAGGTGGTGGGTGTCGTGGGGTCGACGGCGGAGCGGGCGCGCGAGAAGGGCATCGCTCCGGCATACGAGTCTTACGAGGCGCTGCTCGCGGACGAGCGAGTCGACGTCGTCCACCTGACCACGCCGAATCATCTCCACCACCCGCAGGTGAAGCAGGCACTCGCCGCCGGGAAGCACGTCGTGTGCGAGAAGCCGCTGGCGGTGACCTCCGCCGAGTCCGCAGAGCTCGTCGGGCTTGCGGAGAGCTCGGGGCTCGTTCACTGCACGAACTTCAACATCCGCTTCTACCCGCTCGTGCATGAGGCGTGGGAGCGGGTACACGCCGGTGAGCTCGGTGACGTGTGGAACATCCACGGGGGCTATCTGCAGGACTGGCTCGCACAGCCCACCGACTGGAACTGGCGACTGGAGCACGAGAAAGCCGGCGAGCTCCGCGCCGTCGGCGACATCGGGTCGCATTGGATGGACCTGACCCAGTTCGTCACCGGAAGCCGCATCGTCGAGGTGTTCGCCGACCTCTCGACCGCGATCCCGGTCCGGAAGCGCCCGAAGGGCGAGGTGGAGACGTTCGCGAGCGCAGACGCGATCGAGCGGGAGGACGCCCCGATATCCAGCGAGGACATCGCTCACATCCTGCTCCGCTACGAGAACGGCGCCCGCGGGTCGCTCGTCGTCTCCCAGGTCTCGATGGGGCGCAAGAACTCGCTCCGCTTCGAGATCGACGGGTCGGCGGGGGCGATCGCCTGGGACTCGGAGCTCCACGAGCAGCTCTGGCTCGGCCGCCGCGACGACCCGAACGAGACCCTGCTCCGGAACGCGGCGCTGATGCATCCGGGTGCCGCCGCAACGCACTTGCCGGCAGCACACGCGGAGGGCTTCGCGGATACGTTCCGTGAGCTGTATCGAGCCGTTTATACGGATGTGGCGCGGGGCGGCCCGTCCGACGACCCTGACTATCCGACCTTCCGCGACGGCCACGTCGAAAACATCCTGTGCGACGCCGTCGCGCTGTCCAACCGCGAACGCCGCTGGGTGGAGGTGATCGAGCTCACTTCGGGTGATAGCCCGCCGCTCTAACGCTCGAGGTGCGGGAATCGGGCCGCCACGAGCGCGAGGTACGCTGCGGCGGTGACGTTCCGCACGATCGACGAGCTCGAGGCGGCGCTTCGCGAAGCCGACTATCTGCCCGACCGCGGGCTCGCGACGGCGCTCTTCCTCTCCCTTGCGCTCGAGAAGCCGGTCCTGCTCGAGGGCGAGGCGGGCGTGGGGAAGACCGAGGCCGCGAAGGCGCTCGCTAAAGCGCTCGGGGCGCGGCTGATTCGCCTCCAATGCTACGAGGGGCTCGACGTCTCGCACGCCGTCTACGAGTGGAACTACCCACGGCAGCTGCTGCACATTCGAGCTGCCCAGGAAGGGACGGTGTCGGAGGACGAGCTCTTCGGCCCCGAGTTCCTGATCCGGCGCCCGCTCCTCGAGGCGATCGACACGGACGAGCAGGCGGTGCTGCTGATCGACGAGGTCGACCGAGCGGACGAGGAGTTCGAGGCGTTCTTGCTCGAGGTGCTCTCCGACTTCCAGATCACGATTCCCGAGCTGGGAACGATTCGGGCACGGCGAAAGCCGGCAGTCGTGCTCACGTCGAACCGCACGAGGGAGCTGCACGACGCGCTCAAGCGGCGCGCGCTGTTCCACTGGATCGGGCATCCGTCGCTCGAGCGCGAGGTCGAGATCGTCCGTCTGCGGGTCCCCGGGATCGCGGAGCGTCTCGCAGAGGAGGCTGCGTCCTTCGTACGCGGGCTGCGCGGACTCGATCTGGCGAAGCCGCCGGGCGTGGCGGAGACGATCGACTGGGCCCACGCGCTCGCCGCCCTCGGGCGCGAGGAGATCGACGCCGAGGTCGTCGAGCAGACGCTCGGCTCGGTGCTCAAGTACCGGGAGGACATCGAGGCCGTGCGCGACGAGACTCTCGTCAGCCTCATCGAAGAGGCGCGCGCGACGGCGAAGACCTAGATGCCTGATGTGAAATCGCAACCACCCGCGGCCGCAAGGCGGCCGCGCTTCAGGGGTTTTGGCGATCGGAATCCGCGCGAGCGGATTCCGGTCTTGCGCCTGCTCGCTACTAGATGCCTGATGTGAAATCGCAACCACCGCGGCCGCAAGGCGGCCGCGCTTCAGGGATTTTGGCGCGATCGGAATCCGCGCGAGCGGATTCCGGTCTTGCGCCTGCTAGCTAGTGCAAGGAACCGCGATCGTCCGTCACGTGGTCACCTTCGGCCGCGTCCTGCGCGAGGTGGGGATCGAGGTCGGGCCGGGCCGTATCGCCGACACCGTCCGTGGGCTCGGCGTGGTGGATCTCACGCGCCAGGAGGACGTGTACTTCACGCTGCGGCAGACGCTCGTCTCGCGGCACGACGAGCTCGAGCTCTTCGACCGGGCGTTCCTCGCCTGGTTTGAGGGGGGGCCGGTTGTGCCGCTCGTACGTCAACGCGATCCGCGGCGCCCCGTCGACCGGGTGATGCGGGACACGCTCGAGCCGGGGCGGGACGAGGGCGAGCCCGACGACTCGGCGATGCCGCACGAGCTCGGAGCTTCGGCGCATGAGCTCCTGCGCGAGAGGGACTTCGCGGAGATGACGCCCGAGGAGTTCGAGCGGGTGCACCGCCTGATGGCTGCGATCGCGCGCACGCGGCCCCGGCGGACGTCGCGGCGCCGGTCGCCCGACCGCCGCGGTGACCGGCTCGACCTCCGTCGCCTCGTCCGGCGCTCCCTGCGCTCCGGCGGCGATCCCGTCGAGCAAACATGGAAGTCGCGTAAGACCGTTCCGCGCAAGCTCGTGGTTCTCTGCGACGTCTCGGGCTCGATGGACGCGTACTCGCGCGCGCTGCTCCTCTTCCTGCACGCTGTCGTCGGGACCGGCAGGGGCGTGGAAGCCTTCGGCTTCGGGACGCGCTTGACGCGGCTCACGCCCGACCTCGCAACGCGTGACCCCGAGGCGGCGCTCGCGCGAGCGACGGCAAACGTCGTGGACTGGGGCAGCGGAACGCGCATCGGCGCCTCCTTGAAGGAGTTCAACGACCTGTACGGCCGCCGTGCGCTGTCGCGCGGCGCAGTCGTCGTGGTCGTCTCGGACGGCTGGGACCGCGACGATCCCGTCCTCCTCGGACGGGAGCTGGCGAAGCTCGCGCGCGCCGCGTACGCCGTCGTGTGGGTGAACCCGCTGAAGGGCAATCCCGAGTACCAGCCGCTCGCCGGAGGGATGCGCGCAGCCCTGCCGTTCGTCGACCGGTTCCTCCCCGGCCATAATCTCCGGAGTCTCGAGGAGCTGGGCGCCGTGCTCGCAGGCATCGAAAGGAGGCATGCCGCGTGAAAGAGATTCTGCCCGAGGTGGAACGCTGGAGACAGGAGGGCGAGAAGATCGTGGTTGCGACGGTCGTAGCGACCAGGCGATCGGCCCCGAGGCCGATCGGCGCCAGTCTCGCGATCTCGGCGTCGGGGAAGATGTGCGGCTCTGTCTCCGGTGGGTGCGTCGAGAGCGACGTGTTCGAGAGCGCTCAGGAAGTGTTCGAGACCGGCGAGCCGAAGCTGCTCTCGTACGGGATCGACGACGACGTGGCGTGGAGCGTCGGCCTCCCCTGCGGCGGCGAGATCGATGTCTTCCTGGAGCGGGTCGATTGAGCCTCGTTCACCGGCTCCACGAGCTGAGCGAGTCCGCGGAGCGGGGCATTCTCTTCACCGTCGTGGAGGGAGACGGGATCGGCTCCAACCTGCTCGTCCTCGAGAGCGGCGAGCGGTTCGGCGAGGGGCCCGAGGAGGCGGCTGCGCAGTTCGACGAGCTGATCCGCCGCGGGCGAAACCGGCTGCTGGCACTCGAGGGCGGGACCAAGGTGTTCGCGGAGTGGTACGGGCCGCCGCCGCGGCTGTTCGTGTACGGCGCCGTCGACACCGCCGAGGCCATGTGCCGGGGCGCGAAGCTCCTCGGCTGGCACACGATCGTGGCCGACGCCAGGGCGAAGTTCGCCACTCGCGAGCGAATGCCGTCCGCAGACGAGCTCATCGTCGCCTGGCCCGAGGACGCCTATGCGCAGATCCAGCCTGACCACCAGACGGCGATCGTCGTCCTGACGCACGACGACAAGTTCGACGAGCCGGCCTTGATCGGCGCGCTCGCAAGCGAAGCCTTCTATGTCGGCGCGCTCGGCTCACGCCGAAACCAGGAGCGCCGGAGGGAACGGCTCCTCGAGGCCGGCGTCGCCGAGGCCGAGCTCGAGCGGATCCAGGGGCCCTGTGGCCTGGACATCGGCGCCGACACGCAGGAAGAAACGGCGCTCTCGATCCTCGCCGAGATCCTCGCCGTGCGCGCCCGGCGCGAGGGCGGGTTCCTGAAAGGTGCGAAGCAGCGCATCCACGTCGAGGTCGAGTGAGCCGGGCGAGGGTGTCCTCGCTCTTCGGGTGACCCGCGTCGCGATCGTCACAGGTGCCGCCCGCGGGCTCGGGGAGGCGATCGCGCGGCGGCTTCACGCCGACGGGTACCGAGTCGCGCTCGCCGACCTCGACGTTGACGGCGCCGAGCGCGTCACCGTCGAGCTCGGTGACGGCGCGCTCGCGGTTCGTCACGACATCCGCGAGCTCGACTCCTGGGATCGGCTGCTCCAGGAGGTCCGAGACGCTCTCGGCGACGACGTGCGCGCACTCGTCAACAACGCCGCCCGCACCGAGTTCCGCTCGTTTTGGGAGATCGACGTCGAGGAGTGGGACGACGTGCTGGCCACGAACCTCCGCGGCACGTACCTCGGCTGTCGCGTCGTCGGCGCCTACTTACGAGATCGCGGCGGAGGCCGGATCGTCAACCTCGCGAGCGTCGCCGGACAGGCCAGCCGGGCCGTCACAGGCG
>Ga0247727_10018502_pt1 | contig 10940 bp, 7 predicted proteins | sample WisWelCaveWW1625_FD_202498 | JGI IMG/M metagenome (GOLD analysis project Ga0247727, IMG submission 202498) | Biofilm microbial communities from Wishing Well Cave, Virginia, United States - WW16-25 | ecosystem: Environmental > Aquatic > Deep subsurface > Groundwater > Cave microbial mat | place...
GGTCGTCGCGCAGGTTGTATAACTCGATGGGCGCACCCGACGGCTTGACGGCCTTCCAATCTCCGGTGCGCACGGCTTGCTTGAGACCGCGCTCGTGGAATTCCCAGTACAGATAGTCGTGCGCGCGCTGGGGCTTGCCGGACAGGGCGGCGCGGAATGAAATCCCGTCGATCCCGGCTGGCACGGTGACGCCGGCCGCCTCGCAGGCGGTCGGCAGAAAATCCCAGAAAGCCCAGGCATGGTCGCTGACTTCGCCGGGCCGGATGCGGGCGGGCCAGCGCGCCAGCGCGGGCACGCGGATGCCGCCCTCGTATAGGTCGCGCTTGATGCCGCGCAGCGGGCCGTTGCTGTCGAAAAAGTCGGGGTCGTGACCGCCCTCGCGGTGGGGGCCGTTATCGCTGGAGAACAGGATGAACGTGTTCCGGTCGCGGCCGCTCGCCTTCAGCGCGTCCAGGAGTTTCCCGACATCGGCGTCGAGCCGGGTGACCATGGCGGCGAAGTTCTTCTCGACCTGCGGCCAGTCGCGGCCCGAGTAGGGCGTGTCGGCTGGCACTTCCATACCGTTGCCGGTGTCGCGTCCCAGTTCGTTGTTGGCGTGGGGGATGGTGAAGCAAACGTGGGCGAACCACGGGCGCGGATCTTTGTGTTGGATGAATTCGACGGCATGGCGGGTGATGAGATCCGGCGCGTAATCGGTTTTCTTCGCGCCGAAATTGCCGCGCAACAGGAATTCCCGCTCGTTGTGCAGCATGTGCTCGGGATAGTAATTGTGGGCGTGCGTCTGGCTGAAGAAGCCGAACCATTCGTCGAAGCCTTTGCGCGTGGGGTAGCCGGTCGAGCCCAGGCCGCCGAGCGACCACTTGCCGAACAGGCCGGTGCGGTAGCCGGCGCTTTTGAGCCGCTCGGTGACGGTGACGTCTTGGGGGCGCAGCGGCAGGTCGGGATTCCGGTTGCCGCGCGTGCGCGCATGGCCGGTGTGGAAGCCGGTCATCAGGCAGCAGCGCGACGGCGCGCAAACGGTGCTGCCGGCGTAGGCTTCGGAGAACCGGATGCCTTCGGCGGCGAGCCGGTCGAGATGCGGTGTCCGGACCTGCTTCTGGCCGTAGCAGCCGAGGTCGCCGTAGCCGAGATCGTCGGCGAGGATCAGGAGGATGTCCGGCTTGTCGTTTTGGGCGGGCGGCTGGAGCGCGGCGGCGGCCGTCGTCGAGAGAAAATCGCGGCGCATCATGATTGGTAGTGTACCGCGGACGTGTATAATGGCCAGGCGCAGGGAGGGGAAATGAAACGACATTTCGCGCGCCTGCTGATGCTGTCCGTGGTCAGCGCGGCGGCCTCGGGCCAGAATCTGCGCGTGCATTTCATCGACGTCGGGCAAGCCAACGCGGCGCTCGTCGAGTTTCCCTGCGGCGCGATCCTGATCGACGCCGGCGCCCAGGATGAGACCTACGAAGCCGACCTGATTCGCTACCTGAACGACTTTTTTCAGCAGCGCCCGGCGCTCGGCCGCACGCTCGAATCCGTTCTCATCACTCACAACCACATCGACCACACGCGCTCGCTGCGGGAGATCGTCGAGTCGTTCACCGTGCGCCGGTTCGTCGACAGCGGCCACCGCACCGGAACGGGCACCGCGAACCCGAACTTCGTGCGTGACGGAGCCGCCGCCGGCACCCTCCCCATCCTCACCCGTCAAGTGACCTGGGAACAGGCCACCGGAGTGGCCGGGGCGGCCGGACTCACCGACGCCATTATCGATCCGATCAACTGCGGCGCCGTGGACCCGTCGATCCGCGTTCTCTCGGGCCGGCGCGACACGCGGCCGGTGGGCTGGTCCCAGACCGTATTCAACAACAAGAACAACCATAGCCTCGTGTTTCGCGTCGATTTCGGCGATTCGTCCTTCCTGTTCACCGGCGACATGGAGTTCGCCGGCATCGGAGAATTGCTGAGAGTCTATGGAAGCGCCGCCGGCGGCCGGCTCGACGCCGACGTCTGGCTAGTCGGCCATCACGGCTCCTTCAACGGCACGACCAGGGACCTGCTCCAGGCCATCACACCGGAGGCGGCGGTGATTTCCATGGGGCGGTGGGATTTTGGCAAGGACTCCAATGAACCGTTCACGACGTTTGCCTACGGGCATCCGCGGATCGAGGTGATCGACCTGTTGTCGGGCGTCGTTCCGGCCTTCCCCCGGACCGCGCTCTCGGTCATGGTCGGCGAGCGCAGCCGGCAGTTTGCTCCGGCCATCATCCGCGAGAGGATCTACGCCACCGGCTGGACTGGAACCGTGATCCTGGAGGGTGACACCGCCGGCCGTATTCAGGCCGTCGCCGACCGATGAATTGCATGTAGAATCGTGAAAACACCATGAAGAAAAAGACACCCGAGAACACTTCCTTCAGCCGCCGCTCGGCGATTGCCGGCCCGCTGGCCGCCGTCGGCCTGGCTCCCTGGGAACCGGCGGCCCAGGCGGCGCAGGCCACGCGCAAAGACGCGCCGGTTTCGCCGAAGGACAAGATCAAGATCACCAGGCTCGAGACCTTGTTGGTCAAGCCTCGGTGGCTGTTCCTGAAGATTCACACCGACGCCGGAATCGTCGGCCTCGGCGAGCCGATTCTCGAAGGCCGCGCGCTCACCTGCCAGGCCGCCGTCAAGGAGGTCGAGCCGTACCTGGTCGGCAAGGATCCCCGGCCGGTGGCCCATCACTGGCAGGCGATCTACCGCCACGCGTTCTATCGAGGCGGTCCGATCCTGACCAGCGTGCTGAGCGGCATCGACCAGGCGCTGTGGGACATCAAGGGGAAGGCTCTCGGCGTGCCGGTCTACGAGCTGCTCGGCGGGCCGACCCGCAACCGCGTCCGCGTCTACGCCCACGCGCGAACGCCGGAGCTGATGAAGGAGTCGCTGGCCAAAGGTTTCACCGCCTTCAAGACCGGTCCCGCCAAGCGGCGCCCGTCGCGCTACGTCGAGACCCCCAAGCAGGTGCAGTACGCCGTCGAGAGATTCGCCGAATTGCGCAAAGCGGTCGGCGACGACGTCGATATCGGCATCGACTTCCATGGCGCCATCGGCCCGGCGCTCGCCAAGCTGCTGATCAAGGGCCTCGAGCCGTATAACCCGATGTTCATCGAGGAGCCCTGCCAGGCGCAGAATCACGACATCATGGCCGAAATCGCACGCGGTACCCATTTGCCGATCGCCACCGGCGAGCGGGTGTTCACCAAGTGGGGATTCCGCGAGGTGCTCGAGAAGAAGGCGGCCACCATTCTTCAGCCCGACTTGTGCCACGCCGGCGGCATCACCGAGTGCCGGCTGATCGCCGGGATGGCGGAGGCCTACTATGCCTCGATGGCGCCGCACAATCCGCTCGGCCCGATCTCGCTGGCGGCCGGGGTGCAACTGGCCGCCTCGATTCCGAACTTCATGTGCCAGGAGCAAGTATCACTTGGCGAGGGATACTTAAAGAAACCCTTTACTGTCAGGGAAGGCTACCTTGACCTGCCCACCGGACCCGGCCTAGGCGTCGAGCTCGATGAAAACGCCATCGCCGACAAGATCGGTCACGACTGGCGTAATCCGGAGACCTACGACGCCGACGACGGCAGCGTGGTCGACTGGTAGTCGCCGGCTTTTGCCGGCCGAGCGCAACGCAAGCTGAAGCTTGCGCTACTGTTTGAAAAACCACAGCCAGAAGTACTGTTCACCGGCGCCGTGACGGTAGCGCGGCTCGAAGCCGCAGCGGTGGGCCAAGGCGACGGCGTCTTCGTCGGAGAACGGCACTCCGAGCCAGGTATCGTCGGGGGAAGTTTCCAGGGTCGCGTCGCCCTGCACCTGAAACTTGAACAAACAGCCGGGACGGAGCAGCCGGTGGACGTCGCGGACGTAGCTTTCAATAATGTCGCGGCTGGGGATGTGCTGGAAGACGATGCTCGAGAAGGCGAAGTCGATCGCCAGATCGCCGAGCACGCCGAGGTCCCGGCCGTTGTTCTGGAACAGATGAACATTGGGCCGGTCGGCGAGCGCGGCGGCGGCCTGGCATACCATCTCGCCGCTGATATCGACGGCGTAGACCTGACCGAACAGCAGCGACAGCGCGCGGGTGACCCGGCCGGCGCCGCAGCCGATCTCGAGCACGGTCATGTCCCGGGGATCCTTCGCCTGGCAGATGTTGATCATGTCGGTCAGGATCTCTTCGGCGACAGTGCGCTCGCCGGAGCGGAAGAACTCCTCGTCGTTCCATTCCGGCCGGCCGGTATTGACGAAGTGGCGGGCGTTGTCGCGGGCGCGCTCATCCCAGTCGCGGCGCATTTTCTCGAGCTGTTCGTGAACGGTGATCGGGGTCATCGGCGTCATGCGGCGGCAACGGGTTCGCGCCGCAGATAGCGGATGCTGGCTTCGAGGTCCTCGCGCTCGCGCACGGCGGCCGCTTCCCTGGCGGGCGGGAGAGAGGCGGGAAGGGGCTTGCCGCGCTCGGCGATCGCCAGGAACCGGCTGAACTCCCAGGCGGGCACGTTGCGATAGCCGTCCCAAAAACCCGGGTCGAGGCAGCGGAACAAACGCGGCTGGGTCACGAGAATCTCGAGCGAGAGCGCCTTGCCGGGGCAGAGATCGAGGTACTTGCGGATCCATTCGTCGATGTCGACGTTGCCCTCGCCGAGCCGCACCCATCGCACGGCGACGCCCTCGGGCACCCTCCAGACGGCGCTGTCGCGCACGTGGCTGGTGAACACGTAGGGGTGGAGTACTTCGAGAGTGCGGTGGGGATCCTCGAGCGTCCAGAGGGGATTGCCGGAGTCGATGCAGGCGCCGACAAAGTCGCGGCCCGCCTCCTCGATCAGCGTCTTCAGCTCGCGTCCCTGCATGTCGCCGGCGTGGTTCTCGATGGCGATGCGGACGCCGGCGTGCTCGGCGCGCGAGCGAACCGACTTCAGCACGCGCGCGGTGTTCTCGATGTGGCCCTCGATGGGTACGGGCCCCTTGCGGTCCTCCATGGTGCCGAGAAAGGCGCGCACGAGTGCCGAGCCGGCGACGCGGGCGGCTTCGATCATGCGGGTGAGCTGCTCGACGGCGGTGCCCTGTTTGGGATCGAACGCCTTCGAGGTCGGGCAGATCGAGCGCATGCCGATCTCGAGCGCGATGCCGAGGCGTTCGGCATGCTCGCGCACGCGCTTCAGGTGGGCTTCCTCGAGGCTGCCGAGGAAGCGGATCTCGGAGAAGTGGACGACTTGCGCTTTCCACCGCGCGCAGTAGTCCAGATACTCGAAGGGCGTCCAGCCCTGCGAGCGGATGCTGAACAGATCAATGCCGAATCTCATCGCGGTGCTCGCCGGCGCCTGCGCCTGGGCGGCCGCAGCGGTGGTGGCGAGGAAGCTCCTGCGGCGCATGATGTCATTATGACAGCGGGGGGCGCAAGGCGCTCACCAACGGAAGCGCGCGGCCAGATCGTCGACACCGCCTTCGGCGATGATGCGGCCGCGCTCGAAGAACACGGCGCGGGTGGCGATGGCGCGGGCGAACCGCGTGTCGTGGGTGACGACGATCTTGGCCTGCGGCAGCCGGAGCAGCAATTCGAGAAGATGGCGCCGGCCGGGCGGATCGAGCCAGGTGGTCGGCTCGTCGAGAACGAGGATTTCCGGGCGCATGGCGAGCACGCCGGCGATGGCGACGCGGCGTTTCTCGCCGGCGCTCAAGTGGTAGGGGGCGCGCCCGGCGACGTCGATCATTCCGACCTGTTCGAGCGCGTCGCGCGAACGCTCGACCGCTTCGGCCGGTTCCAGGCCGAGGTTCAGAGGTCCGAAGGCGACGTCTTCGATCACGGTCGGCATGAACAACTGCTCGTCGGGGTCCTGAAAGACCAGCCCGACCAGGCGCCGGATCTCGGCGAGATTGTTCCCGGTGACCTCCCGGCCGCCGACTCGAACCGAGCCCGATCCGGCCAGCAGGCCGTTCAGGTGCAGCACGAAAGTCGTTTTCCCCGACCCGTTGGCGCCGAACAGCGCGACCGTTTCGCCCGCGTCGAGATGGAAGTCGACGCCGGCGAGAGCCACGGCGCCGTCCTCGTAGCGAAAGCGCAGTCCGGAGACCTCGATCAACGGAGCCATGCCGCTCCGAGGTGAGGAAGGTCCGGCGAGAGCCGGATGGCGAGTGGCGCGCCGGCGGCGATCAGCAGGAACCAGGCGTCCGCGGCCCGGAATGGTTTCGGCGCGAGCGCCGGCCAGCGGCCGTCAAAACCGCGCGCGAGCATGGCGCGATAGATTCCATCGGCGCGGCGGCGGGAGCTGCCGAACAGCACCGCCAGAGAGCCCGCCGCCGCCTGGAAGCGCCAGCGTCGCCCGCGCCCGCCGCGGCACTCGGCGGCCATTCGCATACGCGTGGCCTGGCCGGCCAGCACGAGGAGATAGCGATAGAGGAACTGGACGACGAGCAGCAACAGGCGCGGCGCGCGGAAACTCTCGAGAGCTCTCAGGATTTCCGGCAGCGTCGTGGTGGCGGTCAGCAGCACCACGGCGACGGCGGAGAGGTAACTCTTGGTGAGCAGGCTCGCTCCGCGCCCGAGGTCGCCGGCGAGCGCGGTGACGACGGCCAGGGTGAGCCCGAACGGCAGGACGGCGCCCGCGCGCAGCAGCACGCCGGCGACCGGGAGGCGCGCCGCCACCAGTCCGGCCAGCAGCAACAGCGCCAAGGCGATCGCGACCGGCCATGGGAGTCGGCCGGCCGAGCCGACCGCGATCAGAAAAACCATCAGTGCGGCCAGCTTGACGCGGGCCTCGCGCGCGTGCACCGGGCTCGAGCGGCGGGTCCAGTCCTCGAGGTTCAGGTAGTGCACGTCAGGCGCGTTTCCGGCGGGCAAGACCGCGGGCCATCGCGGCGCAGACGAGGTAGACCACCGTCAGCCCGATCAACCCGGCCGAGCCTTTGCGCAGCCACTCGGATTGGAAGAACCGGAATTCGTAATCGACGAGCGGAGTTTCGAACAGGTTGCGGGCCTGGCCGGCAATGCCGAGCCTGCCGGCCATGTTCTCGAGACCATCGGGGAAACTCGAGGCGAACAGGACGCCCAGAGTCCCAAGCATCACTGCCGCCAGGGCGAGCGATGCCGTCACGCGGCCGCCGGCGGGCGAGGGTTTCCGAATCCATCCGGGATGGATCCGCTCGATGGCTTGAAAAACCGCCAGCGTGATAGCCCCTTCAAGCAGGGCGGTCACCAGGAACAGACCGGCGGAGACGGCCAGAATCGCGGGCGGCATCGGGACGCCGCTCGCAAGCAGTTGGGCGAGCGCCAGCAGCGCGGCCACGAGCACCGAGAGGAATCCTCCGAGGAACACCGCAAAGCGACGCCAGCGTCCCGCGCTCCAATAGTGAAACGGCAGATAGCCCGCCAGCACGCCGGCGAACGCCATGTTGAATACATTGGCGCCGAGCACAAGGATTCCGCCGTCCTGGAAGATGAACGCCTGCACGGCGAGAATGGCGGTCATCACCACGGCGGCCGCCGACGGCCCCAGCGTCGAGGCCAGCAGCGCGCTGCCCACCAGGTGCCCGCTGGTGCCGATCCCGACGGGGAAATTGATCATCTGGGCGGCGAACACGAAAGCCCCCATCACGCCGAGCAGCGGCGCGCGGCTTTCCTCGAGGTCGCGCTGGGCGCGGCGCGCCAGATAGCCGACGGCCGGGATCGAGACGGCGTCCAGCGCCGCCCACACCGGCGTGGCCAGGAATCCGTCCGGGATATGCATGGACCGTATCAAAGTAGCACGATTCTGAGGATCGTGCCACCGGGCGCGGCCGTGTGCCGGCTCCGGTAGAATGGGCCGGAATGAGCGAACTGGACGTTGCGGAAACGGGTCCGCACAAAAAACCGTCCGGGGGGAGCGTGCGGGTGTATACTGTGTGCATCTGACGGCATCCGGGGAATCCCGGACAATGCCGCCGATGGGAGGTCGGTCATGCTGCTTCACACAAGGTCAGTTCACTTTCTAGCGCTCGCGAGTGCGCTCTTCCTCAGCGTACCTGCTGCCGCGCAGGTTCTCTACGGGACGATTCTGGGCAACGTGCGCGACAAGACGCGTGGCGTCGTGCCCGGCGCTGCCGTCACCATCACCAGTCAGGGTACCGGCCTGTCCCGGCAGACTAAGGCCAACGAAGCCGGTTTCTACACCTTCTCCGACGTTCAGGCCGGGTCCTATACGGTGGAAGTGACCGCGCCGGGGTTTCGCACCTCCTCACAGGCGGGTGTTCCGGTGACCATCAACACGGTCTCCCGCGTGGACGTCGACCTGGAGGTGGGGCAGGTCGCGGAGACCGTGGAGGTTACCGCGCATGCCGTCTCGTTGCAGACAGACAAGGCCGATGTCCACGTGGAGCTGGGCAGGAAGGCAATCACCGAACTGCCGCTGCCGCAATATCGCAATTACCAGTCGCTGTTCCTGCTGGTGCCGGGCGCCGCCCCGCCGCGCTTCCAGAACGCCGTGATGGATGCGCCGGGACGGGCGTTGACCAACGAGGTGAACGGGACCATCCGGAATACCAACTTCACCCGCAGCGATGGGGCGACCAATATTCAGCCCTATCTGCGTCACCACGTCGCCTACGTGGAACCGACCGAGGTGATCGAGACGGTCAGCATCGTCACCAACAATTTCGACGCCGAGCAGGGCCTGGCTGGCGGCGCCGCCATCACCGTCGTCACCAAGTCCGGAACCAACGCCCTCCACCTGACGGCGTTCGAGTTCCACGACAACCAGCACCTGCGCGCACGCGGCTTCTTCAACACCGGCGCCTACAGGAGGACTCCGACCAAGCCCAAGAGCATTAACAATATTTACGGCCTCACCGTCGGAGGCCCCATCAGGAAGAACAAGATGTTCTTCTTCGCCAGTTGGGAAGCGACGCGCGAGCGCGTGGGTTTCTCCAACTCGACTCTCACGGTGCCGACCGCCGAGATGCGCAACGGCGACTTCAGCTCCTTTGGGACGACCATCTACCAACCGTTGACCGGCGACGCCAACGGCCGCGGCCGGCTTCCGTTTGCCGACAACATCGTTCCACTGGCGCAGCAAAGCCAGATCGCCCGCCGTCTTCAGAATCTGATCCCCGCGCCCAATCAGCCCGGCACCTCTTCCAACTTCTTCAACACCGGACCGCAGGTGCTCGACCGGGATAACGGGGACATAAAACTGAACTGGAGCAAATCCGACCGACTGCAAATCTGGGGCAAGTACAGCGTCAGCTACGCCACTGTGGACATCAAACCAGCGTTGGGACCAGCCGGCGGTCCCGGTCTCGGTTCGGGGGGAAACGGCAATAGCAGCACGCAGGTCCAGGTCGGGACCGTCGGCTATACCTGGACGCTCACGCCCCGGCTGCTGGTGGACGGAAACCTCGGCTACAGCCGGTTCGGACAGTTCGTCCTTGGCCCCGAGCACGGCCGCAACATCGGGTTAGAGGTCCTCGGGATTCCCGGCACCAACGGCCCCGACATCCGGCAGAGCGGTTTCCCGATCTTCGCTCTCAGCGGATTCACCACTCTGGGGAATCCTGACAACTGGTCGCCGTTGTTCCGCAACGACAACACCTACACGCACACCACCAACGTGGGCTGGACGAGCGGCCAGCACGACCTTCGTTTCGGCTTCGACCTCCGCCGGTTCCATGTGAACCACTGGCAGCCGGAGGTGGGCGGCGGCCCGCGCGGCCGGTTCAACTACAGCGGCGGCACTGCCTCGCTTAACGGAGGCGCTTCGCCGAACCAGTTCAACACCTACGCACAGTTTCTTCTGGGCCTGCCCGATTCCATGCATAAGAGCCTCCAGTACTACGCGCCCATGGGCACGCGCGAGTGGCAGATGGGCTGGTATGCGCGCGACCGCTGGCAGGCGACGCGCTCGTTGACGGTGACCCTGGGGCTGCGCTACGAGTACTTCCCGTTGATGACGCGGCCATGGTCGGGGATTGAGCGTTACGATATCGACACCAACAAAGTTCTGGTCGGTCGCTTCGGAGGAATCCCGGATAGTGCCGGCACCTCGGTCAGCAAGAAGCTGTTCGCGCCGCGCCTCGGCATTGCGTACCGGCCCAAACAGGACACCGTGGTCCGCGCCGGCTACGGCATCAGCTATATCCCGGATCTGATGTCGGCGATGATGCGCTCTCCTTACCCAGTGGTGATCGCGCAGGATTTCGTCGGCCCAAACTCGTTCCAGCCCTTTCGGCCCATTGAGCTGGGAATTCCGCCGCTGGCGTCGCCGGACTTCCGCGCCGGAACGATTGATATCCCCGCCACGGCCCAGACCGCGTTTCTGCCCAAGGGTCCGTTACATCAAGGGTACATCCAGTCCTGGAATTTCACCATCCAGCGGGAGCTCCCGGGTGCGATGGTGGTCGACGTTGCCTACGTGGGAACCGCAACGGTCCGCTCCTTTGCGAATTGGGATCAGAACCCCGGCTTCCCAGGCTCGGGAACAACCGGGCGTCCACTGGTGTCAAAGTTCGGCCGCACGGCAAACACCAACCTGCTCGATGGCTTGATCAGCTCGAACTACCATTCGCTGCAAGTCACGGCGAATCGCCGCTTCACCGGCAGCCTGTATCTCAAGGGCGCCTACACCTTCGGCAAGGCGATCAACCTCCAGGACGGCAGCGGGTCGGATGCAGGCGGCACGACGCTGAGCTGGAATCACCCTTCCGTTTTTCACCGTAACCGCGGCGTTGCCGGATACGACCGCAGGCATAACCTGCAAGTGGCCTGGGTTTATGATCTGCCTTTCGGCCCCGGCAAGAGGTGGGCGCCCGGCCGCGTCGCAAGCGCCATGGGGCGGGATTGGCAGATCACCGGGATCCTCAGCTCCTACACGGGCACGCCCTTTAACGTAGGCGCTTCGGGAACCTCGCTGAATGCTCCCTCGAACACCCAGACGGCGGACCAGGTGAACCCGGTCGTG
>Ga0247727_10018503_pt1 | contig 10940 bp, 7 predicted proteins | sample WisWelCaveWW1625_FD_202498 | JGI IMG/M metagenome (GOLD analysis project Ga0247727, IMG submission 202498) | Biofilm microbial communities from Wishing Well Cave, Virginia, United States - WW16-25 | ecosystem: Environmental > Aquatic > Deep subsurface > Groundwater > Cave microbial mat | place...
GCGCTCGCCGGCTCAGTGAGCGGGCCTCGTCGCGGCGCCGGGTTGTCGGTGTTTGTGGCGGGCGGCGAGCTCGGGTATGCGCTTGGTCCGCTGTACGTCGCGGCGATCGTCGGCGCCCTGGGCCTGCAGGGCACGGTGGCCGCGGCGCTGCCCGGCCTGATCGCCTGCCTGGTCTTGTGGCGGCTGGCGAGCTCGTGGGAGACGGTCCGGCATTCGCCGCCCGGAGCCCTGAGCGGCGAACTCAGGCAGCACGGCCGGCACCTGGCGTTGATCTGGCTGATCAGCGCCATCCGGAGTATCATCACCATCTCGTTCATTCTCTTCCTGCCGCTGCTGCTGCGAGAACGGGGGCAGTCGCTGGTCCTCGGCGCGACCGCGGTGTTCTTGTTCGGCGGCATCGGCACCATCGGTGGGCTCACAGGTGGCATCTTATCGGATCGCATCGGCCGGCGTGCCGTCCAGGCGATCTCGCTCATCGTAAGCGCGCCCCTTCTGTGGGTTTTCATCTCGATGCAGAGCGGCTGGGGCTTCCTGGCTCTCGCATTGGGGGGCATGGCCATGTACCTCTCCGCGCCCATCAACGTCGCGATGGCGCAGGAGATCATGCCGCGCCGCTCCAGCCTGGTCAGCAGCCTGGTCACGGGGATGGCGTGGGGGATGGCGGGGCTGTCGCTCACGCTCATCGGCGCCATCGCCGATCGGTTCGGCCTCGTGCAGACGCTCACCGGAGTGCTGGGACTGTCGCTCGTGGGGTTGGTCGCCGTCTGGCTGCTGCCGCGTCAGGAACCGCTCGTGCACATCAGCCCATTCACGCGCCACTGACGGGCGTCACGACGCAGGTCGTCGTTCGCGTCACACCCGCCGTCTCCTGGAACCGCGAGACGATCAGGCGGCCGAGCGTGTCCATGCTCTCCGTCTCGACGTAGGCGATGATGTCCGTCGGCCCGGTGACCGCGTGCGCCATCTTGACGCCTGGCGTCTTCTGGATCTGTCCCAGCGCCTCGGAGAGCTTGCCCGGCAGAATCCGAATCAGCACATACGCGTGGACCATCGTCGTGTCCCCCGGCGCCTCGTGCCTCTAGGGCCCGAGCGTCATCAGCATGTCCACGAGCAGGTTGCCGGCCAACTGCAGCAGCAGGATCGCCACGATCGGCGACAGATCCATGCCGCCGACGGGCGGCATGAGCCGGCGGATCGGATCAAGGATGGGAGAGGTGAGCTGTGCCAGGACCCGGTGCGCGGCGCGCCCGGCGGGATGGCTCATGCCCAGGCCGGGGACCCAGGTCAGGAGCACGCGCACGATGATGAGCGTCGAGAGAATCTTGATGATGCCGTTAAGGAGTGCGGCCAGCTCCAACATCCGGGGCCCCCGTGGCGAACGGTGCCACCTATCAGTGGAAGTGTAGCAGACGCCGCCGCATGACAGAAGGAGAGAACACCCCGGGACCGCGAACAGCATCGCCTATGTCTTTGGGGCGGCATTTCCTTCAGATTCCCGGCCCGACCAACGTTCCCGATCGCGTGTTGCGGGCCATGGATCGGCCCGTGCCTGATCACCGCGGTCCGGAGCTGCCGGCGCTGCTCGGCGAGATCGTCGATGGGCTGCGCCGCATCTTTCAGACCAGCCGTGGGGAGATCGTCCTCTTCCCAGGGTCGGGGACGGGTGGGTCGGAAGCGTCGATCTTGAACACGCTGAGCCCGGGCGACCGGGTGCTGGCGTTCAACGCCGGGTTCTTTAGCCACCTCTACGCGGAGTGCGCGCGGCGTCTGGGGATGACCGTCGATGAGGTCGACCTGCCGTGGAACCGCGGCGTGCCCGCGGATCTGATTTACGAACGACTCTCGCGTGACACCACGCGCGACTATCGCGCGGTCCTGGTCGTCCACAACGAGACCTCCACCGGGGTGACGTCACCCATCGCCGCCATCCGAGGGGCGATGGACGCGGCCAAGCACCCGGCGCTCCTGCTGGTTGACGTCGTCAGCGCCCTGGGGAGCATCGACGTGCGCTTCGACGAGTGGGGTGTCGATGTCGCAGTGACAGGCTCACAGAAGGGCCTGATGCTCCCGCCGGGTCTGGCGATCCTGTGCGTGGGAGAGCGGGCGATCGCCGCGGGTGCGCGCGCCACGAGCCCGCGCTACTTCTATGACTGGCGACCCGTCCTGGAGGAGATGCGCCGGGGCTACTTCACCTACACGCCGGCCACGCTGATGCTCTACGGTCTGCAAGAGGCCCTGCGTATGTTGCTGGATGAGGGGCTGCCTCAGGTGTTCGCGCGCCACGCGCGGCTCGCGCAGGCGGTCCGCCGCGCGGTCAACGCCTGGGGCCTGCCGATCTTCTGTGACGATCCCAGCGCGTACTCGAATAGCCTGACCGCGGTCGTCGTGCCCGACGGCGCCAACGCCGATGCGGTGTTGCGGGCCGCAGAGCGAATCAACCTCTCGCTGGGCGCGGGGCTGGGCCAGCTCAAGGGGCGGGCCTTCCGCATCGGCCATCTGGGCGCGCTCGGCGACCTGGAGGTCCTGGCCACGATTGGCGGCGTTGAGATGGCCCTGCGGATGGCCGGGGTCTCCGTGCCGCTGGGTGCGGGCCTCGTGGCCGTCCAGGACTCGCTGCTGAACCATCACATCGCGGCCACACCCACCACGCCGCGCTGATGGCCGTCGCGGAGTTTGGGGCCGACGGGCTCGCGCGGGCGCTCGCGCACGCCGTCCGGGGCGAAGTCCGCTTCGATCAGTTCTCACGCGTGCTCTATAGCACCGACGCCAGCATCTACCAGATCCTACCGGTCGGCGTCGTCGTGCCGCGTGACGCCGATGACATCGCCGCGACGCTCCGTCTGTGCGCCGATGCGGGCGTGCCGGTGCTCCCGCGGGGCGCCGGCACGAGCCTGGCCGGCCAGAGCGTCGGCCGCGCGGTCATTCTCGATTGCTCGAAGTATATGGATCGGATCCTGGAGATCGATCCCGGGGCGGGGCGGGCGCGGGTGCAGCCGGGCGTGGTGCAGGATGTCCTGAACGGCGCGCTGGCGCCGCACGGCTTCCGCCTGGGTCCGGACACGGCGACCAGCAACCGCGCCACGCTTGGCGGTATGATCGGCAACAACTCCTGCGGCGCCCGGTCGATCGTGTACGGGAAGATGGTGGATCACGTGCAGACGCTGCACGTGCTCATGTCCGATGGCATGGAGATCATGCTGGGACCGCTTGATGAGGATTCACTCGCCGCCAAACGAGCGGAGCCCTCTCGGGAAGGACAGCTCTACCGCGCCGTGCTCGAAACCGCGGAGACGCACCGCGACGAGATCGACCGCCGTTATCCCAAGATCCTGAGACGGGTCGCGGGTTACAACCTGCCCGAGATGTTCCTGCGCCCGTTCAATCTGGCGCGTATGATCACCGGATCCGAAGGGACCCTCGGTGTCGTCACCGAGGCCACCGTGCGGATCGTGCCGCGGCCCGCGCACGCCGTGGTCGGGGTCGTGCACTTTCGAGATCTCCTCGAGGCGCTGGAGGCGACGCAGGTCATCTTGCGGCACGGCCCCTCCGCCGTCGAGTTGATCGACAAGATGGTGCTCGACATGACGCGCGCGCAGGTCGAGTACGCGCGTCGGATCACGTTTGTTGAAGGCGATCCGGCCGCACTGCTGGTCGTCGAGTTTGCCGGCGAGAGTCGCGAAGATGTGTTGGAGCGGCTGGGGGCGATGGAGTCGGGGCTCGCCGGCGCCCGGATGGGGTACGCGGTCGTGCGGGCGACCGACTTTCCCTCGCAGGACAACATCTGGCGCATCCGCAAGGCCGGTCAGGGGCTGCTGCAAGGGGTCAAGGGGGACGCCAAGCCGATCACGTTCGTCGAGGACACCGCGGTGCCGCCGGAGCGGTTGGCGCCGTACATCGCCCGGTTTCAGCAGATCCTGGCCCGTCACGGGGTGCGGGCCGCGATCTATGCGCACGCAAGCGTGGGCTGCCTGCACGTGCGGCCGCTCATCAACCTCAAGGACGCCCCCCAGGTCGAGACGATGCGGGCGATCGCCGAAGCGGTGGGCGAGCTCGTCGTCGAGTTCGGCGGGGTCATGAGCGGCGAGCACGGCGACGGGATGGTCCGCGGCTGGTTCCTGGAGCGCTTCTTTGGCCCGACGATCTACCAGGCGTTCCGCACGATCAAGGCGGCCTTTGATCCACGGGGCCTGATGAACCCCGGCAAGATTGTGGACGCGCCGGCGATGACGGACAACCTGCGCTTCGGCCCGGCGTATCGCACGATTCCGCTCAACACCCACTTCGACTGGAGTCGCGACGGCGGGATGGCCGCCAACATCGAGATGTGCAGCGGCGTGGGGGCGTGTCGGAAGACGATCGATGGGACGATGTGCCCGTCGTACATGGTGACGCGGGAGGAAGAGCACTCCACACGAGGCCGCGCTAATCTGCTGCGTGCTGTACTCTCGGGTGTGCTGCCATCCGAAGAACTGACAAGCCGGCGCCTCTTTGAGGCGCTGGACCTGTGCCTGGAGTGCAAGGGCTGCAAGGCCGAGTGCCCGGCGAACGTGGACATGGCCAAGCTAAAGTACGAGTTCCTGGCGCGCTACCACGAGGTCAACGGGTATCCGCTCCGGGCGCGGCTCTTCGGCAACATCCACACCCTCAACCGGCTGGGCACACGCCTGGCGCCGCTATCGACGTGGGTCACGCAGTCGGCTCCGGCGCGGTGGATGCTCGAACAGGTCGCCGGCATCGACCGCCGCCGTCCGCTCCCGCCATTCGCCCGGCAGACGTTCGACGCGTGGTGGAAAGGACACGGCGGGTCCCCGAGTGGCCGGCGCAAGGTCGTGCTGTTTGCCGACACGTTTCTCCGCTACAACTATCCGGAGATCGGCCGCGCCGCGGTCGGGCTCCTCGAAGGGTTGGACTACGAGGTGCTTGTGCCGCCCGTGGTCTGCTGCGGCCGGCCGATGATCAGCAAGGGACTGATCGGCTCAGCCAAAGTTCACGCACAGACCAACTTGGCGCACCTCCTCCCGTACGCCCAGGCCGGTATCCCCATCGTCGGGTGCGAGCCTTCCTGCCTGCTGACCTTTCGCGACGAAGTGCCGGATCTATTCTCAGGGGCGGACGCCCGGCTGCTTGCCGAACACACCTTCCTCATCGATGAGTTCCTGCACAGACACATCCAGGAGCGGGGATGGCCGGGATCCCGCGCCGGCTGCAAAGTGCTCCTCCACGGGCACTGTCACCAGAAGGCCATCGTAGGCACCCGGGCAGCCGTCGGCGTCCTGCGAGCGGCGGGGTTCGAGGTCGAAGAGATCGACTCCGGCTGCTGCGGGATGGCCGGGTCCTTCGGCTTTGAACACGAGCACTACGACCTCTCGATGGCGATCGGGGAGCGGCGCCTCCTGCCGGCCGTGCGGAAACTCGCGCCGGAGGTGGAGGTCGTCGCGATGGGCGTCTCGTGTCGGCAGCAGATCGCCCACGGCACCGGGCGGCGGGCGAAGCACCTGGTGGAAGCGCTCGAGCAGCGGTTTGTCTCATCGTGGAAGCACGCCTCGGAGTAGGCATGTCGAGCCTCCCGGTCGGGACCGTCACCTTTCTCTTCACCGACATCGACGGGTCAACCCGGCTCGTTCAGTATCTCGGTGACCGCTGGGCGGATGTCTTGGCGGAACATCGTCGACTACTCCGGACTGCCGTGCAGGACGGGCACGGTCACGAGGTCGATACCGCGGGAGACGGGTTCTTCGCCTCGTTCGCGCGGGCGCGGGATGCGGTGACCGCAGCCGTAGCCGCCCAGCGGGCGCTGATCGCGCACACATGGCCCGAGTACGCTGCGGTACGCGTGCGTATGGGCCTGCATACGGGCGAGCCTGTGCGGGCTGAAGCCGGCTATGCGGGTCTGGATGTCCACCGCGTCGCGCGCATTGCCGCGGCCGCTCACGGGCAGCAGATCCTGCTCTCCGATGCCTCGCGCGCGCTCGTCCAGGATGAACTGCCGCCAGGGATCGGCCTGAAGGATTTGGGTGAACATCGGCTTCGGGACCTTGCTCGTCCACAGCACCTCTTCCAGGTGATTGCCGCTGATCTCCCGAGCGAGTTTCCGCCCCTGCGGTCTCTCGACACGCTGCCCAACAATCTTCCTCGCCAGCTCACCAGTTTCATCGGGCGCGAGCGCGAAATGGCCGACCTCAAGCGACTCCTGTCAACCACCGTTTTGCTCACGCTCACGGGCACCGGGGGCTCGGGGAAGACGAGGCTGGCCCTGCAGGTGGCGGCCGACAGCCTGGAGGCCCTACCAGACGGCGCGTGGCTGGTGGAACTCGCCCCCCTGGCGGATCCCGCGCTCGTCCCGCGGACGGTGGCGTCCGTCTTCGGTATCCCGGAGGAATCGGCCCGTCCGGTCACAGACACACTCGCGGACTTCCTCCGGCCCAGGTCCCTGCTCCTGATCCTGGACAACTGTGAACATCTGCTGTCAGCGTGCGCGCAGCTCGCCGACGTCTTGCTCCACCGGTGTCCAAACCTCAAGATCCTGGCGACCAGCCGCGAGGGCCTGGGAATCGCGGGCGAGCTCACCTACCGCGCGCCCTCGCTCTCCCTCCCAGACTCCAGGCATCTGCCACCGCCTGAGACATTGGCGCAGTACGAGGCGGTGCGTCTGTTCGTCGAGCGGGCCGCCTTCGGCAAGCCGGGATTCGCGCTGATCAGGGACAATGCCGCCACGGTGGCGCAGGTGTGCCATCGACTGGACGGCATCCCCCTCGCGATCGAACTGGCGGCGGCGCGTGTCAAGGCCATGTCCGTAGAGGACATTGCAAACAGGCTTCACGATCGGTTCCGGCTACTGACCGGCGGCAGCCGGACCGCAATGCCGCGGCAGCAGACGCTGCGCGCGGCGCTGGACTGGAGTTACGATCTGTTGTCGGATGCCGAGCAGACCGTGCTGCGCCGGCTGGCCGCATTTGAGGGCGGATTCACCATGGAGGCGGCCGAGGCGGTCTGTCCGGGAAGTGACGTCGGGGCCGCCGATGTCCTCGACCTCCTGACTCATCTCGTGGACAAGTCCCTGGTGGTGGCCGAGGATGCGCCTCATGGGGTGCGCTATCGCCTGCTGGAGACGGTGCGCCAGTACAGCCGGGACAAGCTGTTTGAGTCGGGTGAGGCGGCGGACGTCCGGACAAGACATCGGGACTTCTTCCTCCGCTTGGCGGAGGAGGCCGCGCCGCGCCTCACCACAGCCGATGAGCTGGTCTGGCTGGAGCGCCTGGAGGCCGAGCACGACAACATGCGGACGGCGCTCGGGTGGTCTCTCGAGGCCGGAGAAGCCGAAGCCGGCCTGCGACTGGCGGGAGCGCTCGGGTTGTTCTGGGGCGTGCGGGGCTATCTTGGGGAAGGACGAGACTGGCTGAACAGGGCATTGGCGGCTGCCTGCCGTGCGTCTCCTGCCGTGCGGGCGAAAGCGCTGTTACTCGCGGGAGTACTGGCGGGGGGACAGAGCGATTACGGACCGGCGGCCGCGATACTCGAAGAAAGTCTGGCACTCTACAAGCAGATGAACGACAACAGCGGGATCGCCCGTTCGCTGGCCTCTCTGGGCTTCATGGAGTTCATGACCGGGAACTACGAGCGCGCATCGGCGCTTCTCGAGAGCGCCCTGAGCCTGTTCCGTGAGCAGCGAGACAACTGGGGCACGGCTTCTACGCTGCGCTACCTCGGGTCCATCGCCGACATACAGGGATCTGATCAAGCGGCGAACCTGCTCGATGAGAGCTTCACGCTCTACCGGGACATCGGAAACAGGCGCGGCATCGGATTGGTACTGATGCATAGGGGCATCGCAGCTTACGCTCAACGTGACTCCAAACGTGCGCTGGCGCCTCTGGAGCAAAGCCTGGCTCTTTTCAGGGAAGTGGGAGATCGGGGCGGCATCTTGGTCTCACAGCAGTTCCTGGGATATGTGGCGTGCCTTGAGGGTGATCATGATCGGGCCATGTCGCTGTTCAGGGAGACCATTGGGCTCTGCAGAGACCTCGGAAACAAGAGAGAGCTCGCAGGTTGCTTGGATGGGCTGGCGGAAGTCGCGACCTCAGTCGGACACTTGGAACGCGCGGTCCGACTCTTTGGGGCGGCGGAAGCGCTCAGGAGAACCACAGGCGTGCCAGAGCGTCGTCTCTTGCGTGCCGACCGGGACCGTGACGTAGCCGCCGTGCGCGCGGCGCTGGGCGAAGACCCCTTTGCCGCCTCATGGGCAGAGGGCCAGGCGATGACGCTGGACCAGGCCATCGCGGAGGCGCTGGGAGACGAAGGCGAGGTATGTGAGCGGACCTAAGGGCCCTGAAGGAGATTCGGCAGGAACAGCGGGATCGCCGGCACGTAGGTCACGATCACCAGCACGATCAGCAGGACAATGATGAACGGAATGGCCTCTCGAAACACCTTCCCCACCGGCTGCTTTGCCACCGCGCAGGCCGTCAGCAGGACCGAGGCCACCGGCGGGGTCTGCTGACCGATGGCCAGGTTCAGCGTCACGATGATCCCAAAGTGGATCGGATCCACGCCCACCTGCCGGACCAGCGGCATGACGATCGGCACGATGAGGAGAATCGCGGCCGCGCTGTGCAAGAACATCCCGGCGATCAAGAGGAAGACGTTGAGAAAGAGCAGCACCATCACGCGGTCGGTGGTAATGCCGAGTACCGCCTCCGCCAGGTGCTGCGGTACCTGCTCGTTCGTCAGATACCAGCCGAGGACGGCCGAGGCCGCGACGATCAGCATCACCGAGGCGGTCTGCACGACGCCGTCCAGCGTCACCGTCCACAGTTGCCGGAAGTTCATCTCCCGGTAGAGGAACGTGCCGATGACGAACGCCGCCAGCACGGCCAGTCCAGCGGCCTCGGTCGCCGTGACGATTCCGCCGAACATGCCGCCCAGGATGATCACGGGGAGCGCCAGCGTCCAGCCCGCATCCCGGAAGGCCGCGCCCAGCCGCCGCAGCGAGAACGCGTCTTCGACAGGAAAGCCGTACTTCCGCGCCTTGTAGTACACGACGGCCATCATCAGCAGACCACCGATGAGCCCGGGGGCAAAGCCGGTCAGGAAGAGCCTGGTGACCGACGTGCCCGCGATGACCGCGTAGAGGATCATCGGGATGCTGGGCGGGATGATAATCGCCAGCGAGGCGGTCACCGAGGTCAGCGCCGCGGTGAACTGCGGCGTGTAGCCCTTCTTCACCATCGCCGGGATGATGATGCTGCCCAGTGCCGCGACGTCGGCCACGGCCGAGCCCGAGATCTCGGCAAAGAACATCGAGTCGACGACATTCACCATCGCCAGGCCACCGCGGATGTGCCCGACCAGCGCGGACGCCAGGTTGATGATCCGCAGCGAGATACCCGAGGAGTTCATCAGGCCGCCGGCCAGGATGAACAGGGGGATCGCCAGGAGCGGGAACTTCGCGGCCCCCGAGAACAGCTGCAGCGGTACCACCGCCGGGTTGGTACCGCCACCCAGCACCAGCGCCGCCAGCACGGCCGCGATCAGCGCGAAGCCGATCGGGACGCGCAGCGCGGACAGGGCGACGATGAGGGCGATGACAACGCCGCTCACGGCTGCCGCCCGGCCGGGGCGCCGATCAACCGTGGGGCCAGCAGGCCCGCCAGCCGCCACAATCCGATCAGAAACATCAGGGCGCCGCTGATCGGGATGGCGCTGTACACCCACGACAGCCGAACGGCCCGTATCGAGATAGCCGTGTCAAACGCTGCGGCCTGCGCGAGCCGCAGGCCATAATAGAATAGTGCCGCCTGGATCAGCAAGACGATGATCTCCGAAAAGATGGCCACACCCCGTCGCAGCGGAGCAGGAAGTGCGTCCGTGAGCGTCTCGAAGCCGATGTGGGCGTCCCGCTGAGTCGCGAGCACCGAGCCGTAGAAGGTGAGCCAGACGAGGAGGAACTCCGCAAACTCGTCGTACCAGGACAGCGCCCGCTGCGGGACGTACCGGTACCATACTCCGGCCAGGACGATCACAGCCATCCCGACCATGAGAATGGTGCAGTACACTTCGAGACCCGAGACGAGCAGCCCCGCCGCGCGTGCGATCCCGGAAGACGGGGGCGGCGCGGCCGCGCCGCCCCGGGATGTCGGCCCCGCGGCCATCAATCAGCGCGCCGACTGGATGAGCCGGACGAGCAGGGCGCCGTTCGGGACGGTCCTGGCGAACTCGTCGTAGATCTTCTCCGACGCCACGATGAACGCTTTCTTGTCCACCTCGTTGACCTGGAAGCGTGGGTTCGCCTTCTGCATCTCCGCGACAAGTGAGTTGTCCAGCCGCGCGCCTTCGGCCCTCGCGTAGTCCCCGACCTCTTCCGCGATCCGGCGGAGCGCGATGCGGATCTCTGGCGGCACCCGCTGCCACCAGCTCTCGCCCGCTGTGGGATAGGCCGGCGTGTAGACGTGCCCGGTGAGGGACAGGTAGCGCTGGACCTCGTGGAACTTGGCGCCCCAGATCTGCGCCAGAGGGTTCTCCTGCGCATCCATCACGCCGGTCTGGAGGGCGGAGAAGACCTCCGCGAACGCCATGGGCGTGGGATTCGCGCCGTACGCCTGGAACATCTTCTGCCGCCACACGCCGCGCGGGATGCGCAGCTTCATCCCGCGGAGGTCGTCCGGTTTGTTGATCGCCCGGACGTTGTTGGTGACGTGGCGGAACCCGTTCTCCCAGTACGCCAGGAGGCGCAGGCCCTTGACCGGCTGGGGATCAAAGAGGAGCCGCTTGACCTCCGCGTTCTCCGCGACGTTTTTCATGTGCCGGTGGTTGACGATGATGTACGGCATCTCGAAGACGCCAAACGCATCGTCCGCGGAGCTCATGATCGTCGAGGGCAGGAACATCTCGAGCGCGCCGACCCGCACGCCTCGGATCATGTCCTCATCGGTGCCGAGCTGGCT
>Ga0247727_10018504_pt1 | contig 10940 bp, 3 predicted proteins | sample WisWelCaveWW1625_FD_202498 | JGI IMG/M metagenome (GOLD analysis project Ga0247727, IMG submission 202498) | Biofilm microbial communities from Wishing Well Cave, Virginia, United States - WW16-25 | ecosystem: Environmental > Aquatic > Deep subsurface > Groundwater > Cave microbial mat | place...
ATGATCCGGCAGCGATTGGAGCAAGTCGCCGGTCGACACTTGCCAGAGCTTGACGGTGCCGTCCTCGCTGCCGGTCGCCAGCAGGTCACCGGCCGGGGAGAACGCGACGACATGAATAGCCCTGGTGTGTCCGCGCAGCTCGCGCAGCAGCCTGCCTGTGCGCACGTCCCACAGTCTTGTCGTTCGGTCGTCGCTGCCGGTCGCCAGCACGGCGCCGTCCGGCGAGAACGCGGAGCAGCAAGCCACGTTGTCATGGTCGGGGAGCGTGGCCCGCAATGCGCCCACTGACAGGTCCCAGATGCGCGTCGTGCCCCCCGTGCTGGTCGAGGCCAGCAGTTTGTTGTCGGACGAAAACGCCAGTGAGAGAATGCGATGATTGTGCCCTCGCAGCGTGAAGCGTAGCGTGCCGGCTCGCGGATCCCAGACTCGAATGTTGCCGTCCACGCCTCCCATCGCCAGGGATTGTCCGTCGGGCGAGAACCCCATCGTCTCGACGCCGAGCGCATGGCCGGCGAGTTCGTGCCTGAGCCTGCCGCTGCCCACCTCCCACACTCGGGCCAGATCGCCATTGCTGCCGGTCGCCAGCAGTTTGCCGTCGCCCGAGAACGCCAGCTTCTTCACGAAGTGGCGATGCCCCAGCATCGGCGAATGCGGCTCGCCGGTGCGCAGACTCCACAGCCACACGGCACCATCGTCGGACGTGCCGGTCGCCAGCGACTGACCGTCCGGCGCGACCGCCGCGTCGAAGATGCCGTGCCTGAACAAGTGTCCGCTCAGGATCGCGGTCTCGCGGCCCGCGGCCACGTTCCACACGCGAACCGTGCTATCGGCGCTGCCGCTCGCCAGCGACTTTCCATCGGGGGAGAAGGCGAGGCCGAAGACACCCAGTTTGTGTCCTGCCAGCGACTTGCGCAGCGACCCGGTGGAGGCGTCCCAGAGTTGCACCTGCCCCTCGCCACCGAAGATGAAACCGAGCACGCGGCCGCCACCGGTGGCAAGCAGCTTGCTGTCCGGTGAAAACGTCAGCGCGTTGAGCGGCTGCCCGACACCACGCAAGACCGCGATCAGCTTGTCGTCCGCGAGGTTCCAGAGACCGACGGTTCCATCGATGTTGCCCGCAGCCATGCGCCGGCCGTCGGGCGAAACCGTTAGCGTCGAAACCGCGCCTTCGTGTCCCTGGAGCACCGTTAGTTGCTTGCCAGTCTGCACGCTCCACAAACGCGGGCGCCGCTGGTCGCTGCCGGTGACAAGCCTGCGCCCGTCCGGCGAGAAGCTCAGCGCCACGATGGCGCCGCTGTGCCCCTGCAGCGTCCACTTCGTCTGCGCCTTCGCCACCTCCCACAGTCGCGCGGTGCGGTCGGCGCTTCCCGAAGCCAACAGCGCGCCGTCGGGCGAAAACGCCAGCGCCGTCACTGCCGCGGAGTGTCCCGCAAGCACGGCGATCGGTCTGGCGGTCTCCACTGCCCAGAGTCGGATCGTGGCGTCGCTTCCGGCGGTGGCCAGCAAACGACCGTCATGCGAAAAGGTCAGGTCGCTCAGCGGGCCGGTATGGCCGCGCAAGACCGCGCGGGCCGCGCCGGTGGTTGCGTTCCAGAGTCGGGCGGTTCCATCCTCCGACGCGGTGGCCAGCAGGCGATCGTCCGGCGCGAATGCTACCTTGATTACGCGCTCCGCATGCCCTTCGAGAAACTTGTGCACGCTGGCCCCCGCCACGTCCCACACGGTGACGCCGGTGTCCATGCCGCTGGCCGCGACTCGCTTGCCGTCGTGCGAAAGCGCCAGGCAGCCGAAGCGGTCGGTGTCGTGCGCGCGAAGAGTAAGCATCGGACGCACTCGCTCGTTCGCCGGACCTGCCACGGGAATCGCGGTCGTTCCACCGTTCGCCGGCAGGCCAACCGCGCCAGAGACGGCCAATGCGAACCAGATGCTCTTGATCATTGTGCAGCGCTTGTACCCAAAGTGGCTTGATTATCGCCGGAACCGGGACACTGCGCAACGGCGTCTCACCACGACCTGAACACGGAAAGGGCGGAAACGAAGGATCGACGTGGACATGAGCACCAACCAGCAATGCCGAAATGGTCTTTCCGAGGTGATCCATCCCATTGCGCCCTTTCCGTGTTCTTCTTTGCCGTAGGCGTTAGCTCGATAAACGCTCGAACGCGGCTTGACAAGTCGGCAGAGCGCGTGGTAACCTTCGCTTCGCTGGTACTCTGATGAACAGGTGCGGATTCAGCGCGATCCTGAGCGGGTGCCGGTCTTCTGGAGGAAGCAATGGTTCTTCGAACTTTGGTTCTTGCGCTCTGCTTGGTTTTGACGGGGCAAGCCCACGCGCAGCAACTCGCCGCCGCGCCGCAGTCGTCGGCTGAAATCGCCGAGCTGCGCGCGCAGGTCCGCGCGTTGATGGATCGCATCAACGAGTTGGAGAAGAAACAGGCCGAGCAGGCGAAGACCATCAAGCCGCCGTCGGTGGAAACGCCGCGCAGCAAGCTGTCGATGTCGGGTTATGCCCAGATGCGCATGTTCCATTCGGGGTTGCCCTCCAGCGGGGCCACGCCCACTCAGAGCTTCAGCAACCGGCGCACGCGGTTGGCGATGGACTACCGGGTTTCCCCGCGCACGCGGGGATTCATCCAGACCGACTTTAGCGGAGTGAGTTCGGACGGCTCCGTCTCGCTGCGCGACGCCTACATCGACGTCGACGCGAATGCGTTCGGCTATCGCATCGGCCAGCAGAAGTTCCCGCTGGTCATCGAGACCGACGACAACGACCTGGTGGTCTGGACGTTGGAACGCGCGCTGACTTCCACGCGGCTGATGCCCAACGAGCGCGACCGCGGCGTGATGTTCACCCTCAGGGACAAATCCAAAGATGCGCTGCCGCTGACGCTGAGCCTGGGAGCGCTGAACGGAAACAGCATCAACGTCGGTTCGACGCTGGCGGCGCCGGTGCTGTTTGGAGGTCTGCATTACGACACGCCGCGGCTGGAGGCGCGTCTGTGGGCAGAGACAGGCGAGTTCAAGTCCGCCGCGCCCAGCCCGATCCTGCGCGGACCGCGCCAGCGCCTTGCATTGAGCGCGCGCGCGAACCTCGGCAACCAGGTCGTTCCTGAGCAGGGGAAGTTCGGCTATCGGTTCTCGCTGATGGGAGCCTGGGCGCGCGGCCGCGGCGATTATCCCAGTCGCAACAATGTCAACGCCGGCGGTTTGCTGACGGCGGGCTCGCTGGTGTACACGGCCAATCCGGTGGGCGGCTGGTATGTCGAGCCGGTGTGGATGGTGACTAAGGACCCGTTCCCGATTCGGCTCATCGGCCGTTACGAGGTGTACGACACCAATCGTGACGCAGCCTTTTCAAAAATCCACCAGTCGTTTACGGGTCTCGGTTTTGATGTGACGAAGAGCTTGCGCTTCATCGCCGGATACACGTTCAAGACGGATCAGACGTTGAACCCGTCCCGCCATCGCGCGATTACGCTGGAGACGCAGCTCGCGTTCTAACCGGTCTGGTTCCCGGGGTCCTCGCCTGCGAGCCGGGAAACAACTTGCTCCCACGGCGTGCTTTCGGCATCGGCGCGGATCGCGTCGAATCGCTCCGCGCCCAGGCGCTCGGCCAGGCGGCGCAACGATTCCGCGGGATATGAAACCAGCGGCGACGGCAGGTCGATGAACAGTCGCTCGGCGTGGACAAACAACGTGAGGGCCATGTTTACGGCTTCCTCGGATCCCGCAGGCTCCGCCGCCTCGGCCAATTCGCCCAGGTTGTTGAGCATCACCGCGATCCCGAAGCGGTCGCGCATGCGGCGATGCAGCGCGAGGCTTTCCAGATAACTGTCGCGCGCCAACGCAAGATTGCCCTCGACCTGCGCCAGGGCACCGAGGTCCCCCAGCGCCGAGGCGGTGCGACGTTGGTCTCCGGCCCGGCGAAATGCGGCCAGCGCGTTTTGCCAATGACGACGGGCGGCGCTCCAGTCTCCACGGCGCAGCGCGACCAGTCCGAGGTTCTGTTCGTATCGCGCGCGCGTGGCCGGGTCGCCCTCGGCGCGCAACTGGAGGGCAGCCTCAAATGTAGACTGCGCCTCCTCAGGCTGTCCCGCCTGCAAAGTTAGCAGGCCGAGCAGGTTGAGGTCATCCGCTTCGGCCTCGCGATCGACCAACTCGCGGTGCAGCGCAAGACTCACCTCGCAACGCGCGCGCGCCTCGTCGTCGTTTCCGGTATCCAGCGCCAGCATGGCCAACGCCTGTGCCAGCCTCGCCTGCGCGCTGCGCGCCGCGTCGCCCATTCGCTGCGCGGCTTCCCAGCCGGTCGATAGAACTCGCTCCGCCTCCGACCACCTGCCCAAGCGGCCGAGGATGGTTCCCATTGCCAGCCCCAGTCGGGCGACCTGGTCGGCGGCGCCGAACCGGACGGAGCGTTCGAGCGCGATGCGCACGTTGTCGAGTGCGGAAATAATCTCGTCGAGCGCGCGCAATTCATCCGCGGTGTCGAGCTGCGCGAGGCAGGATTCGGTCCGGCTCAGGAAGTGCGCTGCATGCTTCCGCTGTTGCGCAACGCCGCCCTCGGCGCAGGCCTGCAGTTTCTCTTCCGCATATTGCTGCAGGGACACCAGCATGTCGAACCGTGTCGTCTGCGTGCCGGAGTCGGTGCGGGTGAGCAGCAGCGATTGGCGGCGCAGACTCTCCACGCCATCGAAGAGGTCGAACGTCTCGCACACGGCCTCCGCCTCGGCGAGGGTAAAGCCGCCCGCGAACACCGAGAGTTGCGCGAACAGCGACTTGTCGTCGTCGCTGAGCAAATCGTACGACCAGTCGATGGCGCCGTGCAACGCGCGCTGTCGCGCCGGCAAGTCGGGTGAGCGGGTCTGCAGCAGCTTGAAGCGTTGATCGAGATGATTCAGGATTTCCCGCGGCGACATGCTGGTCGCGCGCGCGGCGGCCAGTTCGAGGGCCAGCGGGACAGCTTCGAGCTGCCGGCACAACTGGCCAATGTCGGTCGCGTTCTCAGGCGTGACCTCGAATTCGCTCCGGTGCGCGCGCGCGTATTCGACAAAGAGGCGCTCGGCGTCGGTCGCCGGCAGCGGATGAACCTCCACCGCATGCTCGGCGCGCAACTCGAGTGGTCGTCGCGAGGTTGCGAGACACTTGAGGTTCGCGGCCGCTTTCAGCAGTTCGTTCACGACCCTGCCGGAGTCCTCAATTTGCTCGACGTTGTCGAGCACCAGCAATAGCTTCCGCTCGCGCAGGAACGCGTGCAATTGTTCCGTGAGCGAAGCCTTCGCGTCGGGTTGGATTTCCAACTGCCCGGCAAGACGCTCCCGCATGGTCTGCGGATCGCGCGCTTCTTCCAACTCGATCCACCAGGCTCCGTCGCGGAACTCGTGCAGGCACAACTCCGCGATTCGCAACGCCGACCGCGACTTTCCCATGCCGCCAAAACCCAGCAGCGTGACGAGCTGGACGTCGGGACGCAGCAGCAGCTCCCGCCACTGCGCGATCTCCTGCTCGCGCCCAATGAACGGCGTCGGGGGCGAGGGCAGATTGTGCCTGGGGCGCGCCGAGGGCGCCATGATCGGCGGCGGTCGCTGCTGGTCGACTCCCGCGATGGAAAGCCCAAGGTCCGCCAGGCATTGCAACACAGTCGGAAAGTTGTCGGCGCCGGCGGCGCCGGTCAGATCGAGGTGCTGCAGCCCGGCGAGGTGATAGCGCATGCTGGTCGGGACCTCGACTGCTTCCAGTCGCACCGGCAGGATGTGCTTGTTCTCGTCGCCGGCGAGCGCGACCTCCTTGACGACGTTGTGGGAGGCCATGGAGGTCGCCGACATCATCAGCACCACGACCTGGGCCGCCATCAGCGCCTCCGCAATGTCCTGCGCCCACAGGTGCGCGCCCTCGATGCCGCGCTGATCGACCCAGACCGCAATCCCCGACGCTTGCAGCCGCTCCACGAACGCCATCACGCGCTCGCGGTCTTTGCTGGAGTAGCTGATGAAAACTTCGGCCATGAGCCCGGCGACGATGGTCGCAACGAAATCGTGAGGTTAGCGTCGCGGTTTGCGAGCCGGTTCTTTGCGACCGGCCTTGGTGGCCCGAGTAGCGGCCGCAAGTCGATAGACTTCCAGTCCGGCTTGCGAAAGCACTTGCGGCAGGTCGCGCACCGCCTTGCGGTCGTAATCGCGAATCCGGTCTGGAAGCTCCTTCCAGGTCGTCAGGTAGGGGCTGAGCTTCCTTGCGACGTCGCGCTCCGGGCGGAATCGCCAACCCTGCATGGCGCGCTCGACGTTCCAGCGCCCGTGTTCCATCTCGGCCATTTCTTCGACCTCCTCAGCAGTGAACGATGGCAGCGCTGGAACCGCGGTCACCGGGCGCACGCCGTATCCCACACTGCGCAGGATCTGCTCCGCATATTCCGCCTGGCGCCGGTTCGACGACTTCAGGTCTTCGCGCAGCGCCTCCCACGGAACCATGGCCGGATCGGGGTGCTTGTGCTTATTGTCCTCCAGAAACTTGCCGTGCACAGCGCGCGCGGCTTGTTCCAGTTCAGCGCCGCGAAGATGCGGGTGTCCCGGACAGACGAAGGCGTGCATCGTCATCGGCCCTGCGGGCAGCGAGACCAGGTTGGGAGTTTGCGACCAATCCGGATCGTGAAAGATCTCGGTCGCCGCGCGCCCGCTGGACTCGACGATTCCCGCCGTGGCCCCGAGCGCGAGCGCCATTCGGTATTCAAACGCGCAAGTTTCTCCGCCGTTGATCCCGAGCAGTTTCACGTCGGCCGGCCGAATGCCCGCCGCAACAAGATCGGTCCAGTACTGCAGCGCTGCCAGCATGGTTGCCTTGCTTGCGGACTTCACCAGCGCGTCGTATCGTCGGTCCGGCTCCGCCGTGCGGCTGGCTGGAGGCGTGTATCCGATCAGCTCGAACGAGGCGGACCGCTCGCGACGCAGCGACTCGGTGACGTCGGCGACGACACCCGGGATTCCCGATTTCGTCCCGCCACAAATCACCGTTCCTTTCAGGCCGCGCAAGGCGTGCAGCAAGTCGTCGCGGTGATCTCTCAGTTCCGCTTGCAGCGAAGGGTCGGCGCCTCCGGCAATGATAAGAATGGGAGAAGTGAAACTGCGCCTCCGCGCGTTGTGTCGCAGCGCGGCCGCGCTCGCCTGCTGTCCGACCGATCCGTCGGACTGCAACTTCGACACTTCAGCCAGCGTCAGCAGCCGGCGCGCCCACTGCCGCGGAAGCGAAGACTTCCCGTCGGCGTCGATGCGGGCCAACGACCGCAACTGAGACTCAAACACCGAGTGCGGGACTGCCACGCGGTCGGAGATGCTCATCTCCACCGCCCTTGCCAACGCGCGGAGCGCGGCGTCCGCCTCGTCGAGCAACAAGTGCAGCTTGGCAAGGGTGAAGAAGGCCCAGGGCAGCATGAGACCGACCTCCGCATGCTCGCGGCAGGTAGCGATGGCCTTCCGCAGCGCGGGGCGCATGACGGACAGAAAGCTGGAGTCGCCGCGACCGGCAATCTCACTCTCGACGAACATGATGAGGTAGTAGGGATCGTCCGGGTTGCTCTCGTAAGCCAGCCGCTGCAACTCGCGCACCAGGACGGATTCGCCTTCTTCTTCACGATGGGAGTGCGCCAGCAGAAAGAGGGCCTGCGCGCGCAGCTTGTCGACGCCGCCATCCACGCCATCGTCCGGCCGCGCAACTTCGCGAAGATAGCTTCGGCCCTGTCGATGCCGCGCGCCGTTCGGCGCGTGCCGGTGCTGAAGGCAGAGTGCCGCGCCAAGCTCGACCAACAGACCGGCGCGTTGCAGGCCGGCGGCGTCGGCATACGGCGAGAGCGTAGCGATGGTCAAAGCGCTGTCGTCAATGGAGCGCGACAGACGGCCGATGCGCAACGCAAGGGCCGGCTTGTTATCGGGGTCAGGTTCGTTCTCGAGAATGGCGGTCAGGGTTGCGATCTCACCTCGCACCTGTTCCTGCGTCATATGCCCGCCGAAGTTCAGATGGTAGGCCTCCAGCCCCTCCACCAGCCGCATGAACCCGTCGTCGATGTCCTCGAGCAATGCCGCGAAACGCGCCGAGTCGCGCACGAAGTGCGGCGGCACCTGGAACTCGCTTTTGTAAATGCGGTCATGGATGACGTCGGCCCAGGCATGTTGCAGTAGCGTGCGCACCTGCAACTCGCCCTTGCGACTCCCGATCTCTCGTAGTTTCCGTTCGTCAATCCCCAGCGGATTATCGTCGCGCATTTGCACGATGTAGTGCACCGACAGGTAACCGAACTCAGTCGCCTTCAGCCTTGTGCGCACGTCCTGACTGTTGGCTTCATCGAGCTTGAAATGCGCGCGAATGAACTCGCACAAGCGGTCGGCTTCATCGCGCGTGCTGGTGATGACTCGCGCCCCGCACAGGTCGGTGAACTGGCGCGCTGGCTCGTCATACTTGTCGGCCTTGCGCAGCGCCTTCTCGGCGAAACTCGACAGCGTCTTGGCGCGCGCTTCCACAATGGCCAGCGGCGCGTGCCGCCGGCAGGCGTTCCGCAACGCTTCGCGCAGCACCTCCGCGTAGGTTTCGTAGTGGCTGCGCTCGTGGCTGTAGCGGCTGATTTGTTCTTGATGCCAGCGCGATCCCTTTGGCATGGCCCCTCGTGTCGTGTAGGCAATGGTCTCCTATTCGTCCGATTCGAGGTCATACCTCCTGCCCTTGCTTCGGACTGTCGCAGAATGTCTTGGGCCGGCGAGGGGGAACCGGTAGCCCGCCGTGGCAAGCGCGCGCCAAACTCACGGCCACAAACCGTAGCGCCCATTCCGTACCTCACACACCATTAGCAGCCGTTCGTCGGCTGGCGTCGTCGTTCGGAGGAAATGTTGCACCTCAAGTCGTTGCACCTGACCGGTTTCAAAGCCTTCGCCGACTCGACCAGGTTGCAGTTTGGGCCGGGCATCACCGCCATCGTCGGACCCAACGGTTCGGGCAAGAGCAACCTGGTGGATGCCATGCTCTGGGTGCTGGGCGAACGCGGCCACAACGCGCTGCGGATCGGCGGGTCCACCGATATCATCTTTGCCGGCACCAGCCAGCGGCGCGCGCTGGGACTTGCCGAGGTGTCGCTGACGCTGGACAACTCCGACGGTGCGCTACCGATTGAGTTTAGCGAGGTCACCGTCACTCGCCGCGTTTACCGCGACGGCGAGAGCGAGTACCTGCTCAACAAGACCGCCTGTCGGCTGCGGGATATCGTGGAACTGTTCCTCGACACCGGCGTGGGTGCGGGCACCTACAGCATCATCGGCCAGCGCGACATCGACGCCGTGCTGAGTGCGCGTCCCGAAGACCGGCGCGAGTTGCTGGAGCACGCGGCGGGGGTGCAGAAGTATCGCTACAAACGCGCGGAGACGAAGCGCAAGCTTGATCGCACCGAGCAGAATCTCACCCGCGTGCGCGACCTCATCCACGAACTGGAGTCGCAACTCGCGCCACTGGCCGCGCAAGCCGAAGTGGCGCGTGAATACAGCGGACTGCAGGCCCGGTTGAAGCAGCTCACCCTAGCGCTGCTGGCTCGCGAGTACGCGGTACGGGTCAAGCGCCTCGAGCTTCTGGGCGGGCAACGCCGCGAATCGCGGCACACGTTGACCAACGCGCAGCAGAAGGTCATTGCGCTCGAGCTGGAAGAGCGCGAACTGGACCAGAAGCTGCGCGCGATGGAAGACAGCATCGCTTCGCTGCAGCAGCGCACGACCGCGGTCTTCTCGCAAGTCAAAGCGACCGAAGGCGGGATAGCGGTGGCGGAAGAGCGCTTGCGCTCATTGGCCGAACAGCGCGAGAGGTTCATCCAGGAAATCGGGATTCTCGAGAGCCGCGCCATCGGCCTGGCGCAGCACGCGGAATCCGCCCGCACCGAGTGCGCGCAGTGTCGGCAGATCATGGCCGAGGCGGACGGTGTTACTGCCGCTGCGGAACAACGCTTCGCCAGCGCCAGCGCTGAGCTCATCGCCCGGCAGCGCCACCTCGACGCCCGCAAGGACGACTATCTCGAACTGATGCGTCGCGTAGCCGACCTGCGCAATCTCAGCACGAGCAGCCAAACCCGCACTGATAACATTCGGCGCCGGCTCGAGGCACTGGCGCGCGTTCATGCCACGATTGTCGGCGAACACGGGCAGGCTCAGGGCGGATGGTCCAGCACCTCGGCCAGCCTGGAGGAGACCGAACTCCGTCGCCGGCAATTGGAAACCGACCTCGCGCAGGCGACGGAACATCGCGAGGACTTGCGTGCGCAGCAAACCCAACTACAAGCCGAGCTCAGCGCCGCCCATGTGGAAGTCGGCGAGGTGCGGTCCCGCCTGGCCACGTTAATCGAAACGCAGGACAGCCTGGAGGGCTTCGACCGTGGCGTTAGCGCTGCGCTGGAGGAGCAACGCGACGGCACCTTCTCCGAGCCTTTGCGTTTGGTGGGCGAGTTGCTCCACGTGCCGCCGGCGTACGAGCGCGCCCTCGAAGCGGCGTTGGGTGAAGCTGTCCAGGTGCTGGTCACCGAGCACGAGGCGACCGCACACCGAGTGTTCGAGTGGCTCCGCGCCAACGCCCAGGGGCGGGCGAGCGTGCTGCCGCGGGAGTTGCTGCGTCCTGAAGCCGAAGTACGGAGCCTCCCGGAGGCAGTCGGTCGCGCCAGTGAGCTGGTAGAATGCGACCCCGGTCATCGGGGCTTCGTGAACGCGCTGCTTGGAAACCTCTGGCTGGTGCGGGATCATGAGGCCGCGCTGGCCGCGCGCGCGCAGGCGCCGGGGTGTGCGGTGGTGACGCTGGCTGGGGTGGTCTATCACGCGAATGGTCTGATCACTGGCGGTGAGGAGCAGACGATCGGCGGCTACATTTCACGCCGACGCGAGATCGATGAGCTCACGGCGCGTGTTGCCACCCTGGAGGTGAGTATTGCCGAC
>Ga0247727_10018505_pt1 | contig 10940 bp, 4 predicted proteins | sample WisWelCaveWW1625_FD_202498 | JGI IMG/M metagenome (GOLD analysis project Ga0247727, IMG submission 202498) | Biofilm microbial communities from Wishing Well Cave, Virginia, United States - WW16-25 | ecosystem: Environmental > Aquatic > Deep subsurface > Groundwater > Cave microbial mat | place...
CTGAAAAGAAACCTAGTGTGGATAAGGTAACACCACCAACAAAGGAATCTGAAAAGAAACCTAGTGTGGATAAGGTAACACCACCAACAAAGGAATCTGAAAAGGAAACCGAAAAAGTTGTCCCTCTAGACCAGAAAAAAACCCCAGGAAATGAAACCAAGATTTCTGCTGTTTCTGGTCTGAATTGCGGGTTAGAACCTACGGTAACCGGTACAGAGCTAAGTGATACGCTCTATGGAACTTCTGGAAATGACTTAATTTACGGTTATGGTGGAAATGATAAAATTTTTGGAATGGATGGAGACGATATTATTTGTGGCGGATTTGGTGATGATGAAATACACGGAGATGATGGAAATGATATTATCTATGGAGAAGAGGGAGCTGATGTCATCTCAGGGAACATGGATGATGATGAGATTTCTGGCGGTAAACCGCATGATAGCGGGTCAGAGGATGTCAGTGATGGAGAATCAGGCGACCTTCTTTTTGGGGGACCAGGATCAGATATTTGCAAAAATGATCCTCTGGTAGATTCCAGAGGGTGTGAAAACTAATCCATTCCGGCATGATAAATCATGAGCCATTTTGTATTCGGTTTAGTTCCAGCCTAATGTAATCCATCATGCTCAGTCTAAAAGTTAAGGTTCAGGATGTCAGCATATACAAGTCTTTTAACTTGACTATACATTGCACTAATTTCAGCTTCAGTGTGATCCCATCTTCTTCCATCGGATCGAGTGGTGAATCTTTCAAATTCCTTTATGACTAGACGGAATCTTGAAGGAAGGTCCTCACTTTCTGGTATTGTTACGGTGCCACTCCAAAGTATGTCGCTAGGTTGCCCACTTTCTTGCTCTGCAACGGATTCAACTTCTCGCCATACCAATTCGTTGCTAATCGATTCGTCAGGTTTCTCTACTGTTATTTCGATTTTGCCTCCACCTTCTAAAAACGAATCTCCAAAAAAATCTTCAGTCAGAACAGGTAATCCTTTGCGAGCTCTGTAAGTGACTCCAGAAATAGTAACCTGAAATCTTCTAAAATTAATTGGATCTCTTATCAGTGTTAGAGTTCTATCTGGAGCTATTTGAGAAAACTCCGCAAGAGCAACTGGGGAAATTTCAACATCATCTACAGAATCTGGCTGATACCTTGCCAATGAAAGACGGATAAATGGATAATACGAATTTTCTGGATCAACTTCTATATCAGAATACCAAAGATTGCGTTCCTTATCAAAATGAACTTCATGTCCAACAGCTATTACTCTATTACGCCTCCTAGGAGTATTCTGGTCAATAATTCCTAAAGTCTGGGGGAGTCCTTGAGTGTAAGGGCCTCCTAGTTGTTCTGAAGGACCTGGATTAATTTCGGCTTCTTGGTTTATATCCTCTTCAATTCCAAAATGCTGTTCAACATCCTGGAATGATTTGCCAACTGGGATATCATCTATAATCACATAGTCCTCTAGTGAGCCAGGTAGCTCAAGGTCATCGACTACAGGCTGACTAGGATCCGGAGGAGGAAGATCAGGCAATTCTGCAAGAAGCAAATCACGACCCACAGCATCTTCGCGTGTAGACCTTGCAGTAAAAGATTCTATTGATGGGACAGAATCAACTGTCGATGTATCCCAAATTGGATCAGATGCACGTAGTGTTACGAATGGCATCACCTTTTCCATTTCTGCAGTTCCCTCCTTAATAATTACAGCAAGCAATTCTCCCTCGCCGCTAGAATGCCATGGTCGTTCGATGTACACTCGTAATCCCTTTCCCTTTCTTATGCTTATTTTCTGTTCAACTCCCTCTCTTTCCTCCCAGCCAAATGTTGGAATAACGTAAGAAATTCGCACCTTTGCAGGTCGGGAAGAACTTGGTATAGAAACTGGAAATGTTGGACTATCTCTTGTGAACTCTAAATCTTTTTGGAAAAAATTATTCTTGAATCTTGATGTAGAGATTATCTTGTAATTTACAATTCTGTGTTTTGTGTCCTTGAAAAAGTGTTTTCCCTTGGGATTAATGGGTTCACTAAATTTACTTACATCTGGAATCTTCTTTTCAAAGGCTATACTTTTTCCATTAATAAGATCTGTGTCAGGATTCTCGTTCCATGTATTGTCAGTGAATTTTCCATCAAAGGGATCGTTCCAACTTCCATGAATTTGAATCATCGATGTACTTTTTTCATGAATGTCTACTGCTCCAGAAAGCCTAACAAATGTTTCACCTACCTGTCTTGATGCTTCAAGCTCATTTATTTCTGGAATACCTAAAGGTTGTTGTACTGCATGTACAAGAGTAAGCTTGGTTGGGGGAGAAATCATTGAATGAATTCCAAGTTGAGCATGTCTCTTAACTTCGTCATCTGCATCAGATTCATTCATCCAATCCCACAATCCCATCAATTCCAGATCTTGGTCTCCAGTGAAGGTACTTAGAGAAATTTCGGCCTTCTCAGATTTTGGTATCTTTATTGTTAGGATCCTTTCTTGAGGATTCCAATGGGGTGCAGCGTTCTCACCTGGATTTAACCCAACGATTTTAAATCTAAATGGTTTTAGGTCCGGCCAGTTTGAAGATTCTCCGAAATCAATCATTGCCAATGAAGATGGAATTTGCTGGTTCGTCTCCAAGAAAACCAAACTTCCATCATTCTCAAATTTCATTACGTTTCCTTTTTCAATTCCTGGCAATCCTTGTAAAGAAACTCCTTTCGCTAGAGGATCTGGATAATATGTGACCACTCCCTTTGCTTTGGAGTCCATAGAGCCATGTAAGACATCTTTATCACCTGCTTCGTTAGAATCTTGGAATTTTCCCTCGTCAATTCTACTGACCAATTCTGAGTAAATGTCGTTTCTTACCAATCCGGTAGATGGATCGTCAAACTTGCCGTGAAGCTCAGCCATATACTGGAAGGTTTTTGGGGGAAAGATATGTCTCTCACTAGTTTCAGATGTTGGTTCAGAATCCATGGATTGATTGCGATTATAACTTCGAATCACCAGATTAAGATGAGATTCACCAGGACCTTCTTTTGGATTAATTTTTCCTGTAAGAATAACAAGTGGTGGCAATAGTGATTCAAATCTAAGATATTTGAATTCGGGTGTGGAGTGTGAATCTCCTGCGTTATCAATTTCTACTGCATTTCCAGCAAGATCAACTGCTCTGCATCTTACTTTATAATTTCTACCAAATCGTAATCGTGGTAATGTAAATGGTTCAGGTCTAAAATTAATCCTTAATCCAATTTGTGGTAGAGGATCATTCCTTACGTCCTCGGCTCTATCCTCCAATCCTATTGTTCTGCCTGGTCGCAGAGAAGACAAACTCCAACCAGTCCATCGGAAAAGCGAGTCATTAAGATATAATTGGTTTAAAGCTGATTCAATTCTTGCAGAGGGTTCTACCCAACCCTCATCGGGAGCAATAGGCGGTTCGATCTCAACGAATCCTTCTACTCCTGCTCCTGTCTCTTTTAGTTCATAAGTTCCAATTCTTTTACAAAGAGAATTCCATTTTCGTGAAACCGAGTCCCAGATGTCTACTATGTAACCTCGAGTCAGATCCTGGGCAAAAACGACTGGAGTCTGCTTATCTAGACTATATTGAGCAGTATTCATTCTGCCAATCCTTTCTTCAAGGGGTATATTCTTGTCCAGATACTCTACTGAGATTCCGCCAGAGTTTATGGTCGGAAGTGCTTCCTGATTATTACCCACCTCATCCAAAGCGATTCGGTTTGTTAGCGTCCTGATAAGTGATTCTATTTTAAAAATTGTCCCTTCAGCGTCAACCTGAACAACTTTGTAAGTTTCTTGGTCATCCAAAGTAAACATCCCTCCATCAATTCTTGGTTCTACCTCAGCAGGTGCCAAGCCAAAGTAATTGCTGCTGTAAAGATATGCAGTCCTTATAGATTTGTCATCAGTTGTAAATTGATCGGATGTAATGAAGAGCCATTTCGGATTCGAAATAGTTGATTCTGGAATATTTACAGATGAAAATTTAAAATCAATTAAAAGACCAAGGCGACGCATTAATTCAGGATAATCTGTGAGCATGGAAAGTATACTGTGAAAATCATAATTTTCTCTCAACCATTTTTCATCTATCTTGGGACCAGGCTGTTCTGAGATCCCAAGTGACTGCTTCATAAGCAATACTGAATTCGTGGAAGGTGAACCAGGAAGATCATTTTTTCTAATGCCCTTAGTCTTGAATTTTGCTATAAGCGTCTCTATATCAGATTTATTGGTGACAAAAATATTTTTCAACAACTCTCTTTTTTTTGAAAACTTGTCAGTCTTACTTTGAAAATTTTTTCTTGCTGCCTGTGTTTGCGGTTGAAACGCTAAGCCCTTTTCGGTTTCTTGTTTTGCAGGTGGAGTTTCTTCTGCCTTAAATTTTTCGGGATTAATCTTTAAATTTCCAATGATTAAGCCTTCCTGCACTTGATCAGCAAATTTTGGATCTGCGAGAAATTCTTCTTCAGGGATGGGCGCTAGGCTTGGAAGATCACTACTCATTATGTTTTCTATCCAGGGAGGACTAATTGATGAAGAGATTGCAAAGTTAGCGTATTGTTCTCGAATTGATTCTTGTAAAACAAATGATCCAGATGGTACGATAGCCGCTTCACTATCGTCATGGTAGGAAAACGATTTTACTTGAACATCCTCAAAGAGTTTCTTCCACAGGTTTGAATCTGGTTGAGTAATCCTATCGACATCTGCTACCTGGATGCTACCATTAAAGTTGAAACGAAAAGTCATTTCATTAATTCTAGCAGGCCAATCCCGAAACATCTCCGGCAGATTCTGTAGATCTTGACTGCCTGTAACAATTTGTGGTGAAATGAAAGTTGAAACTTTGAGATATCCGCCAGGCTCTACTCTAGCAGGTAGTGGAGTCCAGATTATTCTGGTCATCGTGCTTCTCCCTCTGGGGAAAAGGCGTTAGCATAGTCAGACCAGTGACTAGGTTGAGGATATAAATCTTGAAATTTCACAGAAGGAGTATGACAGAATTCTCCGCTCCAATGGATATGAACCGTATACGATGCCCATCCCCAACCAATCCGTACACCCACGCTCGCGCGATATGTTATACAGTCCGAGCCAAAGTTGTAACTCAATCCTGATTCTAAAGTTATGGATGCGTTTAGAATACCAAGAACGTTTACACTTCCATGTCCTCGAATGAAACCTTGTGCAAAAGCTTCTGCATCTGAGATGATGATGTAAATCCCAACACCTACTTCCAAACTTCCACTTGCCACGCCAGCAAAATCAAAGGATTTGTAGCCTCCAAATTCCAGACTCCCTTCGATTGTTTCGATTTCATTAGATCTTACTACTACAAGTACGAATCCGCGTCCTCCCAGCACTCCATATGTAATCAAAAACGGAGAATCCCTTTTAGCAAAGGAAAATGTGAATCTCATAGGATCTCCTGTGAACGGGAGATTAATTATTCCCTCAAAAATAATATTTTCCAAAGCTAATACTCCTACCGAGATTGGCGGAAATTCTACAGAAATTTTGCCTTCTATTCCCGAAGAACTTATTGAATAACTGACATTATCAAATCCAGACGGGAGATTTTCTCTAAGATTATCTACATATCGTAATGCTCGTTCAAAGTCAATTGGATTTATTGTTTCTAGTAAAGCACCAACCGTCGGTCCTTCTCCAATTCTCTTTTGAAAAGAAAATTCGGAGAAGTTGACTTTTATCATATCTACAATATGGATACTAAATTTCCTTAGTTTTCCAGAAATGTCGAACTCTGCATTTCCACTACCTTCAATCCCAGCAATCCCAGCCGTAGCCTCAAATCTTGCTGTTGTCCTTGCATCAATTTCCAGCATGCAATCTGCTCTAACCTCAAAGACATCATGCACTTTGAAGTCAGCCACCCCCTCTAGTTTCCATTTGTAAGAGGTTTCAATTCCACCTTCTACCTCAGTCGTCAAAAGCTTGGGAACTTTGTCTATTTGATCCTCAAAATTTGTAACCTTATCTATGATATCCTTAAGTTTTATCCCTCCCAGAATTTTTGCATCATCTGGAAGAAAGTCCGATGGGTCAAAAGTCCCGTTTGCAATTGAATCAATAGCGTTTACACCTTCTTCAAGAGCTTCTCCTCCACCAATCGGTCCAAAAAGACGCGACAGCCCTTTAATATTCAGGTTAGGTGTGATTATCCCACCAACTTGGTCCACATAGCCCCCAAAATCAAGTCTAGATGGGTCTATCAATTCAAGAAATACTTCGCCAATGTTATCATTATCAAATCCATTGGTCAAGTAGCGACTGGGATACCTTACCTTAAATGGTTCTGAACTACCTGTAATATTTTGAACTGCAAAATTTCTTGCCTCCGCTAATGCAATGGTCGGATAAAACATTCGTTTTCCTTCCGATACCTCCCAAGAAAATTTTATCTTATCTGTTTCAAGTGATGTATCGCCTTGATTAGAACTGTTTTCATCTAGTGGAGCAAAAGCGATTTTCTGTCCCTCTATATTCCATGTTCTTCGAATATCCATATTTCCCAACCTTCTAATTTTATCTAGATATTCCAACCTATCAAGATCATTGACAAGAGATTGAAAAACAAAGATCAAAGGAGCGTTGAATTCAACAATGTTTCCTTCCACATCTTGAGCAATCATGTGAAAATGAAAATCATTCTCAATAGTGTTTCCTCCCACCTGTGGCCAGAAAAATGATATATCATCAGGCTCATTCAGATTGGGAGTTTTCAGAGTTGTTATCCTTACCCTCTTAAACGGCCAATTTCTTCCCTTCGAGTCTGTGTTTCTTTGGCCGTATTGATATTTTTTTAGAGGTTCCCGGACCACCACATAATAGCGTTGCCGCAAGTATGCTCGATATTTTGGAGGTTCTGGATTTTCAAGAATATTTGGATCCACAAAACGCTGTTCATGAATAACTTCAAACTTTCTTTCAGTAATCTTGACGAGAGCGGCTTTGTGACCAAATGGAAATAGATATCCTCCATAAACAACTCTGACAAAATTATCGCGTCCCTGTGTAGATTTGTGGGCCCAATCCTCAAGATCAAAACTATCGCCAGACCATTTACCAAAGAGATCTGTCCATGCCCCTTGACTACTAAGCATAAGCTGATTTACAAAGACTGGTCGGTGGCCATCTGAGCTAAAATCAGAAGTTCTTCCTACTAACTGATGTCGATCATTAGGAGTAAGCGACATTCTAAATGGAAACTGGCTGTTGGGATTTGGAGGATTTTCGGGATTGTAGTCAGGTGACCAAACAGCTCTGACAGTCCTGTCATCAGCATGACCAATCTCATCCACATGATTTTCTCCATCTTCGTTTACCTTTACCCCCAATCTGGTATGCCAAAGCTCATACCTTCCATTCTTTTCTTTTGCCAAAATAGAATGAGCCCACCCTGCACGTCTATTAGGAGAAATTATTAATCTGTATGGAAACTCTATGGCTGTCTCTGTTAGTTGTGGATTCCGTGGAACTTGTTCTGCAATGTTTGGAACTTCAGGAATTTGATCTGTGATTGATTCTTGGGGAAGCTGCTCTAACGTACCTGTTCCCTTGAAAATTCTAGTTGATGGAGAATCTTCGCTGTTTGATAACGTTAATGTAAAAAAAGTACCAACGTCCTCTTCTTCGTCAGATCTGAGGGATTGAGCAACACCAACAAGACTTGGGTCATATCTTATCCAATCAAGTAAATCTTCTTCTGAAAAATTTATTGAATTCATTCCAGATGGTAACTTGAACGCAAGTCTAGTCGGCGAGGAAATTAGAGCTGGAATTGGAGGGTTGGTAGGTGTTTCAGAGGATGATTTAGAACTGGAGCCTTGTGCGAGTCCATTTGTAGATGCATCGTAGTAGGCTTCCTCGGCAATGCTTTGAGGTTGAAATTGTGCTACAATAAATGAAGGTAAAGATGAATTCTTTCTTGAAATAGTATTGCCATTAAGAACAAGATTAAAAAAATCAAATTTTAGATACAATAGATCTTCTTTGCGTAAGTATGTCCATGAAAAATCGGGCCCACCTGCAACAACAAATCTTTGAATGTCGGTAATAGCTAATGCGGAATTTTGAGTTTTTGGAATAATTGGAGAAAGTGAGAGTGTCAGTCCTGCGAAACCAAGGAGTTTGAAAAATTCTCTTCTGGTTATCCTGAATTTTGTAATTTCCTCATTCATGTCTCATTTTACATAAGAAAAATTCTATTAAAATATGATCATTTTCTTCATCAAAAATTCCGATTTTATCATAGTAAATTTAAGAAAGAATTGGTTTTATAAAAATTACATAATAAAATTATTTTTTTTATATAATTTATTGTGAACTATTAGATAACCCTTAAATCAAGCCTAGTGATACTTTTAATTTAATGGACCTAAGCCTTGTAGTATTTTTTATTGCGGGGATGGAATGGGTGTGGTTAATAGTTGCAGCGGTTGTTGTTATATTAGGTGTGAAAAAAATTCCTGAACTTGCAAGAACCTTTGGAAGATCAAAAGCAGAATTCCTTAAAGGGCAAATAGAGGGAGAACATGAAGTAAAAAAGATGTTAGACGATGAAAATCCCCAAAAAGAAAATAAGAAGACCGATTAGAGATACCACATTATTTCCAAGAAATTTTTCAAGAAAGTATTTTCTCAATTTGGTTTGAATTATTATTGTTCAGATTTTTGTTACGAATTATACAAAAAAATCAATCATGTGAATCTGTCCCCATTCTTCCCTCCCATTCTGTTCGGAAGTAAACTTTGTTTTTGGTATCAGTCGATCCACTGAACCTATCATGTGACCAAGCAAAAGTTGCGTCATTGGTTTCATCTGAATCAATTTGTGCCAAAGCTACTCCTGCCCCGTCTGTTTGCGCACCATAAAAGTTCCAGTTTCTTGGTATCGATTTCATCGTATTCCATTCAAACTTATCAAAGGCGCCATCCCAATCATATTCACCTGTCAAATAATATCCTTTATTTGTACTCGATGGATTTTCCACCCAAAATAAAATTATTTTGTCTCCATACATAGAAACTCCAAGGCCCTGCATTTCTATCGGCCTAGTAATTACTGCGTCATAAGGTCCATTCCATACTCCTATGGCACCATTAGTTGCGCCAATGTTGTTTCCTATCTTATATTTTATTGTGCTTGTTCCCGAAGAGTAATGCGCCCAGAAAACAAACATCTCCTTTTGTGAACTTGCATCTGGAGTATCAAAAAAGGCAATACCTAGTCCTCGGTGTACACCACCAATGCCATCGGCTGGAACAGTTTGAACTGGACCCCAGCTACAAGTAGCCGCACTTGGATTCACATCCCAACAGACCCTATACTTTATTTGGTTGGTTGAAGGCACTTCATTAATCCAAGATAAGATGAGGTCAGGCGTAGAATCCGCGTCTATGTAAGTGAGCGCTACTCCGACTCCCCTAGTTTCTGGAGGAGAAATTCCTGGATTTTCCTGAGGTAATGACATTAATTTTACTGATTGCCATGTTGCACTTCCATTGTCTTCATTAATGTTTAATCCAAACTTGTAATTGATCTTTCCTAGATTTGGTTTTTCTGTCCATGCTAAAACATAATCCAGACTCTGGTCAGAATTCAAATCACCTATTGCAAGATCAATCTCTTCTTGCCCGTTTCCTATTCCAGAATCGTGATAATACTTAGGAGGATAAAGATATCTCATTCCTGCTATATCTCCCTCTTGTAACTGTGTATTATCACCGTAAGTTTGTGTCATCATATGATTAGCAGGACCATAGACATGTGTCAAACCAAGAAAATGTCCTACTTCATGAAGCATTACTCTACCGAGGTCCCTATCACCTTCAAAACAAATAACATCTTCTCCGATTCCTCCCATTGAACACCAATTCCATCCATCATAAAGTGTAATATCGACATCATATATTTCCCAAGATGAAGTAAAATCAAGATTCGTCTTAGCTAAAATATATGGGTTTGCCGGATTGGGCTCATCAGGACTAAAACCTGGAACCCAAGTTATTATATTTTGGCTGCTGCTTTGATCATTAATAAAATCAATATTAGAACCGCTATCATCCTCCCATGTCTGGAATGCTTGCACAACTTCTTGGTTTTCTGAAGCTGCTGAAACATCATCAAATTGTCCTCCCAAATCAATCTTGTAACGGATTGGTTCAGAATCCCCAGTGTACCAGTGCATATTGTTACAAAAAGTATTATATACAATGTAGTCTGTTGCATCACGCGTAAAACACGGTGGTATAGTTTGAGCATGAACTGTCTCAAATGAAATAATAAAGAGAGAAATAAAAAAAATCACAGCTGCCAAGAAAATAATTTCAGAACGAATAATCATCTTTTTTCACCAATTTCTATTGTTAAATCCTTTTCTGCTCCCATAAAAAATGTCTTAACTTTGTATTTTCCTGACGGTGCCTTAATTATCTCAATCTTATCCTCATCTCCTACTATTTCTTGGTTCCATGAAGTTCTTGAGGTAATTTCCTTAGTGGTTTCTAGAATAAAGGGTTCTGCTAAATCCTGTATTTCATAATGCATCCTTACTTGTTTTCCTTTAGAATCGAATACTACAAATCCACTAAAAATTTCATAAAGAACAATAGATTTTCCCTCATTCTTTACTTTCAGTTCAAAATTAACAGTTTCATCTTTTTCAACTTTTACGATATCCCCTACTACAGGATCATGCTCCTTTATTTTTCCTGGAATGTCTAAAGTCATTTTCAAATCTTGAGAGAATGTTTTAGGTTCCTTTTCTTCTGATTCTCTTGTTGGTGGAGTTACCTTTTCTACACTAGGTTCCTTTTCTTCTGATTCTCTTGTTGGTGGAGTTACCTTTTCTACACTAGGTTCCTTTTCTTCTGATTCTCT
>Ga0247727_10018506_pt1 | contig 10939 bp, 9 predicted proteins | sample WisWelCaveWW1625_FD_202498 | JGI IMG/M metagenome (GOLD analysis project Ga0247727, IMG submission 202498) | Biofilm microbial communities from Wishing Well Cave, Virginia, United States - WW16-25 | ecosystem: Environmental > Aquatic > Deep subsurface > Groundwater > Cave microbial mat | place...
GAACGCGGTGGACGCGGTCTACATTCCGGAGCAAGGGCGCGGCACCCTGTGCGTCTCCAGCCAGGCGGGCTGCACGCTGGACTGCGCGTTCTGTGCCACGGGAAAGCAGGGCTTCAGCCGCAACCTGAGCGCGGCCGAGATCATCGGTCAGCTGTGGCTCGCCAACCAGGCGTTGGGTTTCCATTCTGGCGGTCCGCGCGCGGTCAGCAACGTCGTTTTCATGGGCATGGGCGAGCCGATGATGAATCTCGACGCGGTGATCCCCGCCGCTCGCCTTATGATCGACGACAACGGCTATGGCCTGTCGCGCCGCCGCGTCACGGTGTCCACCTCGGGCGTGGTGCCCGGCATGGATCGCCTCGCCGGGGAGTGCCCGGTGGCGCTCGCGGTATCGCTGCACGCGCCGGACGACGCGCTGCGCGACCGGCTGGTGCCGATCAACCGCAAGTACCCGATCCGGCAGCTGCTCGCGGCCTGCAACCGCTACCTGGAGCGCGCGCCGCGCGACTTCATCACCTTCGAATACGTGATGCTGGACGGCGTCAACGACTCCAGCGCGCAGGCGCAGGCGCTGCTCGGCATCGCCGCGCGGGTGCGCTGCAAGTTCAACCTGATTCCGTTCAATCCCTTCACGGCGTCGGGCTTCAAGCGCTCGGAGCCGGAGCGCATCCGCCGTTTTGCCGAAGTGCTGCAACGCGCCGGCCTGACCGTGACCACGCGCAAGACGCGCGGCGACGGTATCGATGCCGCCTGCGGACAGCTGGCCGGCGAAGTCACCGACCGGACGCGCCGCAGCCGCAGCGTTCCCATCACGGAGTTGCGCGCATGAACCGGCCGCCCCAACCGCTTCTTGCTGCACTGTTTGCCGCTGCCGTGCTTGCGGGCTGCGCCGTGTTGCCGGCGGCGAACGAACCTCCGGCCCCCGACTCAGGCACCCTGGCCGGCGAGGTAAGCAATCCTCGCAATCGCGCCAAGGTGCATGCCGAACTGGCGGGGCTCTACTACGGCAGGGGCAACATGGCCGTTGCGCTGGACGAGCTGCGCATTGCGGCCTCGGCCGACCCGAACTACCCGCTCACCTACAGCATGTTCGGCCTGGTCTACATGGAACTGCGCGAGAACCGGCTCGCCCAGGATAATTTCGAGCGCGCGCTGAGGCTCTCGCCCAACGACCCGGACATCAACCACAACTACGGCCGCTTCCTCTGCCAGACCGGGCGCGAAACCGACTCGATCAAGTATTTCCTGCAGGCAGTACGCAATCCGCTCTATCCGGCGCCCTGGCGCTCGTATTCGGCGGCCGGCCAGTGCTCGCTGCGCAAGGACAACGTGAAGGACGCCGAGGAGTTTTTCCTGCGCTCGCTGAGCCTGGAGCCCGACGACCCGCCCGCGCTGCTGTACCTCGGCCAGATCCGCTACAAGCAGGGCAATCTCGACGGTGCGCGCAAGCTCGTCTCGCGCTACAACAAGATCGTGGACCCGACCGCCGAATCGATCTGGCTCGCGCTGCGAGTGGAACGAAAACTCGGCGAACGGGTGGCGGAATCGAGCTTCGCGAACCAGCTGCGGCGTCGCTTTTCCGGCTCGCGCGAGTACCAGCTGCTGCAGCGCGGCGAGTATGACTGACCTCAGCGGCACCGGCACCGGCGCCGGCGCTGGCACAGGCGTCGGGGAGGAACTGGCGCGGGCGCGCGCCGCAGTCAGGCTCTCGGTTGACGACGTCGCGCAGCAGCTCAAGTTCGCCACGCGGCAGATCGAGGCGATCGAGCAGGAGCGCTTCGATCAGCTGCCGACCGGAACCTTCGCGCGCGGCATGCTGCGCGCCTACGCGCGGCTGCTCAAGCTCGATCCGGAGCCGATGGTGGCGCGCATCGCCGCGCGCGTCGCGGTGCCGGACAACGCTGCCGCGCTCGCCGCGGCACGCCGGCCGATCCCGATCACCGACAGCAGCCGACGCATCAACCTGACCTACGCAGCGTGTTCGCTCGCGATTCTCGGCGTCATGGCCGCGGTCATCCTCGAGTGGCAACGCGAACGCTCGGATGCCGCGCGCCTGACTTTCGTTGCCGCGGCGCGGGCGCCGGTCGAGCAGCCCACCGCTGTGGCGAGTGCGGTGGTGCAACCGAATCTCGCTCCGCTTACGCAGCCGGAGCCGGCGACGCCTGCCGCAACCCAGGTCACGGCAATAGAAAGCAAGAGCGGCACGAAGCGCATTTCCATGAAGTTCGAGCGCACTTCCTGGGTCGAGATCCGCGGCCGCGACGGCAGGCCCCTCATTTCGCAGCTCAATCCCGGGGGCACGCAGCAGGTGGTGGAAGGCAGGCCCCCGTTTGCGCTGGTCATCGGCAACGCGCAGCACGTGCGACTATCCTACGACGACCGGCCGATCGACCTCGCGCCGCACGTCAAGGTCGAGGTCGCGCGCTTCAAGCTCGAGTGACCGCGATGCCGCGCAGGGATTCAGCGCAGGTTCTGGTCGGCAAGGTCGCCATCGGCGGCGGCGCGCCAGTGGTGGTCCAGTCCATGACCAACACGGATACGGCGGATGCGGACGCAACCGCGCGCCAGGCAGCCGAGCTGTGGCGCGCGGGCTCCGAACTGGTGCGCATCACCGTCGACACGCCTCAAGCCGCGGCGCAGGTGGCCCGCATCCGCGACCGGCTCGACGCGATGGGTTGCGATGTTCCGCTGGTCGGCGATTTCCATTTCAATGGCCACAAGCTGCTCAAGCAGCACCCGGACTGCGCGAGGGCGCTCGCCAAGTACCGCATCAACCCCGGCAACGTCGGCAAGGGGGCGAAGCGCGACGACCAGTTCGCCACTATGATCGAAGCGGCGCTCGAACACGGCAAGCCGGTGCGCATCGGCGTCAACTGGGGCAGCCTCGATCCGGAGCTGCTCGCGCGCATGATGGACGAGAACGGCCGCCGCGGCGCGCCGCTGGACGCGGACCAGGTGATGCGCGAAGCGCTGATCGCCTCCGGCCTCGAATCCGCGGCGCAGGCCGAGAAGCTCGGCCTGCCGGCCGGGCGCATCGTGATCTCCTGCAAGCTGAGCGGCGTGCAGGACCTGATCCTCGTCTACCGCGAGCTTGCGCGCCGCTGCCGGTACGCGCTGCACCTCGGCCTGACCGAGGCCGGCATGGGTTCGAAGGGCATCGTCGCTTCGACCGCGGCGATGGCCGTGCTGCTGCAGGAAGGTATCGGCGACACCATCCGCGTCTCGCTCACGCCCGAGCCGGGGGGCGACCGCGCGCGGGAGGTGATCGTGGCGCAGGAACTCCTGCAGACCATGGGTTTGCGCAGTTTCACGCCGATGGTGGCGGCCTGCCCGGGCTGCGGCCGCACCACCAGCAGCTATTTCCAGGAGCTCGCGCAGCGCATTCAGGAGTACCTGCGCATCCAGATGCCGGCCTGGAAGCAGCGCTACCCGGGCGTGGCGGACATGAAGGTCGCGGTGATGGGCTGCGTGGTGAACGGACCGGGTGAGTCCAAACACGCGGATGTCGGCATCAGCCTGCCTGGCACCAACGAGGTGCCGGTGGCGCCGGTATACGTCGATGGCGAAAAGACCGTGACGCTGAAGGGCGCGCGCATCGCCGAGGAGTTCCAGGCGATCGTCGAGGCCTATGTAAAGGATAATTTTTCGCCTGGTGCGCAACGCCGCCACACTAAAAAAATCACGATCAAAGCGGTTTGAAAAAAGTCAAACCAACGCTGCTGAGAGGGTTCGACCAGGAGTATTTGCCCCAGGAACAGCTCCAGTTCAACGCCCTGGTCGACATCATTCGCCGGAATTTCGAGCTTTTCGGTTTCCTCCCGCTCGAGACACCCTCGGCCGAGCGCAAGGAGGTGCTGACCTCGAAAGGCGGCGTGGAGAAGGAGATTTACGCTCTTGCGCGATTGGCCGCCGGCACGGACGATGATGAAGCGGCGACCAAAGGGGCGCTGCGGTTCGACCTGACTGTGCCACTGGCGCGCTATGTTGCGATGCGAGAGCGGGACCTGGCGTTTCCGTTCCGGCGCTACCAGATCCAGAGAGTCTGGCGAGGCGAAGCCCCTCAGGCACGCAAGGGAAGATTCCGGGAGTTCTATCAGTGCGACATCGACATCGTCGGCCGCGACAAGCTCAGCTACCTCGCCGAAGCGGAGATCCCGAGCGTCATTCACAAGCTGTTCCAGGAGATGGCGATCGGCGATTTCCGCATTCGCATCAGCAACAGAAAAGTGCTGAAAGGCCTGCTGATGAAATTCAACGTTCCGGACGAAGGCGCCGGGGCAGTGCTACGCGCTCTCGACAAAATCGAAAGGGAAGAAGCATTGAAAGTCCGGGAAGACCTGGAGCGCCAGGGGATGTCGCGCGCGGCTGCGCGCGAACTGCATGGCCTCGTCTCCGCCAGCAGAGACACGGACGAAACGCTGGCTCTGCTTTCGAGTCTTGGCGGGCAGAACGAAATGCTCGATCGAGGCCTGGCGGAGTCAAAGACGATTGTGGACGCGATTCGAAAATTCGGCGTTCCGGATTCCGCCTTCTGCATGGATCTGAGCGTCGTGCGCGGCCTGGACTACTACACCGGCACGATCTATGAGACCACGCTGGTGAACTATCCGGAGCTTGGCAGCATTTGCTCCGGGGGACGCTATGATGATTTGGCGGGCCACTTCACCGACACCAGGCTTCCCGGGGTGGGAATTTCCATAGGTTTGACCCGTCTTTTCTCGAAGCTGAAGGAAGCCGGCCTGCTGCAAGCGCCGGGCAGAACGCCGGCCGAAGTGCTGGTCACGACGATGCAGAGCCAGCATCTTGGCGATTACCTGAACATGGCGCGCATGCTGCGCGGCGCCGGCATCAACACCGAGGTCTATCTTGAGCCGGCGAAGCTCAAGAATCAGCTTGCGTACGCCGAGAAGAAGGGATTTCGGGTGGCATTGATCGCGGGCGAGACCGAGTTCGCGAGGCAGGTTGTCCAGGTCAAGAATCTCGCTACCAGGACCGCGGCAGACTGCGCCCTCGCGGAACTTGTCGCCACCGTAAATCTCATATTGAAGCAAGCACCGGGCATGCAGGGGAGCTAATGGCATACGACCTTGAAGAACAGGAACAACTCGCGACGCTCAAGGCGTGGTGGAAGGACAACGGCACGAAGGTGATCGGCGTGCTGCTCGCGGCGGCGATGGCGGTGAGCGGCTGGCATGCCTGGCGCGCCTGGCAGGCGAACGAGTCGCAGCAGGCCGCCGCGCTCTACGAAACCCTGGTCAAAGCGGTGCAGGCGGGCGACGCCAAGGCGCTACGCGATGCCGGCGGCACGCTGGTGGAGTCGCATCCGCGCACCCTTTACGCCACCCTGGGCGCGCTCGCAGCGGCGCGCTTTCATTTCGACCGCGCCGACCTCAAGAACGCGAGGGCTCAGCTGCAGTGGGCGGTCGAGCGCTCGCCGTCGGAGGAGTTGCGCGACCTCGCGCGCCTGCGGCTCGCCGCCGTACTGCTCGACGACAAGGCCTACGACGAGGCGCTCGCGCTGCTGGTGGCGAAGCATGCGGCGCCGGTCGAGGCCCAGTATGCCGCGCTCCGGGGTGACATCCTGGTGGCGAAGAACCAACCCGCCGAGGCGAAAGCCGCCTACAAACTCGCGCTCGATAAAGCGGATGCGCGCAACGCCGCGTTCCGCGCCAGCGTGCAGCTGCGGCTGGACGCGCTCGGGGGATGAGCGTGCGCATTCTGTTCCCCGCGGTGGCGATCGTTGCGTCCACCGCATCTATCCTGCTGTCGGCCTGCACCAGCATGCCGAGCGCCAATCCGATGGACTGGTTTGGCAGCCAGGCGGCCGGGCCCAGGCCCGCGGATCTCCCCCAGCTCAGCAATGCCCAGGGCGTGCGCGTGCTTTGGAGCTCGAATATCGGCGGCGCCGAGGCCTTCGTTTTCACTCCGGTGCTGATCGGCGACAGCGTGTATGCGGCCGCGCGCAACGGCACGCTGGCGCGACTGGACGCTGCTTCGGGCAAGGCCCGCTGGCGCGTTTCGGTCGAGCGGCGCATTTCCGGCGGCGTCGGCAGCGATGGCGCGCTGGCCGTGGTCGCCTCCGAGGAGGGCGAGGTGATCGCGCTGGATGCGACAAGCGGCGCGGTGAAATGGCGCGCGCGCGTCTCGAGCGAAGTGCTGGCCGCGCCGAAACTGGGCGACGGGCTGGTGCTGGTGCGCAGCGCCGACAGCCGCATCTTCGCCTTCGGCGCCGAGGACGGCAAGCGGCGCTGGGTCTACCAGCGCGCCGCGGCATCACTGATCGTGCGCTCGCCGGTCGGCCTGACGATGCACCAGGGCCTGGCCTACGCCGGATTCTCCGGCGGCAAGCTGGCGGCGATCGCGCTTGCCAACGGCACGCTGCGCTGGGAAGCGACGGTCGCCCTGCCTAAGGGCGCGACCGAGCTCGAGCGCGTCACCGACCTCGTCGGCGAGCCGATGGCGCAGGGCAGGGAGGTCTGCGCCGCCGCCTACCAGGGACGCGTTGCCTGCTACGACGCGCAGAATGGCAACCAGATCTGGTCGCGGGAAATGTCCTCGCTCACCGGCGTGACCTTCGACGCGCGCTACGCCTTCGTGGCCGACGACAAGGGTGCGGTGCACGCGCTGGACCGCAACAATGGCCGCAGCATCTGGAAGCAGGACCGCCTCGCGTTCCGGCAGCTGTCGCTGCCGCTGCCGCTGGGCACCGAGGTGGCGCTGGGTGACCTGCAAGGTTTCGTTCATTTCATGGCGCGGGAATCGGGCGCGTTCGTCGCTCGCGCGGCCACTGACGGCAGCCCGATCCGCGCCGCGCCGCAGAAGCTGCCCGAGGGCTTCCTGGTGCAGACCCAGAACGGCGGGCTTTACGCGCTGACCCTGCGGTGAAACCGAAAGCAGGACCGGCATGAAGCCGGTTATCGCCCTGGTCGGGCGGCCGAACGTCGGCAAGAGCACGCTGTTCAACCGCCTGACGCGGCGGCGCGACGCGATCGTGGTGGATGTGCCCGGCGTGACGCGCGACCGCCACTACGGCGAGGGGCTGCTGGGCGGCCACTCCTGCATCGTCATCGACACGGGCGGCCTCGAGCCCGACACGCCGAAGGACATCTACGTCGAGATGGCGCGTCAGACCGAGCAGGCAATCGTCGAGGCCGACGCGGTGATCCTGATGACCGACGCGCGTGCCGGCCTGACGCCGGGCGACCGCGCGATCGCCGAACGGCTGCGGCGCCTGAAGCCGCGGGTCTGGATTGCGGTGAACAAATCCGAGGGACTCGATCCGGAGACCGCCGCGGCTGAATTTCACGAACTCGGCTTGGGCAATCCGGCCGCGATCTCCGCTGCACACGGTGGCGGAGTGGCCGCGCTGATGGAAGTAGTCTTGAAGCCTTTTCCTCAGGACATTTTTTCCAATGAAAGCGAAAACAAACACCCCCGTATCGCCATTGTGGGCCGGCCGAATGTCGGCAAATCCACGCTGGTGAACGCGCTGGTGGGCGAGGAGCGGGTGATCGCGCACGGCGAGCCCGGCACCACGCGCGATGCGATCGAGGTGCCGTTCGAGCGCGGCGGGCGGCGCTACACGCTGGTGGACACCGCCGGGCTGCGCAAGCGCGGCCGGTCCCACGGCGCCGTGGTGGAGAAATTCTCGATCGTGAAGACGCTGCAGGCAGTGGAGGCTTCGAACGTGGCGGTGCTGGTGCTGGACGCGGTGGAGGGCATCTCCGAGCAGGACGCGCACGTCGCCGGCTACATCCTCGAGCGCGGCCGCGCGGTGGTGGTGGCCGTCAACAAATGGGATGCGGCGGACAAAAGCGCGCGCGACCGCGTGAAGGCGGAACTGCGCTACAAGGCCGGCTTCCTGTCCTTTGCCGAAACTCTGTTCATCTCGGCGACGTCGGGGAAAGGAGTGAACGACGTGTTGCGGGCGGCGGACGCCGCCTACGCCGCGGCGATGGCCAAGCTCTCGACGCCGAAGTTGACGCGCTCGCTGATCGCGGCGGTGGAGCGCCAGCTGCCGCCGCACCGCAAGGGCTATGCGCGCCCGAAAATGCGCTACGCGCACCAGGGCGGCTCCAATCCGCCGCGCGTCGTGATCCACGGCAACTCGCTGCAGCACGTCACCGATGTCTACAAGCGCTACCTGGTAGGCTGGTTCCGCGATGCGTTCAAGCTCGCCGGCACGCCGTTGCGCATCGAACTGCGCACCGGCCGCAATCCCTATGAAGGGCGCAGCCGGGCCTCGCTGCGCAAGCGCGCCCTCGGGCACAGCAAATCCGCGCCGCGGGTCAAGAGCGGCGGCAGGTCAAAAAAATAGCTGCCAGGCGTCGAGTCAGCGCGCAGAGATGGTCCGCGTCTCCCCGATCTTCATCACGTCGAACTGATCCACCCGCAATCCCCTCGCTTCCCTGCGCCGCGCCAGTTCCAGCGGCGGTTCATCCATCGGCTCGTCGGTGAGCGACTCGAACGTGCCCCAGTGCATGCCGATCGCCCGCGCCGCGCGCAGGTCTTCGCGCACCTGCACCGCCTCGGGCACGTCCACGTGCATGGTCTTCATGAACCAGCGCGGCGCGTAGCCGCCGATGGGGATGAGCGCGAGGTCGAAGGGCCCGAGGCGCTCGCCGATGTCGCGAAAGTCCTTCGACAGGCCCGCGTCGCCGGTGTGGATGATCTTGAGCCCATCGCCCCCTACCACCCAGCCGCCCCACAGCGTCCGGTTGGTGTCCCAGAGCGTGCGCCTGCTCCAGTGCTGCACCGGCACGAAGGCGAGCTCGAGCGGCCCCTCGCTGGTGGACTGCCACCAGTCGAACTCCTCCACGCGCTCGATGCCCTGTTCGCGGAACCAGCTCATCAGCCCCTTGCCCACGAGGAAGCGCGGGCTGCCGCCGGGTTGCGCCGCGAGCCGCTTTACCGTGTCGCGATCCAGGTGGTCGAAGTGGTTGTGCGTGGTCAGCACCACGTCGATGCGCGGCAGCTCCGGGATGTCGATCGGCAGCGGCACGATGCGCCTGGGCCCCGCGAACTGCACGGGCGAGGCGTACTCGGAAAAGTGCGGATCGATGAGGATGTTCTTCCCACCCAGCTGCAGCAGGAACGCCGCGTGCCCGATCCAGGTGATCGAGGGGTTCACCTGCCTTGCGCGAAGCGCTTCCGCGTCCGTTTTCACCGCCGGGATCTTCCATCCCCCGAGCGGCGCCTCGGGCACCCCATGGCGCAACTGCTGCCACCGCCACGCCCAGGAGCTTTCCTTGGCGGCGTGAGGATAGTTGTTGCGGAAGCCTTCCTCGCTGCGCGGGGCCTGGGCGAGGGCGGGGGAGGCGCTCAGGATGGCGAGCGTGAACACATACCGGGGCAGCATGGCCCGATTATCCTTGCAGGCGTCCTTGCGGCAAGCGTTCTCAGCGCAGCGCGGGGTACTTCACGAGGGCATACAGCAGAAGCACGATGCTCGCGGTGAGCAGCAGGGCGCCGACGGCGCTGACGAGGAAACCCGCCGAAGAACTCTGCGGTTCGCCGATCGCCATGTGGAGAAACATGCCGCCGGAGACCGCGAGAGTACTCATGACTGCCATCCAGGCGCCAACCCGCTTGAGGCCATCGGGCAGCGCGGTGTTTCCCAGAAAGTAGCAATACAACAGGGCCACCAGGATCAAGACTCCCGCGTGCCCATGACCGGCGCGGAAGAACTGCTCCTTGAAAGGCGTGAGTACCCCTCCCGGGTTGATCAAGCTGAAGAGCGAATAGCCCCGTACATGACGGTGGGGAGGAGGATCCAGAGAAAGATGACGGCGGGGGTGAGCGGTTTCATGGGAACCTCGGGTTGCCTCATGCCGCCTTGAAGTTGCCGTGGAACCCGAGGGGCAGCGCGTAGGGCAGCGTCGCGCGCGCGACCGGGCCGGCGGACAGGTTTAATGCGTCAAACGCCGACCACACCGTCTTGCGCTGCCTGACATCCAGCGCGGTGCCAATCACCCAGCCCCTGCCTTCCTGCGAGCTCGATCGGTCGGGCACGACGATGTGTTCCTCCACCATGAAGTCGCGGCCGTAATCGAACTCGTCGGTCTTGCCGGTATCCAGGTCGAGCCTGCGCACCGCGTTCAGGCCGCGACGCTGCGCGATCTCGACGCTGCGGGCGCCGACGAACAGGTAGCGGTGGCGTGAACCGACCGCGCGCGGATCGACGCGCGGGAACTCAGCATCGCCCGGCATGCGCTCCTGCCTGGCAACGCCTTTTGCGAGATCCACCGTCGCAAGCGTCACCTCGGCCTCGCGCTGGTTCACGACAACGCCCCTCATGAGGTCGCGGAAGGTTCTCGTCATCGTCGTGGCGTCGTCGTAACGCAGGTAATCGAACCGGATCGTGCCGGCATCGTCCTCCCACGCGTTGCCGAAATGAAACATGAACCCGGCCGGCAGTTCCAGCGTCCGCGCGCTGCTGAGGTCGTTCTTGTCGACCACCAGGATCCGCATCGGCCGGCCATCGAGCCACTCGTGCGACCCCAGAAATGATCTGCCCTGGCTGGCTTTTTCCTTGTTGAAGCGCATCGGCGGCAGGAGAAAAACGAGGTGCTTCGAGGTAACCGCGAAGTCGTGGACCATGGTCATATCCGGAGCGCGCACTACGCCGAAGTCGGCGAGCTCGCCGGTCCTCGCGACCTTGTACACGACCAGCAGGCTGCCGAACGGATCGAGGCCGAAGTTCCACAGCGTGCCCTGCGGGTCGAGCTTTGGATGTGCGGAAAACGGCACGCCCTTCAGATCCTGGCGCCACAGCTTGACCCCGAGCGTCTCGAGCGAGTCCCCGTCCAGCAGGTACGCGGACCCGCCTTCCCACAACGCGAGCAATTCGCCGGCATGCGGAACGACGCTGGTGTTGGCCGCGTTCAAGGAATCCGGGTTGGGGGCCGGCTGGGCGCCGGCGAATTCCGTGCCGAACACG
>Ga0247727_10018507_pt1 | contig 10939 bp, 7 predicted proteins | sample WisWelCaveWW1625_FD_202498 | JGI IMG/M metagenome (GOLD analysis project Ga0247727, IMG submission 202498) | Biofilm microbial communities from Wishing Well Cave, Virginia, United States - WW16-25 | ecosystem: Environmental > Aquatic > Deep subsurface > Groundwater > Cave microbial mat | place...
GTGAAAAGATACCTTTGAAAAATTATCTGGCGTGGTTTGCCTTTGGTTTCATTCTTTCTTATATTGGCTTGCGCTTGGGTTTGTTTGTCAAGAAATCGTCTTCACTGGCGGCGCATGTGTACATCGCCCAAATTTGTTATTTTGTGTTAGTCAGTTTGTCGTAATTCATCGGAGGGCGAAGCCAATGGCCGTAGGCTTCAGCTTTGCACTGTTTTTAGACTTCATTCAAATAGTCGCGCGAGGGAGATTATGGAAAAGTTTTATAGTAGCCCTGCCCCATTGTGGGGCATTCTTGAAATCTCGAACTCGTCCTCTTCAATAATAGCCGCCCACAAGCCCCGCCTTTTTATTTTATTTAATAATGAATGGCGGAACAAGGGGCGGGGACTACGCGTGCTTGCAGCGAGCATGATGGCATTGCTGCTAAGTTGCAGTGCGCCGCAAAATCAGCAAGCGCCATTGCATGCGCTCCTCGACGAGGAGTGGAATTTTCGTTTAGCCGAAGAGCCGGTTTTCGCCACGGCGGTGGGAAATCATCAATACGATGATCGTTTAGCGGACGTGACGATAGCGGCCAAATCACGCCGCGTCGAGTTTTGGCGCAGTCTGCTGAGTCGTCTAGAGAAAATCGACCGCGCGCGTTTGAATCATGATGATCAAATCAATTATGATATTTTCAAACTTCAACTGGAAGATCATATCGCCAATTTCGAATACAAAGCTTATTTGATCCCGTTTACGGTTGATGACGGCTTTCACATCGGTTTCGCCCGTTTGCCGAATCAAGTTCCGCGTGCCACCGCGCAGAATTATGAAAACTATATCAAACGTCTGCGCGCTTTTCCGGAGTATGTCGCGCAGCATATCGAGCTGCTCAAAGAAGGCTTGCAAACCGGCATGACGATGCCGCAAATCGTTCTGCAAGGCTTCGAAGTCACCATGGCAACGCACATTGTCGGCGATCCGGCGAAAAGTGTTTTTTATGCGCCATTGGCAAAATTTCCTGCGGCGATGCCGGAGAATGAGAAAACGCGACTCACGCAAGCCGGCGAAGCTGCGATTCGCGAAGCCATCGTTCCCGGTTATCAAACCCTGCTCGATTTTTTTGTGAAAGAATATATTCCGAACGCGCGCGCGAGCCTCGGCGCCTCGGAATTGCCGAACGGGCGCGAGTACTATGCGCAGCGCGTGAAATTTTTTACGACGCTGAATATGAGCGTTGATGAAATCCACCAGCTCGGCCGCAACGAAGTGCAGCGCATTCGCAACGAGATGATGGAGATTATTCAGCGGGTTGGTTTCAAAGGCGACTTTGCGGCGTTCTTAAAATTTCTGCGCACCGATCCGCAATTTTACGCGAAAACGCCGGACGAGCTGTTGAAAGAAGCGAGCTACATCGCGAAGCGCATGGATGCGAAATTGCCGGCGCTCTTTAAAAAGTTGCCGCGTTTGCCGTATGGCGTGCAGGCGGTGCCGGCGCATCTCGCGCCCAAATATACCGGCGGGCGTTACGTTGGCCCGGCGCTTGGCAGCACCGAGCCCGGCTATTACTGGGTGAATACCTACGCGTTAGAGAATCGTCCGCTGTACATTCTCGAATCGCTCACCCTGCACGAAGCCGTGCCCGGCCATCATTTGCAAAACGCCCTCGCGCGTGAAATGGAAGGTCTGCCGAATTTTCGCCGCTTCACTTATCTCTCCGCGTTCGGCGAAGGGTGGGGACTTTACTGCGAGCGGCTCGGACTTGAAGCGGGTTTTTACACGAATCCATACAGCAATTTTGGGCGATTGACTTACGAAATGTGGCGCGCCTGCCGTCTCGTTGTTGACACCGGCATTCACGCGAAAGGTTGGACGCGCGATCAAGCGATGGAGTTTCTGGCCTCCAACACCGCGTTGTCATTGCACGAAGTTCGCACCGAAACCGACCGCTACATCTCATGGCCCGGACAGGCGCTCGCCTACAAAATCGGCGAGCTGAAGATTCGCGAATTGCGCCGCAAAGCCGAAGAGGCGCTCGGCGAGAAATTTGATATTCGCGAATTTCACGACGTCGTGTTGCGCAACGGCGCGATTCCGTTGTCGACGCTGGAGAGTGAAGTGAATGCGTATATAAATGAACGAGTATCAAATTAGAGAATTTTACGCCAACGGATGAAAAGCAGCCGGCGGATTTTAAGAATCCCAAAAGTTTTTATCCGTTGGTCGTTTTTTAATCCGTTGGAAAATTTTAGAAATGGCTCGTATGCAAAAACAATCATCGCAAGGCATCTTTATCGGCCTCGCCATCATCTTGCTATGGACGGCCGGTCTGTTTTTGTTTTTATCAACCGATGTCGCAGGCCTTTCACTTTATAGCATAATTCCCGCGATGCTCTTGCAAACTTTTCTTTACACCGGTTTATTCATCACCGCGCACGACGGGATGCGCGGTCTCATTGCGCCGCGTCATAAAAAGATAAATCGCATGATCGGAACCCTTTGCGTCATTTTATACGCGCTCTTTTCATTCAAAAAGCTTCGCGTCGAGCATCAAAAACATCACGCGCATCCCGGCAGCGAGGACGATCCCGATTTTCATGACGGCGAGCATCGCGGTTTCTGGGCGTGGTATTTTCATTTTATGAAAACGTATGTCACGTGGCAGCAAATTGTCGGCATGGCGATCGCTTTCAATATCATGTTGCACATTTTGAAAATCCCACAAATCAATTTGATTTTGTTTTGGGTGATGCCGGCTTTGCTCAGCACGCTGCAGTTGTTTTATTTCGGAACGTATCTGCCGCATCGCGAGCCTCCGAGTGGTTACGATAATGCGCATCGCGCCAAGAGCAACGAGTTTTCCGTTTTCTGGTCATTTATCACCTGCTATCATTTCGGCTATCATTGGGAGCATCACGAATTTCCGTATGTGCCGTGGTGGAAGTTGCCGGCGTTGCGACGGCAGCATTTGCAGAAGAACAGCCCAAATTAATTTGCCGGCATACAAAGCCTGGGTGGAACATTGCGAAAAAGCCGGTGGCGAGCAGTTGCGATTATTATAGTTGAAATTAGGCAAAACTATTATAGGCAAAACGATTGAATGGTTTTGCCCTAAATTTTCCATGCCGCGCACGGCACCCGATAATCATGAAAATTATGCCGAAGCGAAGCCACGCGCGACGTAATTTTTCTTTCATCTCATCAAGTTCATGACGATATTAACCATGGCAGAATTCGCAGATCGTTAAACTAATTGGCGTTTTTAAACCCGCCCCTAAATTTGACTCGGTTGGCTCGGATGCATCCATAATTGTCGGCCCATGAGGTTTTGGGACCACGCAGAGGAAAGTATCATCTTTAACTTTTTTAAAGAGCCAACGTTTTCTGCCAAAGTTTATCATCTGAACCTGAAGAGGTGAATCATGTTCAATCTCATTCGTCAACGCTGCTGCGGCCTGGATGTGCATCAAGCCACCGTCTGGGCGTGTCTGATGATTGTCCAAGCGGATGGCAGCATTGCCAAAACCATTCGCCGTTTTACCACCATGACCAATGACCTGCTGCAGTTGCGCGATTGGCTCGAAGAGAACCAGTGCCAACACGTGGTCATGGAAAGCACGGGCGTTTACTGGAAACCGCTCTACAACATTCTGGAAGACATCGCCGAGATCACGCTGGCCAATGCCCATCAAGTCAAAAACCTTCCCGGCCGCAAAACTGATGTGAAGGACTGCGAATGGCTGGCGCAAATGCATCTGTGTGGTCTCGTCCGCGCGAGCTTTGTGCCGCCGCGCCCGATTCGTGATCTTCGCGAGTTGACCCGCCGGCGCCGGAAATTGGTTGACAACGCCAACTCCGAAAAGAATCGGATTCAAAAGATTCTCGAAGATGCCAACATCAAACTCTCGGCGGTGGTCAGCCGAATTTGGGGCGTTTCCTGTCGCGAGATGCTCGAAGCTCTGATCTCGGGCGGCTATACGCCGGAGGAAATGGCCAACTTTGCGCGCGCCCGCATGCGAAAAAAACTTCCGGAACTCAAAGAAGCGCTCACCGGCAAGGTCACCGATGAGCATCGATTTATCTTAACCCAATGTATGGAACACATCCAGTTTTTGGAAAAGCAAATCGCGGCGATCGAAGAACAGATTGATGAAAAGCTGAAAGCTTATTCCGAGGTCTATGAATGCTTAATGAGCATTCCGTTTTTCGCGAAGATTTCTACCGCGGGCTTCATCGCTGAAATGGGCGCTGACATGTCGCCGTTTTTAACGGGCGCGCACGCGGCGTCATGGGCCGGCCTCTGTCCCGGCAACTATGAAAGCGCGGGGAAAAGAAAGAGCGGCAAAACCCGGCACGGCAACAAGTATTTAGAAAGCCTGGCCGTGGAAGTGGCCTGGGCAGCCATTCGCCGGAAAGACACTTACTTGCGTGCCAAATTCCAACGTCTGGCTTATCGCCGCGGCCCACGCAAAGCCATTCTTGCCATTGCCCACAGCATCATCAAGATCGTGTATCACATTATCAAAGAGCGTGTGTGTTACATGGAACCGGAGATCAAAGAACCACCAGAACCGCAAAAACGAAAAATGATGGAAAAACATCTCAATGCTTTAGAGCGTTTGGGTTACAAAGTTGAAATAGCTTTGGCAACCGATATGCAGTTACAGGTGGCTTAGTTATTCTTTTGGTGGATCAATATACCACCAGCACCTTTTATTTTCAGAGGAATTGTTTTGCCATTAAAACTTTCAAAATTTTATTCTGAGTTTGACTGGCTAATTGCCTAACCATGTCAAGACAAAATTGTATGGATGAAATGGTCATTCTCGTCGACCCGCACGATCGGCAAATCGGCGTCGAGGAGAAACTCAAAGCGCATCGCGAAGGTAAATTGCACCGCGCTTTTTCGGTTTTTGTGTTCAATGAAAACGGCGAGATGTTGCTGCAGCAACGCGCGGCGCGTAAATATCATTCCGGCGGTTTGTGGACGAATGCTTGTTGCAGCCACCCGCGGCCGGGCGAAGCGGTCGAGCAGGCGGCGGCGCGCCGTCTGCGAGAAGAGATGGGATTCGCCTGCCAATTGCGCAAAGCTTTTCATTTTATTTATAAAGCCGAGCTTGACGGCGGTTTGATCGAGCATGAATTTGACCACGTTTTTGTGGGCCATTACGATGGCGGCGTCAGTCCCGACGCGAACGAAGTGGCCGATTATCGCTGGCGCCATATTCACGCGGTGACGAATGATCTGAAGCAGTCATTGGAAAAATATACGGTCTGGTTCAAACTCGCGTTTGGGGGGGCGCGCGATTTTGCAACAACGAACGAGAAATTAAAAACCTCTTGAGGATGAACCTCACAACTCCGAGGAGAGTCGCATGCGAAAAATCAATCTGGTTGCAATCGGTTTCGGTATTTTATTGGCGACGCCGGCCCTTGGACAGGGCCGGAATGCCAACGCGATCACCGCGGCGCAGTTGAAAGATTATCTGATGTTTGTGGCGGCGGATGAGATGGAAGGCCGCGACACGCCGTCGCGCGGCCTGAACACGACGGCGAAATTTATGGCGACGCAGCTTTCACGTTGGGGATTGAAATCTGCCGGCGACGACGGCGCCTATTTTCAAAAAATTGCATTACGGCGCTATCGCACCGATCCAGCGCAAACGCGCGCCGAGATCAATGGCCGGCCCTTTCGTTTCGGCGCCGATTTTCTCGATCGCGAGCAAACCGCGGGAACCGTCAGCGGGCCGGTGGTTTATGTCGCCAACGGCTGGCTGATCAAATCGAAGAATATTAATCCGTATGCGGGCCTCGACGTCAAAGACAAAATCATCGTGTTCTTGACCGGCTTGCCGAAAGGCGTTTCGTACGGCGATCTGCTCGGCAAAGAGGGTGTTGATTTCGCGCCGCCGATGATGTACGCTGCCAGAAACGGCGCGCGCGGCGCGATTGCCATTGCCAACTTTCAGGCGCTGGCGAACTGGGAACGCAGCCGTCGTGAGGCGGTTGAGGAAGGCTGGGTCGTCATCGAAAAATTTCAACAGCAAGACGACGCGTCGATTCCGGCGATTACCGCTTCGCCGCGGATGTTGAACGCGTTGTTTGAAGGCGAAAAAGAAAGCGCGGCGCGGATTTTCAATCGCGGTCTCGGCAGCGACGCCGTGGCGCCATTTGAACTCAGCCCGGACAAGCGCGTGTGTTTTACCATCGGCGTTAAATCGGATCAACTGTTCACGCAGAACGTGGTGGCCGTGCTCGAAGGCAGCGATGCTAAACTCAAAAACGAATACGTCGCGATTGGCGCGCATTATGATCATGTCGGCATCGGCGCCTCGGCGCATCATGATCATGCTGGCACTGCCGCGCCGAGCGATTCGATTTATAACGGTGCCGATGATGACGGCTCCGGCACCGTTGCGGTTCTGGCGATGGCCGAGGCCTTTAGCCGCGTCCCGCGTCCGAAGCGTTCGATTTTATTCGTGTGGCATTGCGGCGAGGAGAAAGGCTTGTGGGGCTCGCGCTACTTTGTTGAAAATCCGATTGTGCCGCTGAATCAAATCGTTGCGCAGCTCAATATCGACATGATCGGGCGCAGCCGCAAAGAGGGCGACGCCAATTCGGAAAATGCCGAGCTCGCCGGGCCGAACGAGGTTTATGTGATCGGCTCAAAAATGATGAGCACGGAGTTGGGTCTGCTGAGTGAGCGCGTCAACCAATCCTATCTCAAGCTCAAATTCAACGACAAATACGACGACCCGAACGATCCGAATCGTTTCTTTTTTCGCAGCGATCATTTCAGTTATGCGCAAAAAGGCATTCCGATTATTTTTTATTTCAACGGCGTGCATGAGGATTATCACCAGCCATCAGATTCCTCCGACAAAATCGATTATACGCGCATGGAAAAAATCGCCCGCACGATTTACGTGACGGCGTGGGAATTGGCGAATGTGAAGCGCCGGCCCAAAGTGGATAAGAAGTTGCCGGAGGAATTGACGGCGAATTAGAGCGTGAAGGAAGTGCGTTCGGGCATTTTCAGTTATCGTCTCCAAACGGGAGAGTCAATTCAGAGTCGTAAGATGTCTTTCGTGAGGAGTTGAAGAAAAAAATGTATCGGGCTTTAGGAATTTCCGGAAACAACGGAGAAGAATATGCTGACGAAAATTCTGGTCGTCGATGACGAACCTGATCTGGAAATCTTGATCAGCCAGAAATTCCGCAAACCGGTGCGGGAGAAAGAAATGCAGTTTGCGTTTGCGAAAAACGGCGTTGAGGCGTTGCAGATTTTGCAAGCGCAGCCAGATATGCACGTCGTTTTAACCGATATCAACATGCCGGAAATGGACGGCCTGACACTGCTTGGCAAGCTCGCCGAGCAATATCCGCTCCTCAAATCGGTGATCGTTTCCGCGTATGGCGACATGGCGAACATTCGCACGGCGTTGAACCGCGGCGCTTTTGATTTCATCACCAAACCCATCGATTTCACCGATCTTGAGGCCACGCTCAGGAAAGCCATTCACGAAGCGCATCACTTCCAGAAAGCGGCAATGGAGCACGATCAGCTCGTGGCGATTCAACAGGAGTTGGAGGTGGCGCGCAAAATTCAGCGAACGATCGTGCCGCGCCGGTTTCCGCCCTTTCCCGAACGCAAGGAATTTGAAGTGCATGCCGAGATGATTCCGGCGCGCGACGTTGGCGGCGATTTCTATGATTTTTTTCTGATCGACGATGAGCGGTTGGGCTTCGTCATTGCCGACGTCTCCGGCAAAGGCGTTCCGGCGGCGCTGTTCATGGCGGTGAGCAAAACCCTGTTGAAAGCGACCGCATTGAAAGGGTTGCCGCCGGAAGAATGTTTGCAACAGGTCAATCGCATTCTGTACTTGGAGAGCGTCGCGACGATGTTCGTCACGGTTTTTTACGGCATTCTCAACACGCGCACCGGCGCCGTAATTTACAGCAATGGCGGCCACAATCCGCCGTACATTCTGCGCGCCGGCGGAGGGATTGAGATGGCGGAATCCGGCAGCGGCTTCGTGCTCGGTGGCATGAAGAAGGCGGTTTATCAGATGAAGACGATACAGTTGCACCGCGGCGACGGAATTTTTCTTTACACCGACGGCGTCACCGAGGCGATGGATCGCAGCGGCGAGCAGTTTACCGAAACCCGTTTGGAAGAAATTCTGCGGCGTCTGCAAAAATCTTCTTTGACCGAGCTCACGCAGGGCATTCTCGAAGAAGTTAAAAATTTTTCGAATGACGGCACGCAAACCGATGACATCACGATGCTGGCGCTGCAATATTTGGGGTGAGCCTAATTTTGTGCTTTACTTTTGACCATTGGGAGTATAGGGTTGGAAAGGCAAAATAAAAAAGCCCGTACGGAATTTATCATTCGTTTGCCCAAGAATGCCGTTATGACGGGAGAAATTAAAAAATGAAATTCGGCTGCCAATCCGAAGTGGGAAAAATTAAACGCCTTTTGCTCAAGCATTCGCGCGAAGCGTTCATCAGCGCACAAAGCATTAGCCGGCAGTGGGAACAGCTCAATTATCTGCGCGCGCCGGATTTTGCAAAAGCATTGCGCGAATATGAGAACTTTGTCGATCTGCTCAAACCACACATAGCTGAAATTGAGTTTCTGCCTCGACGTGATGAAACCGGACTCGATTCCATTTACGTACACGATCCGGCGTTGATCACGCGCCGGGGTGCGATTCTCTGTCACATGGGAAAAGCCGAACGTCGCGGCGAGCCGGCGGCGATGGGCGAATTTTTATCTCAACTGGACGTTCCGATTCTGGGCGTGATTTCGCGTGAAGGAACATTGGAAGGCGGCGACGTGGTCTGGATTGATGAACGCACGTTGGCCGTGGGTCGCGGCTATCGCACCAATGAGGAAGGCATTCGACAGTTACGGCAACTGCTCAAAGATGTGGTCGATGAAATCGTGGTGGTGCCGTTGCCGCACTGGCACGGGCCAAGCGATGTTCTGCATTTGATGTCACTCATCAGCGCCATTGATCAAAAGTTGGCTTTAGTTTATTCCAAATTGTTGCCGGTGCCGTTTCGCGAATGGCTGCTGGCGCGTGAGATTAAGCTGCTCGAAGTGCCGGATGAGGAATATGACAGCATGGCCTGCAACGTGCTGGCCGTAGCACCGCGAAAATGTCTCATGCTCGCCGGCAACCCGCGCACGAAGGCGTTGCTCCTCAACGAAGGCGCTGAAGTTTGGGAATATGCCGGCGAAGAAATTTCACACAAAGGCGCCGGCGGGCCGACGTGTTTGACGCGGCCGATTTGGCGAGAATAACTTTTCTGAAAAAATTTACACCCACGGATGTAAAGTGGCCAACGGATAAAAAAATTTGATGACAAGTTTTTTATTGTAAAACTTTCAGGCGGATCATACCACCATATTGCTCAAATCAGTTGGCAGCTTTTTTATCCGGTGGCCATAAAATTTGAAGATTTGTAAAAATTTTTCCAGCAACCAACAACCAGCAACGAGCCTCAATACTGCATCAACTGCAATGCCGCAGTGATGATCTTGCGGTCGTCGATTAGCGTTTCCGCTTCGAGAATGCGGCTGAAGCCGATCGGCGTGTCGATGGAGCACACCCGTTGCGGCGGCGCATCCAGCAGCTCGAAGCATTCTTCGACGATACGTGAGAGAATCTCGCCGCCGAAGCCGCCGGTTTTGTGATCTTCGCTTGCCACCATCGCACGATTGGTTTTCGCAATCGAGGCGCGCACGGTTTCCATGTCCATCGGCACCAGCGAGCGCAGATCGATCACTTCGGCGTCGAGGCTTTCCTCGGCCGCGAGCTTGTCCGCCGCTTTCAACGCGAAGTGAACTGCATTGCCGTACGTGACGATCGTCAAGTCCTTGCCGGGACGACGAATGCGCGCTTTGCCGAACGGCACGAAATGATCCGGGCCGGTTTGCACGGCCTGCGCCGAGGGCAGGTTGTAAAGATTTTTCGGCTCGAAGAAAATGGTGAGGCCGCGCGAACGCATCGCCGTGTGCATCAAACCGGCGGCATCGTCCGCGAACGCCGGCATGACGATGCGCAGGCCGGGAAAATTGGAGAACACACCTTCGGCGCATTGCGAGTGATAGAGGCCGCCGCCGATGAAACCGCCGCAGGCCATGCGCGCGACGAGGTTCGGCGCGTACTGGCCGTTCGTCCGCCAGTATTCGTGCGTCGTTTCCACCATCTGCTCCATCGCCGGCCAGATGTAATCCGTAAATTGCGCGGCTTCAATCACCACCCAGATGTCTTTGTTGAAACGACAAAAGCCGTTCGCGGTGCCGGCAATGAAATCTTCCGCCAGCGGCGCGTTGAACACGCGGCCGCGGCCAAACGCTTTTTGCATGCCTTCCGTCACATTAAAGACGCCGCCCTTATCGCCGGTCGCGACGTCCTGTCCCCACAAAAATGTGTTGGGGTTGCGGCGAAACTCATCATGCAGGGCGCGATTGATCGCCTCGCGAAATTTTTCTTTCTTGCCCTCGGCCGGCGTCGGCGTTTCTTCCGTCTGGAAAGGCTCGGGAATGACGAAATTATAAACCGACTTCGGATCAGGCGCCGGCGCCGCTTCGGCCCGTTGCGCCGCGGCGTCAACCAGCTTTTTGTTTTCCGCGTCGAGGGCCGTTAACGTCTCTTCGGCGACCAGCCCTTCTTTCAAAATATAAGCGCGAAAATGGACGAGCGGATCTCTGGTTTTGGCCTCGTTCAATTCTTCGTTGGAGCGGTAGGACTCGTGACGGTCGCTGTTGGAGTGCGGGCCGATGCGAACGCACTGTGCGTGAACAATCGCCGGGCCGCTGCCGGTTTGCACGTAGGCGAGCGCCTCGTCCATCGCGTTGCGGCAGTCAATCGGATCGGTGCCGTCGCAGCGCACGATGTGAATGTATTTCAGGCCGACGTAATTATCGACGACACACTCGTTG
>Ga0247727_10018508_pt1 | contig 10938 bp, 11 predicted proteins | sample WisWelCaveWW1625_FD_202498 | JGI IMG/M metagenome (GOLD analysis project Ga0247727, IMG submission 202498) | Biofilm microbial communities from Wishing Well Cave, Virginia, United States - WW16-25 | ecosystem: Environmental > Aquatic > Deep subsurface > Groundwater > Cave microbial mat | place...
CGGCTCCTGTGCTGTACTTCTATGGGGAGGATGATGGCTGGATTACCAAGGCGGATGTCCAGCGGCTCGCGGCTGGCTTCAAGAAATATAACAAGTCGGGCGAGATCAAAACCTATCCCGGTGCGCCTCATGCCTTTTTCCGGGATACGGATAAGACTGTGTACCGTCCTGAGGCGGCCAAAGACGCGTGGGCGCGGGCGCTGTCGTTCTTCGGTCAACATTTGAAATCGTGAGGCGTAAACGTCTTATGTCTTCAAGTCTAAAAGTCATCAAGTCATGGGTCTCTGACGTGCACAGTGGCTTGATGACGTTGGGACTTGAGACGTTATGACATGAAAGAGAGTATATGCCACTCGATGTCGAAATCGGAAAGACCATGCTCCAGTTAATTACGTCGCGATACGACGATCGGCATTGGCGCAAGAAGATTGAAAAGACCTTGGGTCTGCCGCAATCCGGTGTGGGAGATCCTGCGCAACAGCAGATCTTCATGTATCTCAAGATCGGGCTTAAGGCCTACAAATCGCGCCGGGCCGATCCGGATTCCTGGATTATCGGAGGCTACGCGACGAAGGAAGTCATTGATCGAGCCAAGTTTCAACCTCAGCTGGTCGGTCCGGACGTGACGAAGGATGATGTCGCATTTCTCGGGAGTGATCCCGGGAAGGAGATCGACGAAGCTTGGTGGGATGAGATGCTTGTGCAGTGGTTCGATGTGCCGGAAGAAGAAAAGCCTGCCGAAGAAGAAGGCGGCGAGGCCGCCGATTCAGACTCCTCCTCGACGATCAAGTCAAAAGCCTAGGTCTTGCCTAGAGTGTTCCTGACAACGATGTGATAGCCCACGCCAATCAGCGGCGATTTTTCTCAGTGTTTGACCCCTTCTCCATGGTTCGCTATCCTGCGCCGGTATGGAGATCAACGCGATTCGGGCATCCATCCGGAAGGGCAGCTTCTTTGTCACGGACCATGCGTTAACTGAGGGATTCAAAGATGGGATCAGTGTGGCTGATATGCTGCACGTGATCCAGACAGGAAAGATTATTGAGCGGTATCCAGGCAGACGGAGGTGTCTGGTTTATGGGCACAACGCGGCTGCGATTCCTGTTCACGTTGTGGTAGACTTCAGCGCGGGGCGATCAGTGGACATTGTCACCACATACGTCCCCCAACGGGACCAATGGATAAAAAGCCAAGTTCGAAAAAAACAAAAGCGGTAGGCAGGAAGGCCTGTCCTGAGTGCGGCACAGCCATGCGCCAGGGGCGGACCACGCTGCACTTCGAACGCGGGGGGTTTTACGCTGATGTGGAAAACGTCAACGCGATGCTCTGCAGCCGCTGTGGAACCAGGAGTGTACCAGGTAAGACAGCCCTTAAGATCAGCGACGCAGTCGAACGGCTGTTCCGTACCGGCAAAGACCTCGACATGACGGGCATTTCTTTTCACAAGCTCGCCAGTTAAATTTTTATAACGCAGCCCCACAAGCCGTGCGTTCAACCGCGCTGCTTCTGCTCTTGCCAGCAGGGGATTGTCGCTCGGGAGGATGCGCGCCGCCGCAAGACCTCCTGAATCACCCAACTAGCCCGCATTATTCACGAGGGTTCGTGACGAAACCGCCGAGACGTCACGCGAGACGGGCGCGCGGAGCCGCGAGGGAGAGAGGCATACTTGAAACAGTATGTTGACCGACTGAGCGGCGAGCCCGCCCGCCGTCAGGCTTGTCGTAGCGGCGTGTCGGCGGTTGCAGTAGAAGCCTTCGTGAATAATGCGGGCTTGGCCTTGCTCGCTCGAAGCCTGTAAACTCGCAGAGCCTCGAACAGTACAGGATGGGACGCCCGCTGCTGCTGCCGCTCTTGCCAGCGCCCTGCTGGCTCGCCCTCACGCTCAGCCACGCTTGGCCCAGAAACTAGCTCCGTTCCGACCGATGGTTGAACGGAGCGTCGAACAGTCTGTGCCACCCGCTGGGAGCGGGCCACGTGACTTCACTACGGCGAGACTCAGCAGGGTGCTGATGCACGCGTCAGCAGCAGCGGGCGTCGTTAGGGGAGAGAGGTAGTACGCAGGAAGAATTTGTTGAGGTGGATGCAATGCTGAGGCTCAACCCGCTCACACACTTCCCGGAGCGACCCTTTCGGGCTCCGCTGAGCGGATCATGTGCATGTTGGGGCTACTTGCTCCGGCGATGGGTCAAACTGTATGGCTCTGTCGCTGCTTGGCTCCACAACTTATTGCGTTCCATGCCTTGCATGAACGCAGCGTCAGACAATGCTCGCCATTGCCTTCAGCGAACGCACCGACAGAGCCATACGACCCCTCGCAAGTCGCTGCCAGTCCCCCCTCTTCACTGGACGAGTAAGAGAAACAATACGCGCTCACTGTGCCTCGATGGGGCCCTGTTCCTCCGGTCAAGTCCGCTCTGAGCCCTGCATCAAGCCGCAAGAAGTAGAACGTCCTCGATTTTTCTCCTACTGCTGTTCTCCATAGCGATGCTTCCGCAGTGCAATTTCTTCCTCTGCACGCTTTCGCGCGGCAGCACTCATGTTTTCTAAGTTTACCACGTACCACTTGGCGAATTCTTGAACTTTTGCGTCTGGGTCAGTCACCCAATCATTTACTTCGTTCATTTTCCGCTCATAAGCTTCAGCCAATCCAAATTCGCCAGTTACGACCCCCGTACGCTCCATTGCGATTGCAACTTCTGTGCGGAGTGGGCTGTCGAGCGGCAATAGTCTAATAATCTCTTTGCAGACATTATGAATGAAGGGCTCGCCTTCGTAATTCCTCAATATAGCTAAAACGAACTCGCAATTTGTTCTACCACCGGCTCGCACGATATTGAGCAGTTCCGTCTCAAATTCTCTAGGAAAGCCCGGAAATATTGTTTTTAGTAAACGAGCCCCTCGCCAAATGAGCAATGAATAATCGCCGTCGTACTGCTCGCGTACCACGCGTATCGCGTCACTGGGAATCTTTGAAAGCGGCTCGTTAAGCTTGTGTAGCTGGAAGGGAATCGCATCAAAAGTGCTTAATTGGTTGTTCGCCATCTTGAGAATGTGCAGTCAGTCTTTGGCAAAGAAAACTGAGAACTGATCTTCCCAACCTGCGCGCGTCTAAGGAACGCCTTCTGTTCCACCCTCCCCCTACGCTGTCCGCCTCGGATGGAAGGGATGGGCACGGAGGCTTTCGCCATGGGGCCGTTCTTCTGGTCCGATAAGGCGCACGGCCAACGGCGAACAGCCATTTGCAGTCTTGCTCCATCGCATCATGGCGGAGCTGGAACTGCCCGCCTTTCGCCAGCCGAGGCACTTCTTCCGACCGGGGCAGGTAGGGCTGTTTTTGGTGTCATGCAGATGCGGTGTGCCGCCTAGGTCTTGAGGCGAAGGATTATCGAAACGGGTTGGTGCTGGGGGAATCGATGAGGCGATCTTCATCTCGTGCCCGCATGCGTCGGGCAGCTTCTGCCCAACCGGCACGTGGTTTAGTTGCTTTGATGCGGCACCCCATCTCTTTATGGCTGATCGTTCTTCAGACATCGGAGTCCGCAAGCCCTCGTTCGATCATTCGCGCGAAGGCCAACTCCAGAAGAATTTCATCGTAGGAGCTGTCGTCTGGCTGGTCTTGAAGGATATTGGTGATCTGTTCTTTTGCGGAAGGCATGACCATCTCGCTAATTGAGGTAACGATTCGAAGGCTCTACGTTCACAAGCTTAACGGTAAGTCTCTTGATTTACAAACAACCAACTGGATGTAAGGGCCATTCACGGAGGACAGTTCCTAACCGAAGAGGTCCATCTGCGCCGGTTGCGGCGGTTCGATGTTGAGGATTGGTGCGGATGGCGTTGTGGTTTCGGCTGGGGTCGGTTGAGAATGGCGGTCGAGAAACTCTCGCAGTTTTTTGAAGTCCTCACGAAGCGGTTCGAGCATGTTGCCTTGGTGCAAGGCTGCAGCTGGGTGCAACAGGGGAAAGAGGACAAAGTCTTTCAAGTAGAACGCCTGGCCGCGAACCTTTGTAATCCCCACCCTCCGTTCCAGCAATGTTTGCGTCGCCCAATTCCCCAACGTGCAGACCAGTTTCGGGTGGATCATCGCGATCTGTTGCATCAGAAACGGTTTGCACGTCTCGACTTCATCCGGTTCCGGGTCGCGGTTGTTCGGGGGCCGGCATTTGATCACGTTGGCGATGTAGATATCACTGCGTGACAATCCTGCCGATTGCAGGAGATCGTTCAAGAGTTTTCCCGCTGCTCCGACAAACGGCTCCCCTTGCTGGTCTTCATGGAAACCAGGTGCTTCCCCCACGAACATCACGCTCGCCTGCGGATTCCCCACGCCGAACACCACTTGGGTTCGGCCCATCTTCGCGAGCTTGCAACGTTGGCAGTCATGCAGAGACTTGCTGAGTTCGAGGAGGGGCATGATGGTGAAGGGGAGCCGGTGAAAAGTTGAAAAGATTTTAGGCGGGCAGGTGTTCCTTGTCAATGGATAGGAATGGCTGATAGGAATGGCTGAGTCCTTGTTGATTGCCTCTGCGCTCATGGGGATCGGGCGCGATTACGTGAGGCGGGCAGTTGTGATTCCAAAAGAGGTTTTCCCGCTGACAGGATTTTCTGAAAGATATGGCTCACCATTCGATCGGGTCATCGTCAAGCTGACCTATCGGAGCGTGATCGCATCGGCGCAGCGGTTGCCACTGACAATGGCGCTTTCGAGGTTGGGAGGCCATCCTGTATCGGTCCAGGCTCCTGCTACGAGCAAGTTGGCAATCGGACTGCGTTGGATGGGCCGATGTAATTTTGTCCCGGGTTTGAGTGAGAGGATGGCGTCTGGAATGGTCTGCCAGCAGGTCGATGTGATCCTGCTTTCCGGCATGACGAGCCCCAACGATCTGAGCAGGTCAGGGATGAGTATATCAAGATTTGGGTCTGGTCGAGCCTGCGCGAACTGACTGTCGGTCGTGATGAGAAAGAAGCTGGTGTGATCAGGCGTTGCCGCTATCGCGAGTACCGAGTGAAATGATGTGTCGTTCAACAAGACGAGGCGAGGGGTAGCACAGGGTTGCTCGGCATGCACGTGGAGGATTGTGCTGTCGACCGATAGCAATTCCACGAGTTGTTGAAAATAGGCGTAGCGGGTCAGCCATCGCTCTGGAAGCAAGGGCGTGAGCTGTTGAGGGGGCAGGGCTGCCACATACCAATCGGCTTGCAGCAGGGAACCATCCCGCAGCAGGACACCCGAAATGTGGTCTCGTTCAAAACGGAGCTGTGTGGCTTCAGTATTGCGCAAAATGGCCGCGCCGACCTGGGTCAGTGTTTCGGTGATCGGTTGTACAAAGCAGGTCTGAAGCGAGTCCTGAACAATCGAGATGCGGCTATCTGAACGAGTGCTCAGGAACAATGGCCTCATCGATGTGACGAAGGCATCGGCGGACATCGTGGAGAGATCGTTGCCCGTCAGCCATCGCGCGAGAGGATTCCAGACGACACGGCGTGTCTGCGCACTTTGGCTGATTGAAGCAAGCCATTCGTCGGCGGTGCGTTGCTCCAGATCGGCAGGCAGCCGGTCATCGCCTTCCCACAGCTGTTCCACCCATGATGCCAGCCGCCATCGTTCTTTCCAGGGGATGCCGGCAAATTTCAGGAGGCTCATCCACGTGTGAAGAGGAGCGGGAAAACTGGTGCGCGGGTAATGAACGAGGGAGCCGTCAAAGAGGCGAAATTCTAGCGGGATCTCGGTCTCTGCCGGCTGCTGCGGATCGGGATGCAGCGAATGCAGCAAGGCTTGTGTCGCGCGATGACAGCCGAGGATGGTGAAGGGCTCAGGGGTGTCACCAAGGGCTTCGCTTGTGCGGGCGCCTCCCAACAGGGGGCGCCGGTCGATGATCGTGACTCGATAGCCAAGACGGGTGAGGCGGTAGGCGGCCGTGAGACCGGCGGGGCCTCCACCCAGAATCACGACGGACTGAGTGGTGGTGGATGTCACGAGAATCGAGAGCGGAGCCAAACTCCGGCGGCCACGGCCAGTCGATGACTCGTCGAGAGCCGAGCCCGAGGGCCGAATATCTGATGTCCCGGCTCCTCGATCTTTTTCAAAATGCGGAAATATACGGCGCGCATGATTTCAGAAACAGTCAGTGCCCGCCGGTCATGGGCCGGTAAGGATTCGAACGCCGCATGTGCTTTGGCGTAGTACTCATGGGCCCTTGAGGTTTCGGAGTGAAGCAACTTGCGGAGATCAGAGCTCTCCTGACACTGGAGGATGGCCTGATCGGTGCAGCCGAATTTTTGGAGGTCTTCTTGCGGCAGATAGATGCGGCCTTGAGCTGCGTCTGTCCCGAGGTCCCGTAGAATGTTCGTCAGTTGAAACGCCATTCCGAGGGCGACGGCATAGTCCTGTGCCCTGGCCGATGTGGGCCCAAAGATATGGAGGCAGATCAGTCCCACGACCGACGCTACACGATAGCAGTAGACTGAGAGGTCTTGAAACGAGGCGTACCGTGACGCGGTGAGATCCATTTCGACTCCTTTAATCAGTTCATCGAAATAGGCCTGCGGAATAGCCAGTTGCCTGACATGGTCGGCCAGGCTGATGGTCACAGGGAAGGTCGGTGTGCCGCGGTAGACCGCTTCAAGCTCGGTCCGCCACCGGTGCAGTTCCTCCTGGGGGTTGCTTCCTGCCGGGGGTTCATCGACCGCGTTATCGACTTCCTTGCAGAACGCATAGACGGTGTACATTGCGGCGCGCCGTTTTCTCGGGAGGAAAAGGAAGGAATAGTAGAAATTGCTCCCGCTCTTCTTGGTGAGAGCCGTGCAGTAGGCTTGCGCGTCAGTGGCGGAGAGTACAGTCATCGGCGTTGGTGAATCGGCAGAGGTCCAAGGCGGCAAGCCATGGATTCATGAATGTGGTCGTGGTCTGACGGATGCAGGATGGCCGCCAAGAGTTCCATGCTCAGGCCGAGCAAAGCAATCACTTCGGTCGCACTGGGAAGCAGAGAGCAGATTCTCATACCACTCGGTTCTTATGCGGCCGGCCACATGCGTTCGCGAAGTTCGCTGAGGCGAATCTGTGAAAGGCTCTGGGCGACCGCATGGGCTTCATGCAGATCTTGGATCGTGTGTGTGTTCGCCACGGCGAGGACTTTCATCCCGGCGGTTTTCGCGCCGCGGATACCCGGGATTGAATCCTCAATTACTAAGCAGGATCCGGCGGTGATGGTCTGCTCTCGGCGTTGTCGATTCAACCCGTTGAGGGCTTGGAGAAAGGGTTGCGGGTCGGGCTTTCCTCTGGTCACGTCTTCTGCGCTGGTGATGTGAAGAAATGCTTTTCGGAGCCCCGCCTGTTCAAGGATTACCTCAATTTCATGGCGGAGGGCGCCGGATGCGATAGCCAGGGGGTAGGTGGCGGCGGCCTCACGCACGAACTCGCGCACCCCGGGAAAAATGACCAGATGACCCTTCACCGATTCCAGATAGGCATGGGCTTTTCGTTGCATAAGTTGCGCGAGGGCGGACGGGTCAGTGGGATGTTGGTGCGCGGTGAGTGCCGCGAAAAAGCAGCCCCGATCGTCGTACCCCAAGTAGTTGGCGTAGTAGTCTGATTCAGTCAGGCTAATGCCGATTTCAGCCAGCGTCTGGCGAAAACCGGAGAAATGGAGTGGCTCGGTATCCGCGATCACGCCATCAAAGTCAAAGATGATTGCTGTGAGTGCAGCCATGAAATCGTCTCGATACTGTGGGTTGGTACAGGATATAAAACGGGCGGATTATAGCACAGGGAGATCGCCTAAATAGGCGAGAATGTGTCTGGTCGGCAGGCCGCTCGTGGTGAGAGAAAATGGGAGGGTCAGAACTTCAAGCGAAGCCGGTTCTCCGACACCCAACCCTTGGCACCTTCGTCGGTGCGCACCAAATACATCCAGCCGCTGGGCTGTAGATCACCGTCCATGACGGTCAGTGAGACCCCTGGACGAACGATTGGCCCAGGCTTGCTGCTCGATGGATCTCCGAACAACGGAATGCTTCCGCCGGGAGCCCTTTCGTCTACCGTGACGGTCACTTTCTGTCCTTCGCTGAACATCGGGTCGAGAGGAGGTACAACTGGTGCAGCGGGTCTCGCTGCCGTTTGGGGTGGTGGAACGACTGCTGGGGCAGCAGGGGCGACGGCCGTGGCAGGAGAGGTTGCCGGAGCCAAGGGAGCTGAGGACTCGTTATTTGGACTGGGAGCGGCTTGTGGCGCGGGTGCCGGGGCCAACGGCTTCGGTTTCATGGCCATTGGTGATGGGGTGCTCTCACCCAGGTAGGGGCTCAGCCATTCTGTCAACATCTCCGGTTCCATCGAGACATAGGCAATGCCGCCGACAAGAGCGAGGAGAAGTATCCAGGAGATCGGGCTTCCCCCACCGGATTTCTTGCGGGGGTTCAGCGGGCCCCTTGCTTTTGAGGTGATCGTTTGATCGAGCTCCTCTTCCGTGAATTCCAAATCCGGTTCTGGTTGGCGGGCGAAGAGGAGAGTCCAATCAAAAGGTTTCCAGACGGATGTCAGGTTCCCAACGAGCGCAGCCATCAAGCACCTCCCTGCTGAACGATTCGATCCCACGTGGCTAATCTGTGAAAATACCTATCACCATCGCCGAGTGGTGTCAATTCTGTTGAGGAATTGCACGTACGAACGGCTCAACAGGGATGAGCGGAGCTGCAGGAAAAGACTTGTCGTTCCCGGCTGCCTGATCTGAAGACGGTGAGGCCTTTGCATCCGAGTCGGTATGCGAGCAGAAAGGCTGCGGCCACCTCAGCTTTGGTCGCCGTGGCCGGCAAATTGATGGTTTTTGAGACGCCGCTGTCGCTATATCGCTGAAACACCGCTTGCATACGCACATGATGCTCGGGCGAAACATCATGCGCCGTGACGAAGAGTCGACGTAGCTCTTCGGGGATATGGGTCAAATGTTGAATGGAGGGATGCGCCGCCAGGTTGGGCTGGAGTGAGGCGAGATCGAGACCGAGTGTGCGCGCGCGACGGACGAAGGCTGGATGAAGCGAGGTGAGCGCGACGCCGTCCATGACGCGGCGGACTTCCTGCACGCCATATAATGGTTCAATGCCAGGCGAGCAGTTGGCGATGAGGCTGATGCTGCCAGTCGGAGCAATGGTGGTCACGGTCGCGTTTCGATGCCGCTGGTGAAGTGTTTGGAGCCGGCTGCCTCGATAGGCAGGAAAGACTCCACGTTCGGCGGCCAGCCCTGCCGATGCGAGATGGGCGCGAGATTGAAAAAATTCCATCAGAGTCGTAGCCGTTTGGAGCGCGGCGTCGGAGTTGTAGGGGATATTGAGGGCGATCAGTAAGTCGGCGAAGCCCATGATGCCCAGGCCAATCTTCCTCGTGTGTTTTGTCATGCGGTCGATGTGAGGAAGCGGGAAGCGGTTGCGATCGATCACATTGTCGAGGAAGCGTACGGCGAGGGAAATGGTTTCGGCCAGTCGGACGAAGTCGATGGTGGGTCGTACATCCGGTCGTGCGACGAAGTTGCCCACGTTGATGGAGCCGAGGGTACAGGATTCATAGGCCAGGAGTGGTTGTTCGCCACAGGGGTTGGTCGATTCGATGGTGCCAAGGCGAGGGGTGGGATTGGCCCGATTGATCGTGTCTAGAAAAACCAGGCCTGGTTCGCCGCTCCCCCAAGCCGCTTCGACGAGCCGATCGAATATGAGCTGTGCCGGGAGTCGCCTAGTCGGTTTGTTGGTGTGGGGATTGATCAGGGCACAGGTACGACGGCGTGCGAGGGCCTGCATGAAGGAATCGGTGATGCCGACCGACAGATTAAAATTCGTCATCTCGGTCGGCGTCTGTTTGAGTGCGATGAAGTCGAGGATGTCCGGATGGTCGATACCGAGAATGCCCATATTCGCGCCGCGCCTGGTCCCGCCTTGTTTGATGACGTCTGTCGAGAGGTTGAAGAGACGCATGAAGGAAATGGGTCCGGAGGCCACGCCGCTTGATGACGCGACCCGATCGTTGTGAGGGCGTACGTGACTAAACGAGAATCCCGTGCCGCCGCCCGATTGGTGGATGAGCCCCTGATGTTTCAGGCTGTCATAAATGGAGGCCAGGGAGTCTTCGACCGGGAGGACGAAACAGGCGGAGAGTTGCTGGAGACGTCGCCCGGCATTCATCAGTGTGGGAGAATTGGGAAGAAAATCAAGCCGGGCCATGCAGTCGTACCAGCGTTGGGCCGCGTGGGGCAGCCGTCCGGCGGCAGGGTAGAGTTGTTCAGCTTGTGCGATGTCGGTGGCAACGCGCCAAAACAGTTGCGCCGGCGTCTCGACGATCGTTCCCGCGTTGTTCTTGGCCAGATAGCGTCCACGGAGGACGATTTTGGCATGGGCTGAAAGTCGAAGCCGTGGAGAAAGCGGTGGTTGTGAAGGCCTGGTCGTCTTTCTGACGGACATAGCATCATTATATACCGGCAAAAGCCTGTTTGATTCTCCTTGTGGCTTCTTCGGCGGAGTAAGCCGTTGCGGGGAGCTTCATCGATGGTATGGGAGGAGATGGTGCGGCTTGCATCTTGGCGGTCCAGTTCGGCAGAATGAGCGCCCACTGACCGACGACCATGAAATCCTATCGTGAAGAGCTCTGGTTCGAGACGAAGACGCGGCGCGCCTACCTCAACATCACGCAGCAGGTTGAGGCGGCGGTTAAGAAGAGCGGTGTCCAAGAGGGGCTCGTGCTGGTCAATGCCATGCATATCACGGCCAGCGTCTATATTAATGACGACGAACCAGGCTTACTCAAGGACTATGACCGATTCTTAGACCAGCTCGTTCCTCAGGGCGCGACCTATAGGCACAACGAGACGGGAGAAGATAACGGCGATGCCCACATCAAGCGCCAGCTGATGGGGCGAGAAGTGGTCGTCGCGATTACCGAAGGCCGGTTGGACTTCGGCC